>Ga0265331_10001453_pt1 | contig 17411 bp, 17 predicted proteins | sample 41923metaG_FD_202088 | JGI IMG/M metagenome (GOLD analysis project Ga0265331, IMG submission 202088) | Rhizosphere microbial communities from Carex aquatilis grown in University of Washington, Seatle, WA, United States - 4-19-23 metaG | ecosystem: Host-associated > Plants > Roots > Rhizosphere... | reverse complement strand
GCTACCGTGGAACTACCAGGAGCAGCTCGCCGCCGCGAGCTGAAGCGGCCGGCCCGCCTTCCCGCCCCACACTGCCGCGCCGCCGCAGCGCCGCGAGGAAATTGCAGCCTCACCGGAAGGACACGGCTGTCCGGTGATTGGGAAATGGCGATTGCCAAGATGGTGAGTGGTGCCCAGCCCGCTAGGCAGATGCCCAGGACTACCCAGTATTGGCGGCTCAGCCGCTTGTATTCACGCCATTCTCGCTCGTATTCAATTGGCATATTCAAGGGACGATGGTTGAAGTCGGGCCTACGGGTAGGCGAGTTGGACGACCCACGGCGAATCACCCTATCCCAAGAAGTACCATACCAGCCAAACGAAAAGCAACATCGCAGTCAAGGTCGCCGCCACCACCTTACGTTCGTGACGATTGACGAATTTGCCAAACCACTTGCCCAGCCGATACGCAATCGTGTTTTCGACTGGTCCCTGTGGTACAACTTCCATGCCTCTCGGCGACTGATACGGGTTCTCGTCCATCGCTTCTCCTGACTGCGGACGGCGACGGTCTGATGCGAGTCGAGCAAGAGCAATTGTTCAACATCGTTTCGGCGAAATCCACGATGTCTCGTGCTCAACCTGCGGGGTTTGAATTCGTAAGCAAACGCACGTAACCACCGACCAGTATGCCAGAGACGCCGATTACGCCAATGACCCACGGATACCAGGTCGGCTGACCGGGTGCTGCACCCGTCGCGACAGCCGTAGTCAGCGACAGCACGCCAAGCAAACCGGCAAGGATTCCCGCATGAACGAGGGGATCGGAATGGGCAATCCAGCCACATACATAGCCGCCGACGATGGCTGAAAGGAGGCTGAGGGTGAGGTTTGCCGCCAGATAATTGGCGGGAACGGTCTCGGATGGATTTGACTTTTGCTTCACGCCACAAATCACGCAAGCAAAAACGGTGCTGACGCTGACGAGAATCACCGTCACCAGAAACCCGCCTATGACCGCACCAATGCTGAGTAGCATTCGCATTCCTTCCAAGTTTTCAATCGAGCACGACTTTGGCCGCCGACATTATATCTGATTTGCCCCACTCGCCCGCTCCGCATCCTGCCCCGGCCGAACCAAGCTCAGCCAATACCCGTCCCTGGCCGAAGAACCTCGATGACCTGGCCCCTTTGATCACGGCGAACGACGGACTGGCCCTCGCCCAGTTCAAGCATTCCGCCGTCGCTTAGTCGGACCACCATGAAGACCTCGTGCTTTCTGGTAGAATGGACCGATGGCCCGCCGCTGGTATCAGTTCAGTTTGAAGTCGCTCATGGCGGCCGTGGTCGTGATCTGCCTGGGCCTCGGCGGCTGGCATTTGCTTTGGACCAAAGGGCAGTATGTCGAGGCCGAACCAGCCGTGGTCGGGCAACCGATCAAGATTCGTGGTAGGTTTTTTCGCTTCCTCGAGCTGGACCCAGAGGATTGTTGGTACGCACTCAATGCTATCCACAAAACGAAGTCAGGAATCAGTAGTACGACAAAGTATGGTCATGCTCCGCACATTGGATATTGGACGTTTGAAATCGAGCATGAGTACATTCCAGATTGCGCAGGCGAAGTCACACTGCGACTGACGCCCAGCGGCGGCTCCCCGATCCGTGGCAGCTTCGTGGTTCGGGGTGCAGAATGAACGACTCCTGGCACCTCACGGCATCCGACCAGGATGATGTCGTCGCCCAGGCGGAGAGAGTATTCGACCTGGTTTGGCGTGTCGATCTTGGCGCTCCCGGCTTCTGCCTGATCGACCTCGGCACCAACACCGATTCGCACGCCATTCGGTCGTCGATGGTCCTGCTGAAGAACAAGTTGTCGGAAGTTGGAGAATTCGCTTTTTCTTTTCGCTCGATGGGCCGATTCGACCAGCAGGAGACGACGAAGTTTCATTTGGACGGTGCCCCGGCCGAGTCGATGCTCATCCTGGGTTACGAGCCGTCAACAGTTCGCAGCCGAATTTTCCTTGCGGATTACTGCCGATGCGCATTTGACCTGGGCATTGAGCCGAAGCAGTTCCTGGCCGAATTCAACCCGATGTTTCGTCAGGGCGAAGAAATATTGAGCCGCTACGTCACGGAGATGCCGCAGCCGCAAGACGGCCACTTCCAACTTCTGCTGATCAACAATAGCTCGCTGCCCTTCACCGAGGAGCGGAAGAACCCGCTGGGCGTAATGCACAAGGCCGAGATCGTCAACCCGAACGAGTCCGAACGGCGACTCGTGAATTCGATCATGTTGATGGTCGGCGATACCGACGAGGTTGGGGTGGACGAGTTCATCACGACCGAAAAGATCAGCAAGAAGAACTACTGAGGTTGGTGCCGTGGAGGATGCGATATTCGAGATCGTTTACACGGTCCCGCATTGGTACGATGGGCCAAGGCGAGGCATTGCGGATTACCAGGGCCAACCACACTTGTTTGAGTCCGAGTGGCAGGACGTCGAGAACATGGATGCGCACACGTTCTTGTTGATGCCAATCGACCGGGATACCTTGTTGCTAGCTCTTGAAGACTGGGCCATCTGGCGTCGGTGGGAGATGGCGTGTCATCAAGGCAAAGCGACCGTGGAAACGCACCCAGCCTTGCCCCAGGACCGGAGCAGGCATGAGGAATTGGAGGCGTTGCTTAAAGGCAGGCTGGTGGTCGATCCGGCTCGGGCGGTGCGGAAAATGGCAGAATTCCGAGGCCGCAATGATCCTGGCTGGAGCGGTTATGGTTGGGCACCGCTTGAGGTCCGCTGGAAAGACCCACCTTGATCGGCCGACTCTTCCAACCTGGCCGTCTTCCACTTGCCACGGCTACAATGACCAGATGTCCGCCGCACTTCTTCAGCAGGTCATTTCCGATATGCTGGCCCGAAATAGGTCGTACTTCGGGGCTGGTGGGCTGGGATATTACGGTGTCGAGGTCGATAATGTCTCCCAGGACGGCACCGAGTTCGATCTGACGCTGACGTTCAAAACTGGCGTCCGCTACTGCTGCATCGAGCGTGGTTGCCACATCCCGCTCCACAATGGCTGGTTGACGAAAGTCAGGGAAGAGCTACGAGCGGCTGGCATTGAAGACATGCCGCTCATGACGATCAGAAAGCTCCACGTGGTCGTCGAGCAAGGGGCCGTTGTTGATGATCTGAACCACAACCCGTGCCCGCACGGGAGCAGGCAGGAATACGACCGAGGCCCGTTCCACGAGGCGTGAGCAGCCCATGCGACCTGGCCGTCTCCCACTCGCCACGGATAGAATGACCGGATGGTCCGCCGCTGGTATCAGTTCAATTTGGAGTCGCTCATGGCGCCCGTGGCCTTAATCTGCTTGGGCCTGGGCGGCGGGCCGAATTCAATCCGATGTTCCGTAAGGGCGAAGAAATGTTGGGCCGCCGCAGACCGTCATTCCTGCAACTTGTGCATCACCGACCAAACGTTGTGTAGCGAATGTTCGTAGGCGGCTCCGGCACGCCCCTGGTGACGAGCGACCTCGGACTTGAAGTTGTCGTAGTCGGTTTCCTCGGCCAACTCCGCAACCACCAACATCCAGTTGGATTTTTCGATGAATAGCCGGAAGGCATAATCAGTCCCGGACGACTCTTGGATTTCGCTGTCACCGAGCAGATTGGGGAACCGCTTCTTCAAGGCTTCAAGATGGCCTCGGACTCTGGCCCGCACCATGATTCGGTCGGGATCGACGGGCTGGCCGAGCTTGCCGTCACCTTGTCGGGCGCAGACGGCACTGTAGAAGCCGTGTTTCGTGAAAATCCACATCGGTTAGTTTGCCTCTACCTCTGCCTTTCTCTCCCAAGTACACGATCTCGTCGCCATCGAGTTCGGCGACCGCCACCGTGGCCGACATTATATCTGGCGGCCCAGTGGTTTTCGACCAACGGCCCGACCCATGGTCCTGCTCACCACTCTCCCGTTCGTCCTGCCCTGGCCGAACCAACCCCAGCCAATACCCGATCCCGGCCGAAGAACCTCGACGACCTGACCTTGTCGATCAAGGCTGGCCCTCGCCCATCTCCAGCTTCCCTCCGTCGCTTAGTCGGACCACCATGAAGACCTCGTGCTTTCTGGTAGAATCGACCGATGGCCCGCCGCTTCCAATTCCGGTTGAAGTCGCTCATGGCGGCCGTGGTCGTGATCTGCCTGGGCCTCGGCGGCTGGCAGTTGCTCATGACATTCGGGCAATACGTCGAAGCCGAACCGGCCGTGGTTGGGCAGCCGATCAAGATTCATGGTCGATTTTTCTATTTCGGTGAGAAAAAGACCGAATATGGCCACCCGTATGACCTCGTGTTAAAGCGGAGTTCGGTTTCGGGCAATGGAGAGTATGGAAAGGCGTGCGGTTGGCGGTCGGGCTGGCGGCGATATGATCTTCAAATGAAGCTGTCCCCGGTTGACGAACCCGGCGAATACATGCTGACCCTGACGCCCTACGCTTGCCGCCCCATCCACGGCAAGTTGATCGTTCGTCTTGTGGAATGACCGGCTGCCATGCCTTTGACCCACCGCCGCCGCAGATTGCAATTCAGCCTTCGCTCGATGCTGGGCGTCGTGGCTGTCATTTGCCTGGGCCTCGGCGGTTGGCACCTGCTGATGAAGTATGGGCAGTACGTTGAAGCCGAACCTGCTGTGGTTGGGCAACCGATCAAGATTCATGGCAGGTTCTTTCATTTCTTTGCCGGGGAGGACAGTGGCTGTTTCGAGGTTAGGATCGACAGAAAAAACGGATCGAGGGAAGGGGTGCAAGTGAATTCTGTTGAAACGCAGTCCGTGTGGTGTCGCTACGACGTTGAGATCGAATTGGCCCCGGTTGATGAGCCAACCGAATTTACAATGTGGTTGGGGCCATTTTCTGGGGATTTGATCCAGGGCCAATTCACCGTCCGTCCCGCCGAATGACGACAATCACACCGATTTCCCACTGTTGACGGCCCCATCCTCGAACCGATAGACTACTGTACAGAGTAGTGAACACCGGTCAAGCGGCAAGAGGGCGGTTCCGTGGTTGTCATCGTCGAAGGCCAGATCAAGGGTTCGTTCACCGGCTGGAGGCAGGGGGCCACGTTCGTTCTCGACCAGGGGCGGGAGAAAAAGTGGCGGCAAGTCGATCTGACGTTCCACCTGCGGACCATGTTTCGGCCGAAGGCCAAGCTCATCCGGGACGGATCGACGTTTTACTTGGAGGTCGAAGGGATGGGCGACATGGTTGAAGTGAAAAGGGGATGATTGATGCCCGTAGCGTCTGGTCGTCGAAAAAAGTGCGTCGAATGCGGCGCTCGACTCACCGCCCTGCGGCTCAAGTGGCGTGCCATGACCTGTTCGGCCCAATGCGGCCAGGCCCGGCAGAGTCGGTTTCAGTATGGGAAAACCAGGCGGCGTGCCAAACCAGAAACGATACCGCGACAAAACCCGCCGATCCCGGGATTGACCCTGGTGGAAGCCGCCGAGCGGATCGGCGTTTCTACCGTGCCCGCGCCCAGCGGCCCTCCGAAATCGCCGTGCCAGGCGCTCACCTGTTGCTCGGCGTCGTTTACGGCAAGGATGGGCAGGAGCTTGCGCGGGTAGCTCCGAGGATGGTGAGCGTGAACAATTCGCAAGGGTACTAGGCGTGTTGTCTCGCGCGCTCCGCGTGCACCAATGTCGTGATCACACTGGCGGCGCCTGATAGCGAGATCATCTCGGGAGCGTCCTTCGTGCGCCATTTGAGTTCGAGTTGACCCTCCTTCAATCCCTTGCCGCCGATGACCACCCGCAGAGGAATGCCGATCAGGTCGGCGTCCTTGAACTTCACGCCGGGCCGCTGGTCGCGATCGTCCAAGAGCACTTCGATACCGGCCGCTTGTAATTCGGTGTAAAGCCCCTTCGTGACCTCCATCACGTCGGCCTGGTTGACGTTCAAGGGGCAGAGCAACACCTCGTAGGGGGCCAGCGACATCGGCCAGCGGATGCCGTTTTCGTCGTGCTTGGTTTCGATCAGCGCGGCCACGATCCGGTTCACGCCGATCCCATAACAACCCATGATCGCCGAGTGCTGCTGCTCCTGGCCGTCGAGAAACTTGGCGCCAAGGGCGTCGGAATACTTGGTGCCCAACTTGAACACGTGTCCGACCTCGATCGCTTGCCGCAGCGAAATCGTACCGTCGCAGCGCGGGCAGGGGTCGCCGTCGCAGGCGTTGCGCAGGTCGGCGAAAGCGCCGACGGCGAAATCGCGATCCCGATTCACGCCTGTAAAGTGCTTGTCCGCCTCGTTGGCCCCGGTCACGGCGTTCACGATCGCGGCAACGTCGTCGTCGGCCCAGATGGGGATCGAAAGCCCGATCGGTCCCGCGAAGCCGACCGGCGCGCCGGTCGTTTGCTGGATCACTTCGGGCGGGGCCAATTCCAGCTTGCGGACGTCGATGGACCGGCGGATCTTGCCTTCGTTCGCCTCGTGATCGCCACGGACTAGCACCGCCAACGGCTTGTCGTCGGCCATGTAGATCAAGGTCTTGATCATCTGCCTTGGTTGGCAATTGAGCAACTTGCTGACCGCCTCAATGCTGCCGGCCTGGGGCGTGTCGACCTTGGCCAAAGGCTTGGGCATCTCGCCCGCGGCGGGCTGACCCCGCCGGCCGATTTCAGCCCGCTCCAGGTTGGCGGCGTAACCACAAGCCGGGCAATGGACGACGGTGTCTTCGCCGTTGTCGGCCAGGACCATGAACTCGTGGCTGGCGTCTCCGCCGATCGGGCCGCTTTCGGCCTCGACGGCCAGATAGTCGAGCCCGCAGCGCGTGAAGATACGGCAATAGGCCTGATACATCTTGTCGTAACTGGCGTTGAGGCCCTCGACCGAGGTATCGAAGCTGTACGCGTCCTTCATCAGAAACTCGCTGGTCCGCAAGACCCCGAAGCGGGGCCGCTCTTCGTTGCGAAACTTGGTCTGGATCTGGTAGAGCGTGATCGGCAACTGCCGGTAGCTCGAAATGTGCCGTGAGACCAGCTCGGTGACCACCTCCTCGTGGGTCGGCCCCAGGGCCAGGTGCACCTGCCGGTTCTGACGGCGCACCTGGAACTGGATCAGCACGTTGCCAAAGGCCTCGACGCGGCCGGTGCGCTGCCAGAGGTTGATCGGCGTGAGCGCGGGCATCAGCAGTTCGACGGCCCCCGCACGGTCCATCTCTTCGCGAACGATCCGCTCGGCTTTCTTCAAGGCGCGCAGACCGAGCGGCAGGTAGCTGTAGGCCCCGGCCATCAGTTGCCCCACCAATCCGGCGCGCAACATCAGCACATGGCTGGGGATTTCGGCCCCTTCGGGCGTTTCCTTCATCGTCGGGATGAGCGTCTGGGTCCAGCGCACGTTGATTCCTCCTGTTAAACCGCAGGCGACGATGAATGAGACATTCCCGGTGGCTGGGGCGGAGCCTAAGCGATGCCCCGGCTGGATAGCGACCGGGGCATCGCTTAGGCTCTGCCCCAGCCACCACTCACGGCGGGCCGGCTCGCCTGGTCAAGCGGACCGGCGGCATTCTAGGTGAACCGGCGCCGCTCTGGCAAGGCTCGTGGGGCAGGTTTCCAACCTGCCATGGAAGTTGAGATGGCAGGTTGGAAACCTGCCCCACGACTCGGCCGCCAAGATCGATTCTACTTTCTTGGCGAAGACCGAATTTATTTCTGCGTAAAGTCAATGACCGGGTCGAAGGCCTGCGGTGAGACCCTGTTCTGCATGCAGGTGATGGTGCGGCTCATCAGGGCCAGGCTGGGCAAGTCGTACGGTTCGCTGTCGCAGCGCTGCGACAACAGCGGCGAGATGGCCCGATAGGCCTGGGACCATTCGCCCGCCTCGAACAGTGCCAATCCGGCCTCATACGAGTTGCGGCGTATGGTCCATTCCTCGTCGGCCGCTTCGGAGTTGAGTTCGTAGAGCGTGACCTCGGTTTCGATGCCCAAGAGCCGCGCGCGGCAGAGGCGGCGCGTGGCGAACTTGTCTTGCAACTGCGCCTGGGTCGAGCCGGTGATCACGATCGGAACGCCCAGGTGCTTGGTCGCGCCCTCGACCCTGCTGGCGACATTCACTTCGTGACCCAGGGGAGCGTAGTTGAAGCGCCACTGGCTGCCCGTGTTGCCAACGCGGGCCTTTCCGGTGTTCAGGCCGATGCCCAGCGCGATCGGCGAGCCAAGTCGCGTGCGCCAGGTCTCGTTCAATTCGGGCAGGTCTTTCAACATGGCCAGCGCCGCCCGGCAGGCCATGATGGCGTGATCGGTCTGGTCGGTCGGCGCGTTCCACATGGCCAGGAGGCCGTCGCCGATGTAGTCGACCAGGGTGCCGTTGTTTTCGTAAATCCGTTGCGTCAGGTGATCCATCACGTCGCGGACCAGCCGGAAAATGTCGACCGTGCCGAGTTGCTCGGAAAGGCGCGAGAAATTACGAATGTCGCTGAACAGGATAGTGACTTCGCGGTCGTGGCCGTCGAGCATCTTTGGGTCGCGCTCGAGTTCATGGGCGACCTGCGACGAGACGAACTGTTCGAGCTGCACGCGCCGGCGGGCGGCCTCGGCTTCGCCTTGCGAGCGGGCCAGCCCGACCCCGACGGCGGCGGCGAGCAACTGCACCAACTGGGCTTCGAGCGGGCGGATGCCCGGCCCCTTGGGAAAGTTGCTCCCCACCCGCAAACCATAGACGGCGCCCACGATTTCATCGCGCGGACCGTGGATCGGCGAGGCGACGATCGCTTCGACCCCCAGCAGGCTCCCCGAGGAGTCATCGGCGTCGACGGCCCGAAAGAACGTCTTCCGCTCCTGCAAGACGCGGTTGAGTACGGCGGTGCTGAACCGCACATTGACGCCCTTTTGCGTGGCATGGCTGGCGACGCTTTCCCAAACGTATTCGCCTTCCGCGTTAAGGCGACGGAGCAAGACCTGTCCCAGGTCGAGTCCGACGAGCTCGACCACCGCCCGCGCCGTCTCTTCGTAGAACTGTTGCGAACCGGCCGCGGATCGCTGGACGGAAATCACCGTCTCAAACCAGTACGTCAGTTTCTCGGGCGTGAGCGTTTGGCCGATATCGGCCAGGTTCAGGCTTTCGCGAATCGACATGGCGCGCTCGTGCGGCTGGACGATCGTGCGCCATGAATGGTCGGATAAGTCGTCCTGACGCGCCGACGAGATCTCGATCAGCGTGGTGCCGACGTTCAGCCGAACCGGCATCGCAAACTCGCCGAGCGCTCCGACTTCGAGCGTGCTGCCGTCGGGGAAAAAAATCGGCGTTCGTTTGCTGATATTCTCGATTTCGAGCCGCCCGCTCGAGCGCTCGCGAATCCGCATCTGGTCGCGCGACACGTGCGGGTCGTCGAGCACGACGCGCTGCGCGTCGCGCTGAAAAATGCGGCCGAACTCGAGCGGTCCGGCGGCGTGTTCCAGCGAAAGGTGCTGCTTGTCGTTGCTGACCACGATGCGGAGCATACCGCGATCCTAAACCAAAACCGGCGTCGAAGGCAATGGAAGGAGTTCGTTGACACCCCATCCGGCGGCCCCTAAAATCGTGCCGCAGCCCCTATAGGAACCCACGATGTCCAATCCACCGAGCGGCCAGATCGACACGGTCATGAACGAGGTCCGGCTTTTTCCTCCGCCGGCCGAATTCGCGGCGAAGGCGAAAATCGGCTCACTGGCCGCCTACGAAAAACTGTGGCGCGAGGCGGCCGACGACATCGAGTCTTTTTGGGGCGATCTGGCCGGCGAACTGCACTGGTTCCGCCCCTACGACAAAGTCCTGGAGTGGAACGAGCCGTTCGCCCAGTGGTTCGTCGGCGGAAAGACGAACGTCGCGCACAATTGCCTCGACTTGCACCTGGGCACCGCGCGGGCAAACAAGGCCGCGCTGATCTGGGAGGGTGAACCAGGCGATACGCGCGTGCTGACTTACCAGATGTTGCACCACGAGGTCTCGAAGTTCGCCAACGTTCTCGCCGGATTGGGAATCGGCAAGGGGGACGTGGTTTCGATCTACATGCCGATGGTGCCCGAGCTGGTCATCGCCATGCTGGCCTGTGCCCGGATCGGGGCCACCCACTCCGTGATCTTCGGCGGCTTTTCGGCCGAGGCGATCGCCGACCGCAACCAGGACGCGAAGGCGAAGCTGGTGATCACGGCCGACGGCGGCTGGCGGCGCGGCGCGCAGGTCCCGCTCAAGGACAATGTCGACGAAGCCCTGAAGAAATCGCCCACGGTGGAAAAGTGCGTCGTTGTCCGCAGGCTCGGCAACGAGGTCGAAATGCATCCCGGCCGCGATTTCTGGTGGCACGAGCTGATGGTCACCGCGTCGTGCCAGCACACGGCCTTGGCGCTCGATAGCGAACACCCGCTGTTCATCCTTTACACCAGCGGTTCGACGGGCAAACCCAAGGGGATCAAGCACACCACGGCTGGATATTCGCTGTACGCCAAGAAAACAACCGAATGGGTCTTCGACCTCCGCGACGAAGACGTCTTCTGGTGTACGGCCGATTGTGGTTGGGTCACCGGGCACAGTTACGTCGTTTACGGGCCGCTGGCCTGCGGCGCGACGGTGCTGATGTATGAAGGCGCGCCGAACTGGCCGCACGAAGATCGTTTCTGGCAATTGATCGAGAAGTACAAGGTCACGATCTTCTATACGGCGCCCACCGCGATCAGGGCGTTCATCAAGTGGGGTGATCACTGGGTCGACAAGCACGATCTGTCGAGCCTTCGCCTCCTGGGCACGGTGGGCGAAGGCATCAACCCCGAGGCCTGGATGTGGTACCACCGCAAGATCGGCGCCGAACGCTGCCCGATCGTCGATACCTGGTGGCAGACCGAAACCGGCGGAATCATGATGAGCCCGCTTCCCGGCGCGATCGCCACCAAGCCCGGCAGTTGCACCAGGCCCCTGCCCGGGATCGTGCCGGCGATCGTCGACGAGCACGGGCAGCCGGTGCAACCGGGCAGTGGCGGCTGGTTGGTGATCACCAAACCCTGGCCAGGGATGCTGCGCGGAATCTGGGGCGACGCCGTGCGATACAACGAACAATACTGGTCGAAGGTGCCGCACAACTATCTGGCGGGCGACAACGCTCGTTGCGACCAGGACGGCTACTACTGGATCATGGGGCGCATCGACGACGTGTTGAACGTATCGGGACATCGCTTGAGTACGATCGAAATCGAAAGCGCCCTGGTGAGCCACCCGAACGTGGCCGAAGCGGCGGCCGTGGGTCGGCCCGATTCGCTCAAGGGGGAGGCGGTGGCGGTGTTCGTCACGCTCAAATCGGGCGTGGCCAATGACGAACTGCGCGATGAGCTGCGCAAGCACGTCCGCAAGGAGATCGGCGCGTTGGCCCAGCCCGACGACGTCCGCTTCACCAACGCCCTGCCAAAAACCCGTAGCGGCAAGATCATGCGCCGCCTGCTGCGCGACATCGCCTCCGGCAAAGCGACCATCGGCGACACCACGACGCTGGAGGATTACAGCGTGCTGGCCAAGCTGCGGACTGAAGAAGAGTGAAAACTATGGGGCCGTTTTCGGGCCCGTTTTGCATGAGCGCGCTGAGCCGCAACGCGGCGTGATTCGATAGCCCTGGGCACAGCCCTCGTTGTTCTACATATCTCTTGGTTGACGCCCCCTGGAGTATCACGTTGGCCTCCAGATCAAAAGGTTCGCTCGGGACGGGCGGCGCTTACCGCTGCAAGAGCCTGTACGCGAACGCGCCGAGTCGGTTGCGGCGGCGCGTGAGCAAGAAGCTCGTCTGGAAAGTGGGCGACAAATGGTAACCGTCGGCGTCGGGCAGCACGGCGGCGTAATCGTCCTGGCCGCGGACGAGAAGTTGAAAGTCGATTCCGAATCCACGGGTGTCGATCAGCCAATACTCAGGAATACCAGCCTTGAAGTATTTTTCACGGAGCGACCTGGTGTCCTTCTTAACTGAGCTAGGGCTGACGATCTCGACCACCAGGTCCGGGGCGCCCACGATTTCGACGAAATTGCCGCTGCCCGGCACCCATTCCGAAAGCTTGACGCGTCCCGCCTCCTGCGCCTCGAAACTGCAGAACACCACGTCGGGCTCGGTCGCCAAATCGGCTTCGGGACAAACGAGCATCATGCTGTCTGTGTAGATATCACCCAAGTCTCGCTCCTCCACAAGTGCGACAAGCCGACCAACCACATGGGACTTCGGCTTACCGTGAAATTCTGCGTTCTCGGGGCTCATGTCAATCTCCACATTGCCGCCGATAAACGAGACACGCATCTTCTCAGGAAAATCGTCCCCGTGGACCCATTCCCGAAACGATTGCAGGTTGCAGACGTTCGAGGGTACGTGAAATTGACCGTCGATGGTGACACCGCTCATCTCGGTAACTCCGGAAACGGATACTTCCCCGACAGCACATCGGAAGGCTCAGCCCCAGTAAGACCGCCCCCGGGCCCTAGGCCTAACTGTACACTAACCTTCAGCGTAAGGGAGGCAAGTCGGAAGTGCCTTGCTTGCGTCGCGGGCTGGTGTCGAAGCAGGCCACGTTTAGTATAAACGGGTCAGCGGGAAAAAACAGCTCGCCTTCCCGGCCACTGCCATCGGCAGCGGCCGAGAAATGGGGATGCGAAGATCGGAATGGAGGACGCCTTGAGTAGCAGCCAACGCCAGCAACCACCGGACAAGCCGGTGGCATGGCATGCTTCATGCTGCGGCGAAATAGAGCATCTCCCCACGGCGATCACCTCGATCGACCAGCTCGAAGACCTGCTCAGCGAGCCGAGCGCCGGCGTAATGGAAACGCTTGGCAAACTCGAGGGCGACTTGATGGTGCTCGGAGTGGGAGGAAAAATGGGGCCGACATTGGCCCGCATGGCTCGCCGCGCGTTGGACGCCCTTGGCAAGAAGGCGCGGGTGATCGGTGTTTCGCGATTCAACCAGGCAGGCTTGGAAGATCGGCTGCGCGCTCAAGGCATCGAGACGATCCGTTGCGACTTACTCGACCAAAAACATTTGGATGGCTTGCCTGACGCGGCCAACGTGGTGGCGATGACGGGCATGAAATTTGGAGCGACGGGCCAAGCGGCGATGACATGGGCTATGAATGTCTACCTGGCCGGCATGATCGGCCAGCGCTTCAGTTCGAGCAGGATCGTGGCCTTTTCAACCGGCAATGTCTACCCGCTTACGCCGGTCGAGCGCGGCGGCTCGGTCGAGACCGACGAACCGGCGCCGATGGGTGAGTACGCGATCACCGCTTTGGGGCGGGAGCGACTCTACGAGCACTTCAGCCGCGCGCTCGGCACGCGCATCGCCTTATTGCGGCTGAACTACGCCAATGAGTTGCGCTACGGCGTGCTCGTCGACCTGGCTCAGAAAGTGCGCGATGGAGAATCGATCGACCTGGCCATGGGCTATTTCAATGCGCTTTGGCAAGCCGACGCAAACGCGATGGCTCTACGGTGCTTCGACCATGTGACATCGCCCCCTTTCGTAATCAACCTCGCCGGTCCGGAGACGCTCGCAGTGCGGCAGGTCTGTGAGCAATTCGGCAAGTCATTCGACCGCGCGCCTCGGTTTGTTGGTGTCGAGGCGCCCGATGCGCTTTTGAGCAACGCGCGGCTCAGCCAGCGGCTGTTCGGAGCGCCGCGCGTCGATGCCTTGCGATTGACAGGCTGGATCGCCGAATGGATACGCGGCGGGGGCGCCAGCCACGGCAAGCCGACGCATTTCGAAGCCCGCGATGGAAAGTTTTGAAGCGTGGAGTGCAACGTCGTACTGGATTGCAAGTTACACTTTTTGGGGAGCTACGGCTGAAAAACCCCAGATCAATCGCCGAAACCGTTGCCGCGATACGGGGTTTATATTTAGGTTCACCACAGGTAGATTTGACATTGGAAATAGGAACTCTCGCGAATTCCGCTTCGCTTTGCTCTCCTGGGAAGGCTTTTAGCATGCGCTGGCTGATTTGCATTTTGTTCGCCGTATCCACGCTTTCCGGCGGCCCGTCGTCGGCCGCCGAAGTCGACCAACAGGTGGCTGGGAAGTCGGAAGATCAAGCACCTCTCGAAGCGGCGGCGCGTGTCGACGCGCTGTTGGCCGAGGAACTGTTTCATCAACCTGGTGGCACGGCGAATTCCGACGACGGCACGGCGGATTCCGCCAGTGGTACGGTGGTTCTGGCGCCGTTGACCGACCATGAGGACTTTTTGCGTCGCGTGACGTTGGATCTTGTCGGTCGGCTGCCTTCGCCCGCCGAGATCACGGCCTTTGTGCTCGATCGGTCGGCCGGCAAGCGGACGGCGGCCGTTGAGCGATTATTGGCTTTGCCAAGCTTCGGCCGAAATTGGGCCCGTTACTGGCGCGACGTGATTTTTTATCGGCGTAGCGACGACCGCGCCCTGTTGGCCGCCGGCGCGGCCGAGGCTTACCTGGCCAGGCAGTTCAACGCCGGCGAGCCCTGGGATAAGCTGGCGCAGTCGTTCGTTAGCGCCACGGGCGACGTGCGCGAAGAGGGCGCGACGGCCCTGATCGCCGCCCAAATGGGAGAGGTCAACGACGTGACAAGCGAAGCGTCGCGAATTTTCCTCGGTGTGCAGATTCAGTGCGCACAGTGCCACGACCACCCGACCGACCGCTGGAAAAGGCAACAGTTCCATGAACTGGCGGCGTTCTTTCCGCGGATCGGCCTGCGGCCTGTGCGAAACGGCATGCGGCCAAGTTTCGAAGTCGTATCGCACGACCAGGACCGCCCGCGGCGGCGCCCGATGGGCATGCTCCCCTTAGGTGAGCTGGAACACTACATGCCCGACCTCAAGGATCCCGGTTCCAAAGGTACGCTCGTGCAGCCGGTTTTCTTTCTCACCGGCCAGAAGCTCCCCAATGGCGAAACCGATCACCAGCGCCGCGACACGTTGGCCGAGTGGATGACGTCGGAGGCGAACCCTTGGTTCGCCAAAGCGTTCGTGAATCGGATCTGGGCCGAGTTAGTGGGCGAGGGATTTTATGAGCCAGTCGATGACCTGGGCCCCGATCGCGCCTGTGCCGCGCCCAGGACGATCGATTACCTGGCCGGCCAGTTCGTCGCCAACGGCTATGACGTGAAGTGGCTGTTCCGCGCCATCGCCGGCACCCAGTGCTACCAGCGGGAAAGCCGGCCACGACGAAATCCCGACCAGACGCCATTCACGGCCAACTGCTCGCAGCCGTTGCGTTCCGACCAGATCTTCGACGTCCTGACGGCCGCTCTGGGCACCCTTGAGGGCCCGGGCGGCCGGAATCGAAACCCCCAGCGGCCCATGGGCGGGCCCTTTGGCCAAGGCGGGCCACGCGCGCAGTTCGCCGCCGTTTTTGGTTACGATCCCAGCGACCGTCGTGATGAAATCTCCGGTTCCATTCCTCAAGCCCTGTTGCTGATGAATTCGCCCCTCATCGGCCAGGCAATGAATGGCCGCAATCCGAACTCGACGTTAGGCAGGTTGTTGGCTGAAGTTGCCGACGACGACCAGGTGGCGGTCGATCTTTTTCTGCGCTGCTTGGGGCGCGAGCCCGGCGAAGCGGAACTGACCGCCTGCCACGAACACGTGCGGACGACGAATGACCGAGTATCCGCGTTCGAAGATATTTTCTGGGCGCTGATCAACGGTCCCGAATTCCTTCACCGGCATTGAGCTCAAGGACTCGCTGAATGAACCTGCACCTCCTGCATCAACTCCGCCTCGCCGTCACCCGCGAGGGCGTCATCGGCCGGCGCGGCTTTCTCCGCGGAGTTTCCGTGACCGGCCTGGCGGCAGGCGCCCTGAACTGGACCGACCTCTTGAGCCTGCGGGCCGACGAGCTGCGGCGCCAGGGAATGGCTTGCATTTTGCTCTGGATGCAAGGTGGTCCGAGCCAGTTCGAGACCATCGATCCCAAGCCCGGCCACGCCAACGGCGGCGAGACGAAGGCGATTTCGACCTCGGTGCCGGGCATGCAACTGGCCGAGCATCTGCCGAACCTGGCCAAGGTGGCGGGCGAGTTGGCACTGTTGCGCTCGCTCACCACCAAGGAGGGAAACCACCAGCGAGCGAGCTTCCTGTTGCACACGGCCCACGTGCCTACGGCCAGCGTCCATTACCCAACGATCGGATCAGTCGTTTCGGCGGAGCTGGGGAGCCTCGAATCGGAGCTGCCGTCGTTCGTGCGCATCGGCCGGCGGTTTCCCAACACGGGTAACGGCGGCCTGTTGGGCACCGATTTCAACCCCTTCGTGGTTCCCAACCCGGCGAAACTGCCTGACAACACGCAAGTCGCGACGAAAACCGACCGCTTCGAGCGGCGTCTGGCCCTGGTGCGCACGCTCGAAACCGCAGCCGCCGGTAGCGAGGCCACGCCGGAAATCGCCGAGCACCGCGGGCTCTATCAGAAGGCCTCGCGGATGGTGTTGAGTCCCCAGATGGAAGCCTTTGATCTGTCGCGCGAGCCCGACCAGGTCCGCGAGGCTTACGGGCAAACCGATTTCGCCGCCGGCTGTCTTTTGGCGCGGCGGCTGGTCGAAGCCGGTGTGACGTTCGTCGAAGTCGGGCTAGGCAACTGGGACACCCACGACGACAACTTCAATCGCACCAAGGCCCTGGCCGGCGAGCTCGATCAGCCGTTCGCCCAGCTCATCGCCGATCTCAAGGGGCGCGGGCGGCTCGACAAGACGCTTGTGATTTGGATGGGCGAATTCGGCCGCACGCCGCGGATCAATCCGCGCGGTGGACGCGATCACTTTCCGCGAGCGTTCTCGGCCGTCTTGGCGGGCGGCGGCGTGCGCGGGGGCCAGGTGATCGGTAGCACCAGCTCGGGAGGAGACGACGTCGCCGATCGGCCCGTGAAAGTCGAGGACCTGTTCCGCACGTTCTACAAGAGCCTGGGTATCGACCCCGAAAAGGAGAACATGAGCCCAATCGGCCGTCCGATCAAGATCGTCGAGGGAGGTGCGGCGGTCGGCGAGTTGTTCAGTTGAACTCCTCTCTTATGTCTTCCGGATCCGTTTTACAGGCGCGTAGCACCAAAGGTGCGTGATTCGAAAGCCCAGGGCGCAGTCCTGGGTTCGCTGCCCCACAAGAGTTCTCGTAAGCCCCAACGGGGCGCAACCGTCCCCTCACGCGGACCGGCACCAAGGGGTTACGCCCATTCAGGGCTACGGATTCCATGCATGACAGAACCCAGGGCTGCGCCCTCGTTGTTCTACACAAGTCGCGAGAGACATATCGCCCCGTTCACGGGGCCTTCCGCGAAGCGGTCATAGACCCGGCATTCATGCCTTAGGGTTACCGGGATCTTTTGCAGTTTGTCTTGGGATTCGTGTGGCTGTTCGGCCAGAGGCGCGGCGGCCAATGGCCATCATCTCCTGTGTCCCGGTGTTGTGGTCGCCGGATGGCAGCGC
>Ga0265331_10001447_pt1 | contig 17452 bp, 18 predicted proteins | sample 41923metaG_FD_202088 | JGI IMG/M metagenome (GOLD analysis project Ga0265331, IMG submission 202088) | Rhizosphere microbial communities from Carex aquatilis grown in University of Washington, Seatle, WA, United States - 4-19-23 metaG | ecosystem: Host-associated > Plants > Roots > Rhizosphere... | reverse complement strand
TCCATGTCCACGGCCTATCCGCAGCCCGCGCCGGGCGCTGCTGCTTCGCCCGGCCCGTTGAAGGTTCCCGCCGACAAGCTCGGCGGATACCTCGGGGTTCGAGAGGTCACTTACGTTGAGGGCCAGTCCTCATTGGCCATCCTCGACAAGCCGCTCATGGCGTAACCCGAACGAGGGAAGCGATATCCATGACCTCTCTTCGCAGGCTCTCTAGCTTGCCGGTGCTTCGGCGTCTTCGCCGGGGTTGGTCCCTCTTCAGCCTCGGCGGAGCGCTCGCTCTTCTGCTTCTGCTCGGCGGCCTCGCCTATTGGAACAAAGCCGCCGCGGTCGCCGGCGAAACGCGGGAGGTAAAGATCGACAATTACAGCTTCTCTCCTGGCACCCTCACCGTGCCGGTGGGAACCACCGTCTCCTGGACCAATCGCGACGAGACGGTGCACACAGTGGTCGCCCAGGATGCCGGGCATACATTCAAGTCCGGCGGCCTCGATACCGACGACAAGTTCTCCTTCACTTTCGACAAGCCCGGAACTTACGTCTACCTCTGCACGGTCCATCCCTACATGACGGGCAAGATCGTGGTGCAATAGCGCGTCAGTTCTTCCTGTGCCGCCCTGTCGCTCGTCTTGGCCCGCGACAGGGTGGCGCGGGTTGGATAGCCAAAGAATCCAGAACCGCTCCGATCCAATCTATCTGGAAGAATGCTAGTTGCGTTGCATCGTCTCGACTTGGGCAAGCGGCACGCCCAGCCTGGACACCGTTGCAATGACGCGACCAGGTTTCCAGGGACATTGGAGAAAATACGGCAGCGGGTTGCCCAGGGCCACTCGCACCACAAAATCCGCCGGCTCCTGCCCGTCCGACCATCGGTAATCGGCCGGCATCTCGAGATGGACCGAGTACAAGCTGGGGCAGGCGCCAACGACGAAGCTCTGAGGTTGCCTGCCTTGAGCGGCGGCATAGCGGCGGAGCAGGCCGACCGCCTCACGGTCGGCAGCGCCCCAGTAGTCGAGCTGGAAGCGACCCGTAGCGCCGGGAAGGCCGCCGACAAAAGCGTTGTAGTAGATGTACTCATAAGGATGCAGAAGCGCCATGAGCGAAACATGGTAGACGCCATAGATTGCCAGCAGGCCGAGGCCGGCGAGGCGCAGGCGCCTATCAAGACCAAGCACATAATCGAACCCGCGCGCAGCCACCGGGCCTAGGAGAACGAAGAGCGGCGGCAGCAGGAACAGCATGTGGCGTATGGTGTTGTAGATCAGCAGCCGCAGCGCGATCTGCATCAAAGCCGGCAGCAGAGCCGCGAGTGCGACGAGGCCAATCAGGACCGAGTGGTCACTGTCGGGCCGCCATTGCGCTCGACGCAGGCCGGCCACGGCAACGAACGGCGCGACCGCGAGCAGCAACACGGCGATCTCCGGCAGCTGCACGGCCGTATAGATCGGCAAGTAACTGCGTGGAATCCGCAGGGCGTCGTAAGTGTGTCCGGCGAGCAGCACTTCGCCGCCCCAGGGCACGTGGCCGAAGTCGAAGAATGCGTCCAGCGGATTGGCCAGCGGCTTGATCTGCGCCCAGGGCCAGAAGGCGAGCATCACGGGATAGGCGATGAAAAGGGTGGGCAACGCCAGCCGCAGCAGACTTCTCAGCACCGATCTTGCGCGTTCGTAAAAGCCTGCCGGTTCGGGTCGCAAGCCGTGCCATGCCAGTACGGCCAGCAGGGCGTAGAGAACGAACAGGGCGGCGCCAACCTTGACGGCAAGGGTCAGGCCGAGGGCGACGCCGAACCGGATCGCCAGGCTCCAGGGTATATCGGGTGCCCGTTGCAGGCAGCGCACCAGGTAGAAGAGTGTCCAGACATAGCCGGCGGCAAAGGGAATGTCCTGGGCGTTGATGAACATGTGGCCGAAATAGGCAGGCGTCAAAGCCAGCAGCAGAGCGCTCGCCAGAGCCGCCCGGGGACCGAAGAGCAGCCGTGAGAGCCGCCAGCAGCCGACGATGCCGATGAGGCCGACGAACCCGCCAAGAAGATGCCCTGTCTCGAAGTGCGAAAAGGGCAGGACGTCGGCCGCAAGACAGCGCAGCACGTCGAACAGGCTGCCGTAACGGGCGTGGAAGTCGGGATTGTTCCGCGCGGCGGTGTCCTGGAAGCCGGACAGGTAGTACGCGATCGTCTGTTGCCCGATCGCATCGTGGCCGGGTTCGTCCCAGGAGATTCCGAAATCGCGAAAAATCAGCAGACACAGGATCGCGAGACCAAGAAACAGTACGAAGGCGAGGCGATCCTCGATGCATGTGCGGGACCACCAGCCTGCGATTAGGCCTTGTGGCGCCGGGTCGGACATCGGGCGTGGTTGCTGCGCGCGGTTGCGCTCGTTGGCTTCGGTCTCAGCCCTCATGGGGGCGCAGCAGGGCCCTTGATATGATATGACGCTGGATCTCGGAGGTTCCGTCCCAGATCCGCTCGACCCTGGCATCGCGCCAGAGGCGCTCGACCGGAAGCTCCTCCATCAGCCCCATGCCGCCGAATATCTGGACTGTATGGTCGGTTACCCGCGCCAGGGTCTCGGTGGCGTAGAGCTTGGCCATGGCGAAATCGGGATCGCTTGCCGTGCCCTGGTCGAGCTTCCAGGCGGTGCTCAGAACCAGGAGTTCCGCTGCGGCGATCTCCGTTGCCATGTCGGCGAGCTTGAAACCCGTACCCTGGAACTTGCCGATGGTCTGGCCGAACTGTTTGCGGGTGGCAGCCCATTGGGTGGCGAGTTCGAGAGCCCGCTGGGCCCGGCCGACGCATTGGGCAGCGACCGTGAGGCGCGTGGCGCCGAGCCATTCGTTGGCCACGTCGAAGCCGCGATGCTCATCGCCCAGGATCTGGCGCTCGTGAATGCGGCAATCGGTGAAGACGAGTTCGCAATGGTGATAGCCGCGGTGCGAGACGCTGCGCGGGCCCATGCGGACGTCGAAACCAGGCAGGCCCTTGTCCACCAGGAACGAGGTGATCCTCTTCTTGGCACCCTTCTTGGTTTCTTCCTCGCCCGAAGCGGCGAACAGGATGGCAAAGTCGGCCACGTCGGCATAGCTGATGAAATGCTTGGTGCCGTTGACGACGAAATGGTCGCCCTCGCGCACGGCCCGCGTTTTCATCGAACGCAGGTCGGAGCCTGCACCCGGCTCGGTCAACGCCAGGCATTCGACCCTGTCGCCGCGGATGGCGGGCAGAAGATAGCGCTCGACCTGCTCGCCCTTGCAGGCGCGCAGGATGTTGGATGGACGGGCCACGGCGTACTGGAGCGCGAAGGAGGTACGACCCAGCTCGCGCTCCATCAGCGCGATCGCGACTGCGTCCAGCCCGCCGCCGCCCAGTTCCTCCGGCATGTTGGCGGCGTAGAGGCCGGCCGCCTTGGCCTTGGCATGGATCTCGGCGATCAGCTCGGGCGAGACACGATCGGTCCGCTCGACTTCCGCCTCATGGGGCATCAGCTCCTTCTCGACGAAGGCGCGCACGGTGTCGACGAGCATGCGCTGCTCGTCGCTCAGGGCGAAATCCATGGATCGAACTCCCCAGCTTGAGGCGGCGGATTTCTAGGGCCGTGGGTCCCAGCCGTCAATCGGCGGGCCGGCGGGTCAGGAAACGCCGGCAAGAAAGGCTTCGATCGCCCCCAGCACCTCGGCCGAGGAATAGTCATGGCCAATGCCTTTCATCGCGACCAGGCGTTTGGGCTCCGGCGCTGAATTGTAGACCGCCAATCCTTGTGCGAAGGGCACGACCTGATCGTCCTCGCCGTGGGCAACGAATATAGGAACGCGCAGAGCCGCAAGCTTGGAAGCGGTATCGAAGCGATCCCTGGCCAAGAGCCGTACGGGGAATATCGGATAGCGTGTGGCTGCCACGTCAGGAATGGACCGATAGGGCGAGAAGAGCAGCAGCGCGCCCGGCGTCACGCCGTGCGGCCAGCCGGTGGACGCGGCCGCTTCATAGGCCATTTCCGCGGCGACTCCCGAGCCCAGGGAGAGCCCGGCCAGCACGGGCCGATCCACGCCCTGTCCGGCAAGCCAGGCGACGGCCGCGCGGCCATCGCGATAGAGGCCCTGCTCGCTTGGGGCTCCGGGATTCCCGTCGTAGCCGCGGTAGGCCAGGAGGAGGAGTCCGAAGCCGGCATCGGCCAAGGCACCGCACCAATCGGCCGAGGTCGGCAGGCTCGCCGCGTTGCCCGAGAAGAACAGGATGGTCGGACGTCCCGCGCTTGCCGGCCGATACCAGGCGCCGAGCGCAAGCCCATCGGACGTTTCGACCCGGACTTGGCGATAGCCGGCGGGCGGGGGACCCGGTAGCTCGCGCGGCGCCGGGTAGAGAAGGTTGCGCTGAAAGGTCCAGAGCAGAGCGAGCACCCCGAGCCAGCCAAGTGCCAGGATGAGCGGCACAACCTGCACCACTTTCCATGCGTAGAAGACGAGCGGGGATGCGCTGATCTGCATGTCGCGATATTGCCCTCGAGTTCAGCCCCTGAACATGAAGAAAGCCGCACCGACCAGACAGACGAAGCCGGCGAGATGGTTCCAGTGCAGCCTTTCGCCGAGGTAGAGAACCGAGAAGACGGCAAAGACGCTGAGGGTGATGATCTCCCTATCCGTCTTCCGCCATGCGCCGTTGGCTGACTTCACAGCCACAGCCACAGCGTCCCGATCACGAGGGTGATGATCGTCAGCGGCGCGCCGACGCGAAAATAGTCCCAGAATCCGATCGTCACACCCGACACGGCTGCCTTCTGTACCACGATCAGATTGGCGATTGAGCCGAGCACGGTGAGGTTGCCGGCCAGAGTGGACGCCATGGCCATCACCAGCCATGCGGTGCTGGGGTCCTGGAGCGACCTGACGAACGGCTTCATCATAAGCACGGCCGGCACGTTGCTCACGATATTGGAAAGTATCGCCGTCACCAGGCTTAGCACGGGGACTTGGTCCAGATGATAACCGCCCACGGCGGCGATCCGTGCCGGCGTCAGCAGCGTGCGTTCGGCGCCAGCGACGATGATGAACAAGCCGGCGAACATCAACAGCAGCGACCAGCTTTTCACCCGCCGGGTCAGCAGGAGCAGCCCGCCGATGATGATCGCGGCTTTGGCCGGCGCCTGCCCGGCGAAGAACAGTGCAATCACGGTAGCGGTGGCCAGCAAAGCGCGGATTACCAGCATGCGATTGACGCGAATGTCCAGCTGCGGCGGCGCCAGTCGAGGCCCACCGGCGAACTGTTCGCGATGAAGCAATACGATCAGGATCGCGGTAACGACCAGGCCCGCCAGCGCAACCGGCCCCAGAGTCAGCGCGAACTTGGTATAGGGAATATGCGAGAAGCTGCCGATCATGATGTTCTGCGGATTGCCGGTAATCGTCGCGGTCGAGCCAATGTTCGACGCCATCGCCAGCGCCAGCAGAAACGGCGTAGGCTTGCGCCCCATCGACAGGGTCAGTTTTAGAACCAGTGGGGTCAGCACGAGGCAGATCGCGTCGTTGACCAGGAATGCGGAGAAAATCCCCGAGGTCGCTACCACTGCCACAAGGAGGATCACCGGTCCCTTGGCGCGGTCCATCACCCACGCGGTGGCCAGGGAGAAGAAGCCGGAAAGCCGCAAGCTGGCGACGATGATCATCATTCCGAGAAGCAAGGTGATCGTATCGAGATCGATCGCCTTGTATGCCTCGTCGAGAGTCAGCGCGCCCGATGCGACCATCAGGCTGGCGCCGACGAGTGCGATACCTGCCCGATCGATGCGCAGCCCAGGGATTCGGCCGACCGCCAGCGCGAGATAGCTTCCAACAAAGATCGCGACGGTGGCGATGCTCCGGCCTTCTCCGCCTAACCGGACGTCGGCCGGAAGCAGAGCTTGTACCAGCGCCGCGCCGACGGCGATCAGCACCACCAGCCCGACCATCATGCGGCTGAGCGAGATGTGCCAGCGGTTCCGAATGGAGGCCTTGTTCCACATAGGAGCGATGTTATCGGCCAATGGGCCAATATGTGCGGAGTCCCTCATGGGGGGAGCGAGGACCGCGGCGATTGCGACCGTTGATTTTGGGTGGGCACTGTATGCGCCGTTCGGCGTTGGTCAGACCGCGAAAAATGGCAGCCTTTACGCTACGTCCGCTTGGCGTCGGGGTCCGGAATTGACCGTTCGATCTTGCCGGCGCAGGCAGTGATATCAATCCAACACTCAGCTGGAGCTGCGGATCACGCGCCATGAGTTCGGCGACAACGAATGGAATGTCATCAATCCCTTGCTTCCGATCAAGCCGCGGAATGTGTCGCGCGGATGACCGGTGCCTTCTAAGGCAAGGTTCAAATCTCAAGCTCGAGCGTCCCTGAGACGACCCGGCTCAGGGGATTTCGGCGGCTATTTCTTCAACAGGTCGCGGATCTCGCCCAGCAGCTGCACTTCGGCGCTGGGCGCGGGCGGCGCTGCTTCCTCCTTCTTGCGCATGAACCGGTTCACCTGCTTCACCAGGATGAAGACCGCGAGGGCAACGATGAGGAACTTGATGATGGCGTTAAGAAACTGGCCATAGGCGATGACCACCGCGCCGGCTTCCTGGGTCGCCTTGAGGGTGCCGTGGCTTTCGCCTTTGAGCGTGATGAAGAAATTCGAAAAATCGATGCCTCCCAGCAGGAGGCCCAGGGGCGGCATCAGCACATCGTTGACCAGGGAATTGACGATGGCCGTGAAGGCGGCACCGATGATGATGCCGACGGCCAGGTCGATGACGCTGCCGCGGGCGATGAACTCCTTGAATTCCTTGAACATTATTACCTCCCGGCCGGTCTCGTCGGATTTCAGGCTACGCGCCGCCAATCTTAGAGCTTGGCGCGAAGTGTGCAAATGCGGGGCCGAGCCACCTTCTCCGCCCCGACGCCAGGATTCCCGAGCCTGGTGGGTCGAAGATGCCTCAGATCAGCATTGGAGCATTTTAAGTTCTTAACGAATAATTAACCGGTTGTGGCATTTTCTGGGCGGAGCTATTCTGGGGGTAGGAAGGCGGATCGATGCTCCGAAAGATCAAAGCGCTCAAAGGCGACCGGCGGGGAGTCACCATGATCGAATACGCCTTCATCGCGGTTCTGGTGTCGATCGCCGCGGTGACCCTGCTGAGTTCGATCGGGACCAAGCTTTCGAGCATGTTCAGCAAGGTGAACGGCAGCTATTCGGCCTGACCGGTTCGCGGCGGGTTCGCCACCGGCGCGTCAATTTGCCGAACGGACCGGCGCGCGGAAGCTGCCGGCGCGACGGCGGGCCTCGCCAACGACCCCCATGTCCAGGTCTCGGGCGATCTCCTCGCCCGTCTTGCGCGCTCCGTGATGACCGCTGCGTGCTGCCAGTTCGGCCCAGAACAGGGCCTCGCCCGGATCTTTGGCCACGCCGAGGCCCGTGGCGCATAGCCCGCTCATGCGGAACTGGGCCCGGACATGGCCTGCTTCCGCGGCGGACCGGCACCAGCGGGCGCTTTCCCCCGCATCCCGGGTCACGCCGTAACCATAGGTGTAGAGCAAGGCGAGATCGTATTGAGCCGCGGCGAAGCCGCCTTGGGCCGCCCGCAGCAACAATTGGGCGCCGGCCTCGGGATCCCGCGGAGCGCCGTTCCGACCGAAACAATAGTCCAGACCGAGAGCGGTCTGGGCCGCGGGCTCTGCTGGCGCGCCGCGGGCATTCATCAGATCCGACGCTCTTGCCTCGATAGCCTGCAAAAGAGTCTTCGCCTCGGGCAGCCCCGCCGCCGCGGCGCGCCGGGCCCAGGGGAGAGCGGCCGTGGGATCGGACGGCACCCCCTCTCCGGAGAAAACCAGGGCGGCATAGGCAAGCGCACAGTCGACGTTTCCCGCCTCCGCCGCGCGAAGCAGCCAGGCGACCGCGGCCTTGGGATCGGGCTCGACCCCGATGCCGTCATAGAGGCAGACGGCGAGGCGATGCATGGCCGGGACTTCGCCCGCTTCGGCCGCGCGCCGGTACCACTGGACGGCCAGGCCCGGATCGCGCTCGACGCCGCGACCTGCCTCATGCAGCCGGGCGAGGTTCAACTGGGCCTTGGCATCCCCGGCCTGGGCTGCGTGCCGGAAATGCAGTGCGGCCCGGGCATCGCTCTGGGCGAAGCCGCGGCCGAGGTAGTGCATGAAGCCGAGATAGCTTTCCGCCGGGACGCTGCCGGCCGCTGCTGCCCGTTCGAATCCGCGCCGGGCGCCGACATAGTCCCCCAATTCATAGGCGACGATGGCGTGGTCCAATTCCGCAGGGTCGATTTCGGCCATGATCGCGATCACCGTTGGCGGGTGGCTTGCCCATCGCCACGAGTAGCCCATCGTCCGCGCCATTGCTAGTTTGCCCGGTATGTCGGAACTCGCCAATTCCTACTATCGGGCCACGGCCAATCCTTCGCCCGCCAGACCGCCGCTGGACGGCGAGGCCAAGGTCGACGTCTGCGTCGTGGGCGGCGGCTACACCGGACTCTCGACCGCCCTCCATCTGGCAGAGCGGGGATACGCCACCCTGCTGCTCGAAGCCGAGCAGATCGGGTTCGGCGCCTCGGGGCGCAACGGCGGCCAGATCAATAGCGGGCTGCGCAAGGGCGCCAGCGAACTCGTGTCGATGTTCGGGCGAGAGGCCGCCAAGCGATTCTGGGATCTGTCGGAGGAGGCCAAGGCCACGCTGCGCGAGCGCGTCGCCCGCCACGCCATCGCCTGCGACCTCAAGGGCGGCGGGCTCTATGCCGCCTACAAGAAGACCGATCCCGCCTGGATGGCGGCGGAAGTGGAACTGACCCGGAAGCTCTTCGGCTACGACGCGCAGGAGCTTCTCGACAAGGCGGGGCTGGAAGAGCGGCTCGGCAGCCGGCGCTACCATGGCGCCATCGCCGACGCGGGCGCGGGCCATCTTCATCCGCTCAATTACGCTCTCGGTCTCGCTGCCGCCGCGGAAGCCGCGGGTGTGCGCATCTGCGAAAGGAGCCGGGCTCTCGCGATCGCTCCGGGCGAGGTGAAGACCGCGGCGGGGCCGGTGAAGGCGCGCTACGTCGTTCTTGGCTGCAATGCCTACCTTGACGGGCTGGAGCCACGCATCGCCGGCAAGATCATGCCGATCTCGAACTACATCGTGGCGACGGAACCGCTTGGCGACAGCGGCGCTCGCGCCCTCATCCGCGACGACGCAGCCGTCTGCGATACCAAGTTCGTCGTCGATTATTTCCGGCTTTCGGCCGACAAGCGTCTGTTGTTCGGAGGAGGGGAGACCTATTCGCGCACAGCGCCCCGGGACATCGCCGGGTTCGTGCGGCCATATACGCTGAAGGTTTTTCCTCAGCTCAAAGGCACGCGCATCGACTATGCCTGGGGCGGCCAGCTCGCCATCACCATGAACCGGCTGCCTCATCTGGGTCGCTTGCCCGGCGACGTCTTTTTTGCCCAGGGCTATTCCGGCCAGGGCGTGGCCATCGCCACGCTCGCGGGCAAGCTCATCGCCGAGGCACTCGCGGGCACCGCCGAACGCTTCGATTTGTTCGCACGCGTCGACCAGCGAAGTTTTCCCGGCGGCACGCTGTTGCGCCGGCCGGCGCTGGTCCTGGGCATGCTGTGGTACGCGCTCAGGGACAGGCTGTGAAAATCGGAATGGTACAAACGAAAAGCCCGCGTCCCTGGGCGGGACGCGGGCCATGAAGCGCCTGTTGTTCGTCGAGAACTCAGCCGGTGGCGGCCAGGTTCTCGGCAGACTGACGGCCATCCTTCTGAGTCTGGATCTCGTAACTGACCTTCTGGCCTTCCTTCAGCGTCTGCATGCCGGCCCGCTGCACGGCGCTGATATGGACGAAAATGTCCTTCCCGCCCGAGTCCGGCTGGATGAAGCCGAAACCCTTGGTGGGATTGAACCATTTGACGGTGCCGATCGGCATCGTTGTCTCCGTTCATCGTTAACAGGAAAACCGCACCACCTTCGTGCGGTCGCACCAACAATCAGAGGTTCGGGAGGGGCTTGTCAGAGCGCCTATCGACGGCAAAGACGAGGACGATCGCCGGACCAACGAATTGTCGTTCGGCAACTATGGGGGGACCGGTTGAAAATTACAATAGGTTAAGGTTGGCGCGTCGACGAACCCGCTGATGGAAGGGCATAACTTCGATGCCTGGCTCGAATGTCCGCGATCCTTCGACGCCATGGTTCCGCGCCGACAACAGCAGGCGATGCTTGAGAGATATCGCTCCAGAGGAAGGCGATGAGATCGCCGACGTCGGGGTATTCTTGGGCCGTGGGATTCCGCCGATCGGGCTGCTGATCCGTTCGCTGGCCTGCCGTGTTTAGGCCCGGACGGCGCCTACCCGCGACAGTCGTACCCACGGTCATTTGCCGCTACCGCTCGCGTCATGGGTGTCCCGCGTCAGGTAGTAGGCGCCGAGGATCGGAAGCAACGTCACGGCGATGACGAAGACCGCCACTACGTTTGTCAGAGGCCGGTCCCGCGGCCGCACAAGCTGGGCCAGCATCCAGATCGGCAGGGTCTCCTGCTGGCCGGCGGTGAAGGTGGTCACGATGACTTCGTCAAAGCTGAGGGCAAAGGCGAGCATGCCGCCGGCAAGCAGCGCGGTGGCGACATTGGGCATCACCACATGGCGGAAGGTCTGGAAGCTGTCGGCGCCCAGATCCATGGAGGCTTCGATGAGCGCGGGCGAGCTGCGCCTGAGGCGTGCAATCACGTTGTTGTAGACGACGACGATGCAGAAGGTCGCGTGGCCCAGCACGATGGTCCAGTAGCTGAAGGAAATGCCGGCGATATCGAAGGCCGAGCGCAGGCTGATGCCGGTGACGATGCCCGGGAGAGCTATGGGCAGCAGGATCAGGAGGGTTACCGCCTCGCGCCCGAAGAAGTGGAAGCGGAACATCGCCAGCGAAGCAAGCGTGCCCAGCAGGAGTGCTACACCCATGCCGGCCAACGCCACTTCCACCGAAAGCGCCAGAGCCTGCCAGATATCGGCGCGGCTCCAGGCGAGCGCGAACCAACGCAAGGTCAGGCCCGGGGGCGGGAAGGTGAAGCTGCGGTCGTCGGTCGTGAGCGCGTAGAGCAAGATGAATACAAGGGGCAGGTTGAGGAACAGCAGGCCGAACAGGGCCGCGGCTCGGAGGCCCAATCCCGCACCCGTACCGGCGCGCGTGCTGGCGCGTGCCCGGCTCACGGCGGACTCGCCCTACAGCGCATCGAAGGCCCCCAGGCGCTTGGCCGCGGCGAGATACAGTGCCATGACCAGGATCGGCACCAGGGTGAAGGCAGCGGCGCCCGGGATGTTTCCGGCCGTGCCCTGGTAGCTATAGACGACCATGCCGATGAAGGGCCGCGAATTGCCGATCAGATTGGGAATGATGTAGTCGCCCAGTGTGAGCGAGAAGGTGAAGATCGACCCGGCGGCGATTCCCGGCACCGCGAGGGGCAGGATGACATTGCGGAAGGTCTGGCGCGGATGGGCGCCGAGATCGGCCGAGGCTTCGATCAGGCTGCGCGGCACCCGCTCCAGCGCCGCTTCCACCGGCAGGATCATGTAGGGCAGCCAGATGTACATGAACACGACCCACATACCGACATAGGAAGCGGAGAGAGATGGACCTCCAACGACAGGCAAGGCCAGGATCCAATCGAGCAGGCTATCCAGGCCGACGAGGCCGAAGAGCCAGGTAATGACTCCCTCCTTGGCGAGGATGAGTTTCCAGCTGTAGACGCGCACCAGATAGTTGGACCAGAGCGGCAGCATGACGGCGAGATAGAACACCGCCTTGGCCCGCAGCCCGGCGAAACGGGCCATGTAATAGGCCAGCGGGAAGCCGATGACGGCACAGCCGAGCGTGACCGAAGCCGCCATGACCACGGTCCTGAGGATGATGTCGAGGCTGGCCGGCTGGAACAGCTCGCCATAGGTCTTCAAGGTCGGCTGATAGACCGTGAGGCCCGAGAAATCGTCGACCGAGAACATGCTCTGGGCCAGCAACGCCGCGAGCGAGCCCAGATAGACCACGCCCAGCCAGAGCATCGGCGGCAGCAGCAGAAGCGCCAGCGTCAACCTGGGACGCCGGTAGAGGAAATTCGAGAAGCGTCGCAGGAGGCCCCGCGCCGGCACGTCGGCAGCGAGGGCGCTCACGTCCGCATCTCCTGGATATGGGCCCGCTGCCATATAAGCCGCACGGGCTGGCCCTGGCGGGCCGAGGCACTGACCGCCGTTTCCTCGCGGTTCTGCTCGATGACGATGAGCTCGCCGCCCTTGGCGAGCGCGACGCCGAAGCGCGTGCTGGCGCCAAGATAAAGCACGCTTGCGATGGTCCCGTCCGCGAAGCAGGAATCGCCCGGCACTGGCGCGCCGGGCGCGGCGAGTAAAATCTTTTCCGGCCGGATGGAGAAGGCTGCCGGCGCGCCCGCGACCGCGGCGGCCTCGGCGCCTGAGAGAATGTTGGAGACGCCCACGAAGCCGGCAACGAAGGCCGTGGCCGGATGCTCATAGATCTCGTCCGGCCGGCCGATCTGCTCGATCCTGCCCTTGTTGAACACGGCGATGCGGTCGCTCATGGAGAGCGCCTCGCCCTGGTCGTGGGTGACATAGATGAAGGTGATGCCGACCTGGCGCTGGATCGCCTTCAGCTCCACCTGCATCTGTTCGCGCAGCTTGAGGTCGAGGGCGCCCAGCGGCTCGTCCAGCAGCAGCACGCCAGGCTGATTGACCAGCGCGCGGGCCAGCGCCACGCGCTGGCGTTGGCCGCCGGAAAGCTGGGAGGGCTTGCGCTGGCCCATGCCGGAGAGCGCCACCATCGCCAGCATCGCCTCGGTCCGGGCAGCGCGCTCCGCCTTGGGGATCTTCCGGATCATCAGGCCATAGGCCACGTTCTCCGCCACGCTCATGTGGGGGAAGAGGGCATAGTCCTGGAACACGGTATTGACGTCGCGCTCGTAAGGCGGCACGCCGGCCATGGAGAGGCCGCGGATCAGCACCTCACCCGAGGTCGGCTGCTCGAAGCCGGCGATCAATCTGAGGCAGGTGGTCTTGCCGGAGCCCGACGGCCCAAGCATGGAAAAGAATTCGCCCTCGGCGATGTCGAAGCTGAGGCTGTCGGCTGCCCGAACCTCGCCGTAGTGACGGCTGACGCCGCGGAAGGAGACGGCGCTCGGCTTCTTCTCGTCCATCAGGGCGAAGGCTTAGGCAAAAGGCGCGGCGGACGGGCTTGAAGCGAAGCCCGCCCGCCGGACGCTCACTGTCCGCTCTGGATCGCCAGATAAGCGCTGGCCCAGTCCTTGTACGGCACGCAAGTCCGCCCGCCGCCGCAGTCGGCGACCGGCGTCTTCCAGAAGCTGATCTTGTCGAAATTGTCGATGCCATTGGTCTTGCAGCCGGCGTCGCCGAGGAGCGCGTTGCCCTTGCAGGCTGTCGGCACCACGGGAACGCTGCCGAACCAGGCGGCGAGGTCACCCTGGAGCTTGGGCGAAAGCGAGTGCTCCAACCACATGTAGGCGCAGTTGGGATGCGGCGCGTGGGCATGCATCATCGTCGTATCGGCCCAGCCCGTCGCCCCTTCTTCGGGTATGACGCTGTCGATCGGCTGCTTGTTGCTGTCGCGGAGCAGGTTCACCTGATACGGCCAGGAAGTGGCGGCGACCACACCCTCAGAGGTGAAGTCCTGGGTCTGCTGAGTGGCGTCGCTCCAGTATTTCTGGACGATCTGGCGCTGGCCGCGCAGCAGGTCGAGAGCGGCCTGGAACTGCTTCTGGTCAAGCTCGTAGGGATCGGTGATGCCAAGTTCCGGGTGATGAGCCTTCAGATAAAGCGCGGCATCGGCGATGTAGATCGGCCCATAGTAGGCCTGCACCCGACCCTTGTTGGACTTGCCGTCGGGCAGCGTCATCTCCTCGAACACCACCTGCCAGCTTTTCGGCGGATCCTTGAACACCTTGGTATTGTACATCAGCACGTTCGGCCCCCACTGATAGGGCGTGCCGTAGTGATGGCCATTGACCGTGTGCCAGGCGCCGTTCTGCAGGCGCGGGTCGACCGTATTCCAGCTCGGGATCAGGCTGGTATTGATCTCTTGCACGGTATGGCCGGCGATGAGGCGCAAGGTGGCGTCGCCCGAAGCGGTCACCAGGTCGAAGCCGCCGCCATTCATCAAGGAAACCATCTCGTCCGAAGTGCCGGCCACCTTGGCATTGACCTTGCAGCCGGTCTGCTTCTCGAAGTCGGTCACCCAGTCGTAGTTCTTGTCGTTGGCGCCGCGCTCGATATAGCCGGCCCAAGCGACGATATCGACCTCACCCTCGCCCGGCCCGATCTTGGTCATCATGTCGGCCTGGGCCGTGGCCCCGGCAAACAGCACGCCTAGCGCCGCCGCCGCGACCATCCGCGAATATTTCCCCGTCATGCTTCCTCCTGCCCCAGCAGTTTATCGTTGAATTCGATAGGATTGGCGCGCCTAAGCTACGCTCTGGCCCGACGCTTGTTAAGCCGGATTGTGTACGGTCGCGTCGGAGGGCGCTGACGCATCGGCGCCCTGGAAGGCCGCGAGCCCGACCTTCAGGCTGGCGGCCTCGATATCCCGGGTGATGAAGACGATGCGGCTCCTGCGGTCACCGTCCGGCCAGTCCGCCAGTTCCACCGGCGGATGGAACAGATGCTGGACGCCGTGGATGGCGATCGGCCCGCTGCTGCCTGCCACGTTCAGCAGTCCCTTGATGCGCAACAGATCGGCGCCGTGCAGGCCGATCAGGCTCTCGATCCAGTCGGCGAAGCGGCCCCAATCCAGCGGCCGATCCCAGGTCAGGCAAAAGGCTCGGATATGTTCGTCGTGGCGGTTGCGATCGAGCGCCCGATCATGGCCGTGGTCGTGGACGTCTTCGGCATAGGCTTCGGACTTGAGCCAGGCCTGGGCCTCCAGGCTCTTGGTCGTCGGATTGTAGAGCCCGGCATCGAGGATGAGGGCGGGGTCGATATGGCCACGCTCGGCCACCAGTATTGGCGCCGCAGGATTGAGCCGGCGAAGCCGCCTCGTCAGCGCCGCAGTTTCGCCGACCAGGTCGGTCTTGGTCAGGACCAGCCGGTCGGCAATAGCCACCTGCTTGACCGATTCCACCTGACGGTCCAGCTGATCCATGGCGTTGACAGCATCGATCGTGACGATGACACCGTCCAAACGATAGACCTCCGATAGCAGGGGGTCCTGCATCAGGGTCTGCAGGACCGGTGCCGGATCGGCGAGGCCCGTGGTCTCGATCACGACTCGCCGGAAGGCCGGAATTTCGCCCTTCGCCCGGCGCTTGAACAGGCGGCGGAGCGCATCCACCAGATCGCCCCGTACGGTGCAGCACAGACATCCGCTCGCCAGCAGCACCATGTCTTCCCGCGCGGACTCGACCAGCAGATGGTCGAGGCCCACCTCGCCGAACTCGTTGATCACCACCGCCGTGTCGCCCAGCTCGGGTCGCGCTAGCAGATGTTTCAGCAGGGTCGTCTTGCCGCTGCCGAGAAATCCGGTCAGCACCGAAACGGGCAGGCGCTCTGGCGGCGCGGCCTCGCTCATCGCCGGGCGCGATAGCTGTGGAGCGCCCAGAGAGCCAGGGTGAGCAGCGTCACGGCACCTGCCTGGTGGGCGGCGGCCAACGGCACGGGCACCACGAGAAGGAGTGTGGAGATGCCAAGGGTGACTTGAATGGCCGCCATCCCGGCGAGTAAGTGGATCGGCAGGCGCGCCTCGGCGGGCAGGAGGCCGCGGCGCAGCCAAAGCGCCGCCACCGCCGCCGCCACCGTCATCGCCAGCCAGCGATGGATGAACTGGGCCGTGGCCGGGTTCTCGAAGGGATTGCGCCAAAGGGGCTCGAGGGCGAGGAGATCGCCAGGCAAGAACTGCCCGCCCATGAGGGGAAACGTGTTGTAGATCTTGCCGCCGTCGAGCCCGGCGGTGAATCCTCCCATGGTCAGGGTTGCCACGACGAGGACCAGCAGGAAAAGGACGTGCCGGCGGATCGCGGCCGCGCCGGCAAAATCCGGGCGCTGGGGACGAAGAAGTCCGAAGGCGATCCACAGCATATAGGCGTAAATGGTCAGGCCCGAAAGCAGGTGGGCGACCAGCCGGTACTGGCTCACGTCGGTACGAACCGCAAGCCCGCTCTCAACCATGAACCAGCCCAGCACGCCTTGGAGTCCGCCGAGGACGAAGAGGGCGACCAGATGAGGGCGCAGGGAAGCCCTGATCCGGCCGGCGGCGAACAGCAGGAGGCCGGGTAGGGCGAAGGCAAAGCCGATGAGCCGACCCCAGAGGCGGTGGGCATATTCCCACCAGAAGATGCCCTTGAACTGGTCGAGGGTCATGTCGGGATGAAGCTGCTGGAACTCGGGGATGGCCTTGTAGCCATCGAACTCCTGCTGCCACTGGCCGGCATCCAGCGGCGGCAGCACGCCGCTGATCGGCTTCCACTCGGTGATGGAAAGGCCCGATTCGGTGAGCCGCGTAATGCCGCCCAGACTGACCATGACAAAGATCATGGCAGCGACGCCGATCAGCCAAAGGGCGACCAAACGGTCGTCCGCCACGGTGCTGCGGGGAAGGGCGATGGCCTGGGTCATGGATTCAAAAGGCGCGGCCTGGCCGCGTGGGGGCTTTCTAGCCGATCGAAGGCGGATGGGCTAGTGGAGTGTGAGGTAGGCGCCGGTCGCGCGAAACTCGCCTGCGGTGACGAGGCGGGCCGAGGCCACGGTCACGGAATGCAGCCGCCCTTCGATGCTGTCGCGCCAGAAGTCGAGGAACCGGCGCAGCACCGGGAAATCGGGTGCCAGGTCGTAATCCTGCCAAGTGTAGCTCTGGAGCAGGCCGGGGTGATCGGGGAAATGGTAGAGGATTTCCGCGGTGGTGAGGCGGTAGCGCTGAAGCTGGCGAACCAGCGTTGCCATCTGATCCCTCCGAACCCGTCCTTGGGTCCTTAGGCCGGCTTTGCGGGCCTGGCCGCCGGACCTTCCCGCCACGAAGTATGATCCGAGTCGGTTTCGGAGATAAATAAAAACCGCAACAATTCCAATAATTTAGCAGCCGATGAGTCGGACTGCTGCCAGATTCTGGCGGCAAGGGTCTTGACTGAGCGGCCATCCTTCTCTATGTCGCTGGCACTCAATTCGTCCGAGTGCTAGCAACCGTCCCTGACCGGGCCGGGCGCTCACTCTGGGCGTGGTCGAATAATCCAATTCCTACAGGAGGTTATGCCAATGAAGTTCCGTCCCCTGCATGATCGGGTGGTGGTGCGCCGGATCGAGTCCGAGGAGAAGACTGCCGGCGGGATCATCATTCCCGACACCGCGAAGGAAAAGCCGATGGAAGGCGAAGTCATCGCCGTCGGCCCGGGCGCGCGCAACGAGAAGGGCGAGATCGTCGCCCTCGACGTCAAGTCCGGCGACCGAATCCTGTTC
>Ga0265331_10001439_pt1 | contig 17479 bp, 15 predicted proteins | sample 41923metaG_FD_202088 | JGI IMG/M metagenome (GOLD analysis project Ga0265331, IMG submission 202088) | Rhizosphere microbial communities from Carex aquatilis grown in University of Washington, Seatle, WA, United States - 4-19-23 metaG | ecosystem: Host-associated > Plants > Roots > Rhizosphere... | reverse complement strand
GCCGCCTTCAGCATCGCGCGCAGCTGCATGCGCAGCAACGCCGGACGATCGAGGCCGATGCGGATCGCGCGCCAGCCGAGCGCTGGATTCTCCTCCTCGATCTTCGCCATATAGGGCAGGATCTTGTCCGAGCCGATGTCGAGCGTGCGGAACGTGACCGGACGATCGGGAAGCGCGTCGAGCACGGACCGGTAGAAAAGTCTCTGCTCCTCAATGCGGGGGAAGCGCGGCGCCAGCATGAACTGAAGCTCGGTGCGGAACAATCCGATCGCGCCGGCGCCGGTCTCGCGGACATAGGGCATGTCCAGCGCGAGCCCCGCGTTCATGTGGAGCGAGATGGCAACGCCATCCTTCGTGACGGCGGGAACGTCGCGCAGCCGCGCATATTGCTCCTGACGCTTCGCGCGCAGGCGCGCCTTGTCGCCATAGGCGGTCTGCACCTCCGGCTGGGGCCGCAAATGCACATCGCCCGTCGATCCGTCGACGATGATTGGATCGTTGGGCTCGACCAGGATCGTGATGTTCGGCACGAGGCCGACGGTCGGGACGCCGAGCGCGCGCGCGACGATCGCCACATGGCTCGCGGCGCTGCCCTCCTCCAGGATCAGCCCCCGCAGCCGCGTGCGATCGTAGTCGAGCAGCGCCGCCGGTCCCATGGTGCGCGCCACGACGATCGCGTTCTCCGGCATGCTGAGCCGGTCCGCGGCGTAGCTCTGACCGGTGAGCTGGTGAAGGAGCCGGTTGGCGAGATCGTCGAGATCATGCAGCCGCTCGCGCAGATAAGGATCGGTCTGGCGCTGAATGCGCGCGCGGGCGTCGTTCTGCACGCGCTCCACCGCGGCTTCCGCGGTCAGGCCGGTCATCACCGCCTCGCGCAGGCGGCGCAGCCAGCCGCGATCGTTGGCGACCATCCGAATGGCTTGGAGAACCTCGCGATGCTCGCCGACGCCCATCCGGTCGCCATGCGCGACGAGCTCGTCGATCGAATGACGCATCGCCTCGATCGCCAAATCGAGACGGCGCAGCTCGGCGGCTATGTCCTCCGCCAGCAGGTCCTTAACGACGACGCGCGACTCGTGCAGCACGACATATCCGAGCCCCACGCCCTCGCAGATCGGCGCGCCGCGCATCGAACGGGGACTGTTGAGGGCGAGGAGATCGGCGGATTTCGCGATCGACTGCAGCTCGCCGGAGGCGATCATCTCCGCGAGCAGCATCGCGGTCGTCTGCAGCGCCTCCACCTCCTCCTCGGAGTAGCTGCGCCGGACCTTGTTCTGCACGACGAGCACGCCCACCGTCGCGCCGCCGCGCAGAATCGGCACGCCCAGGAAGGAGTGGTAAATCTCCTCGCCCGTCTCGGGATGGTAGGAGAAGGCCGGGTGCTCCTGCGCCTCGGAGAGCGCCAGGGGCTCGGCCGTCTTCGCGATGAGGCCGACGAGACCCTCGCTCGCCTGGATCGTCGTCAGATGGACCGCCTCATGCTTCAGGCCCTCTGTGGCGTAAAGCTCGAGGCTCTGGTCGGCGCGCAGAACATAAACAGAACAAACCTCGGCCACCATATTCGCGGCGATCTGAACGACGATCTTGTCGAGCCTGGCCTGCGCGTTGATCGGCTCGGCGCTGATCTCGCGCAGCCGGCGCAGCAAAAGACGCGGTCCGCCGAGGGCGCTGCGCATCTAGGGTCGGCTCCTCGTTTCATTGGGCAGGTCGCCCGCCTCACGCCACAAAGCCGGCTATCATGGACCGGCTAAATCCAGGCGGAAGCCCGCGCCTAGCCTATATTGGCGTGGCGGGGCGCATGCAAGATCGCGCTGGGAACGGCGCTCTCTCGAGCTTTCGCCGCCCGGCGGGTTGCGAGAAAGCGCTGAAGCCACTACCAATCCGTCGGCGACGCCGGATCCTGACATTCAGCGGACGCCAACGGCGGCCCAGAACGCTCAAGAAGTGAATTCGTGCGGTTCACACGATACCTGCTCGCGCTCATCCTTACAACGATCTTCGCCTCGGCGGCGGGCGCGGTGGAGAGCGTGCGCGTGCCGCCCGACGCGCCGGCCATCGACCTCACCACCGCGGTCGAGACGCACGCCGCGCAGGGCGACCGCCTGCAAGTCTCCACGGCGCCGGGCACGGACGGCATAACCCGCCGCATCGAGGTCGAGGCCAAGGAGCCCGGCTCCCGGCCGAGCTGGATCGTCTTCGCCCTGACGAACGACACGGACGAGCAAATCGAGAGATTGATCGTCGCCCCGCATTTTCGTTTGCAGGGCTCGGGGCTGATCTGGCCCGACCTCGGGGCCAAGCGCCTCTCGACCGTCACCGCGAGCCAGGGCTTTCCCCCAGAACGCGAGGATAGCGCGGACGCCGACGTGTTCCGGCTGACGCTCGATCCCGGCGCCACGGTCACCTATGTCGCCGAGCTCAAGACGCCCCATCTGCCGCAGCTCTATCTCTGGGAGCCCGACGCCTACAAGGACAAGGTCACGAGCCTCACGCTCTACAAGGGCATCGTGATCGGCATCGCGGGCCTCCTCGCGCTGTTCCTGACCATCGTCTTCGTGGTCAAGGGGGCCGTCATCTTTCCGGCCGCGGCGGCGCTCGCCTGGGCGGTGCTCGCCTATGTCTGCATCGATTTCGGCTTTTGGAACAAGATCTTCGGCTCCGATCCGGCAACCGACGGGATCTGGCGCGCGGGCGCCGAAACGGTGCTTTCGGCGACGCTGGTCGTCTTTCTCTTCGCCTATCTCAACCTCAATCGATGGCATGTCAGGGCCTGGCACGTCGCCGCGCTCTGGCTGGCTTTGCTCGTCGGGCTCGTGGCTCTCGCCGCGCTCGAGGCGCCGATCGCAGCGGGCGTCGCCAGGATTTCGCTCGGGACCGTCGCCGTCGTCGGCTTCGTCCTGATCCTCTATCTCGCCTCGCACGGCTACGACCGCGCGATCATGCTCATCCCGACCTGGTTTCTCCTGCTGCTATGGGTGATCGCCGGGGGGTTCACCGTGCTCGGCTGGCTCACCAACGATCTCGTGTCGCCGGCGCTGATCGGCGGCCTCGTGCTGATCGTCATGCTCATCGGCTTCACGGTCATGCAGAACGCCTTCGCCGGCGGCGGCCTCGCGCAAGGCGTCATCTCCGACATCGAGCGCAAGGCCTTGGCGCTCACGGGCGCCAATGAGATCGTGTTCGACTGGGACGTGCCCTCCGACCACATCTTCGTGAGCCCCGAGGTCGAGGCGCAGCTCGGTCTCGATCGCGGCGGCCTCGAGGGCGCGGCGGCTTCCTGGCTCAATCTGTTGCATCCCTTCGAGCAGGACCGCTATCGCGCCTGTCTCGACGCGATATTGGAGCAGAGGCGCGGGCGCATCGACGAGGAGTTCCGTCTGCGCGCGGCGGACGGCCACTATCTGTGCTTCCGGCTGCGCGCCCGCCCGGTGGTGGGTCCCGACGGCGAGGTGATCCGGGTCGTCGGCACGCTCATCGACGTCACGGAGGAGCGCAGCGCGCAAGAACGGCTGCTGCACGACGCCGTGCACGACAATCTGACGGGCCTCCCTAACCGCGAGCTCTTCTTCGACCGGCTCGAGGCCGCGCTGAGCTTCGCCCGCGCCCAGAAGGACGTGCGTCCGACCGTCCTGATGATCGATCTCGACCGCTTCAAGCAGGTCAACGAGCAGGTCGGCGTCGCGACCGGCGACAGCGTTCTGCTCACCATCGCGCATCGCATCGGCCGTCTGCTGCAGCCGCGCGACACGCTGGCGCGCATGGCGGGCGACAGCTTCGCGATCCTGCTGCTGTCTCAGAACAACTCCGAGACCATCATGGCGACGGCGGAAGCGGTGCGGCGCGCGCTGGCGACGCCCGTCCGCTTCACAGATCATGAGGTCAGCCTCTTCGCCTCGATCGGCGTCGCCTTTTACGATCCGGCCCTGCACGCCGCCGCCGCCGACATGCAGGAGGACGCCGAGATCGCCATGCGCAAGGCGAAGCGCTCCGGGGGCAATTGCATCGAGGTGTTTCGCCAGGCGCTGCGCGGCCAGCGCTCGGACCGCCTCACGCTCGAGGCCGATCTGCGGCGCGCTCTGGAGCGCTCCGAAGTCAAGGTGTTCTTCCAGCCGATCGTGCGCCTCGAGGATCACACGATCGCCGGCTTCGAGGCGCTGCTGCGCTGGGACCATCCGCGACTGGGCCGCCTCGACGCGGATGAGTTTCTCTCCGTGGCCGAGGAGAGCGGGCTCGTGCTCGAATTCGCCATGCTGGCGCTCGATCGCTCGGCGCGCGAGCTCGCCGCCTGGCAGCGCGCGCTCACCGTCGATCCGCCGATCTTCGCCTCGGTCAATCTCCCCTCGCGCCAGCTCCTGTCGCAGGATCTGCTCAAGAATGTGAAGAGCGTGCTGATGCGCAACGAAATCGCGCGCGGCAGCCTGAAGCTCGAGCTCAGCGAAGCTGCGGTGATGGAGAACCCCGAATTTTCGGCGCAGATGCTGGCGCGCCTCAAGGAGCTCGGCGCGGGACTGGCGCTCGACGATTTCGGCGCCGGCTATTCTTCGCTCGCCTATCTGCAGCGCTTTCCCTTCGACACGGTCAAGATCGATCGCTCCTTCATCAAGCAGACGGCGGGGAACTCCGGGTCCGCGGTTCTGCGCTCCACCATTCAGCTTGCGCGCGAGCTCGGCATGGACGTCATCGCGGAAGGCGCCGAAAGCGAGACCGACGCGGCCGAGCTCTACAGGCTCGGCTGCGCCTATGCGCAGGGCCACGCCTTCGGGCGGCCGATCAGCGTGCAAGAGGCGCGCCGCCTGATTGGCGCGGCCCCCGAGGCGGCATAAAGCGGGGGCTTCGAGCTGTGGATCGCCATGCGCCGGTTTCCGATCTGTCGCCGAGCGAGGCCGCGGCCGAGCATGCGCGGCTCGGCGAAGAGATCGCCGAGCACGACCGCCGCTACTATCAGCAAGACGCGCCGACGATTAGCGACGCCGACTATGACGCGTTGCGTCGTCGTTACGAGGCGCTGGAGGCGCGCTTTCCCGAGCTGGCGACGCCCGAGTCGCTGACGAGAAAGGTCGGCGCGGCGCCCGCCGAAAAATTCGCCGAGATCCGTCACGCCGTGCCGATGCTCTCGCTCGGCAATGTCTTCTCAGACGAGGAGGTCGTCGAATTCGCCGCGCGGGTGCGCCGCTTTCTCAAGCTTACTGACGCGGCGGAGCTCGTCTTCACCGCCGAGCCGAAGATCGACGGCCTGTCCTGCTCGCTGCGCTATGAGCGCGGCCGCCTCGTGTACGCAGCGACGCGCGGCGACGGATATGAGGGCGAGGACGTTACCGCGAATGTCCGCTCGCTCGAGGACATCCCCGAGACGCTCGCCGACCGCCCGCCCGCCGTGCTGGAGGTGCGCGGCGAGGTCTATATGTCGCATAAGGATTTTGCGGCGCTCAACGCGCGCCAGGCTGCTGCAGAAGAGCGGCTCTTCGCCAATCCGCGCAACGCGGCGGCGGGCTCGCTGCGTCAGCTCGACCCCGCGATCACCGCGAGCCGGCCTTTGCGCTTCTTCGCCTACGCGCTCGGCGAGGTCAGCGAGACGCCGGGAAAGACCCAGTTCGAGGTGGTCGAAGCCTTCAAGCGCTTCGGATTTGCCGTTAATCCCTTGATGACGCGCTGCAAGAGCGTCGAGGCGATGCTCGACCGCTACCGCGAGATCGAGGCGCGTCGCGCGACGCTCGGCTACGACATAGACGGGGTCGTCTACAAGGTCGACGACCTCGCGCTGCAGGAACGTTTGGGCTTCGTCTCCCGCGCGCCGCGCTGGGCGACGGCGCATAAATTCCCGGCCGAGCGCGCGACGACGATTCTGCGCGACATTGAGATCAACGTCGGACGCACGGGCGTGCTGACGCCGATAGCGAGACTGGAGCCGGTCACCGTCGGCGGCGTCGTCGTCTCCAATGCGACGCTCCACAACGCCGATGAGATCGAGCGCAAGCACATATTGATCGGCGACACGGTCGTCGTGCAGCGCGCCGGGGACGTCATTCCGCAAATTGTCGCGGTCGTCGAGGAGAAGCGCCCGCCAGATGCGAGGCGCTTCGTCTTTCCGAAAGTCTGCCCGCGCTGCGGCTCGGCGGTGGTGCAGGAGATCGACGAAAAGACGGGCGAGGCCGAGGTCGCGCGGCGCTGCACCGGCTCGCTCGTCTGTCCGGCACAGGCGGTGGAGCGCCTCAAGCACTTCTGCTCGCGCAACGCGATGGACATCGAAGGGCTGGGCGACAAGCAGATCGAATATTTTTACGAAGAGGGTCTGATCAAGACGCCTTCCGACATCTTCACGCTCGCCGAACGCGACGCCAAGAGCCTCTCCAAGCTCAAGAATCGCGAAGGCTTCGGCGAGACCTCGGTGCGCAATCTCTTCGCGGCGATCGAGGCGCGGCGCAGCCCGCCGGTCAATCGATTCATCCATGCGCTCGGCATACGCCATGTCGGCGAGACCAATGCGCGCCGGCTTGCGCGCGGCTTCGGCGATTTCGGGGAGCTGCGCGAGGCGGCGCGAAAGCTCGAGCCCGGCGGCGAAGGCGAGGCGGCTTTCGAGGGAATCGACGGGATCGGCCCCGCCGTCATCGAGGCGCTGCGCGACTTCTTCACCGAGCCGCATAATGAAAAAGAATTAGATCGCCTGCTCGAGCAAGTCACGCCGACTCCCATGGAAGCGGTCGAGACCACCTCGCCCGTCTCCGGCAAGACGGTCGTTTTCACCGGCAGCCTCGAAGCGTTCACGCGCGACGAGGCCAAGGCGCAAGCCGAGCGGCTCGGCGCGAAAGTCTCGGGCTCGATCTCGAAGAAGACCGATCTCGTCGTCGCGGGCCCGGGCGCAGGCTCGAAGCTCGCCAAGGCGCGCGAGCTCGGCGTCGAAGTGCTCACCGAAGAGGAATGGCTCGCGCTGATCGGGCGCGGCTAAAGGCGCGGACCTCTCGCGCTGTTTTGGCTTGACGAGATTACATAGGAGTCCTATTAATTCTGCATGACCGCCCCTCCCCCAATCGGACAACCGCTCACGCGACGCCTGCGCGACGGCCTCGACCGGATTTGCGCCGTCATGCGCGCCGATCAATGGACGATCGCGGGAACGGCGTGGCTCAACCCCACTCAGCTGCATGCGCTGACCTTCATCGCCGGCCGCGCCGAAAAAGGCCTGCGCGTCGGCGCCGTCGCCGCGCAGCTTGGGGTGACGCAGCCGACGGCGACGGATTCCATCGCGGCTCTGGTGCGCAAGGGCCTGCTGACGAAGAAAGCCGATCCTGAAGATCCGCGCGCGGTCAGCGTCCAGATCACCCCAAGCGGGCGCGACGTCGTGCGGGGCGTTGGACTCGTCATCACGGCGACCGAACGCGCGCTCGATACCCTCCCCCAGGAAGAGCAGACCGAGCTGCTGCGCTTGATCGTCAAAACCATCCGCGCCTTGCAGATCGCGGGAGCGATTGCGCCGCAGCGCCTCTGCGTCACCTGCAAATATTTCCGCGCGCATGCGCATGAAAATCCCAGCGCCCCGCATCACTGCGATTACGTCGATGCGGCCTTCGGCGTCGAGGCGCTGCGGCTCGACTGCGCGGAGCACGAGCCGGCGCCCGCAGTCCAGCAGGAGGCTGTCTGGCAAAAATTCGCCGGCCCCGGCGACAAGGAAACGAGGGCCACGCCTTGAGCGCCGCCTCGATGGGGATCGACGCGCTCAAGCGTCGATGACGGGACGGCTGAATGGCGGGCGCGCTCGCCTGTCAGGAGGCCGCGAAGGAAAGAGGAGCGCAAGGTCATGACGAGCAAAGCTGTCTTCTATGATGCCGGCTGTCCGATCTGCGTCGACGCGGAGCGTCAGTTCGCCGAGAAGCTCGACCCGAAACAATATGGCGTCGAGGTCGTCCATCTCGGAGAGAGCAAAAATCGGATCGCGGAAGCGGAAGCCGCAGGCGTCAAATCGGTTCCGGCTTTCGTCATCGACGGCCACGCCTATCACATCAATTTCGGGGCCGCTCTCGACGCCCTGAAATAACGCGCGGATTGGAAGCCTTCGCGCGGGGCGGGCCCCTTCCCCGGGTCCGCCCACTTAAGCTCTGCGCAGCAGGGCCAAATCCGCTATCGCCGCCGGATCAGCCCCTCTTGCGCGCTGGAAGCGACGAGGCGGCCGTCCCGCGTGAACAGCGACCCCCGCGTCAGCGCGCGGCCCCCCGAGGCGCTCGGACTCTCCTGCGCGTAAAGCAGCCAATCGTCGGCGCGAACCGGCCGATGAAACCAAAGCGCATGGTCGAGGCTCGCCACCTGCAGGGAAGAATCGAAGATCGTGCGTCCATGCAGCGCAAGCGCCGTGTTGAGGAGCGTCATGTCGGAGAGATAGGCGAGCAGCGCGCGATGCAGCGCGTCGTCGTCAGGCAAAGGCCCGTCGATGCGAAACCAGAAATACTGCCGCGCCGAGCCAGGCCTCGCCGCGCCCAAAGCCGCGGCGGGATCGACGACGCGCATGTCGAGCGCCGAAGGCGCTTGCAACTGCGCCACGACCTTGTGAGGCAGGAAAGACTGCAGCCGCTCCGCCAGCGCGCTCGAGGTCGGCAGGCTTTCAGGGGGCGGAACCTCGGGCGGCTCGATGGCGTGATCGAAGCCCTCTTCGACGATCTGAAAGGAGGCTTCGAGCGAGAAGATCGTCTGGCCTCTTTGCCGCGCGGCGCATCGCCGCGTCGTGAAGCTCTTGCCGTCGCGAACGCGCTCGACGCTGAAGTCGATGGGCGTCTTCGGATCGCCGGCCAGGATGAAATAGCCGTGCAGCGAGTGAACCGGACGGTCGGAAGACACGGTGCGTTGCGCGGCGACGAGCGCCTGCGCGACCGCCTGCCCGCCATAGACCGACCGCGGCGCGTTCGCAGGACTGAAGCCGCGAAATCGATCGTCGCCGAGCGTTTCGAGATCGAGGAGTCCTAAGAGCTCGACGACCGAGTCGGTGAGGGCCATGACGCGATCACTCGAGCGAACGCGCCTCGTCGGTGAGCATGATGGGGATGCCGTCGCGGATCGGATAGGCGAGATGCGCCTGGCGCGAGATCAGCTCCTGGCGCTCCGCGTCATATTCGAGCGTCGTCTTGGTCAGCGGACAGACCAGAATTTCGAGCAGACGCGGATCGACGCGCCGCGGCTCCGCCGTCTCCTGCGCGGGAATTTCATTGGAATCGTCCATACGTCCCTCCGATGCGGCGGTTGTTTCTCTTGCGTTCAATGCGGCCGGGAACTGACGTCCGGGGCGCCCTGCGTTTGCGCCAGCTCGAATTGCGCGAGCGCGATGAGCATTTCGGCGCGCGCCCTGAGATCCTCCGCCTCGAGCAACGACTGCTTCTCTCGCGCGCCAAAGGGACTCATCATCGCGAGGGCGTTGACGAGCGTCTCTGTCGGCGCGGCGTCTATGCTGGTCCAATCGACCTCGAGGCGAGAGGAAGTCGCAAAGCTTCGCAGCATGTCTATCATGCGATCGCGGTCCACGGCCGCTTCGCCCGCGCCGGCCTCGAGATCGCGCGCGAAACCCGAAAAATCCACGCGAGCCGAACGGTAGGGCTCGTCCTTCTCGATCTCGTTGAGGATGCGAAAGCGGCCGACGCCGCAGAGCGTGACGAGGTAGCGGCCGTCGCCGGTTTCGGCGAGGCGCGTCAGCCGGCCAGCGCAACCGATCTCGCACAGCGGCTGCGCGCCGGTTTCGGCGTTGGGACGCATCGCCGGCTGCACCATGCCGAGAAGACGGTCGGAAGCCAGCGCCGCGTCGACCATGGCGAGATAGCGCGGCTCGAAAATATTCAGCGGCAGCTCGCCGCGCGGCAACAGCAGCGCGCCGGCGAGCGGGAACAAGCGCAGCGTCTCAGGCAGCTCTTCGGTCGAAAGGTATGGCCGGTTCATGCTCATGCCGCGCCCTCGCCCCGTCGCCCCTGCTCTCGCCGGACGACCCTCTCCTCACGAGAAGAGCAGCGACGACAACTTTCTGCGCGCCGCGGCGGTCGCCTTGTCGGTCGGGCCCCAGGCATCGAAGAACTGCACGAGCTGCTTGCGGGCGCCATCGTCGTTCCAACTACGGTCGCGCCGAACAATGTCAAGAAGCTCGGCAGCGGCTTCATCACGCAGACCCTTGGCGTTGAGCGCCAGGGCGAGGTCGAAGCGCGCCTGAAAGTCGTCGGGCGAAGCGGCCGTGCGGCGCCGCAACTCCTCCACCTCTCCAAGCGCGCTCGCCTGACGCGCGTTTTCGAGCGCCGCGGCGGCGGCGGCGATTGCGGCGTCTCGGCGTTGTCCCTCGGGAGCGGAGGCGAGCAAAGCCTCAGCCTCGTCGAGACGCTCCGTCGCAATCAAGAGACGGGCCAACTCTGCGACGGCCCGCGCGGCGGGCGCCTCCTGCTCGACGAGCCCGCGCAGCAACGCCTCGACGCCGACGAGATCGCCATCGGCTTGCAGCTCTTCGAGCCGGCGGAACGCGTCCTCATCGGCGGCGATCGGGCCGACGAGCCGCTCGAGGAAGCCGCGCAGCGCCCGCCCGGAGAGAGCGCCGACGAAGCCGTCGGTCGCGCGGCCGCGGTCGAAAACGATGACGGCCGGCAAGGCCTTCACGCCGAGCTGAGCGGCGATCTCCGGCTCTGCGGCGACATTGAGCCGCACATGCGCCACTTTGCCTTCCGTGGCCCCGACAAGGCGCGCGAGCTCGCGTCCCAGAGCCGCGCAAGGCGCGGCGCCCGGCGCGTAGAATTCGACGACGACAGGGCGGCGCAGCGACGCCTCCAAGACGTCCGCGCGCAGGCTGGCGCTTGTCGCCTCTTTCGGCGGCGCGCCGCTCGGCGAGGGCGCAGAACTTTCGAGACTCATAAAAGGGGCTCCCGCAGCGTGACGGCTCTCGTCAAAGGCGTAAGAAGGTCAAATAGACGGGTTTTCGCCCTTCCGCTATCGCCTTGCGCTCATATTTGGTCGGGCTCCAGCCTACCCAGGGCCGGGTCCAATCCAGGGCCGAGGCCGCGCGCCAGACGAAGGCCGGATGAGCGCGCAGGCGGGCGAGAGTCCAGGCGGCGTAATCGTCGATATCGGTTGCAAAGCGCAGCTCGGCGCCCGGCCGCATCTTGCGTGCGAGGAGATCGAGAGTCTCGGAATTCACGAAGCGGCGCTTGCGCTGTCGGCGCTTCGGCCAGGGATCGGGATAGAACAGATAAACGCGCGACAGGCTCGACCCTGGCAGCCAGTCGAGCGCCACCGCGGCGTCGCCGCGATGGAGGCGGATGTTTTCAGCGCCCGTCTGCTCTATCGCCGCAAGGAGCTTCGCCACGCCATTGACGAAGGGCTCGCAGCCGATGAAGCCGATGCCGGGCTCCCGGGTCGCGGCCTCGATCAAATGCTCGCCGCCGCCAAAGCCGATCTCGAGCCGCAGATCTTCGACCGGCGCGGAAAAAAGCGCGCGGGCGTCAAAGGGGCTGGCGAGATCGAGGGAAAGGCGAGGCAGCAGCGTGTCCACGAGCTCCGCCTGATGGCGGCGCAGCGCTTTGCCTTTCGAGCGGCCGTGCAAGCGGCGATGCGGGAGGGCGTCGGTCATCGCCGGCGAATAGCAGGCGATCTCGCGCGGGGAAAGCCGTGGGCGCTCTCGCCCCGCGGGCTCCGGACCGAGAGCGGGCGATGGAGTAAGTGCGGACGGTCGCTCGTCCGGCTCTCGAAAGTCGTGCTCTCCCCGCCTCGCAAGCGCGAATCCGTATTGTTCTGCGGGGGGCTGGGCGAGCGCTAGTTCAGCGGTGGAAACTCCCGCCGCAGCGTCACGCGCGCCGCTTCGGTGTCCGCATGCATTTGCGCGACCAGCGCGTCGATCGAGGCGAACTTCGCCTCACCGCGAAGAAATTCGTAAAAGGCGACCTCGACCGTCTCGCCATAGAGATCGCCGTCGAACTCGAAGACGAAGACCTCGAGCAGCGGCGGCCCGTCGTCGAAGGTCGGGCGCTTGCCAAAGCTCGCAACGCCGCCATGGCGTTTTCCGCGCGCCTCGAGCGTCACCGCATAGACGCCGTATCGCAGTCGGTTCGAGGGATCGAGCGCGATATTGGCGGTCGGAAAGCCGAGCGTCCGCCCGCGCTGCGCGCCTTTGACCACTTCGCCCTCGACGAAGTAAGGGCGGCCGAGCAGCTGCCGGGCGAGCCGCACATCGCCGCGCTCGAGCGCCTCGCGCGTTGCGGTCGAGGACACGGCGTCGAGACTGCCTGCCTCGTCCCTGGCGATGCGCTCCACGATCTCCACTCGGAAGCCGAGCCGCTGGCCTTCGCTTTTAAGAAATTCGGCGTCGCCGCGCCGGCCCTTGCCGAAACGAAAGTCATAGCCCGCGACAACGGCGGAGACGCCCGCTCGCCGGCTCAAGACGTCGCTCGTAAACGCCTCCGCCGGGAGCGCGGCGAAACCCGCGTCGAAAGTCAGGGTGATGATTCCATCGAGACCGAGCCTTTTCAGAAGCGCGGCCTTGGCGAGCGGCGGAGTCAGCCGAAAAATCACCGAGCGGCCCGCGAAGACATCCGCCGGATGCGGCTCGAAAGTCAGCACCGCACAGGGGCGGCGGAGCTGCGCCGCGAGCGTCTTCGCCCTCTCGATCACCCCGAGATGGCCGCGATGCAGCCCGTCGAAATTGCCGAGCGCGACCACGGCGCCCTCGAGACCGGGCGGCGGCGCGAGCGGGTCGCGGCAGTCGATGAAAGGTTTCGCGAGCGGGCTCATTGGGATCGTACAGCTAATAGGCCAGTGACGCTGCGCACTCGGCTCGCCCACAAGCGCTCAAGCGGCCCCGGCGACGCGGCTCGCCTGCTCGCGGCTCGGCACCATCACCATGGCCTCGCCGTCGAGCACCACCTTGCCATCGACGAGGCACTCGCATTTGAGCCGGGCGCGGCGGCCTTTCTCGACGAGCTCGACCACCTCGACGACCACGGTGATCACGTCTCCGATTTTGACCGGCGCGCGGAAAAACAGGGTCTGCGAGAGATAGACCGCGCCGGGACCCGGGAGATACATGCCGATCACCGTGGAGATCAGCGACGCGGTGTAGAGGCCGTGCACGATTCGCTCGCCAAAGCGCGTCTTGCTCGCGAAATGCTCCGAGAGATGGATCGGATTGCGGTCGCCGGAGAGATCCGCGAAGGCGATGACGTCATCGTCCATGACCGCCTTCATCAAGGTTTCCCGCATGCCGATGCTGAGGTCTTCGAAGTGGTAGATTTTGAACGGGATCGACATGCTTCACACCGGCTGGGCCCAAGCGGGCCTATAGCGCGCTTTCGGCTCGAACGGGATCGTTCGAGCCCTCGCAAATCGCGCCAAACCACGGAACTGGAGCGAATTCCGGCCGCAAAAGTCCGTCGACTTTTGCGGAATTCGCCCTAGGCCCGCCGCTCCTCTTTACCACACAAGTTCGCCGGCCATAGCCACGGGGCGCGCCTTCGCGTGCAAAAACAGCCGTTCGAGGGCCTCAGGGTCGAGCGCGCCGGCAGCGTCGCGGATTTCCTCGCGGTGGACGCCCTCGGTCAGGAAAAGGCAATCGATTCCGGCGCGGCCGGCCCCGGCGAGGTCGGTCTCCGCCCCGTCGCCGATGGCGAGGGCTCGCAGGGAGCGCTCCCGCGCGTCGAGGGCCACCCGCGCCGCGTCATAGATGGCCCCATGCGGCTTGCCGAAGGTCAGCACGCGCCCGCCCATCGTCTCGTAGCGGCGCGCCAGCGCGCCCGCGCAATAGAGGCGCCGGCCGCCGACCTCGACGACAACGTCCGGATTGGCGCAGAGCATCGTCAATCCTCGGCCCAGCATGGCGCGCAGGCGTTCGTCGTAATCCCGCGGCTCCTCGCGCTGGTCGTCGACGAGACCGGTGCAGACGACATAACCGGCGGTCTCCAGGCTCGCTTGCCGCGGCGGCGCGCCGAGAATAAGCGCCGCGGCCTCGAAGAGCCCCCTGTCCTGCGCCGGGCCGAGATGGAAGCAGGCCTGCCCGCGCCGCGCGACGATCTCGCGAAGCGTGAGCTCCCCCGCGCTCACGACCGCGTCCCAGCAGTCGCGCGGAACGCCGAGCCCGTCGAGCTGCAGCGTCACCTCGGCGCTCGGCCGCGAGGCGTTGGTGATCAGAGCGACGCGGCCGCCCTGCCAGCGAAAGGCGCGCAGAGCCCCAGCGGCGCCCGGAAAGCAGCGCACGCCATCGATCAGCACGCCCCAGACGTCGCAGAAAATGGCGTCATATCGTGGCGCGAGTTCCGAGAGGCCGGAAATCGCGGGGACGGGCGCCGCGCTCAAAATCTCGCGGCCTCGAGCGCCAGGGTGTGCGCGTTCGGGGCGACCGGCGAAAAGAGGTTGCGAGCCTCGTCGAGCGCCAGCAGACGTCCGTCCATCACACCGAAATAGGCGCCGTGCAATTGGAGATAGCGGCGTTTCTCGAGCGTTTCGATCCACGGGAAGGTGCGCAGATTGCGCAGGCCCTGCTTGATCCCCTCGAGCTCCAGGCGCGCGACATAGGCGCGATCGACTTGGCTCGGCGGCAGGCCGACGTGATCGACCGCGGGACCGAGCAGCTTGATCCAGCGGCCGATGAAGTCGCCTTCCGACAAGGGCGGCAGGTCCGGGTTGGCGAGCGCCTCGGCAAAGGCGGCGACGCCGCCGCATTGCGCGTGCCCGAGCACCACAACATGCCGTACCTTGAGCGCCATCACCGCATATTCGAGGGCCGCCGAAGCGCCATGATAGTGATTGTCGGGCTCGTAGGGCGGCACGAGGTTGGCGACATTGCGCAACACGAACAGCTCGCCGGGCCGGGCGTCGAAGATCACCTCCGGCGAGACGCGGGAATCGCAGCAGCTCACGATCATCGTGGTCGGTCGCTGACCTTGCTCGGCGAGCTTGCGGAAGCGCTGATGCTCCTGGCCGAAGCGACCGGAGAGAAAGTTCTCGTATCCTTCGATGAGATGTCTGGGCAGCGGGGCCGGGCCTGTCGTCTCGCCGTATTCGTCGGTCATGATCCGTCCGTGGTTTTCGCCGCTCGCGACGCCGGACTTGGCGCGCCCACAGGCTTCCCCTTATGCTGGAGTCGAGGCCATCAATCAAAGAGAGAATCCCGCGGCAGGCGGGTCGGCGTCAGACGGGGAAGAAAATGATCCCGAAATTGAAACGCAGCGTCCTGGCGATGCCGGGCTCCAATGCGCGCGCTCTCGAGAAGGGCAAGTCTCTCGCTGCGGACGCGCTGATGTTCGAGCTCGAGGACGGCGTCGCCGAAAGCGCCAAGACGATCGCGCGCGAGCAGGTCGTCGCGGCGCTCAAGGGGGGCGGCTACGGCGAGCGCCAGGTCGTCGTCAGGGTCAATCCGCGCGCCTCGCAATGGTACAAGGATGACCTCGCCGCGCTCGTCTCCGCCCCGCCGGCCGCGATCGTCATCCCCAAGGTCAACGGTCCCGAGGACGTGCTGAGGGTGTCGGACGATCTGGCCGCCGTCGGGATGCCCGCGTCCGTCCGGCTCTGGGCGATGATCGAGACGCCGCGGGCGATCCTCGACGTGGAGAAGATCGCCGGCGCGGTCAAATCCGCTCCCCGCCTCGAGACGCTGATGCTCGGGCCAAACGACATCGCCAAATCGACGCGCGTCCGGCTGATCAAGGGCCGGCCGGGCCTCCTCGCCTGGCTCTCGGCGGCCGTGCTCGCCGCCAGGGTGCACGGGGTCGATATCATCGACGGCATTTACAACGATTTCAACGACGAAGCGGGGCTGCGGGCCGAGGCCGAGCAGGGTCGCGACCTCGGCATGGACGGCAAGATGCTGATCCATCCCGCGCAGATCGGGCCGGTGAACGAAATTTTCGCGCCGAGCCCGGCCGAGGTCGAGTTCGCGAGAAAAATCCTCGCCGCCTTCGAGCTGCCCGAAAACCAGGACAGGGGCGTCGTGCAGATCGAGGGCCGCATGGTGGAGCGCCTGCATCTCGACGAGGCGCGGCGCGCGCTGGCGCTCGTGGGCGAGCGTAACGCTTAGGCGCCGGCGGTTTCGCCAAACGGCGGCGTCGATTATAAGAGCGCAGGCGAGGAACTGACGATGGCTGAAAACAACGCGGAAGCGCCGCCGCCGGCGCCTCAAGAAGAAGAGCGCCAGGTCGCGGAATGGGTGCCCGAATCGGAAAGCGTCGCGCCGCCCCCCCGCAAGAAGCGGCGCCGCGGCGGCTTCACGCTCTTTCTTGCATCCGTCGGTCTCCTTTTGACCGCGCTCGGCGGCGCGGCGTTGGTGTTCAGAAATCAGGACGAGCGTCTCGGCGCGATCGCCGACGCGATCGAGCAGACGGCTCAAAATCCCAAAGCCTTCGTGCTGAAAGAAAAGGAAGAGCTCGGCGCCTGGCTAGCCGAAAAGCTGCCGCATGGAGAGGAGGCGCGAAACGTCGCCTCGACTCCGCCGGCCGGCGGCGAGAGCCCGAGGGCCGCGGCTCCCGCCGATAGCGCGCCGAGCGCGGCCGCGCCGGGATGGGCGGAACCTGAGGAGCCGAAGACGAAGCTCCCCGAGATCAGGGTGCAGGCGGAGCCCGCGCCGAAGCCGCAGAATCCAGCGCCGCAGGCCCTGGCTCCGAAAGCTCCGCCTCCGCCGGCGCCGGCCCAAAGCGCCATCGGAAGCGCCGAGATCGCGCCTCTCCTCAAGCGCCTCGAGACGCTGGAGGCGGAGGTGCGCGCCGCCAATGACGCCGCGGCCGAGGCGCGGCGTGCGGCGGAGGCCAAACCTTCGCCCGAGCCGGCCGAATCGCCTGCGGCGGCGGCTTCCGAGACGAAAACTCTGATCGCTCCGCTCAAGGCCCGGATAAACGAGCTCACGCAAGCCCTGTCCAAGCTGCAGCAGCAGCTCGAGCAGCCTAAGGTCGAAACGCGCGCGCAACCCGATCTGGGGCCCGCCGCCTCCCGCCCGCCGCAGCAGGCGAAGGCGCTCACGGCGCTCCAGTCGCTCGCGCTCGCACAGGCCCTGCAGCGCTCGCTCGACCGCTCGAGGCCTTACGCGGCCGAGCTCGCGGCGCTGCGCCGGCTCGACGCGGATCCGAAGAGAGTGGCGGAGCTTGCGCCTTTCGCCGACAAGGGGGCGCCGACGGCGCATGATCTCCTCAACGCCTTCGAACCGCTGGGCAAGAAGCTCCGCTCCTTCGAGAACAAGTCGCCGGAGGGGTCGGCGATCACGGAGCAGCTGATGCACGAGGCGCAAAGGCTCGTCCATGTGCGGCCGAAGGGAGAGGCGAGCAAGGAGACGGCGGACGACCTCACGCCCAAGATCGAGAAAGCGCTGGCGCATGACGACCTCGCGGACGCTTTGCAGGCCTTCTTAGCTCTCCCCCCGGCCACGCGCGCGCAAGCCAAGGAGTTCGGGGACACGCTCGCGGCCCGGCGCGCGGCGGAAGAGGCGGCGGCGGCGCTTGTCGCCAACGCGATCGGCGACCTCGACGCCGGCAAGGAATAAGTTCTCCAGCAGCTCAAC
>Ga0265331_10001438_pt1 | contig 17483 bp, 13 predicted proteins | sample 41923metaG_FD_202088 | JGI IMG/M metagenome (GOLD analysis project Ga0265331, IMG submission 202088) | Rhizosphere microbial communities from Carex aquatilis grown in University of Washington, Seatle, WA, United States - 4-19-23 metaG | ecosystem: Host-associated > Plants > Roots > Rhizosphere... | reverse complement strand
GGATTTGTAACGGCTTTAGGGTATTCACAGCGGTTAATCGTAATAATGATCTTAAAATAGACGGTGGGTGCGTGATTAGCTTCACCCCCATGCAGATGCATAATCCTAAACCTGCGGATCGTTCTGCTGATTATGCAGATTCACTAAGCTTGTTTATGCCGTATCTTCCCAGAGAAATGATCGCTGAATGGGCGCACGCCTTGCAGGCATTCTCAAGCGTCCGAATGCCTTCAATCGATCTGCAGTCGTTCCCGTCTTTTTACGATCCCAAAAGAGCTGTGGAAATAAGGGATGTCATCGGAGCGATAAAAAAATCTTTGGATGGATTAGGTGTCCAAATCATTGAACAGCCTGACGCAGGGCAAATCGATACCGGTTGCATTGCTTTCCGTTGGCCAGAAGGGCATCATGGTGCTGCGGTTGCGGCTGTTCGCGAAATTATTCGATGGGAGCCGAGAAGTATTCCTGCGGTTCCTGTTCGTCGATCAGCTAATGGCGGCGTGCTTGTCGTCGAAGGCGGGATGACACCAGCGGGTGCTGAAGTGCTCGCATTATAACTCGCTATCCCCCCAACATCTCCCTCACCTTGCTCAGAAACCCTTCGCTTGCTGGATTGGTTTTGGCGTTGCCGGATTCGGTGGCGAATTCTTGCAACAATTCTTTTTGGCGTTTGGTCAGGTGCATCGGGGTTTCGACGGCCAGTTCCACATACAAATCGCCGCGTGATGAGCTGCGCAAAACGGTCATCCCCTTGTGACGCACGCGTGTGCGGTAGCCGGTTTGGGTGCCGTGCTCAACCTCCATCGGCATCATTTCGCCGTCGATGGTCGGCACATCGATGGTGCCGCCGAGGGCGGCGATGGTCATCGGGATCGGCACGCGGCAATAGAGATTTGCGCCGTCGCGTTGGAAAATCAGGTGCGGTTGCACCTCCATAATCACATACAAATCGCCCGCATGGCCGCCGCGCGCGCCCGCTTCGCCTTCGCCCGCCAAGCGGATGCGCGTGCCGCTTTCGACACCCGCCGGAATGGCGACGGAGAGGGTGCGTTCCTGCCGCACACGGCCTTGACCGGAGCATTTCTTGCACGGGTTTTTAATCACGCGACCGCCGCCGTTGCAGGTGGGGCAGGCGCGTTCGATGGTGAAGAATCCTTGCTGCGCTCTGACACGGCCATGGCCACGGCAGGTGGTGCATTCGATGGGCTGCGATCCGGCCGCGCCGCCGGAGCCCTTGCATTCCTCGCATGTAGCCGAGTTGGCAATGGCGATTTCCTTGTCCACGCCCTTGAACGCTTCTTCCAGCGTGATGTCGAGATCGTAGCGTAAATCCGCGCCGCGCTGCGCGCCTTGCGCGCCGCCGCCGCGTCGCCCGCCGCCGCCCAGAATTTCGCCGAACATTTCGTCGAAAATATCGGCAAAGCCCGCGCCGAATTCAAACCCGCCGCCACCGAAACCCGCGCCGCCGCCTTGTTCAAACGCGGCATGGCCGAAACGGTCATAGGCGGCGCGTTTTTGCTGATCGCTCAGCACCTCATAGGCCGCGCTGATTTCCTTGAATTTATGCTCCGCCTCCTTGTTGCCCTGATTGCGGTCAGGATGATGCTGCATCGCCAGCTTGCGATACGCTTTTTTCAGATCATCCGGCGAAGCATCGCGGGATACGCCGAGGAGTTCGTAAGGGTCGTGTTTGGTCATTTTTTCCGTACTTTGTCATAAACGGATGTTTCGTAGTGTTGTAATTCTTTTAAGGCTATCCGACGGATTTTCCAACAAGATACGTGGATTGTCGATAATTCCTTTGAGGAATTTCTCTATGGAGAAATCGTCCGGAAAATCCTTGTATGGGCTTTCTTTGTAACTGATGCCGGTGCCGCCGTTAAGTATGGCATAGGCTGTATATTGAAATGGTTTGTCGTAACGTTCTTTAATCAGAGAGACCAAATTTTTTCTGCGTGTGCTGAAGTAAAATATAGCATGTGCTAGGTCATCCTCTATTTCAGGTAATGCGGTCTTTATCGCAATGCCAGCTTGTGCATAGAGGGTTTTGATTTTGTCTTTAAATTCGATCCAATCGGGAGGAGTACCGGTGTCATCGTCGATAGCAATCATGATGGCTTCTTCCCCAAAAACAACGTCATCCCCGCCTAATCGACGGGGATGACGCGTTCTTTTTCAAAACCGCAGATGGCGCGTTAGACGGTGCCCGTCTTCTTCTCATCCTTCACTTCGCTGAACTCCGCGTCGACGACGCCGGGTTCGGCTTGGGCTCCGGCTCCGGCGCTGTTGGCACCGGCAGTGGTGGCTTCAGCTTCGGTTTGGTTCTTGTACAACTGTTCGCCGAGCTTCATCGAGATGGCGGCGAGGCTGTCGGCCTTGCTCTTGATCATGCTGGCATCGCCGGAATCCAGAACCGCTTTCAGGTCGGTGATTTCGGCTTCGATCGCGGCGCGATCGGCGGTGCTGACTTTTTCACCCAGATCCTTCAGCGTCTTTTCCGTCGAATGGATCAGCGCGTCGGCTTGGTTACGGGCGTCAACCGCTTCGCGGCGTTTCTTGTCTTCGCCCGCGTTGGCTTCGGCTTCTTTCACCATGCGTTGGATATCGGCATCCGACAGGCCGCCGGAGGCTTGGATACGGATCTGTTGTTCCTTCGCGGTCGCCTTGTCCTTCGCCGTGACGCTGACGATGCCGTTGGCGTCGATGTCAAACGTGACTTCGATCTGCGGAATACCGCGCGGGGCAGGGGGGATGCCGACCAGATCGAACTGGCCGAGGATCTTGTTATCCGCTGCCATTTCGCGTTCGCCTTGGAAAACGCGGATGGTGACGGCGTTCTGGTTGTCTTCGGCGGTCGAGAACACCTGCGATTTCTTGGTCGGGATCGTGGTGTTGCGGTCGATCAGGCGCGTAAACACCCCGCCCAGCGTTTCGATGCCGAGCGACAGCGGCGTGACGTCGAGGAGGAGGACGTCTTTGACATCGCCCTTCAACACGCCGCCTTGGATCGCCGCGCCGATGGCGACGACTTCGTCGGGGTTGACGCCGCGATGCGGTTCACGGCCAAAGAATTCCTTCACCACATCGATGATCTTCGGCATGCGGGTCATGCCGCCGACGAGGATGACTTCCTGAATGTCGGAGGTCTTGAGGCCAGCGTCTTTGAGCGCTTGCTTGCAAGGTTCAATCGTGCGCTTGACCAGATCATCAACCAGCGATTCCAGCTTGGCGCGGGTCAGCTTGATGCTGAGATGCTTCGGCCCGCTGGCGTCGGCCGTGATGAACGGCAAATTCACTTCGGTCTGCATGGCGGATGACAGTTCGATCTTCGCCTTTTCCGCCGCTTCCTTCAGGCGTTGCAGGGCGAGACGGTCGCTGCGCAGATCAATGCCTTGTTCGCGCTTGAATTCGTCGCAGAGGAAATCCATGACGCGGGAATCGAAATCTTCGCCGCCGAGGAAGGTATCGCCGTTAGTCGATTTCACTTCGAACACGCCGTCGCCGATTTCCAGAACGGAAACGTCAAACGTGCCGCCGCCGAGATCGTAAATCGCCACGGTGCCGGATTTCTTCTTTTCCATGCCGTAGGCCAAAGCCGCCGCGGTCGGTTCGTTGATGATGCGCAGGACTTCAAGGCCAGCGATCTTGCCCGCATCCTTGGTCGCCTGACGTTGGCTGTCGTTAAAATAGGCGGGGACGGTGATGACGGCTTGCGTCACTTTTTCACCGAGATAGGCTTCGGCGGTTTCTTTCATCTTGGTCAGGATGAAGGCCGAGATTTCCGACGGGCTGTAATTCTTGCCTTCGGCTTCGACCCACGCGTCGCCGTTGCTGTTCTTGACGATCTTGTAGGGCATCAGGCCGATGTCTTTTTGTACCATCGGATCGTCGAACCGGCGGCCAATCAGGCGCTTCACGGCGAAGATGGTGTTGGCGTAATTGGTCACGGCCTGACGTTTCGCCGACTGGCCGACAAGGCGTTCGCCCGAATTGCTGATCGCGACGATGGAGGGGGTGGTGTTCGCGCCCTCGGCGTTGGGGATAACCTTCGCGGTGCTGCCTTCCATCACGGAAACGCAGGAATTGGTGGTGCCAAGGTCGATACCGATAACTTTTGCCATAGTCTGAAATCCTTATCTGTTTGCGGCCCTTAGGCCCGTTACTACCCTATATAGGGAGGATTTTCGTGGGCGCAATGGGGGAATCTGTGGATGAAAGTAAAAAAAGGTTGTGAATTCCGGTTTTTATGGGTGAGGATACCCGTATGTAGGCATATTTGATGTTCTGAGGCGGAGGTTTATTTGATCCACAAGCTTCATTCTCGACCCAAGGAACACACCTTAATATTTCTCGATACTGCGGGAAAAGTCAGGGTGGCTCGAGGCAGCCATTTCAGAATGCATGCGGTAAGATTACTTGTTCGCGATGGTGTGACACACACCTTATTACCGCAGGGGACAAGTGATCGCGCTCTCACTCTTTTTGGCATCACGCGGCATGAATTGTCTGAACTTCCCAGAGCTTTGGTCGTTCGCTATACGCAACGTCCCATCTTCCCTGGCCATCATGGAAAATGTTTGCGCGTTATTATTCCAGATGTGACGGAAAAAGGGTTGCACCAAGCGATGCATCATGCGCGTTGTGACCTTAGGCAAAGGCAGCTTTACGATCGTTCAAGTCATATCAGTCTTAAAGCTGCTTAAACCGACGTATCCACCTTCGCCGCCGCTGCGCCGCCCTTGGCCACGGCCACTAACGCTTCGCGCAGCAGGCGGTCATGGATGGTGTAACCGGCCTGCAGGACTTGAACCACGGTTCCGGCGGGGTGGGTCGGGTCTGGGATTTCGGCCATGACTTGGTGAAAATGGGGGTCAAAAATTTGGCCAACCGGCTCCAACTTTTTGATGCCGAAACGTTCCAGCGCGGCGATCATCTGGCGTTCCGTCGCTTCGATACCGGTGATCAGGTTTTTCAGGGCCGGATCCTCCGTCTCCTTCGGCGTGGCGTCGAGGGCGCGGCGGAAATTATCCGCCACCACCAGCATTTCCTTGGCGAAATTGCCGACGGCGTATTTCTTTTCGTCGTCGATTTCCTTCTTTGAACGTCGGCGGGTATTTTCGGCATCGGCCAAGGCGCGCAGAACCTGATCCTTCAGGCTGGCGATTTCCGCCGCCATCTCCTCCACCACCGTCGTATCGGATTGGGGGATCTCAAGTTCGGGGCTGGTGTTTTCGTCGGTCATGGGAACGCTTTGGGTTCGGGGTTGATGTCGGGAGAAGCCTTAGCATAAGCTGCTCCACTTTTCCAAATCGGCATGCTTTAGTGCCTGTCCTTAAATGATGCGAGATTCCCCTATGTCAACCCCTGCCACCATCGGCATTATCGTCGGGCGTGATTTGATCGGCGATGCGCTGATCAAGCTGCCTTTCCTCCGCGCCCTGCGTAACGCCTATCCGCAGGCGCGGATCGCGTGGATCACCAGTCAGGACACAACCGCCTATAACAGCCTGTTGCGCGAGGCGACAACGCATTTGATCGATGTGATTTACGAGGTGCCGGAATGGCTGCGCACTGGTTCGGCGGTAGCCGCGCCTTCGTTCGATCTGCTGATCGACACGCGCAACAAATGGAAATTGGCCGCCGAGACGCGGCGGTTGGTGCCGCACCAGATTTTTATCGCCATGGCGATGCGTTATTTGTTCTCCGACAAACACCCGCCTTTTTTCGCGCCGAAGCCGAAGCATATCGTTGACCGGTTGTTGCAGATGGTCGATCTGGCGGCGGGCTACAGGCCGCCGTCGCTGGGCTCCTTGCCGGTGCCGGATGAGTTGTTGCAAAAGGCGCGAGAGATTTTGCCCGAAGGCCAAACCTATGTTGGTTTCGCGCCGGGTGCGGGCAATGCCGTCAAAATCTGGCCGCGTTATAAGTTTGAAAAAGTCGCCGTATCCCAAGCCAGCAAGGGACGCGTGCCGGTGTTCCTGTTGGGGCCGCAGGAATTGGGTTGGTACGATGTGCTGGCCGCCGCCGTGCCGAACGCCAAATTCCCGTTACAGGATTACCATATCTGGGGCACGGCGCAGTTGACCGTCGCGCATACGCTGGCCGTGGCCAAATGTCTGGACGTCGCGGTGGCGAACGACAGCGGAGTCGGCAATATGCTGGGTGCGATGGATTGCCGGTTGATTAGTTTGTTCGGCCCCACCTCCGCCGAAAAACTCGCCCCCCGCGTCAGCCGCGGCAAAACCATCCGCGCCCAAGATTTCGGCGGCAGTTCCGCCATGAAAGCGATTTTATGGGAATCCGTCGACGCGGCGGTGGATGAGATGTTGGCTTTGTGAGCGATTGTGTCGTTTGTGCTTTAGAATAAGTTGACGTTTAGCCCAGCGCCCTTGTGGGTGAGAAAGCATTATTTATGGACATTGGGGCGATAGGGAGTGCATTTGGAGTCAGGGGCGGTATTGATGCCTTGTTGCGCATCCGTGTTACAATGTTCCATTCTCTTCGGCTGAGTTTTGTGCTTGCATAGGCTGTTAGAGCCGATAGGCCAAATGTTTCAATCAGTATCGGCACAGCGGCCGTTAACATTGATGGCGAAAATCCTTCACCATAAGGCGGATCAAAAAAAGATGGCGCAGACCAATAAATAAAAGCGCAAAAAGCTGAAGAGAACAATCCGTCTTTGAATTTCGCTTTGGCAAGGTCGAAATAGAATCTTGCCATGCGATCGCTTTTTTGATCGTTGCCGCCTGCATTGCCAGAGGTGTCGATGCAATCGGTTTGTGTCGATAGGGCTTGATAGGCATCCCGTATCTCTTGTAATCCTAAATGCGTTCCATATAGCCCGCACCCAACGGTTATGGCTTGTCCAATGAACGCATTACCTACAGGAAGTGTCGCGATATTTGCGCAGGCATGAAATGTATAAATCAAGGATGCCGTGGTGCCGACAGTGCCTAGCCAAGCGATAGGGCTTCTCGCTGCCCGTAGCACATGAGGTTCGCCTCCAATATCTTTAACTTTTGCAAAGTCGCAATGAATAAAGTTTCGCGCTCCGCGAATTCGTTTTTTTGAAATATCGGTTATCATGGCTTAAAATTCTTTTGTTCCAGTAATGGATCGACCTTAGCATGGATTGGAGAAAGTAAAAATCAATAATCTCTTGTTAACCTTAGCGGGTATAACAATTTTGGGTACTGGAGAATAATCCCATGCCTGCACCCACAAACCTGCTTTGGTCGAAGAAATACCCTGCCTCCGTGGACTGGGCGGCGGCGTTGCCGGTTCGGCCTTTGTATGAAATCCTTGATAACGCGGTGCGTGATTATCCGGATAAGGTCGCGGTGGATTTCCTCAGCAAACTTTATACCTATCGCGAGATTGGTGGTCTGGTCGCACGGGCAGCCAAGGGGTTACAGGATATGGGCGTTGGCAAAGGCGACCGCGTCGGGTTGTTTCTGCCGAACACGCCTTATTACCTCATCCTCTATTTCGCGGTGCTGAAGGTTGGCGGGATCGTGGTCAATTTCAATCCGCTCTATGCCGAACGCGAGATTGAAAAGCAGATCAAGAATTCCGGCTGCGCGATCATGGCCACCGTCGATGTGCCTTCGGTCTATGACAAGCTGATGAAGGTGCGGGAGGCGAGCGGGCTGCGCCGCATTATCGTCGGGCGGATGGCGGATGTGCTGCCGTTCCCGACCTCGCTGCTCTATCGCGTCGTGAAGTTCCGCGAGATCGCCGCCATCCCGCAAGATGAAATCCATGTGAACTTCACCAAGCTGATCGACAATGACGGAGCCTACGCTCCCATCACGATCAACCCCACCGAAGATGTCGCGGTGTTGCAATATACCGGCGGCACGACAGGTGTTCCCAAAGGCGCGATGTTGACGCATGCCAACCTGATCGCCAACGCCACGCAATCGCGGATGATATTTGCCAAAGCCGAAGTGGGGCATGAACGGATGCTGGGCGTTCTGCCTTTCTTCCATGTGTTCGCCATGACCGCGGTGATGAATTTCGCCATTCTGCTGGGCGGGCGGATCATCATGTTGCCGCGTTTCGAATTGGCGCAGGTGGTCAAAACCATTCACAAAAAACGTCCGACTTTATTCCCTGCCGTGCCGACGATCTATACCGCGATCAATCATTACAAGGATCTGGGGAAATACGATCTGCATTCGATCAAATACTGCATCTCCGGCGGTGCGCCTTTGCCGGTGGAGGTGAAACGCGATTTCGAACGCCTGACCGGCTGTGTGGTGGTGGAAGGGTATGGGCTGTCCGAAACATCGCCCGTCACGCATTGCAATCCGGTGGATGGCGAGAATAAAGCCGGTTCCATCGGCCTGCCTTTGCCGCAGACGGTGGTGGAGATTGTCAGTCTCGACGACCACACAACCAATCTGCCGCAGGGCGAGCGCGGCGAGATTTGCATTCGCGGCCCGCAGGTGATGAAAGCCTATTGGAACAACGATGCCGAAACCGCCCATGTGTTGGAAACAACGCCGGACGGCGTGCGCCTGCATACCGGTGATGTCGGGTATCTGGATGCCGACGGCTACACCTTCATCGTCGATCGTATCAAGGACATGATCGCCGCCGGTGGTTTCAAAATTTACCCGCGTATTGTGGAGGAAGCCATCTACCTCCACCCCGCCGTGGAGGAATGCGTGGTGGCCGGTGTCGCCGACGCCTATCGCGGCCAGACGGTGAAGGCATGGATCAAATTACGGGCAGGGCAGGTGCTGACCGCCGATGATCTGAAAGCGTTTTTGAAAGATAAACTCTCCACCATCGAAATGCCCAAACTCATCGAATTCCGCGACCAGCCTTTGCCCAAAACCCTGATCGGCAAACTATCGCGGAAATTGATGGTGGAGGAAGAAGAGGCGAAGAAGGCGACCTGAGGATAGAGCGATTGATCCTCCTCAGATTCTCGGTGCTTATCCCCCTTGCGCCACAACCCGCTTCCACGTTTTCCGTGCATGGCGGATGTAGAATGTGTTGTCGAAACAGACATTCAATTGCTTCGGCGTCAGGAATTTCTTGATCGTGGTGTCGTTGCGCAACCGGTCGGGAAAGCTGGCGGCTTTGCTTTGTTGCAGATCGTGCCACACCGCCATCGCGTTGGATTGAACGAGGTGATAGGCATCCTCGCGGCTCATCCCCGCTTGCGTCAGGGCCAGCAGCACGCGCTGCGAGAAATGCAGGCCGCCGAGGGATTCAAGGTTCGCCTTGATCCGTTCGGGATACACCACCATGCCTTCAATTAAACCGGTCAGACGGAACAGGGCGAAGTCGAGGGCAATGGTCGCATCCGGCCCGAACACGCGCTCCACGGCGGAATGCGAGATATCGCGTTCGTGCCACAGCGTGACATTCTCCAGCGCAGGCGTCACCGCTGCGCGCACGATCCGCGCCAGACCGGTCAGGTTTTCCGCCAGCACCGGATTGCGTTTATGCGGCATCGCGCTGGAGCCTTTTTGGCCTTTGGCAAAGGGTTCTTCCGCTTCGCGCACTTCACTGCGTTGCAAATGGCGGATTTCGGTGGCGAGGTTTTCGATGGAGCTGGCGATGACGCCCAGCGTCGCAAAGAACATCGCGTGACGATCGCGCGGGATGATCTGGGTTGAAACCGGCTCCGGCTTCAGGCCCATTTTCTTGGCGACATGATTTTCAATGCGCGGATCAACCGTGGCAAAGGTGCCAACGGGGCCAGAGATGGCGCAGGTCGCGACATCGTCACGCGCCACTTTCAACCGTTTCCGCGCCCGCGCGAAGGCGGCGTAATGCCCCGCCAGTTTGATGCCAAAGCTGGTCGGCTCGGCATGAATGCCGTGGCTGCGGCCAATGGTGATGACATCCAGATTTTGCTCCACCCGCTTTTTCAAAGCGCGGAGCAGGGCGTCCATGTCTTTCAGCAACAGATCGGCGGCCTGTTTCAACTGCACGGCAAAGGCTGTGTCCAGTACGTCGCTGGAGGTCATGCCCTGATGCAAAAACCGCGCATCCTCGCCGATATGTTCGGCCAGATTGGTGAGGAAGGCGAGGACATCATGGCGCGTGACTTTTTCAATCTCGTCAATCCGTGCCGCGTCCCATTTGCCTTTTTTCCAGATATTCTGCGCCGCCTTTGCCGGAATAATGCCCAGCTTCGCCATCGCGTCGCAGGCATGCGCCTCGACCTCGAACCAAATACGCAGCTTGTTGTCGGTGTCCCAAATGGCGGCCATTTCAGGGCGGGAATAACGGGGGATCATGGGCAGGGGTCCGTATAAGATAGGGGTTAAAAACTTACTCTTACGCACTTTTCCTCCCCCCTGGAGGGGGAGACAGATAAACTAAGAGACGTTTCCAATCAGATGGAATGACTCGCCATAAGCGCGGTGGTGTTCCCCTCCCCTTGTGGGAGGGGTTAGGGGAGGGGGCCATCAACAATAACGATGATAGTTCTTGTGGAACGCCCCCCTCCCTAACCCTCCCCACAAGGGGGAGGGAACTTTACCGTCCTTATTGCGTCTTTTCACCTAAATGAAGATAGTCTCTAGCAACATTTAAAGCTTCCGCCTAGACTTGCAAGACGTCTTTACGATCAACCTGATGGAGGAAATTGCTATGCGTCTTACCTCAATCGCTTGCCTTTCGGCTTTATTATCTTTGTTTGCGGCCACCGCATCGGCGGGGAATGTGACGCTTTCGGGCGGGCAATCCTCGTGGCAATCAACGCGCTGCACGGAACCGGCAGCACCAGCGTCCTTGTTGGCGATGGATCGTGAAAGCCGCGCTAGCGACGTCAATATATCGATGCAAAGCTATAATGCCTATGCCGCCAAAATGCAGGACTACATGAACTGCCTCAGCAACGAGGCGCAAGCCGACTCCGATCTGGCGGGTAAAACCATTCTGCAATCCGCGCAAAATGCGATCGAAGCCGCCAAGCGCAAAGTCGATACGCTGCATGATCCCCTGAAAACGAAAGAATAAGGGGCGGTTGGTTGATGGTTGGTGGTTTGTCGCTTGCGTTTGCGCAGCTGAATCCGACGATGGGCGACATCGCCGGAAACGCAGCCAAGCTGCGCCAAGCGCGGCGACAGGCAGCGGAGCAGGGGGCACATTTATTGATGGTGCCGGAACTGTATCTGTGCGGCTATCCGCCGGAAGATCTGGTTTTAAAGCCGAGTTTTCAGAAAGCGTTACAGGATTCAATTCAACTATTGGTTGAAGAAACCAAAGACGGCGGTCCCGCCCTCTTGCTCGGCACGCCGTGGGTCGAGGCGGGGCGTTTGTATAATGCGATGCTGTTGCTGGATGCAGGGCGAATCGCAGCGACCATTTTCAAACATGATCTGCCCAATTACGGCCCCTTCGACGAAAAACGAGTCTTCGCCACCGCGCCCTTGCCGGAGCCGGTTGCGTTTCGCGGCCATAAACTCGGCATCCTGATTTGCGAAGATATGTGGCAACCGGAGGTTGCGGCGCATTTAAAGGCGCGTGGTGCCGATATCCTTCTGGTGCCAAATGGCAGCCCCTATGAAACCGGCAAACAGGAACAACGCTTCGCCATCGCGCAGCAACGCGTCGCGGCCACTGGCCTGCCGCTGGTTTATCTGAACCAAATCGGCGGTCAGGATGAATTGGTGTTTGATGGAGCGTCATTTGCCTTCGATGCCAAAGGTGATTGCATTTTCCAGATGAAAGCATGGGAAGAAGATTTTGCTGTGGCCAATGGAGCCTCCCCCCCGCTTGCGGGCTTGATGCGAAGGCATCAAGTTGCAAATGAGCGGGGGCTGGTCAACATATGCGCTCCTGTTTACCAGCCCACCCCTAATCCCTCCCGCAAGCGGGAAGGGGATGCCACCGCCTCTTTAGAATCCAACACCTACGCCGCCCTCATGCTCGGCCTGCGGGATTATGTGAATAAGAACGGGTTTTCCGGCGTGGTGCTGGGGTTGTCGGGCGGGATTGATAGCGCGTTGGTGGCGGCTTTGGCCGTTGACGCTTTGGGCGCGGATAAAGTCTGGTGCGTGATGTTGCCATCGCCCTACACCTCCGCCGAAAGTCATGAGGATGCAGCTGCGCTCGCCCAAAACCTGAACTGCCGTTACGACACGATTGCCATCGGTGACGCGATGGGCGTTTTTGATGCCGCCTTGCAACCCGCCTTCACCGGCAAAGTTAAAGACGTGACCGAGGAAAATATCCAAGCGCGGTGCCGTGGGATTATCCTGATGGCTCTGTCCAACAAATTCGGTCCTATGGTTGTATCGACGGGGAACAAGTCGGAAATGTCGGTTGGTTATTCGACCCTCTACGGCGATCTCTGCGGCGGCTTCGCGGTGCTGAAAGACCTTTATAAAACCCAAGTCTACGCCATCGCGCGTTGGCGTAATGCGCAGAAACCAGCGACGGGCTTGGGGCCATCCGGCGCGCTTATTCCCGAACGCATTTTTACCAAAGCACCGACGGCGGAACTACGTCCGAACCAGAAAGACCAAGACAGCCTGCCGCCCTATGACGCGCTTGATGACATTCTGGAATGCATGATCGAACGCGATATGGGGCTGCACGACATTGCGCAGCGCGGCCATGATGCGGCGGTGGTGAAGCGCGTTGCCAGCATGCTCGACCGCGCCGAATACAAACGCCGCCAAGCGCCCCCCGGCGTCAAGATCACGCGGCGCAATCTGGGCAAGGACCGGCGGTACCCGATTACGAACCGTTATCGGGATGATGCGCTTTAGTGGAAAGCTGCTCAGCGCGTAGCTTTTCACCATAGCTATCTCCTTGCTATGACGCTTGAATCAATTCTATCTTAATCTCTACTTAATTATGGATTGAACCTAAAGCTCATGACCCGTATGCCTTCACCCCAGAGTTTAACACAAGAGCAACTCGACTTAGTCGTTAAGCTTGAAGAAATTTTTATGCCTGAAGCTAAAAGGCAACGAGACGGTTTCTTGGCAAAGCAGCGGCAAGAGGGGCTTGCCGATGATCAAGTGCGCTTTGCACATTATTCGTACGTAAATTAAAGTTTACGATATGTCTCTAAAGAAATTCCCCTGTAATCCTAACCTTGAGCCTTCATGTTAATCACCACCACCGAACAACTCGCCCGTTTCTGTGCCGCTCAGGCGGAGGCGGAATTTGTGACCGTTGATACCGAATTTATGCGGGAACGGACTTATTACCCGAAACTTTGCCTGGTGCAGCTTGGATCGGCGGCGGAATCCGTGGCGGTTGATCCGCTGGCGAAGGGCATTGACCTGACCCCGCTGTTCGACCTGATGGCGAACCCGAAGATACTGAAAGTCTTTCACGCGGCGCGGCAGGATGTCGAAATTTTCGTCAACCTGACCGGCAAGGTGCCCGCCCCGATGTTCGATACACAGGTCGCGGCGATGGTGTGCGGCTTTGGCGATTCCGCGAGTTACGAAACGCTGGCGGGGCAATTGGCGAATGCCAAGATCGATAAATCCAGCCGCTTTACCGATTGGTCGAACCGCCCGCTGACGGAAAAACAAATTGAATATGCGCTCGGCGACGTTAGCCATCTGCGCCGCGTTTATGAAAAATTGCGCGACCAACTCGCCAAGACAGGCCGCACCGATTGGGTGCGGGAAGAAATGGCGGTCCTGACCTCGCCAGATACTTATCTGATCGATCCGCAGACGGTGTGGCGGCGGTTCAAATGGCGGGCGGATAAGCCGCGCCTTCGCGCCTTGCTGCGTGAACTGGCGGCGTGGCGCGAGGCGGAGGCGCAGCGACTCGATGTGCCACGCAACCGCGTGGTGCGCGACGAAGCCTTGATGGAAATCGCCTGCCATCCGCCGAGCGACGCGCACGGCCTGTCACGCATTCGTGGCCTGTCCACTGGTTTCGGCGATAGCCGTCAGGGCAAGGAAATCCTCGCAGCGGTAGAGCGGGCGCAGAGCCTGCCGATTGAACAGTGCCCCACCGGCGAAGCGCGGCGCGTGATACCGAATGGCGGCGTCGGCGCGGTGATGGATTTGCTGAAGGTGTTGCTGAAACAAGTCTGTGACGAACATAATGTCGCCAGCAAAATCATCGCCAACACCGATGATCTGGAAGCCATCGCCGTGGATGACAACGCCGATGTTCCCGCCATGCAAGGCTGGCGACGCGACCTCTTCGGCAACCGCGCCCTCGACCTGAAACACGGCAAGCTGGTGCTGGGGGTCAAGGGGCGTAAGGTTGAGGTTATTCCTTATTCGGTGTGAGAGCCGGTTCATGATGTTGTTGAGCAACAGGAATGCGGCAAGAGCCATGATATTCCCCTCCCCTACGGGGAGGGGTAAGGGGCGGGGTTTCGGTTGCCCTGAAAATCTATGAATAAAATTCGGCGAGAAGCCCGACTTAAACCCCGCCCCCAGCCCCTCCCCGAAGGGGAGGGGAGTAACAGAGCGCGGCTTGGCGTAGTCCTCCTTGTATTGCTTCTTATTATGAACGCTTGCGCGCCGACTTATTACGCTGGCTCTGACGGTGTTCGCGCGGTGCAGGTTGATCTGGATTATGTTTATGATGACGATGCCGCGCAGATGGATCGCAACATCGATGCGCTCGTCACCCGCATGCGGGATATGCGGATAACGACGGTGTTTCTGCAGGCCTTCGCTGATCCGACAGGGACGGGGTTGGCGAGCGCGGTTTATTTTCCCAGTCAAATCTTGCCGATGCGTGCCGATATTTTTGGTCGTGTGGCGGCGCAGTTGCATGAACAGGCGGGCGTTGCGGTTTATGGCTGGCTTCCTGTTCTGTCGTTCGATCTCGGCGACCGCGTTACGCCGGTTATGGCGTGGGACGCGCAAACGAATGCCGTCGCTCCGGCTGACCATGCCTATCATCGCGCATCTTTGTTCGATCTGCGCGCGCGGCGGTTGATCGGCCAGTTGTTCGCGGAAATGGCCGCGCATGGCGCGATTCAGGGTATCTTGTTCCACGATGACGCGATGCTATCGGATTATGAGGATGCTAGCCCTCCGGCTCTGAAAGCCTATCAACGAGCAGGGCTGCCGGATACCATCGCGGCGTTGCGCAATCCGACGGTGATCGATCAATGGACGGCGTTCAAGACGCAGGCCTTAATCGATTTCACGCATGAATTGACCAATCACGCGCGGCGCGTTCGTTCGCCCTTGGCCACGGTGCGGAATATTTATGCCTTGCCGGTCCTGAACCCGCACAGCGAGGAATGGTTCGCGCAAAATTACCGCGCGTTTCTAGATGCCTATGATTTCACCGCGATCGAGGCCATGCCCGCGATGGAAAATGTGCCGGATGACGAAGCCGAGACATGGTTCGCCAATCTGGTGAAAGCCGCGCGGGACATGCGGCCCGACGCCCTGCGCCACACCATTTTCGAATTGCAATCCGTCGATTGGCGCAAAGCCAAAGCGCACGAAGACCGCGCCATACCGCCCGATGTGCTGTGTGACCAAATAGGTTATTTGCTGCGCCACGGCGCGGTGAATATCGGTTACTACCCCGATGACTTCAAAGCCAACACACCTGATTTTGACCGTTTGCGGGAAAGTTTTTCGGTGGAGGGATCTTCGGCTGCGCGATGATTGCGCCTTTGGCTTTGCCCGCCTACGCCGAGGCTTCGGAGGGCACCCTGCGCTTATTCTTTTGCAGGGCTTCGCCCTGCGAAGCTTTAGCGGAGCAGGGAGGGAGGGAGCCTAAACGTATCTGCAACCAATTGAAAAACAAAGAATGCTTGAGCGCATTTCTAAAATCTACGCGCTTTTCTACTCGCATGTGGTGTGGATTTAAGCCTATCGCGTTGGATGTTGCTGGACAATATTTCAGGTCACTTTGATTTCTTCGCCGCGCATGGCGTGATGGGGATACCAAAGTCGCAACTTGCGTGCAGCTTTTTCTGTTCTCGCTGTCACCGTGAAAAACGCTTGTTGCATAAGCGCACAGACAAATGGCGCGTCTGCCCGTGCGCTTAGTTAAGAAATGCTTGCGGCATCATAGAAGCCGGAACCGCGCCACCATCCCCCAAAAACAGAAAGAGCAGAGCGCAAGTAGGTACATGGGTAATACCCATGTCCAGCTTCGCAAGCAGGGCTGCCGCCCATGCACCCGCTTTCCATGCGCCATGTGCGCCGCCGTCGCGTCAGAAATTCCCCGTTGACCTGTCCCCCGTTTTGCCAGCATCATGCTGGCAGAGGCAGTAAGTCCTGCCTTCGGGGTGTCAAGACCTCACTAAAGACGGTAATAGCGTTGCCGACACAACGCTGCCTCCAACCCCATGCGGTTGGGAGGCGGCGGTAGGTTGTGCGAAGGTGCAACCCTCGATGTCCAAGCCTCACGGCTAAAGGCCGTCGCAATCGTTCTTTAGCGATTCTTGAACTCCCAGCCACCAGAGGATTTCCTTCTGGTTGGCTTTTGTGGCTATGCCGGGGGTAAAGCATGTCATTGGGAAAATGCCGAGAATGTGGGGGGCGAGTTCACTCGAAAACCACTTGTCCACAATGCGGGATCAAGCATCCAACGGAAGATATATCCTCGCAATGGCTGTTTGAAAAATTCGTACTTTGGGGGATGTTTATTGTGGTTCTGGTCGGCCTTTGGCTGACCTGCAAAGATTCTGGCACATTTATTCCTGCGATTACAAAACAAGATCAATCTACCACTCCGAGACAGAATGCTAAAACAGATGCCGATATTCTACCTCCTCCATCGCCGGAGTTGCTCGCATGTATCGATCACACATTGGGACAACTTAACGGCAATTTCTTTATGCCCACGGATGATAAAGTGGAGGCACAAGAGGACGGAACATTGAAGTTGGTCTATATTTCTGCTGGGAATATTTTTAAAAGGTGGCTGTGGGGATATTGCACCCCGCAGGCCAAGGCATGGATTGTGAACGAATGTGAACCTCGATCTCACTCATCGTCTGCTGTTTGCGAATTGTACTTGAATGTGTTTGCCTCAGATGAATTCGAGAGGCTCGGCTTTGAAATGGTGTCTGTTACCCAACCGGGTTGGAGGAAAATGGGACTTAAAGCTGTAAGAAAAGGATCATATAAAAATGGTGTTCCTTTATGGCGTGCTATGAAAATGACTAATGCCATTCCATTCATTTTCGAGGAGGAGGCAGAAGATGTCCGATAAAATCATCATCAAAAATTATAAGGGTGATCCGGATTTTCTTGCATCAGCCCCCGCATCCACCGCCGCTCCGCGATAGCCTCGGCGGAATAGCGGCCATGCTTAAAGGCGTTTTGGTTTCCTTTGGGTGCGCCTGTCGATAATCCGCCGTGCATCCGGCATTTACCGTTTGGCATCGCAGGGGACTGGCAGCGGCTCTTTTTCCTCGTTTGCGCATGTGACCTTCTCCCCGTTGTGACGCCAGTTTGAAGTAGAGCCTTTCGGTTAAAGTAATCATAGAACGGTGTTTCCGCAAGCGTTAGACTGCGCGACCGCAAGAGTCGGGCGCAGGCTGACGCGGT
>Ga0265331_10001436_pt1 | contig 17494 bp, 17 predicted proteins | sample 41923metaG_FD_202088 | JGI IMG/M metagenome (GOLD analysis project Ga0265331, IMG submission 202088) | Rhizosphere microbial communities from Carex aquatilis grown in University of Washington, Seatle, WA, United States - 4-19-23 metaG | ecosystem: Host-associated > Plants > Roots > Rhizosphere... | reverse complement strand
TTTTCCGCCATCCTTTTCATGGCGAGTGGAACTACACCATCGCACCCAACGCTGAGTAAGAAAAAAACAAAAGTGACTAAGTTATTTAGTAACAGGCCCTAAGAACGTAGTCTTTGTAAACGACTGACGGGTTGGCGCGTGCCAGCATTGTTTTGCCAGTATGAAGAGCCATATGCCCAAGCTCGTGCGATACCGTAAATCGCGCGCGCCCATCGTCCCGGCAAGCAGCTTCATAAACATCATCCCGAAGAATCATGAATTTGCCGTTGGGATCGGCGTAGCCTTCCGCACCTTTCATTTCGGCAAAGCTGTTAATGACAAGTTCGAATAGGTGCATTCTTTGATCCAAGACCATTTCGACCAAATCCATCACGGGTAGGTTCGGAACCCTTTCCAATCCGAACTGTGCCCGGAACGTTTCAACTTTCTTCGCAATGTCGTCCCACCGCAAGGGCGGGACAATAAAGTTTCCTCCGCTCATTGTTCCCCCATGTTTTTCATTAGGATTTCTTGGATACTTTGAAAATCTTCTGCCGATAGAGCGTCCACTCGTCGAGCAAATAGGGCCGCCGTATCGCGACCCAAATCACTTTGTGGTTCTATAGAGAAAGATTTTCTGGAACGATCTGCTGCCGTGCGTAGCCTCTGCGCCGCGGCTCCTACAAGCTGGTAGGCTCTAATTACAAGATCCTCAAAACCAGACGGTGGAGATTTTTTACCAATCTCAACTGCCGAGATAAATGAAGTGGATTTGTCTAGGGCTTTCGCCATTTCGAGCAAACGTTCGTTCCTGTCTATTCGGATTTTCCGAAGCTCCTTTCCTAATTCTGTAATCATGTGCTCCTCCTGTGGGTTGGTGGTATGACAACCGTAATCACAACATAACTGATTCGGAGGAATAATTCAACCTTATTGGTTTAATTATTATTCATTAAAGGAAAAAAATACAGTTAAATTTATTTGATAACGATGTTTATGCATGGCTGAATTATGAACGGTAACTTGCATTATTATACAAATCAATTAGTTATAACAAATCAGCGGGTCTTCTCGACCGCACCACAAGGCGGTTTGTTTCCAGATCATGAACCAACAAAAAATCCTTTTCATCACCCCCAACAGCATCGGCGACGCGGTTTTGGCGACGGGGTTGCTGGCGCATCTGGTCGAAACTTATCCCGATGCCGCGATCACGATTGCCACAGGGCCTGCCCCCGCCGATTTGTTCCGCGCTGTGCCGCGGCTGGATCAACGCATTGTCATGCGCAAGCAAAGCTGGAAACGGCATTGGCTGAAATTCTGGATGGCGACGGTGGCGACGCGTTGGAATCTGGTGGTTGATCTGCGCAACAGTTTGTTTTCGCGCCTGCTGTTCGCCGCCCGCCGTGCCTATCGTCCGAAGGCCAGCGGCCAGCATAAAGTCATCGACAATGCCGCGACGTTGCAACTGACCCCGCCGCCTTCGCCAAAAATCTGGGTGGATCAAACAGCGGAAAACAATGCCGCGCGTTTGTTCGCGGCGGTGGGTGACAAACCGGTTCTGGCCTTCGGCCCCGCTGCCAATTGGTACCCGAAACAATGGCCGATTGAACATTTCATCGATTTGGCGAAACGCCTGACAGCGAACGATGGTTTGTTGCCGGACGCGTTTATCTTCATCGCCGCTGCGCCGCATGAACGCGCGATGATCGAACCTTTGTTGAAAACTATTCCGGCGATGCGGCTCATCGATGCCTGTGGTCAGGATTTGCTGACCGTCGCCGCTTGCCTGAAACGCTGCCGCTTATTCGTTGGCAATGATTCCGGCTTGATGCATCTGTCGGCGGCGATGGGCACCAAAACCCTCGGCCTTTTCGGGCCTGGGTATGAAGATATTTATCGCCCGTGGGGGCCGAATGGCCGTTTCGTGCGCACGCCGGAAAAACGCGAAATCCTGCTCGCCCGCTTGACAAACCCGAACCAGCCGAATCTGATGGAAACCTTGACCGTTGACACGGTGTTGACGGCGGTGCGGGATTTCCTGATGTGACGTCGAAGAAACTCACCGTTCTGCAAATCATCCCCAGCCTTGCCATCGGCGGGGCGGAGCGGAATGTGCTGGCGATTGCCGCCGCGCTGGTTCAGGCGGGACATCGCAGCATCGTGATCAGCTCCGGCGGTGCGCTTGTTGATGTGTTGCAACGTAGCGGGTCCGAACACATCACATGGAATGTGAAAAGCAAAAACCCGCTTGTTATTTTCCGCAACAAAAAGCGTTTGATGGATTTCATCCAAACGGAAAAAATCGACATCGTCCACGCCCACAGCCGCGCACCGGCATGGAGCGCGTATCTGGCGACGCGCAAACCCCGCGTGCCGTTCGTCACCTCCTTCCATTCCGCCTATAAAGGCACATCGGCGTTGAAGAAAGGATATAACAGCGTCATGGCGCGGGGCGATCGCGTGATGGCGGCATCACGTTTCCTCGCCGACCATGTGCAGGCCCAGTATCATGTGGGCGGCGATAAAATCGCCTTGATCCCGCTGGGTATCGATTTGGCGGTGTTCAACCGCGACGCGGTCAGCGATGAACAACGCGATGCGTTTCGCCAAACTTATGCTGTGCCACCGGATACGCCCCTTTTCATCATGCCGTCGCGCCTGTCGCCGATCAAAGGGCATGAATTGGTGTTGCGGGCGTTGCATCGCCTTGGGGCGCGGCCTTATGTCTGCTTGATGATCGGTTCCGATCAGGGGCGGAAAGAGTATCGCCAGCATTTGGAATCCTTGGTCAAGGAACTTAACCTCGGCGACAAAGTGCGGTTCGTGGATCAGGCGGATTTGCCGGTTGCCTATGCCGCCGCTTCTGTCGTCCTCAGCCCCAGTCAGGTGGCCGAAGGTTTTGGTCTTGTCCCTGTCGAAGCGCAGGCGATGGGCGTTCCGGTCATTGCCACAGCGGCAGGGGCGACGATGGAGACGGTGTTGCAAGGCAAAACCGGCTGGCTGGTGCCGCTTGGCGATGTCAAAGCCTTGTCGGCGGCGATGACCGACGCCCTTACCCTGACGCCTGCGCGCCGCCAGTATATGTCGTTGCAAGCCGAAGCGCATGCCAGCCAGCATTACGATATCCAAAAGATGGGCACGGCGGTGCTGGGGGTTTATGACGCCCTCGTGAACAAATAAGCCGGACCGCTCTTGAGGCCGCTGGCAAACCCCGCTATCCATGCGGGATGCGAATTCTTCATATCATGGGCGGTAACGGCAATGGCGGGGCGGAGGTTTATTCAACCGACGTGATGCTGAGCCTGCACGCCGCCGGCATCGACCAATGCGTCGTGATGCGTGACACCGCGCCGCGCACGACGGAATTGCGTCAGGCGGGTTTGCGCATGGCGACGGAGGTTTTGAATATTCCCTTTCGCCCATGGCAACGTTTCCAAGTGGGGCGTCTGATCGCGCGCGAAAAACCCGACATCATCCATTGCTGGATGCGCCGCGCTGCCAGCCTCACGCCCAAAAATGCGCAAAGCCGCGCCGCCGTTATCGGTTGGTATGGGGATTATGAAGAGATCGACCATTTCGCGCATTGCAGCCATTTTGTCGGCGTGACCAAGGACATCGTGTCCTTCATGCTGAAATCCGGCGTGGCAGCGGATCGCGCGACCTATGTGCCGACCTTTCCCTCCATCATCGATGCGCCCGCGTTGGATCGCGCCGCGCTGACGACGCCCGCGGATGCCAAGGTTCTGCTGACCCTGTCGCGCCTGCATCCGGTCAAGGGGTTGGATACGATGTTGCAGGCGTTGAAGGATCTGCCGGATTGTTATCTCTGGCTCGCCGGTGACGGGCCGAGCCGTGAGGAGCTGATGACGCTCGCCGTCGATCTCGGCGTTCATGAACGGGTGCGGTTTCTGGGCTGGCGCACCGATCGCGGCGCGTTGCTGCGCGCCGCCGATATTTGCGTGTTGCCGTCGCGTTACGAACCGTTTGGCACCGTCATTCTGGAAGCGTGGCAGCTGAAGATTCCCTTCGTCGCCTGCGCCAGCGACGGCCCGCGCGCGCATATCCGCGACGGTAAAAACGGCATGCTGGTCGCCATCAACGACGCGGTCGGTTTGGCCGGAGCCATTCGCCGCGTGATTGATGACAAAAAATTACGCGACGCCATCGTCGCCGAAGGGCACGGCGAATACCAAGCCGGTTTCACGCGCGAGGCGGTGACGAAACAGTGGATTGATTATTATCAGGGGTTAGTGCCGTAGTCCCCTCCGCACGCGCATAGACAATGACGCAGGACCAACATGACCCAGATCAAACCCATCTTTGAACGATTGCCGCCGTTACTGGTTCTGGTTCTTTATGTCATCGCTGTATCCATCGGCACGTTTTCGGGCGGGCTGTGGGGCGGGTTGGGGATTGGCGGCGGGTTGCTGTTGTTTGCGCTGACATGGGGAATTGATGGCCGCAGGCCGCAGATTGACGGGACGTTGTTCCGGTTGGGGCTGGTGTTCCTCGCGACGATTGCGTTGCTCAATCTGCATGCGGAATATCCAGCGCTGTCATGGATCATTTTCTCGCGGGAAGTGACGATTGTCGTGCCGCTTTGTTTGCTGTTCAGTCCGGCGGTGCAGGCGCGGCTGCGTCATCCGCGTTTGTTTCCGGTGGTGATTTTCGCGGCGGTGATCAGCGCCTTCGCACTCGGCCTCGAATTTCTATTCGATGCGCCCTTGCTGCATATCGTCAAAGGGTTGAACGCGGCGGCGACGGAATATAATCGCGGCATATCCTATCTGGTGATCTTCGCTTTTCCCTTGCTGGCCTATTTGTGGCGAGCGGGGAAGCGGTGGGAGGCAGCCTTTGTAACCCTCCTCATCCTTTTCCCCGCTAGCCTGACGGAATCGCGCACGACCAAACTGGCTTTCCTTCTGGGGTTGGCGACGGCGGTGGCGGCGATGGTTTTGCCGCGTGTGACCAAACATGGTCTGACGGCGATCTTGTTCGCGCTCATCACTTTCCCTTTTGCCGTGATGGCGATGTTTTTGCGTTACCCAAATTGGTACGCGCATCTGCCGCAATCATGGCAACATCGGGTGGAAATTTGGGATTATATGTCCTACCGCATCATCGACCGTCCGTTTCTGGGGTGGGGTTTCGGCAGCAGCAAGATGATGACCTACCAGCAACCGCATGGCGACATGTATCAATGGGTCAAAGCCTCGGCGGGGCATCCGCATAACGCGGTGTTGCAAATGTGGGTGGAGCTTGGCGTGGCGGGTCTTGCGCTGGGTTTGTGTTTCGCTTTTCTGATGCTGCGCCGCGCCGCGTTGTTGCCGCGTGACATCGCGCCCTTTGCCTACGGCGCATGGGTTGCCGCGCTGTGCACCAGTCTGGTCGCCTATAGTTTTTGGGATGACTCGCTGTTCGCTTTGTTCGCCCTGACCGGATTGGCCTTCGCGTTGTTGGCGCGGGAGAAAAAGGTTTAATCCTCCGCCGTGCGCCCCCATTCGGCCAGACGGGCGAGGTGGGCGTAGTCGTTGAAGCGCGGCGCGAAGCCAGGTTTGGGCACGGCGTGGTAAGCGGTAGCGGGATCGGCGAAAGCGGTGATGAGGGCGCGAAGCCCGTCATCCGCCGCCACAATCAACGCATCGGTGTTTTTATCGAACGTCACATCTTTGTCGTCACGCTTGCCGCCGAGAAGATGCCAATAACCAAAACGGCTCGCCCGCGCGGCACCCAAATCCTTAAACCCGCCATGCTCAGCGATGAGGGCGAGGAGCGGTAATTGCGGTTCGAGGCCAACCCCCACTTCCTTTTTCGACGGCACGCCGCCGGTTTTGTAATCGACGATGGCCAGCGTGCCATCCGGCATGCGGTCGATCCGGTCGGCGCGGCCTTTCAGGGTAAAGCCGGAATCAACAAGCATCGCGCCGGAAATTTCGACTTTCTCCGGCATGATGCCCGACGCGCGGCGTTCCGTTTCATGCGCGATGAACCATGCGGCGATTTTCTCGAAACGCGGCCACCAGAAGGCTTGAACCTCCGGATTGTCGTCATAGGCGGTATAGAGCGTCCGGCCTATGGCCAATAATTTGTCCAGCGCGTCGGGCGGCAATGTTTTCGGGAAGGCGCGGATGAATTGTTCCAAGGCTTGATGGATCAGATTACCGCGATCCGCCGCGTCGATAGCGGCTTCCAGATCATCCAGTTTGCGCAAATCCAGAACATGCCGTGCGTAAATCGCGTAAGGGTTGCGTTGCCATGTAGCGATATCCGTTACCGACAAGGTCGTCGGACGCAACGCCAGCGGCGGGCACGGTTCCGGCGCGTCGCAAGGTTTGATGGCATCCGGTGCGGGTTCGTCCAGCATCCGCGCCCAATCCACCCACGGGTCGGCGGCGGTGAGCGCGTCCTGCGTCGCGTCGCTGTAGCCCAAGGCGCGAAGGACAGTGTCAATTTGCAACAGAAAGCGCGAAGGCACGGTGGGCGATCCGCCGGAACGGCGGGAACGTGTCATCATCACCCGCGGCGCATGCGCCAATTGGACAAAATCATGCGCCGCCAGCCCGATGCGGTAATCCGGCAAGGCCATGCCAAAGGCTTTCTTCATTGGCCGCGACATCCATGGATCGATGGCGGCTTCGGGCGGCCAGATTGTTTCATTCATGCCGCCAAGGATCACGACATCGGGATGCAACAACCGCGCTTCCAGCGGCCCCAGAATTGTCAAGCGCGGATGCTGGCCATAGGCGGGGCGGTAACGCGCTTGCCGTAGCAAGGCGGTGAACAAAGCGACGTAAGTCTCGCCGGTAATCGGTGTGAATCCATCCGCCGCGTGGCGCAGATCATTCAACCACGCGACCGCCGCTTCGCCTTCCGCGCTTTGCCATAAACGCATAGAACCGGTTTCCGTCGCCGATGCAGCGATTTGTTCGGCGATGCGGATATGGTCGTCGATCCATGCGGTCAGGGGGCGCGTCTGTTGCCACGTGCCCGTCATCGGTTGCATCAAGGTTTTCAGTTCATCCAGCCATGGCGCGGCTTCCGGCCTGTCATTGCGCCAGTGGGTGATTTCGATCTGCCGCGCCTTGGCACGGCATTCGGCGGGGGCGAGGCCGCAAGCGGTGAAGGGATGTTTTAACAGCGACAGGAACGCAACCGCTCCGGCAACCGGTAATGTCGCCGCCAGAACATCCGACAAGAAACCGCCAATCGGCGTTTCGGCCAAAGCGCATCCGGCGGAATCATTGGCCGCAATACCCCAGCGACCCAGCAACACCACCACACGCTCCGCCAAGCCGCGATCCGGCGTGACCAGCGCGACGGTTTGATTTGGTATTTCCAACGCTTGCCGCAGCATGAGCGCAATCACCTGCGCCTCCTCCTGCGGATGCGCGCAATCGGTGCGGGAGAGGTTGCTGACAGCCTCGTGGGAAAGCGTGTTGGCATTCAAATACCGCCACGCCTCGCTGGTCGCCGCAGGCCGCATGGCTTCGCGGAGGAGGGTGGTGCGGTAGGGGGTGGGTTCGAGGGTTGCCCCCAGTACACCCACCCCGCTTGCGGGGGGGGGAGGGGGGGGCTGGTCAACACAGGCTCTCCTGTCTACCAGCCCCCCCTGTATCCCCCCCGCAAGCGGGGGGGAGCTCATAAGGCCCACATTATCGGATGGTAGCAAATTCACATCCCCCCGCTCCACCCCCATCACTTCCAACACATGCTTCATCCCGTGTTGCGGGTGGAATTCATCGACGGCTTGCCAAGCTTCCTCGTCCATCAGCGTATCAAGGCCGGGCAGGATAAACGCGCCGGAGGGCAGCGCGGCAATGGCGGCGAGGAAATCGGCGGTAGCGGGAATGGTGCCGGTGGAACCGGCGGCAATAATCGGCGTGGTCGGCGGGTTATGTTGCCATGCGGCAATCTGCGCCGCCATGATGCGGTTCTGCCGTTCGGCGGGGTCGAGGCAACCTTCGGCCTGCAACAGCTTTGGCCATTCCTCCGTCAGGATGCTGAGGAAACGCACGGTTTCTTGCCAATGTTCCGCGAGTTCCTGTTGCTGCACCAGCATGGGCAGTTGCGTGAAATCACAGCGGTGAATTTGCGCCTCATCCAGAAAACGCGCGAGGGCTTCGGCCAGATGCGCCGCCTGATCCACCGACATCGACGGATCTTTCGCCGCAATCAAACGCGCCAGCAAGAGGCGGCGACGCAAAGGCGTGATGGCGGGTGGAATATCGGATTCGATGGCGGCATCGGCGAACAATAATTCTTCTTCATCCACATCGCCGATGGGTTGCATGCGCGGCAACAGCAAAGCTCTGTCCTCGGCCCGCTGTGCCAACGCTTCGCGCAATCCCCGACAGGCGCGGCGGGTGGGCAAATAGACGCGCATCGCCGCCAGCCGCATGCCATCCCCATCCGCCCATGCCCATAATCCGGCAGCCAGCGTGTCGAGAAAGGATAGATGCGGCGGGATGGTGAAAACCTGCTTCACGGCACAGCCCAACCCTTGCCACTCGCCAACAACGCGTTGGCCGACGTCCAATCTTCTGGCGTGCCGACATGGTAACAGGTGCCGTGATGTTCGATGCCGTAAAGGCGGCCTTGGCTTTCGGCTTGGTTCCAGATCAAATTGTTGGAAAAGACGTGCGTTGTTGGCGCGGCGAAAAGGTCGGGTTTCAAAATCTGCGCCGACAGCATGACATAGGGGCGCGGCGGGGCGACATCTTTGCGCCGCGCACGGCCATCGGGGTCGAGTGTAAAATCGCCGGTGGATTCAAACCCGCGCGCCTTGCCGGTTTTCATCAGCAGAAGCAGCGCGTCCATGCGTTCGGAATCCCAAAATGCGGCCATGCGATCGAGGCTCGGCTCCACGCCATCCATCCATGGCAGGTCGGCATTCAGCGCGAAAAAAGGTTGACCGTCGAAATGCGCCAGCGCGTTTTTGATGCCGCCGCCGGTATCCAGCAATTCCTGTTCGCGGGAGATAATGATATCAATGTCATGCCGCGATGCCAGATGTGCTTCGATCTGATCGGCAAGATAATAGGCATTCACCACCGCGCGGCGAATGCCATGGGCGAGCAGCCGGTCCAGCACCAGATCCAGCATCGTCCGCCCGCCAACCTCCAGCAACGGTTTCGGCTTGGTCAATGTCAGGGGACGCATCCGCATGCCAAGACCGGCAGCCAGAACCATCGCGGTGGAGGAAAGTTTGCTCATGAACTTAAAGGGACAACGGAAAATAAGCGGCAAAAAAGAAATGGCGTTTTTTCATGACCCCACGTCAGGCGTAAACGCATATGACCGCGCGTTTACGGTGACCCGCGGCTTGCGCGGCAGAGCAAATCGCTGCTCCTCACCTTGGCGCAGAAGGCATCCAGCTGCGCCGCATTCGCAAAACCGGTGGCGCTGATCGCGAAACTGGGTGTGCCGCCTATGGCTTTGACTTCCGGCGTGACGGCGATGGTGGCGAAGGCGAATTCGCCGTTCAAAGCCTCGCGAACCCTTTGTTGCCACACTTCGGCTAAGGCACTGGTCGGATAGGAACCAAGATCAGCGACGAAGGTGGGCGCGGGTGCGAGTTTAGCGCGGCGGGATTTATAATAGGCCATGTTCCGCTTAACCTCATCAGCCTTCAAATCCATGCGCGACAGGCGTTCGGCATCCGGCAATTTGCCGGTCATGCCGTAGGCTTCCGCCAGATTTTGTCGCAGGGCGGGCGGTGCGGCTTTGTCGCGCGCGTGTGGTTCCAGCAAGGTAATCGCTTTATCGTACTGACCCGCCAGCACATAGGAATGGCCGAAATTACTGAGCGTCGTCAGGTTGCCCTTGTCTTCATCCAACGCTTTCTGGAAATGCCCTGCGGCGGCATCGTATTGGCCAAGGAAATCTTCGGTGATGCCGATGCCGTTCAGGGCTTTCACATCATGCCGGTCGTTTTCCAAAACTTTTTGGTAGGCATCGCGCGCTTCCACCGCGCGGCCAAGATGCAGCAACGACCGCGCGTCGCCGCGCAAAGCTTCGGCATCATCCGGCGCGATCTTGACAGCGGCGGCATAATGGCTTTCCGCCTCGGCATAATTGCCATGCAGTTCATAAAGGGCGGCAAGGCCGCGATGCGCCGCCACATCCTTCGGGTTTTCTTCCAGCGCATGGGCGTAGATGCTCGCCGCGCCGACATCGTTACCTTGCGCCACCAGGTGATCCGCCACCACCGTCGCGCTATCTTGGTTCGCCGTCGGTTTGGCGTGGGAACAAGCGGCCAGCGTTGCAAGAGCGAGGATGGGCAACAACAAATTGTGGGGGCGCATCGTGATATCTCCGGAAGGGCGGGATGCGTAGTTTGCCAGAAAAAGTCTTGGCCGGAAATAGAAAAGCAGCCTTTGATACAGACGAATTCACTTTTCATCCGTAACGAATCAGGGTTAGGATTTCCCTATATTGAAAATATTCAGGGGGGAATGATGGGGCAGTCCTTCAGTGTTTTAGATGCCGCCGCGTATCCGCGAGATATGCGTCCAGCTGCCACTCTTAACCTCGCGCTGTCCGCGATAAATACTTTGCAGGGTGTTAGACCGCAGGAAATACATCTTGATAGAGACGGGTTTATGCTCGAGGGTGGATCGAGCCTACAGCTGATGCTCCGTCTTTCATCAGGTTCCACCATTGCATTATTCCAACCCGCCGGAGGCATGCCGACATTGTTTGTTGAGAGACGAGATGATGTTGCTGTGCTTTTGGGTGAAGCCCTTGATGCTCTAGGACTAACGCGTTTTGCCGTTCGGGAGGATTTAACTTCGGCTCCACTGGCCACGGATCAACCTGTCAGACAGGCGTGGGGCGCGGCCACTACAGCGGTTCGCACACCCTCTCCATTGGCTAGAGGTATTGAAAGTCACGGGAGGGCACCGGTTGATAGATTTGCGTTTTATGATTTAGACCTATAGCCGTTCCAGCGCGTAATAATACAGGCAGGCCATGCTGGCGATGGCGATCATTAAGAAGGTCAGTTGCGAACCGATGAAACGTGCCAGACCGGCGGCCGGCATATCGTTGCTGCCGATGGCGTGCAGAACGCGCCCCGTGATCAAAGCGCCGCCAAGCCCATGCAGGATCATGGGCGGGGTGTTTTTGATTTCGATCAGCATCAGCAGAAAAAGGCCGAGCGGCACATATTCGACAAAGCTGGACAGCAACCGTTCGGCGCGGCGCAGGGCGCGGTCGGCGGAACGGCCTTCGCCGGTAGCGCGCACCCAGTTTTGCATGACGTTGAAGGACAAAACGACCAGCAACAAACCGGCAAGACCGGCATAGATGAGGGTGGTGTGGAGGTGCATGTCCCTAGTCCCCAGCTGCTAGCCGCTAGCGACTAGCAACTAACAGCTTAATTCCCGTATTTCGCCAGTTCGACTTGCGCCCGCAGATCGATTTCATCGAGGATTTCGGTCAGGCGTGGGTCGGTGACTTCGGCGCGGCGCACATTGACGACATGCGCCAGCTGCAAAAGCTTGTCGCGGGATATCGCGCCGGTCAGGAGTTCGAGGCGTAAATCTTCCAGACGGTCAAGGATATCCTGCGCCCGCAATTTACCCTTGGAGGCATGGGCCAGCGCATCATCGACTTCCTGAATGCCAAGGACGCCGGACACCGCGCCCGCGCCGGAAATACCGTGGGTCGCGCCCGCTTCGCTGCTTTCGTCCAGATGTTTGGCAAAACCCGTGCCTCCGGCAGCACCCGTTTTGGTCGGGCGGCGGATGGTCTGGGTTGGGCGTATGCCGCCCGGGCCTTCGATTTTGTTGATCACGTTGCCTCGATCTTGATGCGCAGATTCTGTTGGTCTCTCGGCAAAATCTGCCCTTGTGGGATCCATTTTAACCTTAAATCACGACAAAAGGCACGGAAAAAAACATGACGCAACAATGTATTGGATAATTTTACCCCAAGCGTTGTTTTTGGCACGGCATTCGCATGGAGCACGGCAGAGGATCAGGAAACACTATGCCGAGCTTTATTCAGACACTCACATCGACCCCCCTCCTGCCGAACGGGAAGTTTTGCCGCGCCCGTCGGTTATCCCACCTCGTGGCGGCGGCTTGGCTGGCGTTCCTGATCCTCGCCTCTTTTCAAGCCGAGGCGGCTTCGCGCCTCAAAGACCTCGCCGGATTTGAAGGTGTGCGTGACAATATGCTGGTGGGTTACGGGTTGGTCGTCGGGTTGAACGGCACGGGCGATACCCTCACCAATTCGCCTTTCACCGAACGTAGCTTGATCGGCATGTTGGAACGCCTCGGCATCAACGAAAATGGCGATTTCAGCATTATCAAAACCAAGAATATCGCGGCGGTGATGGTGACGGCGACCTTGCCCCCTTTCGCCACGCAGGGCGCGCGTATCGATGTGACCATCGGCACCATGGGCGATGCCAAGAGCTTGCAAGGCGGGCTGTTACTGGTCACGCCGTTGCAGGGCGCGGATGGCGAAGTCTATGCCGTGGCGCAAGGCGCGGTGTCATCAGGTTTCAGCGCATCGGGCCAAAGCGGTTCGTCGGTGACCAAGGGCGTGCCGACATCGGGTCGCATTGTGAATGGCGCGATTGTGGAACGCGAAATCGCCTTTCATCTGGCGGATATGGCCTCCATGCGGCTGGCGTTGCGCAATCCGGACTTCACCACCTCCAAACGTATTGCCGAAGCGATTAACCGCCACGCCAAGAACACGATGGCCGAGGCTGTCGATTCATCCACGGTGCGCATGACCATTCCGCAGGAACGGCGCAAGGATATCGTCGGCCTGATGACCGAGATCGAACAGCTGGAAGTCCAGCCCGACCAGATGGCCAAGGTGGTGATTGACGAACAATCCGGCGTCATCGTCATGGGTGAAAATGTGCGCATCAATACGGTGGCGATCGCGCAAGGCAATCTGACCATCCGTATCAGCGAAACGCCGCAGGTGTCGCAACCAAATGCCTTGTCGCAAGGCGGCACGACAACGGTGGTGCAACGTTCGGATATCAGCGTCGATGAAAGCAAAGACAATAAACTCGCCATGCTGAAAAGTGGCGTCAGTTTGCAGGATCTGGTGCAGGGGCTGAACGCCCTCGGCATCGGGCCGCGCGACATGATTTCCATCCTGCAATCGATCAAGGCCGCCGGAGCGTTGCAAGCGGATATGGAGCTGCTCTAAATCTTTATGGCGTACTGTCTTTTAGTGCTGGAGGTGTTAGCCGAATCCAAAAGTTTCGTTGGTAATTACCTGTGTCATACCTATACCCCAAATCTTTTTCAGCCTTTTTGAATAGTTTATCTAGTATCACCTTTCTCATTACATAAGCTGCCTCTTGGAGATCATCATTATTCGTAGCGTACTTAGGAGCAAATGAATCCAAAACTGCTCCCAATTTTTTGGAAACCAAACCAGCTTTGCCATCAAAACCCCCGCCACCCATGCCACTTTCATAACTTCTGGGATCATATGCACGGTTATACCTGAAAAGAATGCTTTCGTGCGCACCGGTCTTATTCTCTTCCAGAACATTCATGCAAGCCGTTACAGCTTCATCGCGAAATTTAATCAAAACTGTTGCTAGGTTACGATCAGACATAATTTTTTTCCCTCTATCTTGTTATAAATTATATTTAACAGCATTTACGCTCATAAGCAAAACAGTAGGGTCGCGCAAGTAACTATTTATGATTAATGAAGATTTTCTCACCGATCAAATTTTGTTTTGCTCGGCAAAAAACGCCACCCTGTTCTGACCTAAAAACAAATCAAGCCATTGAAAATACGAAATAATTATTTGGCACAGTATTCGCATGGTTGCCGCAGTGATTAGGAAATGATGCGCAAATGACCAGCAGCTTCCAAAATATCGGCGATCTCGCCATCAGCCAGATGCAGCAGGGCAGTGCCACGAACGGCAATCTTAAGCTGCGCGGGGTGGCCTCGTCCGAAGAGTTGGGCAAGAAAGCGCAGGATTTCGAAGGCATGTTTATTTCGCAGATGTTGCAACCGATGTTCGAAAGCATCGGGGTCAACCCGACCTTCGGCGGTGGCCATGGCGAAGAGGTGATGCGCGGTTTTCTGGTGCAGGAATATGGCAAAGCCATCGCCGATCATGGCGGTTTCGGCATTGCCGCCGCCGTCAAAAACGAAATGATCCGTGCCCAAGGAACGCCACGCGCCGTCGCTTCACCCAGTCAGGGAGCCGCCTATGCAAGCCTCCAATAACAGAACAGCGACGGGCAAGACCAAGCCGGAAACCTCATCCGTGGCGACGATGCTGACCCGCATCATCGCCCTGATGGAAGAGATCGTTCAGGTAATGGACGAAGAAATCCCGCTGGTCGAAGGACGTAAACGCACCGAACATGCGGAATTGCTGAAGCGGAAACAGCGTTTAACGCTCGATTACCGCGCCAGCCTCAAAGCCATTGTGCTGGAACCGGATTTGCTGCGGCAGGCACCGGAAGAATTGCGTGCCACTGCCCGCGCCGCCGCCGCGAAATTGGCCGAAGCCAGTGAACGCAACGCCACCATCGTTCGCGCCATCATCGCCGCCAGCCAACGTCTGGTGCAGTCGATCATCACCATCGTCAAAGACGAAAAATTGCCGACCAACAATTACGCCAAACTCGGTACCGGCGCGATGGCGGGGGTTTATAGCCCCATCTGCAAACCGGTCACTGTCTATCAATCGGCTTAGGGGAAATCATCATGAGCAGCCCGAACACGTCCATCGCCGATGTCTTGAAACAAAACGCCAGCGCGACATCGAATTTCTTGTCGTCGTTTAATGCGGGCAATGCCGGTGGCGGGCTGGCCAGCCTGTTTGCCAGTCTTTTACAAACCGCGCAAAGCATCAGCGTGCCGCACGCTGGCGGATCGTCGAATGGCGTCAGTGCGTCATCTTCGGGGAACAACAACGCCGCCACGCAAAACAACCAAACCCCGTCATCGGGCGGGTTGGGCGATATCATCACGGCGTTGCATAGTTTCGCGGTCAAATGGGGCGGCAACGATGCGGCGCGGCACAGCCATAGCGATGATGCGCGTTCCACCAATTCAACGACAGCGAATAATGCGCAAAACAACAATGCCGGTAACACCAATGCGCAACCCGTAACATCGGGCGCGACGGGCAATGCAAACGCAAATACATCGACCAGCGCGGCGGCCAACCCGTCATCAAGCTCGTCAAATGATGGGACCGTCAGTACCGCGACCAATGCCGCGACCGATCCGAACGCGCCGCCGACCATTGCCGATTTGCTGGCGCAGCTGCAGGCGATTTTGCACATGCTGCAAAAACAAATGCAAACGGCGAATGCCAACAATGCTTTGACCGATCCAACGCAAACCACCGCCTCCGACAATACCGTGCCGCAGGGGACGCAGGATTTACTGGCGGCAGGCGGTGCGCTCGCTGACCTGTTGGCCTTGGCGCAGTTACTGGAAAAAAAGTCCGGAGCAGCATCGGCGGAAAATGGGGGCGACGTGAACAGCACCGATGCCAACGCGAATGCCAATATAACCGATCCGACAGCGACGCTTGCTTCGCTGGATGCGCAGCTGCGCACCAATCTGAAAGACCTGATCGACCAATTGAAAGCGGCGACGCAGGCGAATAATACCGCCACTGCGCCAACAACAGGCACGGCGGCCACAGATCCCAACGCCGCCTTGGCGGAGGCGCAAGCATCGCTCGTGACCACACAGGTCGCCAAGGATGCCACCGATGTCGCCGTCACTTCTAAAAATGCGGCGATGCCGAAGGAGATTATCAAGGAAGCCTTGGCCACCGCCGATGATTTTCTGAAACAGATCCGCGCCTTGTCATCAAACAGCGTCGAAACGCCGTTCACCGCCGCGCCGGTGACGGGGATCATCGATCAGGTCGCCAGCCTTAGTGATAAAGGCGGCGCGGCACTGGATGCCGATGCGGATCGGGGTAATAATTCGGGCGCGGCTGCCAATGCTTTGCCAAACACGAATGCGTTGCCCACGACCAACGAAAACATCAAGACCACCAGCCCCTACAGCTTCGCCAGCCAATTATCGGCGGAGCGGGCGCAGAATGGCGGCACAGTTGGTTTGCCATCGGCGGTGGAGCAAGTGTTGTTCCAACTGAATCGTAGCGCCAAGAGCGGCAACGACCAGATGACTATTCAAATGCATCCGGCGGAATTGGGCACAATCAATATCAAATTGGCTTTTGGCCAAGATGGAACGGTGACCGGCACCGTCGTTGCGAGCAATCCCGATACCTTGGCGAGTTTGCAGAAAGATTCCCGCAGCCTTGAACGCGCTCTCGCCGATGCGGGGCTTCGCGCCGATCCGGGCAGTTTGCAATTCAGCCTCGGCGGTCAGAACAATTCGGGCCAGACGGCGCAAGGCCAGACATCAGGTGGCGGTTCATCGAATGGCCCCGCCAATAGCAACCGCGCTGTGATTCCATCCGATGTTGTCGCCGACAGCAACGACAGCTGGATCATCACCCCGAACCGCGTCAATTTCAAAGTTTAAGGAGAACACTATGACCACCGCCGTCGATGCAACATCCACCAATTCCATCCTGCAAAATTATCTGACGCAGCAATCGCAAAATATCGCTGCCGATAAAACGGCAGCGGCGACAGCGGCGGCATCGGGCGCGAACAGTTCCGGTTCGGCAGGGATTGGTTCCAACCTCAACACCTTTCTGAAAATCCTGACGACGCAGCTGCAGCATCAGGACCCGACTTCGGCCACCGACCCGAACCAGTTTACGCAGGAATTGGTGCAGTTTGCCGGAGTCGAACAACAATTGACGACCAATGGCAGTCTGAAAACCCTGATCGGCTTGCAGAAAACCAGCAGTGGCGTTACGGCGGCACTTGGCTATATGGGGCAATATGTCGAAACCACGGGGACGAACGGCAAGCTGCCGCTGCAAAATGGCACGGCGGAAATCGGCTTTACCCTGCCATCGCCCGCGCAGACGTCGGTGGTGACGGTGAAAGATGCCAATGGAAAAACCGTGGCCATTCTGCAAGCACCCAAGACGCAAGGCCTGAATTACCTGTCATGGAACGGCAAAGACCAGAGCGGCAATCAATTGCCGGACGGTGCCTATTCCTTTACCGTCGCCGCCACCGATACCAACGGCAAGGCCGAAACCCTGAGCGATGTGCGCGTCATCGGCAAAGTCACCGGTATCACCAGCAACAGCGACGGCAGCAGCAACCTATCCCTCGACGCCATCAGCACCAGCACATCGACCGTCGATGCGGTCTTCAGCACAGGGAAACTGCCGAGCGCGACGGGGGCGTAAAATAAAGCCCTCCCCCTTTGATGGGGGAGGGTTGGGTGGGGGTGATCTCTCCTGTTGCAGAGCACCCCCACCGTAAAAACTCCCGCCGTCGCTAAAGCTATGGCGGGTCTAGTGCCCAGTCCGCCGAAGCCTCTTGCGTAGGCGGAAAGGCTTACTTGGTTGCCGCTGCGCGGCAAGTCGTAAACCTAAGTTCCTGCGCCTCCC
>Ga0265331_10001429_pt1 | contig 17537 bp, 16 predicted proteins | sample 41923metaG_FD_202088 | JGI IMG/M metagenome (GOLD analysis project Ga0265331, IMG submission 202088) | Rhizosphere microbial communities from Carex aquatilis grown in University of Washington, Seatle, WA, United States - 4-19-23 metaG | ecosystem: Host-associated > Plants > Roots > Rhizosphere... | reverse complement strand
CAAATGCCATTGCTCTTGAACGAGTACGTCAGGTTCTCAATAAGGCTGCTTTCGATGCGTCCCGCGCTGTTCGAGTTGAAGCCACGTTCGTTGATGTTTCTCTACAGGATCAATTCCAGTTTGGGATTAATTGGAGTCGCGTTCTTCAGCGAGCAGGCGGAACTCTAACCTATGGAATTGGTAGCGGAACTTCAGCAATCAGCAACGCAACAGCGAGTTTGGTTGCTAACAGCACAAGCACGCAAAGCCTGATTGACGCCCTTAAGACATTTACAAATACCAATGTCATTTCACAACCATCGATAATTACTAGCAATCGTGTTCCTGCCACGTTCTTCTCTGGAGGCACAACGCCATTCCTCGGATCACTGGTAACAAATGCCACACAAACCAGTGTATCGGTAACAGGTAGCCTTTCTTATGCTGATGCCGGCATAAAGCTTTCCGTTATTCCGGACATCGTGTCCGACCATGAGGTCAGCATGATGGTCATGCCAAGTCTCAGCGCATTAGGTAATGAAATGACATGGCAACTGGGTACAGGTACAACAGCTTCAACGTTGACTGACTATCCACGAACACACAAGGAATCTACGTTGTCAGTTGATATTGAAAATGGGGCAACAGTGATTATTGGTGGACTTAGATCAACAAACGCAACGAAATCGAAGAATTCACTTCCTGGCAATGAGAATCTGATGACCGGTGCCAACGCAAACTCCTTGGTGAATGAATTGGTGCTACTGATCCATGCTGAAATCATTCCTGGGCATGCGATTGAAACGCTTTATTCAGAATCTCTATAACGCTGCAAGGAGTCCTATATGCTTAAGAACCCGCTTGCAAAAAAAAGAAAGAGGATGTCGCCTGATACGCTTCTTCTTTCTCTTGAATTAGGAGCCTCAGCTGGTGTAGTTCAGCACCTGCTGCACAGAAATAACACAGAAAAACCTGTTGAGAGAATTAAAGATCGAGAGGTTGATGCCAAGATAGAAGTCAGTCTTCGTGAGGATGATTACGTTCTGCACGTTGAGCCAAAGAGATTGGCCGACAATAAGGCAACATCAGTAATTCGTACTGGCGCAGGAATTATTGGCAAAACATTCATCATTAACAAGTCTGAGTCAGGTGTTATCTACGGGACTCCAAAATCACGTGAAGACATCAAGAAGCATGATGTCGTACCGCTAGCTTTGCTGGCTGATATTCTTTTTCCTAACAATCAGAACAGTGTTGTTGGTTTTGTTTTAGGAAAGAACGAGATCCTGATTTTAATTACCTACACCGAAGATGGCATTAGATATCAGGTAGACATCCTGCCAGACAACGTTGAACGTAGTGTCAATGTTTTTGCTGCAAGAGAAGGGTTGCCTGAAGATTTTGAGTCGAAGTTATTCACCAGCAATGATTTATTCCGTGCTCTTGAGTCTTCTGATCCGTATCCAAGTGAAGACACTTTCTATGGTGTACCTTACGCGACTGGTTTGCAGTCTCTGGCAGGGGTCTCAGTGTTATCGGCTGTTATGGTTGTTTCTTGGTTTCTATATGAAACATACGAAGTCAATAATATTGAAGCTGAGACCACCGAAGTCTCTCGTAAATTGCAAATAACAACTGGATCAATTGCTGATAAAGCGTCTATGCGTATTGAGGCTTTTAGCAAGAAGGCGAGTGTAGATACGGGACGCCTCTTCTCTCAGGCTGAATCTATATGGCGACCTGGCGACACGCTGGTTTCAGAAATCAACAAGTCAGGTGTTACCCATGTTGTCCATACAAAAATCACCAGTATTGATGTGAAGCAACGTGTGGATGATGAAGTGATAAAGCGAGTTTTCAAAAAGCTAACAGTTGAAAACTGCGTTCAGGAAACACCAAAACTCGGGGCTAATTACGATGAAATTAAATCAAAACACAATTGCACAGTTGCTGATAGTGGTCTCACTTCTTTTGGTTTTTAGCTTATTTGGCAAGGCTAAAGCAGTAACAAATGAAGTTGCGCAAAAAAGAGTCGAACTCGATACGTTAAATATTCAGATACGTGCTGCTGAAAAAACACTGTCTACTATCGAGCCGCTTGCAATCGATAAGCAATACTTTGGCATACAACAAAAGATTGCTGACTCAATTAATAAAATGCGATCAATCGCTGATTCGCATAAGGTGCGTTTAACTATAGTCCCAGGTGGTGGTGGCGATGAAATACTGATTCAAGATGTCAAACAGACGTCCGGTAAGGTTAAGAACGCTTCCTTTCACATTCTTGGTTCCTTTGAAACGACTGAGAATCTAAAGCAATCGCTGGTTGGTTTTGAGTCTCTGGGAATTACCATTACAGACTTAATTGTAAAACCCGGAGTCTTTGAAATGGATGTTGCCATTATTGGTGCAATCGATCATGGCTGAGAGCGGAAAGAGTATTGAAGAGATCTTAATTGATCTTGGCGAAAGCAAACGCTACGTCAATATGACCGTTGAACGCCAACGGCAGACTCGTGAACCTCTACCGGTTGCGGCAAAAGATATGGGGCTTATTTCAATGGAGTCGCTTGCAGAAGCAATAGCGACAAAATATGAGTTCACATATTTTCCTCCCGCTGAGGTTTCATCTCTTGATGCCCAACAGCTATCTACCATAGACCTTGTTAACTTTGCTGGTTATTGCCCTGTTGCCATCACGGATGACGGAGGTGTTGTTATTGCAGTGAGTTCAATCGAGATGATCACTGAGGCGAAGAATGCCTTCATGGAGTATGACCAAAAAACCATAGTGATTGCTTCTGAACATACGGTACAGAGCATTTATAGGTTGTATTTCTCTAAGACTCTTCAGCAATTCGAGAAAACTCTGGCGACTTATAAAAAGATGCCAAAGGATTCTGATAACAGCGCAATCCTTTCAAAATTATGGAGTGATCTGCTGCGGCATGCGTGCTATATCGGCGTGTCTGATATTTACCTGATGTACCCAGGCAACATGGGGATGATCAAATTCATGCGTGACGGGGTAGGGGAGATGTTTACCTACCTGACAACGGATGTTTTCGAACCCATGATGAACGTGCTCGTCGCGAAGGTTTCGAAGCTGGAAGAACTGAAGAAAGAACCGCAAGAAGCGATGATCGATAAGACCTTCGTTGAAGGTGATCTGCGGGTTGCCTACAAGGACGTGTTTGATCGGTACGTGTTCCGGGTCCAGCTTGAAATAACGCCTGATGATCAGCGCATCAATGCGGTCATCCGGGTTAATGACGGGCAATCACAAGCCACGAATTTCAATAAGGTCGGTTTTGATGAGTACACCAAGGCCGCGGTCAAGAGGTGGATTGCCTCCCCTACGGGATTGGTGATTGTTACTGGGCCAACCGGATCGGGTAAAACTACCGTGCTTAATGCAATGTTGCGCGAGATTGACCCCGTAGAGCGTCCAGTATTTACCTGCGAGAACCCCATTGAGTATCGCAATGGTATGTGGGGCCAGATGTTGATGGCAAAAACCAAGGATCAGACAGAAGGGGAGGCTGCTCGAATCCTCCTTAACTCGCTGTTGCGGAAAGCACCCAAAGTCATTTTGTTTGGTGAGCTACGTAACGATCTGGAGTTGCTGCAAAACATCATGACAGCATCAATCACCGGTCACTTGGTGTTTACGACCGTGCATACCAATACAGCGGTAAACACGATTAGACGACTTCTGGACATCGGGGCTTCATCTGAAGGGATTGCTACCTGCTTGAGTGGTGTACTTGGCGTGCGTCTAGTTCGCCTGCTGTGTGAGCACTGCAAGAAGGTGGATGAAGATCCGTACCATTACGAAATCATCAAGAAGGCCTTGCAAAGCAATACGCCAGATAATCTGAAGCTTTACGTTCATGAGGAAACCGGGTGCCCGCATTGCCGCCAAGGCTATCGTGGCCGAAAGTTAGTTTACGAGGCATTGAATACTCGAAAGGTGCAGCGGCTGATCGAGAGTAATGCATCTCTTCATGAGATCGAAAAGGAAGGCCTGGTTGGCGATCCAATGTGGAAGCGAGGGCTGATGATGGTAGCCGATGGGCTAACCAGCCTGAAAGAAGTCTCAGACAACATCGATATTCCTGAAGAAACATAAAGGCGTGCCATGCAATTTATTTATCAATTTACCGCGTATACAACAGAGAATGAACTGATTGATGGCAACATCCCAGCGGATGATCATGATGTCGCTTTTACAAAGCTTAAAAGAATAGGCCTTCGCCCAAACAAGATCGTTTTCGATGTTACGGCCACTGCTAAGTCCATGTTTTCTCCAGAATTTGATTTGCGTGATCTCGTGCGTTTTTATAACTCACTTGGCGATCGTATTAATACGGGTCGTGGAGATCTTGTTGATGGGTTGCGTGGTGCCGTTGAATTTGTATTCGACAAGAATCTTAAAACCGCAATTATGATCATGGCCAACCGAATCGGTGCGGGCGACAAAATCCATGACTCATTAACATATGCAGGCTTTCCAAAGATTGATGCCATGACCATTCGGTCGGCAGAAATGGCCGGTAGCCACGGTAATGCGTTTAAACGTTTAGCAGAAGAGCACGCAAAAACACGCGCTCTTGCCGGCGAGGTTAAAAAGGTATTTTTAATGCCAATTGTCACAATGTTTGTGATTTATCTTGGGATATGCGCGGCACCGTATTACTTTGGTCTTGGATCTGAGAAATTCATTACCGAGTTCAATGGGGATAAAGCTCAGTTTGAATGGTATTTTTCTGTAGCTCACTTTTCTCATGAGCATTTGTTTATGTATCTGGCGTTAGCTACGGTTCCAATACTTGCGTTGTCATGGGCTTACCAGGCAAAGATGCTATCCATGGCGATGAGCTACTGGCCATTATGGAACAAGATCACGTACCTCAAGGATATGGCGGCCACTTGGACAGCTTTTGCCTCTATGTATGATGCAGGGGTTCCACCATACGAATGTGCTTCATTGGTAATTGATGCTGCTGTGCGTGAAGATACTAAGCACTGCTTCAAAAGGCTGGAAGGTGCGATTCTGAGTGGTAAAACAATTAACGTTGCTACCAAGCAAGCGGGATTCAGTCCACAGGTCTACAAAGGGGTTCGGGCTGCCGAAGATGGTGGCGGAGTTAATATTGGTTTGAAAGCGATGGCGTCTGATTTCAATAATGACGCATCTACGCTAGTAGAAGTGCTTAAGGTCAAGGCTGATCTACTATCCAAACTCATGACTTTCATAGGAGTGCTATTTCTTGCCTATGTGGTACTTGGCCCTTCCTACCTGTCGGCCATGAAAATGCTATGAATCCCATCATTACTCCCAGGACCCGGTAATAGACCAGGCGTTATTAATCAAAGGCACCAATCGGTGCCTTTTTTTATTGGCACTCATCTGAACGAAAGCTCCGCAATTACTTGGCGTTTTTGAACATAGATTTTCCTTTGTCTACTTAACAATGCACTCGTAGCATTTTTCTAAACAACGTTGAAAGGTAAGAACATGAAAACGCGACTGAGAAGTACGCCAAACAAGGCTAAGTCTGCTGGTTTCACAATCATCGAGCTGGTTGTTGCAATTGCAATTATTGGCATTCTGGCAGCAACAATGACATCAACCATGAGTACGGACCGTGCCAAGGTAACGAGCATTATCGATACTTCTGCTCAAATCAAAGCATCGCTGGCACGCTTCAATGCTGACACCGGATGTTACCCGCACAAGCTTGATGCACTTTTCGTTCAAGCTGACGCAACAGGTACTGCTGCTGACGTAGGCTTTTGTACTTCGAGTGTCACCGCTGCATGGCGTGAACTGTACCTGGATTCCACTGGCTATAACGCAGCTACAAATGGCTTGCTGAGCACGCAATTCGGTCCGTCATCTGAAATCACTACTGGATATGACGCAGTTAGTGGTACTTACTTCCTCAATATCAGCAACATTCCGACCACGATCCTGAATAAGGCCGTGAATCAGTGCAACAACGCAGCCGCTACTGCTACTCCTACATCAGCATGGGGCAACGGTGTTGCATGTATCGTCAATGGTACCAATTACCAATATCAGTTCGCACATACTTAATTCGTAATTAAGTAATCCAGCCAGCCGGAAACGGCTGGCTTTTCCTTACCTCATTACAACTTTGGAACTGATCAAATGATTGAAGCAATTGGCAAGCTACTTGAAGATAAGTTTTTGTCTGATGTTCACATCAAAAGTGGTAGTGAGGTATGGAAAAGAGCATCTGGAGATATGACTAGGCTGGAAGAACTCCAAGCCAACGATGAGAATATTCTGGATCTTCTGACTGCGATTAATGCAAAGTTTAAAGGTGTCGATTTGCACGCGCACCTGAAGTCTATAGCAACAGCAGAAAAAGAAGGGGACGACTTTAGCGGCGAACTATCTGGACAACGTTTGCGCGGTAATTTATCCCTTACTGATAACGAAAAGTTGATGGTTGTATTACGGAAGTTGTCTACCGACATTCCTTCGCTTGATGACCTTGGACTGCCCGATAATTACAAGATACTGATCGGCCGTGCTAATGGATTGTGCCTAGTTACTGGAGCAACAGGGTCTGGTAAATCAACAACCCTTGCATCAACCCTGCAATACAAGGCTGACACTGAGCCTGGTCATATCCTGACAATTGAAGACCCAGTTGAATATGTGCTTAAGACCAAAATGTCTCTGGTCAATCAAAAGCAAGTTGGGCGCGACACAATTACATTTGGTGCTGGCATGCGATCGTCACTTCGACAAGATCCAGATGTTGTGATGTTCGGGGAAATCCGAGATTACGAAACGATGAAAACAGCAATGGACATGGCCGAGACCGGACACCTTGTTTTTGGCACATTGCATACTAATGGTGCGGTATCGACTATTGAGAGATGCATGTCATTTTTCCCCCCTGAAGAAAAGGAACTGGCGCGTAATGCGTTGGCGAATACCCTTGTCTTCGTCATTTCTCAGGTGTTGGTGAGAAAGATGCAAGAGGGCGGTGGACGTGTGATGGCTTATGAAATGTTGATCAACACTATGTCTACGCGTCAGAACATCGCCGAAGGAAAGCTGAATCAAATTATCAGCACCATGGAAACCGGCTCTACCGAAGGCCAGGTTCTACTTCACAAAATGCTCGCAAAGTATGTCAAAGAAGGGGTTGTTTCCCGAGAAGACGCTTTGCGTGCAGCCAACAACCCTGAACGACTCAAGAAGGAACTTAAACTGTGAATACATACAAGCTTATCAGCGTTGCAATCGCTTCCATTTTCCCATTGGTTGGTGCTTACGCATCCTCGTCTGACGATGGTGTTGATGTGGAATCGCTTACTAAATCTGCAATGCCACATAAATCTGTGGTTACACCAGTACAGCCTGCAACCTCGTCTTCCGCAGCCAAGCAAACACAAACTACAGCGACCATGGGAGGTGCTAATTCTGCAATTAATGCGGCGGCATCAATCAAAGCTGGCACATCTTCCAGCGCGGCTGAAGGAAAGGTTGATAAGTCAGTTGTCTCTGTAAAGACTGAACATCCACAACCAGTAAAGATTGGCACACTGGAAACCAAGACACTCCCTGCTGATGCGCCAAAGCCAGGTCAGAAGACTATTGCTGCGCCACTTGCCGTTACACCACACTCATCCGCAGTCGCCGCCGATTCATCAATGGCAAAGCCAGAAGACAAGAAATTGGATTCCACAGGCCAAACTGGTCATTTGTCAGTTGACCCCTACCTTGGGCTGAATGCCAAGGAATCCATTAAGCAAGAAGAGTTGAGATCGCTAACTCTTGATGAACTGATCCTTACAAAGAAAGCTTCGATTGCTCATATCGAAGTTGAGATGAGCAATATAGGTAAGAAGCCAGCGCTTGTCTCTTCGGATTCGAATGCCGCGAAATTTGATCAGCAAATTAAGAAGAATGCAGCACCTAAACTTGCCAAGCAAATCGTAGCGCCGGTCGTTGCCATCCCTCTACAGGACGTTTCACATTCTCAGTCACCAGTAACGTACGAACCTAAAGCCGTATCAATGATGACACGTGATGGGGTTCACTACATCACAGTTTCTCGCGGTGAAGAATCGGTCACCGTCCAGAACGGAGGATCTGCTTTTGGGAAAAAAGTGTTTGTTACAGGTGACACGGTGTCCATCGGTGGAAAAACTTTCAACATGTCCATTGCCGAAAACAAAATGACCAACCCTGACAAACAGTCTGTCACAAACGGCAAAACCGGTGGTAATGCCAATGTCAATTCTGCTTTAAACGGAATGAACGGTGGCGGTGTAACCCCGATGGCAGATAACGGCATTGGCGGCGCTATCAATGTACCCGCGCCTACCGTGTTTTAAATAACATGGTTAAGTCGTTTCAAAACGGTATAAGTCTAGATCGCCAAAATGGCTTTACCGTTTTGCTTGTAATGATTGCGATCCTTGGAATTATATCTACGATTTACGCTGGGTATGAATATCGGGTTTCGTTCGCGGACAAAGCTCTGCAATTACAGACTCAAAACCAGTACATCCATCAGATTGGCGCAAGTGTCGATGATTGGTACAACAGGAATGCCGCTATTGTCGATGGGAACGCCCTTGCAATTGCGCCAGCCACAATCATTACCCAATCAAGTCTTCCAGTGCAGTATGGCCTTCAGGTTGTCAGTTCCAATAGGATTATTGCGAACGGAATTGGATACCACGTCATTGTGGCCTATTTGCCAGATGACGCAGGGGTTTCTGCCTTAGATCCTGCCACTGGTATTTTTACTCCGGCATCGCCCAAAACGGTTTTCTATATAACCAATGGCATGACGATTGAAACTCAGAACCTAATCACCACAGCATCTACGCTTAGTAGATTGTCTGGCGTGCTGGAAACTTGGTTCATCGGCATGGAGAACAGCATGCCAATTTCACATCGGTCACAGAACGACTGGTTTCTGATGCCTATGTGTGCGGCGGCTGATTCAATGCACCTGGCCTGCACGGGTGGATTTATTGATGCTAATCCAGTTCTCTCAGCTGTGGGCTTGATTTCTAACGGTCAGGCTACCGACGCATGGGGTAACGCAATCTTAATCGACAATTCAACCAGCTTGGCTGTCGCTCCATTTTCGATATTCCTTAAATCCAATACCCCATGGGGTACGACATCACAAATTTCAGCGGTTGGCTTGCAATGATGAAAACTAAGCAAATAGAAGGCGTATTTGGGATCGTCTTCCAAATTCATGCTTCTATGATCACGCATAAAATTACGGGAACAATTCAATGCCGAGCATAAACAGACAACGTGGGTTTTCAGTCGCTGAAATCATGATCGCCGTTGCTGTTATTGGCTTAATGGTTAACAGCCTTGGTACTGGATTAACTTCTACTTTAAGTTTCCAGGCTCGACAGGTAACTCAGAATAAATTGAGTGCATGGAGAAATGGCATTTCTTCGTTTTATCTTGTAAATGCCATGTCTATCGAAACCGACGCTAACGCTGAATTAAATACCGGCGCAATCATCGTTCCACCGGCAAATCCTAATGCAGTAACTAAACAGTGCAACATCACTGCTGCAAATATTGCCGATATTGCGACTCGTTCAGGATATGCTTCTGGCGATCTTCGGGTTGACGGATACAACCATTCATTCTGCATGCTGATTTCACCGCGCATGTCACAGGTTATTTCAGGCGTAACTATTTATTACCATTCTATTGCAATTGTTTCGCCCGGAAAGAATGGTGTTGTTGAAGCATCTACCACGATGGATGCTAATGGAAACTTGCTCATCGACACGACGAAAGATGATGTGGGCGTTCTCTTTGATGGGCGGCAGTTTGCTCAAAACAATTACAACCTCACGCTAGCAAATCTTCAACGTACTTCGAGCGCCTATACCGCTTATTACGCAGCCAGATATCAATCGGATTTGGCTCGTAATCTTGCTACTGATTATTTTTCATGTGGAAGTGCCACCTGTGTTGCTGCGGTAGCTGGATGGGATGCAGCAGGAAGCATGCTTTCTACATGTGCGACTGGCCCCATTTCAATGGTTCCAGCTGCTGGCATAACGCCTTATACGGTACTTGGTTTGTCACAGACTGACGTATCGAATGCGTGGGGAACACCTTTCATGATGGATAACTGTTCGAATTCTATTCGCTCACCGGGTAACGCGACTGCAAGTATGCAGGTGGCTCCTTATACAGCTCAGATTTATACAACCATCCCCGGTGGAAGCACACTCACGATCACTTCTGTTGGTCAGATTTAGGATGTGTAGATGAAAAAACTCGTCTTATCACTATTGATTGCATTGATTGGGATTCCGCTCCTTGCTATGGCTGAGGGCTATAGCAAGGCTATTACTTCAGGAAAAACTCTTGGGATATTCGAGACGGTAGGACTTCCAGAAAACGGCTACCCACAAACATTTGTTGGCGTATTCGGTAATGTTGTTCCGGTGCAAGGATTGGGCTATGGGGTTGCATCAACAAGTGGGAGCTTAAAGCAACTTGCAGACCCTAGCACAACGATGAGTCCAATGCCTTATGTGGCGTACTCGGCTTCAGCCCCATTGCCACAAAGTATTGTGCTGTCAGATGCGACGGCTCAATTAAATGCTGCAATGGTACCAGGCAGTGCGTTTATTACTAACATGAAGACTTACATGAACCAAATGGGTGCAACTGATGCCATTTTTTCATTCAGGCAAAGAGTTCATGTTCAAGGGAATCCAACGGCGAAGACTGTCCAGTACAGAGTAATGATTGATGCGTTTGGGATGTACCGCTACGACTCACCGGAAATAATTTCAGATATTCCATCCTTCGTCTATCTTTCATATACGCCCTTGAAAGTTGCTGCCGGACTTCCCCAGTCTTGGCAATTTCCAAACGCCGGTAATTACACATGGAATCTTGTTAACAGCAGCCTTGGCAACCTGACTACTCCGGCGACCGTGCTAACGAATGGTGCGTATGACGAGCCTGTTGCTCAGACAACAATGCCTTATACGCTGCCATATCCGAACGGATGTTCGATTGACACGAATGACGTGTCGGGGCAGATGGTTTGCGATCCTGATTATGCATTGAACTGCTTAATCAATAAGACATCGGACGCAGGGTGCCCTGCTGCTTATTCTGATGTCATGACGTTGATGAATAACACTGGGGCTGATGGGGCATTCGTGGATTACGGACGCACTTTGCAGCCCGTGTATGTAGCAGTAACGGATGGCGATGGTAACGTGACTTCGAATCCGGTTGTTGCAGTGTCGATCGACACTAGAACGTGGCATGTTGGAAAAAGATTTTTCTTTATTTCACCGGGCGGGGGGACAACATTTAGTGAAACTGGATCGTATGGTTTTCAGTTGATGAATCAGGTTGACCGGTATCAGGTTTCTCCCACTGGTTCTTATTTGTTTATGGGAACGAAGTCTTCCATCACTATTTCACCGACGCAAAGTTTTTTTAAAACGGTTAGCGTTCCACCAGGATCTCACTGTGTTAACTATGGCTTTAACGTTATTGATCCGTTCTCGACCACACAAGTTTATGACTATCGGAACGACACGGTTAATAATTTACCTCAATCGGATTACATCTACGTTGCGGCACTTAATTGTTATTAATTAGGAGAATAATATGAAATCATTAAAGAGATTTATAGTAGGTGTCGCAATCCTGATTGCGAGTTCTTCTCAGTCGTTTGCTTCGACCGCATGGAATTGGGGTGGATATGTGCCTTCTGTTGATACGCCAGTAATTGGTGGATACCTGATACATAATTACCCATATGGCGGAATTCTTGTGAGAGGCTTCGGAATGATTGCCTATACTGGAACGGCAACATTTGGCTGGAGTGGATCATCCGGTAATATTTACGTTGGATTGAATCCAACTTGTCCAGAAAATACCGCGAACATTGCAATTGCTGGCGCATACAAAAGACCTGATACATTAGCTTCATGGGATGGGCTTTATAATCCGGCGTATATTCTTATTACGGGGACAGATTACTACACTACCATAAGCGGTTTTTCAGTTCATGTTAACCAGTCCACAAACGCCGCAGCATGGTGGTATGCCGCAAACGGAGATGCAACGACTCATCTTTGCGTTAAAACTGACACCTACTAAAATCTATCAGCCCTAAAAGCCAGCCGTCTAACACGGCTGGCTTTTCTATTTTCCGCGATGGACACCGTGTCACATCGGAACGAAAACTTCACTATTCAACAAAGCATTTAAAAAAAGAGTCTGTGCACATAAACGCAAAATGTGTTCATGGAAACATCAGCGGAAAAAGTATTCAGAATAGCAATAGCCCCGTTCCAGCACCTGCTGGATGACCCGACAATCACTGAGATTAACGTCAACGGCGATGGCCCAGATGATGTATGGGTATCCGGCATGGGAGGGCGAAGACAAATTGATATTGTCGTTAATAAAGGCTTCGTGCGTGCAGCTATAAACGCGCTGGCTACCCATACCAAACGCGATGCCAACAGCAATTCTGAAGATGCCTTCATCTCGCAGAAGTTCGGCAATTTGCGTGTAACCGGCATTCTCAGTCCGATTTCCTACAAGGGTGATGCCCTTGCAATCCGCAAACACACTGTTTCAGTCATTACGCTGGATGACATGGTGTCTGGTGGTGGCATCGATGAATCCGCCAAAGAAATGATGATACATATCGTAGAGAGCGGGGCTAACTTCTTGGTGGCTGGGGGTACGGACGCGGGAAAAACCACGGTACTCAACGCCATGCTTGCCCATGTGCCGCCGCGTGAGCGGGTGATTACCATCGAGGATGGCGTTGAACTCAATATCGTTGCCAAGAACAATCTGCGTCTACTTGAAAACAAGTCGTCCAATGTGACTGTCGAGAAGCTGCTCCACGGCGTACTGAGAACATCTCCAGATCGTGCGATCTGTGGCGAAATACGCAAAAAAGAGGAAGCGGTCAATTTTCTTGACGTGATGAACTCTGGTCACGAAGGATGTTGTTCGACCATTCACGCAAATAGCTGCCAACGGGCTTTACTCCGACTTGAACGGTTGCTTCTCCAGTCTGGTGAACCGTCGCAGGAGTCAGCAAGAATTGGTATCGCATCACTCATTGAATACATCATTCACTTCAAAAAGGACAAGGCGGACAGTAGGCGATATCTCACAGGAATCATCAACATTAAAGATTACACCAAGGGCGATTACGTTCTTGAGACTATTCACAACGGCACCTGGAAAGGGAAATAACCATGGATATGACTATCCCATGCACCATTCTTCACTATATGAAAACTATCGCCATGTTCGCGGGTGGTATCGGTATCACTGTTTGGGCAATTGACAAGATTTTTGGGAAAGCCGGTTTCGGCGAACTTTTCGTCAACATTCTGGTAGGTGTTGCAGTAGCGACTGGCGGCCTCGCATTGCTTGGTACTCTGAGCACTTCCATCCAAGCCTCTTGTGGTGCTGCTGGCATCACACTCTAATCAATGCGACGCACCAACAAATTTTACCAAAGCATCAATTACAAGGCTTATGCCGATGCCGATAACGCTGCTGAAACAATCAATATTGCGATTGCCGGGCTAGCAGTTCTATTCCTTGGATGGCACGCAATTTACATTATTCCGTTCAACGTTATTGGCTATTTTTTCCTTAAGTGGACTGGAAGAAAAGACCCATGGGCTACCCAGGCCTATGGCCAATACAACCGTTATTCAGATCACTACGACCCATTTGTGGATGATAAGCATGTCCCGGATTGGGGTAATCGCCCATTCGGTTTTGGGAATGGATTAAGGCTATAGGCATGTCGGAATTAAACCTAAAACATCAGAAGCTCGGCGCTGAGCAGGATGATTATTACCGCAGTCATCAACCGTCTCAGGTTAATGCTCCATATCTGTCCTTTGCTCGTGAGAACATGATTCTATGTAAAGATGGGTCATTGCTTGCGTTATTTGAGTATGACGGGGTGGATGGCGGTACGGTCTCTACCGGTGAATTGGCAGTTCAAGCTGGGTTGTTGGATCAAGCCATGAATATGTTGAACGGAAGGATTACGCTCTGGTGGCATCAGCATCACAAAATCATTAAGCATTATCCCGCTGGAGAATATGACAATCCAGTCAGTGCCAAGATTTGTGAGATTTATAAAAGCGACTTCTTCAAGGGTAAGCATTACAAGAACGACCATTACCTTGCAGTTCTTTACACCCCACAAGGTGGCATCGATAAGTTCTTTGATAAGGTATCTTTCTATACAAAGCAGGGGAAGATGTCGGTATGGAATGCTGTCTGGCATTCCTTAAAGGATGTTCTGAGTTACAGAAGTGCCTTCGCTTTTGATTATCACCAACTTCAGGAATCCATCAAAGAATTCGAAGAAATCCTAAGTAACTTTACCGGGTCGCTTCCGATGTTCAAATTGCGCCCGTTGATTCTTTCCGATGCACTCTCATATTTGCACCGCATCATCAATCCAGCATCAGATGGATTCAAGGTTAGGCTGCCAAGAGGTGGCTCCTTGTTTGATGGGTACCTGCCAGATAATTACTTTACTGTAGGTGCCAACCAGATTCTTGCTGAAGGCAATGCAGGGAATCGCTACGTCGCGGCGGTGACCATCAAGGATTACCCAAAGTATTCTGAGCCACAAATGCTGGAGATGCTCGCACAGGTTGATGGTGACATCATGGTGAGTCACATCTTCAGACTGCTAGATCATTCCGACGCCAAGTCGGCTATTGGTGATGCTGCAAGATACCACCGAATGGTTGCTCTTCCGCTTTATAAACGAATTGTTGCAATGATGTTCAAGAAGGAACCGGCCGTTAATTCTCACGACTACGATCAGATGCATGAAGCTGAAGAAGCACTTGCAAGTATCACAAACGATCGAAAGAAATGGTGCGAACACAACATTACCGTTCTCATATACGGAAAAACCAGGGATGAATGCGATCAGGTGACTCAGAACGTCGCCAATGCGCTAAACCAATCTGGGTTTATTGCCATCAGGGAAACAACTGCATTACAAGGCGCATGGTCCAGCACGCTGCCCGGCAATTGGCATATGCAACCTCGTCGTCAGCTTGTATCAGTATCGAATCTTTCGGATCTTGTTCCAATCAGCACGATGCAAACTGGGAAATTCGTCAATGAATGGCTTTCCGAGCAATCTGGCATGGTTCAGGAGGCACATACAGCCTTTAGGACAAAGCAACTCATTCCATACTTCTTCAACTTTCACCGAGGGAGTCTTGGCCATACGATCACCATTGGTCCGGCAGGTGCAGGTAAAACTGTTTTTGAGAGCTTGCTGATTGCTCTCTATCAAAAGTACAAACCATTTACCTTTGTCTTCGATAAGGATTACTCATGCAAGATTCCTATCATCATGCAGGGTGGCGGTTATATCGATATCAAGAATAACAAGGTTCAGTTTAACCCGCTCTCGCTTCTTGATGATCAGAAACATTGGGCATGGTTGGCTAGTTGGATGGAGTCTCTTCTTACCTCGCGAGGTGAAAGATATTCGACCGAGCATGAAAAGAAAGTATGGGAGGCAATAAATACAGTTGCCGGTTTGCCGAAAGAATCCTGGCAGCTTTCCCTGCTGGCCGTTCAGCTTGGTACTGAGCTTCAGGAACGGATGGAAATGTGGATCGGGAATGGTCGATATGGCTACCTTTTTGATAATCCTGAAGACACGTTTGATATGTCTGACATGACAGGACTCGAAATGGGTCACTTGATGCAGAACCATCCCATTGCTGCGGCAGTATTTATGGATTATGCCTTTTACCGTCTCGATCTGAAGCTCGATGGATCGCGTCCTGGCATTATCAATATTCAGGAATTCTGGTTCATGCTGACAAACGAAAAGTTTGCGGCACGACTGGATGACTGGTCTCGAACCATGCGTAAACGCAATGTGGTCATTATGCTGTCCACTCAATCGTTGAAAGAAATCAATGAGAGCGAATATGCAATGTCGTTTATCGACAATTACCCGAACCGAATCTTACTTCCTAATGCATCGGCTCGTACCCACGAAAAGATATACAAGTCCATGTTTGGACTTACTGATCATCAGATTGACCAGATTTCTTCAGCCATTCCGCAGCGCAATTATTACCTAACAACTCCAGATATTACTCGGATGTTAGAAGTGCCAATGTCCAAGGAGTTGCTCGCTCATTTACGGGCTGATGGCAAGGCATTGCAGATATTTAAACACCATGAAGACGATGGCACGGATGGGTGGCGTGATCGTTATCTTGCCGAGGTTGTTGCCTAGTTCCCGAAAACACGATCAATTGCCATCGAATTCATAATTTTTTCAGTTGACCAGTTAGCTAATCTGAATCCAGTTTTTCAAGAGGACTTTACCAATGAGATTGCGCAATATCCTGCCTGTATCCATGTTGTTGTTAAGCATGCAGGCCATGGCCGATACTCCATTTGATCTCAACTACCAATCGACCGGAAAGAACGGCGAAAGGCCTTCGTTGATTTTTAATGACGGAATCGACACATATGTACAGCCCTATTCCGGTCAGCGAATCGATTTGCAAGATGGGCAGAAGGGTGAAATGCGTGGCCCATATCTGGTAATCGCAGGTAAGCCCGATCGTTTCATGATTAACGTGAATGGCACCCCAGTCGTGGTCACCAAAGTTACATCAACTTCGAACAAGGGCACGATGGTTGCGTCGCTCAAGAGCAATACAACATGCAAACCCGTGACTTCTGATTTGGTCAAGGTTGGGTTGAGCGGTGTTCCAGATGATCAGGATGTGATTGATCCCGCCATCTCATCCATTCAGCACGTTACATCCGCTAATGTTGAAGTTCACGCAGTAGGGAAAGTGAGCCTAAAGAAGGCGACCGCATCCATCCAAACACTTCTTGCCGAACATGGGCTTTATTCTGGCACTGTTTCAATTAACGAAGTAAAGGAATCAGGCCCAGCTTATGCGTTTGTGAAATTTGTCGGTGACGAATGTTCAAAGAAGACGGTGCTAGAAGATAGCACGCATCCAGATGCGAAGCCGGTTGTTTCAAGAAATCAACTTCCTTTGCCCGATATGACAATTGCTGGACCACGAAAGACTTCCGGCACTTTGACCTTAAGTGAAGGTGACACGGTGTCCGACGCAATTTCCAAGTTTGTTGAAGATGCTGGCTACGATGTTGATTGGCGAGCTTCCGGCGATTACGTGCTGGACAAGAAGATCGTTCTCAACGGCAAAGATCCCATTGCCATGGTTAAGAAGTTCCTTGCAACTGTAGGATTCGATGCAGCCCTGAATGACTCAAGACTGGTTGTCCTCGATAAGCAAGTTGTCGGAGAAAAAAAGTGATGAAACGTACTGTATTTCTTTCCCTCCTTGCTTGCTCATTAACTGGGTGCATTACAGATGGACTTGGTGAAATTCTCAAGGGCAGTGAGCCGCCCGTTATGAATACTCCATGTGGAATCCAAGGCTCAATTTGTTTATCCGTA
>Ga0265331_10001425_pt1 | contig 17549 bp, 19 predicted proteins | sample 41923metaG_FD_202088 | JGI IMG/M metagenome (GOLD analysis project Ga0265331, IMG submission 202088) | Rhizosphere microbial communities from Carex aquatilis grown in University of Washington, Seatle, WA, United States - 4-19-23 metaG | ecosystem: Host-associated > Plants > Roots > Rhizosphere... | reverse complement strand
AATGGAGCCGTCGCCAGACCACTGGGCGATCACGCGCAGGCCCATTTCTTCAAGCAGAATACGGCTGGACCAGGCATCGCCACCGATGTTGTAGTCACCGATGATGGCGACATCGTAAGGCGTTCCTTCAAACTTGTTCTTGTCTGGATCAGTCTTGTCGAACACGAAGTCGCGAACGGCGTCGTTGGCGATGTGGTGGCCGAGCGATTGCGACACCCCGCGGAAACCTTCGCAGCGCACCGGCACGATGGTCTTGCCTTCGTATTCCTTGGCCTTCTTCTTGGCGACGGCTTCGATGTCGTCACCAATCAGGCCAATCGGGCACTCTGACTGAATCGAAATGCCCTTGTTGAGCGGGAACAATTCCTGAATTTCGTCGATGATCTTTTCCAACTTCTTGTCACCGCCGAACACGATGTCCTTTTCCTGGAAATCGGAGGTGAACTGCATCGTGCCGTAGGTATCAATACCAGTCGTACCGATGTAGTAATTACGACGCGAAGCCCATGAATACTGGCCGCAGCCGACCGGGCCGTGGGAGATATGGATCATGTCCTTGATCGGGCCCCAAACCACGCCCTTGGAGCCAGCGTAGGCGCAGCCACGAATGGTCATCACGCCAGGCAGTGACTTGATGTTGGATTTGACGTCGCAGTCGGATTTGCCTTCCTCATGCACGCCCAGATGTTTGGCACGTCTCTTGGCACTCTTTTCGGGGTAGGCCTTCAAGACCTCCTCGATCAACTCCGCGCCATTGACGCGGGCTTCAGCGGTAGCACTCATTTCGTTCTCCTATGGCTATCTAATAGAAACTGTTTCAAAAATCGCTGGTATGGCCCCCGCAACTTTTGAAACAGTTTCGGATGGGGGCCGGCGGGGAGTCGTCTCCCCGCCAGATTTGTGACTTAGGCGACAGCGGCAGCCTTGCCAATGACGCTTTCGTCTTCCTTCTTCATGATGCCGAAGTCCATCAGCAGGTCTTCCAACTGATCCATGGTGATCGGGGTCGGGATCGTGCCGTTGCCAGCGTTGGCGTGAATCTTTTGTGCCAGTTGGCGATACTCTTCGGCCTGCTTGGATTCCGGTGCATATTCCAGCACGGTCATGCGGCGCAGTTCAGCGTGCTGAACGATGTTGTCGCGTGGAACGAAGTGGATCAGCTTGGTACCCAGCATGCCGGCCAGAGCTTCGGCCAGTTCCAGTTCCTTGTCGGTCTGGCGCTCGTTACATACCAGGCCGCCGAGGCGCACACCACCCGAGTTGGCATACTTCAGAACACCCTTGGAAATGTTGTTGGCGGCATACATCGCCATCATTTCGCCGGACATCACGATGTAGATTTCCTGAGCCTTGTTTTCACGAATCGGCATGGCGAAACCGCCGCAAACCACGTCACCCAACACGTCGTAGGAAACATAGTCAGCACCGTCATAAGCACCGTTTTCTTCGAGGAAGTTGATCGAAGTAATCACGCCGCGGCCTGCGCAACCAACACCAGGTTCCGGGCCACCGGATTCAACGCAACGAATGTCGCGATAACCCACCTTCATGACATCTTCGAGTTCCAGGTCTTCCACGCTACCGGCTTCAGCAGCCAGCGACAGCACGGTGTCTTGTGCCTTTGCATGCAGAATCAGGCGAGTAGAGTCAGCCTTGGGGTCGCAGCCGACGATCAGGATCTTCTGGCCCATTTCGGCAAGGGCAGCCAGAGTGTTTTGTGAGGTGGTTGATTTGCCGATACCACCCTTTCCGTAGAAAGCAATTTGACGCAATGCAGCCATGATGATGCTCCTTCGTTAAGTTAATAATGCGTTATGCCGTACGCAGCCCGTCTTCCGCTTCCGAGTCGCTACTAATCACTCTTCTTATCCGGCACCGGATGGTTTGTCGGCCATGCAGGAGGGGTATTGCAAGGGGTGTGCCAACAGTGAAAATAAAATATAACTACATGAAATATATAGGATAAAAAACTTAATACGCCAGTTGTTGCGGGCATTTCATATCTGTCGCAAACACGACAAAGATCGGTTGTCACGTTACAAAATGGACAAGAAAATCCTGTTAGCAAAATTCGTAGCCATCAGTGCATTTTCCAAGCCGGATACCTTCAATGCCGCATGACTGCTTGCTTGCCTGAGACTTCAGCAGCCATTTATACAAACTGGTATGGCCCTTGCTGATACCAAGATGAATCGTTCATCACGGCTAGATGCAAAAACATGACCAACCCGTTTTCACCAGAGCAACATCCCGGATTGCGCCCCGTGCCGCAAATCATGCAGAACCCGCATTTCGCTGCGATTGGCGGCGAGGTGGCTATCGCACGGTTGGTTGAACGTTTCTATTTTTATATGGACTCGCTGCCCGAAGCCGCAGGCATCCGCGCCATGCACGAGCCTGACCTCAGCCATACCAAGCTTGTGTTGGTGATGTTTCTAACGGAATGGCTGGGCGGACCCAAGATGTATTCGGCCGAGCGTGGCCATCCACGGTTGCGCCAGAAGCACCTCACATTTCAGATCGGCGAGGCCGAGCGCGATGCGTGGATGCTATGCATGCGCCACGCACTGGAAGAAGTTGTCCCCGATGCCACAGTCAGGCAACAGATCACACAGGCATTTTTCAAAACCGCAGATTTCATTCGTAACGACAAAGGGAGTACCCACGCATGACCACCTTAGCCCAAACCGCTTTCGCCAAACTCGATGCAGACAAGCGCCTGCAAAACCCGGTATTGAAAGAAGCCACCAAGAAACCGGGGCGTTTCGGTTTCCGTGGTGAACTGGCGATCAAGTTCGCGCCCCAACTGGCAGATGAAGCCCGTCCACCTGAAATCACCGTTGATCAGGTGATGGCGATTGCGACGGAAGGGGAGAGCACCATTCCCTTCTTTACCGGCTATCTGCTCTCATTCGGCTACCTTGAACTGCTGGTTGAAGCATTGGGGGATACGCTGAGCCCGGAGGGCAAGTACATCCTGTTCTGCAACAACATCGACCTTTTGAAGAAGTATCAGGTCAATCTCGGCGGTGCGACGTTCTATATCCTGCCGATCGATGAATCGACGGTGAACAACGAACTGCTAGAGTTGCTGCGCATCGAGAAAAACGACCTCAAGAAGCTGGATACCGCCTCAAAACTGGATATCGTTGCTGACAAGGCGCTCAAGTTCAGCGCGACCTACCCGGTGATCACCTACGAAGAAGGCCTCAAGCTGATGGGCCCGGTGCGTAACCCGAACGAAAACCGTCCGGTTTAAGTTGACCAAGCCCCGCCTTCTGGCGGGGCAATGCTCATGCCGGAAGAAGACAAGTACAGCGACCCGCAACACTGGTATTCGACCAATCTGGTGGGGATACCTGCGGGGCTGATTGCTTCAACCGAATTCAACGATCACCCGCAACGGCTACGCATTGCCGGTGCGCTTGAAACGCACCGCGGGCTGTTTCGCCTGCTGGATGAGGCCGTGGATCTCACCGATGCCGCCGAGAGGTTCAAGCGCTACATGGATATCGTGTTCGGCCTCAACCCTTCTGACTACGAAATCCGGCATGCCGAAAAGCGCCGTTTCCGGCCGAGCTATTTGAAATTGATGGAAGGCTGGGGCTTCGATTCCAACAGCCCGCAGGGCGCCGTGCTCAAAGGCTGGGTCGAAAGCCGCTTTGGCCTCACGCCCACTTTCCACGGCGAACCGCTGGCGCTGTACCCCTCGCGCGCCTGGATGCGCTATCTGGAAGAAAAGTATTCCAGCCGCTTTCACAGCAACAGCATCCACATGCAGCTCGATCTGCTCTACGAATACTGCCAGTTCGTCGCGCACCGCTTCGGCCTGCCGGCCGAGGGCCGGGTCACGCTGTGGCGCGGGGTCAACAGCTACGACGAACCCACGCTCTCTGAAACGCGCCTCGAAAAGGGACGATGCATGCTGCGGCTCAACAATCTGGTCTCATTTACAACATCGCGTGAACGCGCCGATGAATTCGGCGATTGGATCCTCGAAGTCGAGGTGCCCATCGTCAAACTGCTGTTCTTCCCCGGCCTGCTCAACAAACCGCTGCTTTCCGGCGAGGGCGAAGTGCTGGCACTGGGCGGACATTACTGGGTGAAAGCGAGCTATGCCTGACAAACTCCACAGCCGTGCCCTTGGGGCCTATCTAGGCCTCGCCGTGGGCGATGCGCTGGGCGCGCCGGTCGAGTTTCTCACCGCGCGCGAAATTGCCCATCGCGGCACCCATACCGAGATGACCGGCGGCGGCTGGCTCAAACTCAAGCCCGGCCAGATTACGGACGACACCGAAATGTCGCTTTGCCTGGGCCGCGCATGGCTAGAAGCCAATGGCTGGGATGCCAGAACCGCCGCCGAACATTTCTCCGGCTGGCTCAAGCATCACCCCATCGATGTCGGCAACACCTGCCGCCGTGGCATTCGCCGCTTCATGCTCGATGGTTCGCTTGAAGCACCGCCCAGCGAGGCCGATGGCGGCAACGGCGCAGCCATGCGACTCGTGCCCATTGCATTGGCCACTTATGGCGATGCAGCAGCCTTTAACCGCACCGCCATTGCACAGGCCCACATCACCCATCACCATCCGCTCTCTGATGCCGCCACGCTGGCGCTGGGGCACATGGTGCATACCTTGCTAGAGGGGCAGGGCGTCAAGGCGTGTCGCAAACTCGCCCATGAGCTGGTCGAAGCCCATCCCAAGTTCAAATTCACCCCATACCCCGGCCGCGCCAGCGGCTATATCGTCGACACCATGCAAACCGTGCTGCACCACTTTTTTGCCACCGATAGCTTTGAAACCTGCGTGGTTGAAACCATCAACCGGGGCGAAGATGCCGACACCACCGGCGCCATCGCCGGCATGCTGGCCGGCGCGCTGTATGGCGTTGAGGCCATCCCCAAACGATGGCTTGAAGCACTGGCGCCAACCATCAAGGCAGAGATCGAACACCAGACACAAGCGTTTTTGAAAGGGGCCATCAGATGAGCACCATCGTGTTTTACGAAAAACCCGGATGCAGCAACAACACCCGTCAAAAGGTGCTGCTGGCGGCCGCGGGCCACACCGTAATCGCCAAAAGCCTGCTCACCGAACCGTGGACCAAGGAACGCCTGCTCGGCTTTTTCGGCCAACGCCCGGTTGCCGAATGGTTCAACCGCGCTGCGCCGAGGGTCAAATCAGGTGAGGTAATCCCCGAAGCACTCGATGCCGAAACTGCCATCGCCATGATGCGCGCTGAGCCGTTGCTGATCCGCCGCCCGCTGATCGAGGCTGACGGCCGCCGTGAGGTAGGGTTTGATGCTGAAGTGATCGATGCGTGGCTGGGCTTGAGCAGAAAACCGGAGCATGATCTGGAAACCTGCCAGAAGGGGCATGCAGCAAAGCCGTGTTAGTAATGTGTTTGGTGCTTGTTTGCTGGATAAGGCTAGATGATTCAATCAAATCTGATAAATGAAGGACGCTTGATGTTACTGTGTTGATCGACTGCAATCGACCCATTTTTGCCGGTGGAGAGCGTCTGCTATTAGGAAGGAAATTTAGTTGAGATAGATTCCAAATACCCAGTCATCACTAAAAAATAGGCCCTTATAAATGTTCGAACAATGGGCATATTTACTTCACAGATAGTGAATTCGATGTGATCAGGCTTCGTGATATTTGGTCTGCTGGTGGTCTTGGAAAGGTCGTTCTTGCCCGAGTGGGTCAAGAACGGTGCGGAAATGCCTTATCCTGCCTCGGCATTTCGCTCATCGACTCAACCTTTGTTGCTTTGATGAGGCCGAAATATTTATTCGGGTAATCTGTAAGTCTTTTAATCATTGAGAGATTACTACTCTTCAACTTACTCCACCACGGCGGCAAATTGCATAGCTCTTTCCCCGCTCATGCCTGCGATTTATAGAGAAGTCAGCCAATAAAAATGCCGAGCCCTAAGGCTCGGCTAAATCACTATTGAATCACCATGGAGTAGCAATTCGCTGCATCGCAGATACCAACCAAAGGGTTATCCGTGACGCATAACAAATTTAAGGGTTTTGAGGGAGGTACGTCAGGGTTAACTTTCCCGATTGATGTAGGGAATTTTTCCCGACACCATAACCAAATGTAGTGATAAATACATAAAAAAACCTCTCCGGGGAGCGGAGAGGTTGGATAGTCAAATCCCTGAGCATAGAGATTCAACATGGAGTGCTACAAAACTGCGGCCTTGCGTATGACTGCAAGTCCGCAGAGTGTTAACAACTAACGATTACAGGCTGAACACAGTCAGTGCACCGCCGCCAGGAGCAGCGTTGTACTTAACCAGTTCTGCATAACCACCAGCAGCGCCGAGAGCATCGGTCGGGTTTTCCAGCCCCAGGTTCATCGCCACGCCAGCCCAGCCGCCGATACCGGACAGCACGCCAACGTATTGCTTACCCTTGTGACCGTAGGTGAATGCATTACCGATCACGCCGGAACCAACTTGGAACTTGTACAGCTCCTTGCCCGATTGTGCGTCAACAGCCTTGAACCAGCGGTCCAGAGTGCCGTAGAACACCAAGTCGGACGCGGTCGTCAGAACACCACCCCAGGCAGAGAACTTTTCCTTGTTGTACCAGACATTCTTGTTGGTCAAGGGATTGTAAGCGCCGAAGCCACCCATGACGCCGTCAGGACCTGGGAACATGGTCAGAGTGGCACCCACCCAAGGTTGACCAGCAACATACTTGGACTCAACCGGTTCGTAGGTCATACAAACGTGGTTCAGTGGGGTATATACCAGGCCAGTCTTCGGAGAGTAGGCCGCTGGCTGCTGGTCCTTCGTACCTAGCGCAGCTGGACAAACACCCTTCGCGTTGTAGTCCTGGTGGGTATCAGCGGTAGCCGTCTTGTTAGGCACACCAGTCTTCAGGTCAACATCGGTTGCCCAGTTAACAAATGGGTGAGACTTCTCAGCTGCCACCAAAGAACCGTTGTGCGCATCCCATGTATAAAGGAAGCCGTTACGGTCATGGTGCCAAGCGTAGGTCTTGTTACCCTTGTCGAACAGGATCACTTCGTTAACGCCATCGTAGTCCCACTCATCGTGCGGGGTCATTTGCATGGCCCACTTCGCCATACCGGTATCCAGGTCACGCGCAGTCACAGTCATGGACCACTTGTTGTCGCCAGGACGAACATCCGGGTTCCAAACCGATGGGTTACCCGCACCGTAATAGACTAGATTAGTGCGGGCATCATACGGCCACCAGCCCCAAACGGAGCCACCACCATGTTGCCAGCCATCTTTGACTGCTTGCGGTTTGAGCCAAGTCTTAATACCAAGATCCTTGTTGTCGACTACGATCTTGTCTGCTGGCAAGCGCTTGAAGGAACCACCAATCTTGTTGCCGCCGTTCACGTCTTCATAGACAGACAGAGCGTTGTACAGAGGGTTGTCCTTGTTGGTGTCAGCGTTATGCAGAGTCTCGGAGTCAGGACCGGTTGAATAGGCCTTCCATGCCAGAGAGCCGTCTTTCAGGTTGTAGGCAGCGATGAAGCAGCGAACACCGAACTCTGCACCCGAGCAGCCTGTCAGCACTTTGTCCTTGATGACATGAGGAGCGTTGGTGTTAGTGGCGCCAACCTTAGGATCATTCACCTTTACGGACCAAACCACCTTGCCGTCAGCTGCGTTCAGAGCAACCAGAGTACCGTCATTTTGTTGCAGCAGGATCTTGCCGTCACCGAAACCCAGGCCGCGGGAAACGTTGTCGCAGCACAGCACGGCTTGAACGGATGGATCTTGCTTAGGGAAGTAGGACCACTTGATCTTCTGGTTGTCGTTCAGATCCAGAGCGTAGATGTTGTTTGGAAAGGCTGTGTGAACGTACAAGGTGCCGTCGATCACCAGCGGAGAACCTTCGTGACCACGGTTGACACCGGTCGCAAACGTCCATGCGGCATGCAGGTTCTTCACATTGCCCTTGTTGATCTGTGTCAGCTTGGAATAGCCTTGGTTGGTATGGTCATGGCGCGGGTGCGCCCAGTTATTGTCGTTTGCAATCGCTTTTTCCTGATCTGCAGCTGCCATGGCGACCATCGGTATTGCGACGGTCATACCTGCGGCCAGACCCAGAGCGATCTTAATCTTCCTGATCTCCATTTGAATCTCCCATAAATTAACTAAAGATTTGTACCTCCAGTGGGTCTTCTCACTGGTCGTATGAGGTTATAAGAGGCATAGGAATGGCGACAGGGAAAAAGTCCCGGATACATTCGGGATTTTTTCCCGATTACCAGCGTGGTGATTTCATGTTGGTTTCAAAAAAGTACCGGACCCGGAGGCCCGGTAGAGATCACCTGAATCACTATGGAGTAGCAAAAGGAGACGTAGCAAGGCTGGTTATGACGCAACTCTTACAACGCGAGGCCATCTTAATGCGCTTGCAGCCGTACCCAATAGGACATCTTTCCCGGATTTAATAGGGAAATATTCCCGATCCAGTCATTTGGCGATCACGCCAGCAGCACCATATGGCAACCCAGGGAATTTGTTTAGGTTAAATCGGGATTTTTTCCCGGTTCAACTGAGATGCCAACTGTTAGGGTGTATTTAATATTCGATGCCACCCACAGGAGAGTTCTGCATGATGCGTCACCCATTCAAGAAATCAACGATTGTCATCGCAATGCTGTTATCAGGTTTGACGACAACATCACCTATATTCGCAGCAGACAAAGGCATGGCCTACGTCTCGAATCAAAATGGAGATGTATCCGTCATTGATCTCGACAGTTTTACCGTCAGCGGCTCCATCAATATTGATGCAAAAAGCCCTAGAGGCATCGGCATCACTGCCGACGGCAAATCGCTCGTGACGGCTAACAAGGACGACGGCAATATTTCCGTGATCGACATCCCGTCTGGGAAGTTTTCCAAGCATATTGCCATCGGCAAGAACCCGGAATTCGTGCGGGTTGTGGGCGATCGTGCCTATGTGTCGTACGAGCCCAGTTCGAAAGGTGGCCCACCACAGAAACCGGGCGATTCCACTAAGGAAGATGCTGACGACGACAATGGCCCGCAGGAACGTGCACGTATCGCCATTGTCGACCTGAACAAAGGCAAGGTGATCAAGGAGATCATCGGCGGCCCCGAAACCGAAGGCATCGAATTCTCCAAAAATGGAAAGAAGCTGATCATCACCAACGAGGCGGACAACACCATCACGATCCACGACCTGAAATCAGGGAAATTGTTGAAATCTGTACCAACGTCAAAGTTCGGCGAACGACCACGCGGCATCAAGGTATCTCCGGATGGAAAATTTGCTGTCACCACCCTTGAGCTCAGCAACAAGCTGTTAATTCTGGATGCAAAATTCAATCCGGTAAAGGCAATAGAAACCGGCCAAGCACCCTATGGCGTTGCTTTCGACCGTGAAGGTAAACGACTTTTTGTCGCCGCAACAAAGGCCAAATTACTACAAGTTTTCGATGCCAACTCTTTCGAACTGATTAAAAACATCACTGTGAGCGAACGATGCTGGCATTTCACCTTCACTCCAGATGAAAGTCAGTTGCTGCTGGCTTGTGGGAAGTCTGACGAGATATTGGTAATCGATGCGAAAAAGCTAGAAGTGACAAAGCATATTGCCAACAAGGATACGCCTTGGGGCATCGTCACCTATCCAAAGTCCATGGGTAGCCTGGATAGACCCTGACGTGCTATTCACGCTCTTGGAACGCATGGTTAAAGGAGCGTGAAATCAAATAATGCTATGCTTCATGGCAAGCCTGATCAATTCGATCGAAGATGTAATGTCGAGTTTTTGTCTGATGGTCGTATGATAATTGGCAACGGTCTTCTGGCTGATTTTGAGTTTTTCACCAATTTCAGCAGTACCTTTGCCTGCGGCCAAAAATCGGAATATTTCGAACTCGCGCGTTGAAAGCAGATGAAAAGGGTCATGCTCTCCGCCCAGACTGTTCAGCGCAATCTTCTGGGCTACGTTGGCACTGATATAGTTCTGCCCTCGCATGATTTCCGTCACCGCAGTGACCAATTCGTCGGGCGAGCCAGTCTTTGAAACATATCCGCGAACGCCAGCCTTGAGCGCCTGCGTCGCAAAAGCGGCGTTTTCATGCATGGAAAACACCAATACCTTGGCAGAATCATGTCGCGCCAGAATACGTCTAATGGCCTCCAACCCGCCCATGCCCGGCATGGAAAGATCAAGCACGGCAATATCTGGCATGAACTCAGCATACATTTGATAGGCCTGATCCCCGTTTTCGGCCTCAGCCACAACGCGAAATCCCGTTTTCTGTTCCAACAGCCTGCGAAGGCCAGAGCGAACAACTGCGTGGTCATCTGCCAGCAAAATACGAACCTCACTCATGGTCTTAGCCTTTCATGTTGCGGACGATCCGTTAGGGGAAACCGCGCTGTCATCCTGGTTCCCTGCCCGATGGAACTTTCAATTGAAACGTAGCCGCCTACCCCCCTGACACGCTCGCGCATCCCTCCCAAACCAAACCCTTCGCTCTGATCCTGATCAAACCCCACGCCATCATCCATCAGGATGACATCAAGTTCATTATTGCTGTTCAGACGCCCCATTTTGATTTCGAGGCGCCTAGCATGTGCATGACGTGCTACGTTGGTCAGGCACTCCTGTACCACACGATAAATCGTGATCTTTGTGGCATCGTCCAGGCCTTGAAGATCATCGGCGATTCTCACGATGCATGTTATCCCGCGGTTGCGCTGCCGCCATGTCATGATTAACTCGTCCAGCGCTGGCTTGAGACCAATCCCATCAAGAGCGTCTGGACGCAGCCGCAGTAACATGGTGCTAATCAGCGCAATTACTTGCCTGCTAACGTCCATGATTGCCTGAGCGCTTTCTGCCACTGCGGGCACCTTGTTGTGACTCATGGCAAGAATGGCGCCTGCATCAACATTGATGGCTGTCAAGTACTGGCCCATTTCGTCGTGCAGATCGCGTGCCAGACTTTTGCGTTCTGCTTCTTGCAGGGTGATGAGTTGCTGGGACAGTTTGCGGTTACTTCCAATGCTTTGCTCTAGTGTTTGCGCCATCCGATTAAACTTATGGCTGATTCGATCAAGCTCAGGCAAGCGAAACAGGGGTAGCCTTGCTTCAAGATTGCCCCGCTCTAACGCCTCTAGGGCTTTCAGGATATTGTCCACCGGACGTAGTGCTCGCCCAACTGCCCAGTAGACCAAGGCATTCACCGCGAGAAAGAACACCACGCAAAGTAGGAAAAGATCCAGCGTGTCATGCCATATCTCGGCCACCTCATAAGAAGGGTCAGGGATAATCGCCAACTCTCCGACCTGACGTGAATTAACCTTGAGGGGCCGCCGCAACTCTACTTGTTTAGGCAATGCCACTGTCATCAAATAAGAAAACCAGGCAGGTGGTGCATCCGCCATCTGCTGCACATCGTGTGGCCGATTGCTGTCAATCAGATGGCCCTCGGCGTTGTAAAACTCGATTCTCAAATGCCGCAGATGTTCTAGTCCATTTAACTGATAGGGCTGGTGATATAGCTCCCCTGTAATCACTCCGGAGTAAAAAATAGTCTCGGCCCCAAGCAAATGCGTAGCTAATGTTGCTGTTGATTCCACCTCGGCCAGCACTTGCTGACGAGCATTGAAAATTAACATCAACATTCCGATCAACATCATTAGCGCCAGCAGCGCTGTGATCATCAGATTCAAACGAAATTTCAGGCTCATTGATGAATATTTCGATTAGTTATTAAAGCAATAAAAGGAATATTTCACATATGCATCCAGGAAGAATCCACTAGCAAAGATCGATCGATGTACTTGATGCTTTTATCCACCAACGCAGTTTCCGTGCCCACGCCAAATAAATCTTAATCACTTAATTTACATAAGATTTATTTTTCAACTCTCCCGGCCCATTTGGCTGCTACCAGCCGACATGGTTGTAATGAGCCATATATCCTTACGAATCATACAGTTGGATTGACAATAAATCATTTGGTTGCTACACTTCGGACTCATATATCCTGATTTAATCCAATCAATCCTTAGGAGCCAGAAATGAAAAAACATATGATTTCAACGTTAATTGCCTCATTGTTCTTGGCACCCGCGGCATTTGCTGCGGATAAGTTCTCGGGCAAGTTCGAGTCCGCTCTGAAGGCGGCACTGGCTAAGCACCCAGGTGATGTCATATCCGTTGAAGCTGAACTCGACAAAGGTAAAGCCATTTACGAGTTCGACATCCAAGGCAAAGATGGAAAGGAGTGGGAAGTTGAAGTCAACGCCAACACAGGTAAAGTGATCGAAGAAAATCTGGAAGTAGCGGATGCTAACGATCCTGCGTTTAAGGGCAAGGCCAAAGTTTCTCAAGACGAAGCGAAAAAAACTGCATTAGCTAAGCATGCAGGCGATGTGGTCGAGTCTGAATTCAAAATTGAAGTCGATGGCAGTCCATCTTATGAATTTGACATTAAGGCAGCAGACGGCAAGGAATGGGAAATTGAGATTGATGCGGTAACTGGAAAGATTGTAGGTGACCAAGAAGAGATTTATCAGATCGGCAAAGACTAAGGATCTATTAAATTTCAGCAATACAGCGCTCCAGAAATGGGGCGCTTATCCTTTGTACCTAACGTTACTATCCATAGGTGTAGGTGGGTATCCAAATTTTCTGTTTTTAAACGACTGTTTCGCAGCATCGAGTTCTTATATGCGAACGTCCAGTCATGGCCGGTAGCAGTCGTTGATTGATGTAGCATAAATGATCTACCCTTGAATTCCCACCCCATTCTCATCGAAATTCAACAGCGTGACTTCCTGCTCTGTATCTATGATTTCGGCCTGTTTCAGCGTGCCATTGGGGTGATAGGTGTAGCGGTGTTCCAGTTCCACTTCGCTGTAAACCATCTTCTGAAAGCCTGTGATGCGGCCCTCTTGATCGAAATAGCCGCAAAAATAGGTGTTGCGGTTGGCGATGGCGTGTTCTTCAAGCGGCTGGCTGAGTTTGAGGGGCAGGCGCACGCCGCTGTAGGTGGAGAAATAGCGGCAGATGGGTTGGTTTGGCGGGTTCATGAACGCCTCGGGGTGATTGTTGAAGGTCAGGCCGGGATATCCGTGAGTCGATATTGGCCCTGATTTACTGCGGTGACGAGTGTGGCGATATTCTGCGATTCCAGCACTGCGAGCAGTTCGGTTTTGATAGGCTTCCAGCCGCTGTGCATGGGGCAGGCGGTATCGTCGCCGCATTGCTTCAGGCCGAGCAGGCATTCGTGGTGAAACCGTTCACCTTCGACCAGCGAAAGCACCTGCATCAGGCTGATATGTTCGGGTGAAACGCCGATCCCGAAACCGCCTGAACGGCCGCGAATCGAGCTGACCAGGCCATGGTGGGCAAGTGCCTGCAGCACTTTGGCGAGATATGAGGCCGGCACGCCAAGGTTGTGGGCAACATCAAGCACGGTGGTGCATGAGCCGGCGCCTTGCTGGCCGATGTAGACGAGGGCCTGGATGGCGTATTGCCCCGTGCGTGAAATCAACATGGCGGCATCATGTGGCCGTCATCACTTTGTGCGTGGACGCTCGGACGGGCTGTAATTGCTGAAATGCCCCTCACGCGCGGCCTTTGCGCGGGCGCTGGCGATGATGCCGGCGCTTTGCCCCGGTGGTGCCGGGCACGAGAGCAGTTTTTCCATGGCGTCGCCGCATTCCGGGCAGCATGGCGTGCTGCCGGCCTTGACGAGCACTTCCATGGTTTTGTTGCAGGTGTTGCATCTGAAGTCATACAAGGGCATTTGAGTCTCCTTGGGATAGGCGGTCTTATGCAGCTAAGGCTTCGTCGAGCTTGCCAGTTTGCAGCCAGGCGACAAACTGCGCCAGCGGCAGGTCGATGCGGGTGATGTTCTGTTCTTTGAGAAACTTTTGTTCCATACGGCTGAGCGGGCCGTCGATGACCGCCCAATGCTTGTCGCTTGAGCGCTTCATGACTTGACGCGCATAGGTGCGGGTGAGCTGGTTGTTGAAGCGGCAACCGAGAAAGAGGAAGTTCGAGCCGGTGCGCAGTTCTTTCACTCTTGGGGGGATCGGTGTCTGAATGTCGATTTCGGTCAGGACTTCGACATAATCGGAATCAGAGAGGATGAAGTTTTTGGCCGGAATGATCGAGCCCAGCGGTTTGTAGAGAATGGTGGTCCAGCTATCGGCCTCGACAGGTTCAACTGGTTTGCCTTCGCCATCAAAATAATGCACCCATTGGCCGATATGCTCGGCCTGCGAGACGCCCTGAATCTGGCCCCAGTTGGCCTTGGATGCCAGTGCCTTGGCCATGGCGTCGTCATACCAGGTATCGACGATGAGCAATGGTTTTTTAGTGAGGCTGGCCAAGTAGCGGTGCAGCACGTTGGGTTGCACGCCGGGCGCATAGGCTTCGCTCATCAGGCTGACCACGGTTTTGCGGTGCTTGAAGTTTTCAATGAACTGGGCGGCTGCGGTGAGGTTGTTGCGGATTTTATGCGGCACGCTGACCTTGCTGGTCAACAGGCTCACCAGATCGGCAGGGGTAGCGGGCACCGGGCAGGTTTCGGGCTCCAGTTTCAACACGTCGGGGCCGAGATAGGGGATCACAGTGCCTGCGGTCAGGCCCTCGGCGATTTCTTTTAACGATGAGGTGCTCATGTTGATGTCCTTGATGTTGCGGTTAGTAGATCGCAGCGCCGGCGCCTACATTGATCGAGGCGTCCTTGGCGGTTTTGACGATAAAGGCCACTTCGTCTTCGGTGATGCGGCCGTGAAAGGGCAGGGCAATGGCGCGGTCGGCGACTTTTTCAGTCACCAGAAAGTTGCCTTTACGGTAGCCGTAATGCTCGATATAGGCGCGTTGCAGGTGCAGCGGGCGGCAGTAGGCGGCGGCTTCGATCAATTCGGTTTCAAGGTCGTCTACCAGCGCATCGCGGCTGCTGGCGCTGAAACGGGTGCCAAGATGCACGGTGTAGAGAAACCAGTGCACTTCATCCACGCCGGGGGCGATATAGGGCGGTTTGATGCCCTCGAAGCTCGAAATCTGCGCGGCATACCAGGCCTCAACCTGTTTGCGCTTTGCGAGAATCTCGGGCAAACGTTGCAGTTGAACCAACCCTAGTGCAGCGGTCACTTCTGAAATGACGGCGTCCAATGGCGTGCGCAGGGTGGCGGTGAGCGAACTGCGTTCATCCTGCCGGCGGCTGCGGTAGTGGCGGATCTTGAGCGCCAGCGTGTCGTCGTCGGTGACGATCATGGCTGCCTGCCCGCAGCATAGCGCTGAGGGCTGGGCAAAGTCGAAGATGGAAACATCGCCAAAGCTGCCGACCAGCTTGCCTTGATAGCGTGAGCCGATCGATTCTGTTGCATCTTCAATCAGCAGGGCGCCGGTCTTTTGGGCCAGTGCGCGCAGCTTGTCCCAATCTGCCGGGTGGCCGTTAACGTTGGTGGCGAGGATGGCCTTAGTGTGTTCAGTGACCTTGGCTTCAGCCTTGTCTGGCGAGAGCGTTTGCGACCAGTAATCGATCTCGGACAGCACGGGTTTGGCGCCTACCCACGCGATGGCATGCGGGGTTTGCCGCCAGCTGAAGCCGGGGGCGATGACTTCGTCGCTTTCGCCAATGCCGGCGGCCTTGAGCGTCAGCAAAACACCTATCGTGCCGCTGGTCACGGCAATGGCGTGCCTGCGGCCCACGTAGGCGGCGAAGGCAGTTTCGAAGGCGGTGGTCAGCGGGCCTTCAACCTGTTGCGTGCGCACCAGCGTTGCCTGCACGGCAGCGGTTTCTGCGCTACCGTAATCGGCATCTGACAGGGTAATGCTGCTGTCTGTCATAGCGACCGTTGTGCCACTACAACGCCTGTGGCTTCGCTGGGGTTGCTGGTGATATGCACGCAATGCTCACGAGCATCCAGCAGGTAAAGGTTGTACTGATCAAGCGAGCGAAAGGGCGGCTCGTCAATATCCTTGTCCGAGAGGCGCACGAAATTCAGGGCGGGAAAACAACCCTTGAGCAGCGGGATAGGATTGTTGGTGGTGAGCGTGAACTCGTTCAGGGCGACTTCGATCTCATTCAGCGTTTCTGTCGAGATGCACATGGGTTACTCCTCTTCAGCCAGTTTTCTGGCTTCAACGGTAATCGGCAGACGCGTATCGGCTGCCAGATCTGGCAGGGCCAGCTTCCAGCCGTTAGCCAGTGTGATGGTGCCCCCCCAGAGATCAGGTTTTTCCTGACTCACGACAGGCTCTTCCAAGTCCTTTTTTGGAACATAGGCAGATAGTTCGCCCTTTTCATTACGCCTGATCATGACTTTCATGCTGTACTCCTTAGGTCGTTAGGACGGTGATTCATGCTGCCTCCAATGCTTCAGGCAGGACGTGTTTTGCAATGGCGGCAATGGTTTCGATGACGCTGTCGATTTCGGCCTCGGTGGTTTCACGCGAGAGCGAGAAGCGCAGCGATGAGAGCGCGTTGTTACGGTTCAACCCCATGGCCAGCAGCACGTGCGAGGGTTCGGTTCCGCTTGCCTTGCATGCGCTCCCCTGTGAGGCCATGACGCCCGCCTGGCCGAGACGATGCAACATTTCTTCGCCCAGCAGTTCCGGGAAGCAGATATTGGTGGTGTTGGGCACGCGTGGGCCGCTGCCGTTGACTCTGGCAAATGGCAGGCGCTTAAGAATGCCCTGCTCGAGACGGTCGCGCAGGCTGGCGATGCTCGTGCGTTCACTGGTGAGGCACTGTTGCGCCAGATGGCAGGCGATATCCAGCCCAACGATGCCGGTCAGATTCTCGGTGCCGCCACGGCGATTGCGTTCCTGATGCCCAAGAATCAAGGGCTGCAAGGCAATGCCTTTCCTGACATAAAGCACGCCCACGCCTTTGGGGGCATGCAGTTTATGGCCTGAAAACGAGAGCAGGTCGCAGCCGAGATTGGTGACATCAAGGGGAATCTTGCCGGCGCTCTGTGCTGCATCGATGTGGAATAGTGCACCTTGCGCATGCGCGATGCTCGCCGCTTCTGCTACAGGGAAAATAACGCCCGTCTCGTTGTTGGCATGCAACAGCGTGACCAGGGCAGTGGTCGGGGTGACGGCTGCACCCAGTGCCGCCATATCGAGCTGGCCATTGTTAAGCACAGGCACCAGCACCACTTCAATGCCTTGTGTCTCGGCTAGATGATTCAGCAGAAGCAGGGTAGAGGCGTGCTCAACCGTGCTGGTTACGATACGGCGACGTTCAGGGTTGGCCGCCAGCGCGCTGATGATGGCCGTTTGAATGGATTCGGTCGCCCCGCTGGTAAAGACAATATCGGCCGGGCCCGCATGCAGAAAGTTGGCGACGGCCTTGCGTGCCGTCATCACGGCCTGTTTGGCATATTGGCCCATCGGATGGCTGCTGGAAGGGTTGCCGAATTGTTCGCTGAACCACGGATGCATGGCCTCCATCACCTGTGGCAACACGCGTGTCGTGGCATTGTTATCGAGATAGATCAGTTTCATCGCCAGAACTCCTTTTTTGGGTCGGCTA
>Ga0265331_10001423_pt1 | contig 17556 bp, 13 predicted proteins | sample 41923metaG_FD_202088 | JGI IMG/M metagenome (GOLD analysis project Ga0265331, IMG submission 202088) | Rhizosphere microbial communities from Carex aquatilis grown in University of Washington, Seatle, WA, United States - 4-19-23 metaG | ecosystem: Host-associated > Plants > Roots > Rhizosphere... | reverse complement strand
CTCAAGGGTCACCGCGGTTTGGGGAAAATACAGCCGCACCGTCGTTCCGTGTCCGACTTCGCTGTAGATCGCCATGTGCCCGCCGGATTGCTTGGCGAAGCCGTGGACCATGCTCAATCCAAGCCCCGTACCCTTGGCGACGCCTTTAGTCGTGAAGAACGGCTCGATCGCCCGGTTCAGGACCTCTGGCGGCATGCCGCAGCCGTCGTCCGAAACGCTGAGCGACACATAGGCACCGGGCTTTACGTCTCCGTATTGGATTGCCTGCGCCTCGCCGATCACGACGTTCGAAGTGTCGATCGTCAAATGCCCGCCGTTCTCCATGGCATCGCGCGCGTTGATGGCAAGATTGAGGACGGCGGCCTCCACCTGGTGCGCGTCGACATAGGCATTCCAAAGGTCGGGTTGGAGATGCATTTCGATATCGATGTTTTCGCCCAGCGTACGCTGCAGCAGTGGTTTCAGCTCCGAAACGAACCGGTTGATATTGACCGCCCGGGGCTCGAGGGCTTGCCTGCGGGCGAACGCCAGCAATCTTGCAGTCAGTTGAGAGGCCTTATGCGTGGCGCCGATTATGTTGTCCAAAAGCCGCCTCGGCCGGCCGCTCGCCTCGCTCTCTCTCAACTCATCGGCGCTGCCGAGAATCACCGTCAACAGATTGTTGAAATCATGGGCAATCCCGCCCGTCAAATGGCCGATCGCCTCCATCTTCACCGCCTGCTTCAGCTGCTCCTCGGTCGCGCGCCTCTCGGTCACGTCGAGGGCGATGCCGTCGAATTGAACGGATCCGTCAGGCAATTTGGTCGGCATGGAGCTGACCTGCCACCATCGAATCTCGCCGCTGGGTCTCACGATCTTGCGCACCTCGATCCGGAGCGGCTGTAGCGATCGTGCTGCTTCGTGCAGCGCCGTGAGCTTCTTCTCCCGGTCGTCAGGGTGCAGGAAATCATTCAGCGTGGCCCGACCGCTGGTGAACTCTTCCGCGTCGACGCCCAGCAATTCCTTGACCCGCGGGCTCACATAGATGTCGCGCACCTGTCCATCGGGCGTGACGATGCGCCGGTAGACCACGCCTGGGAGATTGTCGGTCAGCGTGCGGAAACGCTGCTCGCTGCGCCGCAATTCCTCTTCGGCCTTCCGGATGTCTGAAATATCTTGAATGGTGCCGAACCAATCCCGCGCCCCATTCCGCTGGCCGGGTATCGGTTCGGACAGTTCCCGAATATGGGCGACCGTGCCGTCCGCATGCACGACCCTATATTCGAGATTCAGGCCGCGACCTGCCGCCTCGGCGGCCAGGGACTCCCTGAAGGTACGTTCGCGGTCGTCCGGATGGACCGCGGACGCCAGGCCCCCGAACGTCCCCGGGTCCGGGTTGCCGCGCAGGCCGAGGATGTCCAGATAGGACTGGCTGCAGGTCAGAAGCCGCTTTTCGACCGCCGACCAGGTATAGTGGCCGAGCTTTGCGATCCGGCTGGCCTGGGCGAGGGCAGCGGCGCTCGCGCGCAGGGCATCCTCCGCCTGCTTTCGCTCCGTGATGTCGACGACGACGGCCTGAATCGCCGGTCGACCGTTCCACTCGATGAGCTTCGAGCGATTGTCGAGCCAGATGGAGGTGCCGTCGCGCTTCAGCCGTCTGGCCTCGTACACCTCCGGCGCTGGCTCGCCCCGCAGGCGCGCCGCGCGAAAGGCCAAGATGCGCTCCCTGTCTTCCGCCGGGATCAGGTGATCAAGCGACTCGAACTTGAGCACCTCCTCGGGGCTGTCGAAGCCGTAGATGGTCGCAAAAGCCTGATTGACGAATAGCGGTTTGCCCTTCTCATCGTGGATGAGAATGCCCTGGATGGAGCCTTCGATTATGTTCCGGAGCTGCTGCTCGCTTTGCCGAAGCGCCCGCTCCGCGGCTTCGCGCTCGGCATTATCCTCCGCCATCAAATGCGCGGGGGCAGCGTCGGCCCACTCGCCTGGATGAGAGGCGACCTCAACATCAGCGATGCGGACATCCGCGTCTCCAGCATTGCGATACTATAGCACCCGCCGAGCCCGCGAAGGATGGGCAGTGCGCGCGGGCGCAATCGTCAAGATTTAATTACGACGACGGTTGCCCAGTTGCTTGGCAGGTGGCTTGATAGAGGCGCCACCCAGGGGATGGAATATATAATTTTCAATATGTTATCTGATCATCTTAACTCAAGGATCTGGCGATTCTGGATTCTTGGTCCGGTCACCATTTGTTAACCTTTCACATATAGGGATAGGTGGGGAACGGAGGACGCGTGCCGGCTGGGGGGCCGGCTCGGCGTTTCGGGAGGGGTGATGACTGCGGCTCTGGCCACGGCCGGGCAACGGAAGAAGAAGGTGCTCATTGTCGAAGACAATGAGCTCAACATGAAGCTCTTCCACGACCTGGTCGAGGCGTGCGGCCACGAGATCCTGGAGACCCATGACGGGATCGAGGCGCTTCGCCTCGCCCGCGAGCATCGCCCGGACCTCATCCTGATGGATATCCAATTGCCCGAGGTGTCCGGCCTCGAGGTCACGCGCTGGCTGAAGGCGGACGAGGAGTTGCGCGGCATCCCCGTGGTCGCCATCACGGCCTTCGCCATGCGCGGCGATGAAGAGAGGATGAAGACTGGCGGCTGCGAGGCCTATATCGCCAAACCGATCTCAGTCAGCAATTTCCTCAGCACGATCGGACGGTTCTTGAATTAGAGCGGCGTGGCTGGGTGCTCGCCGGAATGCAAAAGGCCGCCCCGAAGGCGGCCTTGTTCGTCCCGCGTTATCCGCGCCGGCACTACTTGATCTTCGATTCCTTGAAGGCGACATGCTTCTTGGCGATCGGATCATACTTCTTGAACTCGAACTTCTCGGTCGAGGTGCGCGGGTTCTTCTTGGTCACGTAGAAGTAGCCGGTATCGGCGGTGCTGACCAATTTGATCATCACTGTCGTCTGCTTGGCCATGGCCAGGGTCTCCTGAATGAGGGCCGGACCATAGCCGGATCGCGGTTCCTGTCAAGGGCGGCGGAACACCCGGGCGGTTTCGCCCACATAGGAATAGCGCACCGCGGGCTCGACCCCGGGCGGGAGCTTGCGCCGGCGCCGGGCAACGGCTTCGCCCAGTACGAAGGCGGTCACGTCGACGATGGCGAGGCCTTCGAGGGCGGCGACCGGACGCCAGGCCAAGTCCTCCAGCTCGCCGTCGCCTCCGAGCCGCCCCTTGGCGAATGCGCCGTCGGCCAAGAGGAAGCGGGTGTTGTAGCGCCGGCGGGAATAGGTGGGCGTGATCGCCCGGCAGACGAAATCGATGCCGGCGAGTGCCTCGCTCGCGAGGGTCAGTCCCGTCTCTTCCGCGGTTTCGCGCAGGGCCGCACGCACGAAGGCTTCGGCCGGTTTCCGGGTCTGCCGCGAAAGCTCGGTGGCCACGGCCGGTGCCAGGCCGAGCGCCGGTCCGGCCCCATCGGCGGGTTCGACCCGCCCTCCTGGGAAGACATAGATGTCGGGGAGAAACCCGGCCCTTGCATGGCGCCGGCCCAGCAGGACTTCCAGGCCCTGCTTGCCTTCCCGCAGGAGCACCAGCCCCGCGGCATCGACCGGGCGAACGGCAGCCTTTCTGGTCATTGGGCGAAGCGGGGAGGGCTCAGGGTTGGGCGCTGGTCTGGTTGAGGGCCGACTGATCCCCCGACTGGTAGTCCTTGGGCGCCGCCAGCGCCACCGCCCTGCCGTAGAGATTGGGTTGCGTGAGAAGGCGCAAGGCGACCTGGAGGTCGATGGCACGCTCGGCCTTGTAGACGGGGCAAAGCGCGCGAAGCTTGTCGAGGGCCGGCGTGTCGTCGGGCGAGACGCTGTCGCGCTGCGCGATGGGCAAAGGCGGGATCCGGCCGGCGCCGAGGTCGGCCATGATCTGGGTCGCGTCCAGCGTCTCGTCGTCGGTGCAGATATTCGGCAGCACGCCCAGATGATTGAGGGTGTAGCCCGAGGGTGCGTGGAAGCGGGCCCAGGTGACCGTGAGCTCACCCTTGTTGGGCATGGGGAACACGGTCTGCACCGTACCCTTGCCGTAGGAATTGCTGCCGATGACCACGGCCCTGCCGTTGTCCTGCAGGGCGGCGGCGACGATTTCGGAAGCCGAGGCCGAACCGCCGTTGACCAGCACGGCGATGGGCAGGCCTTCGCTGATGTCTCCCGGGGTCGCCTCATAGTATTGGTCGCTGTCGGGGTGGCGACCTTTGGTCGAGACGACGCGGCCATGATCGAGGAAGAGGTCGCACATGGCCACCGCCTGGTCCAGCAGCCCGCCAGGATTGCCTCGGAGGTCGAGGACGATGCCGCGCATATGCGGGCCGATCTCGTTGCGGGCGTCCTCGAAAGCGCGCCGCAGGCTGTCGGCGGTGTCCAGGTTGAAGCTGTAAATCCGGAAATAGGCGATGTCGCCTTCGCGCCGGTAGCTGACGGTTTCCGGGATCACGAGCGCGCGGGTGATGGCAACCGTGAGCGGCGCCTGGACGCCGGTGCGGGCGATGGTGAGCACAACTCGGCTGTCTACCGGACCGCGCAGCTTTTCCACCACCGTCTGCTCGTCCATGCTCTTGGTCGGCGTGCCGTCGATGGCGGTGATCACATCGTCCACATGCATGCCGGCGCGTTCGGCCGGCGTGTAGTGCACGATCGAGACGACGCGCACCAGGCCGTCCACGACGGAAATCCTGACGCCGATGCCCCCGAAGCCTTCACGCAGGGCCCGGTGCTCCTCGGCCTGCACCTGTCCGGCATAGCGGGTGAAAGGATCGAGGCGGGCATCGACGCCGTTGAACACGGCCTGATAGATGGCCTCGCTGTCGGCCTTGGCCACCGCGGGCGAGATCTTGCGCGTTTCCTCCACCACCCCGGTGGTGAGGACGGCCCAGTCGTCGGCGGCGAAGCGGCCATTGACGACGTAATCCGCGTCGGTCTTGCCGTCATAGAGCAGCTCGACCTTGTCGGGGCTTCGGGTCACCGAGATCTTGTCGTCGATGGAGGCCAGGGCCGAAAGCCCGCCCATGGTCAGATTTCCCATGTCCGGCTTCTGGATATAGACCTCGTCGATGTCTTCGTAGCCGGCAACGAACATCTGCTCGTCCCGGTCATAGTTGCTGTTGGCGGCAAGGGGCAAATTGGCGACGCTGCAGCCCGTCGTGGACAAAAATACCAGCAGCGCCAGCGGAAGGCGCACAGAGGCCAACAATCGATAGCTTGGAAACATCCGAGGCCCGATCCTCGGCCGGCGGCAGGAATCCGACCGAATCTTTATGGCTTCTATAGATATCAGAATTGATGAACGTGACTAGAGAAACACAGGTCTAAGGCGGTGACTTTGTTGTGCTTTTGTCTTGTTGCTGCAACAAAGTCACAGTGGCCCGTGCCGGCGGGGCTTTTTCGCCTGACGGGGGTGCCTGTTCTTCACCTTGAGATTGCTGGGTTTTTTCGTGGTGCCCGGCTTTTTCATAGCCGGTCCCTCGTTCACGGCGCCTTCCCGGGCTCCCTCCACCAGCTCGAGGACTAGGCCACCCGTGATCGGCTCCGCCTGGATGATCCTGGCCATGGCGCGCTCGCCCAACCGATAGACCGCGCCCCAGCGCCGTCCGACCAGGCAATGGCGGGATTCGTCATGGTCATAGAAGTCGTCGGGCAGGCTGTTGATGGGTACGAGCCCGTCCGCGCCCGTCTCGTCCAGGCGGATGAAAAGGCCGAAGCGGGTGACGCCGGTAACCCGGCCGGGGAGGATCTCGCCGAGGCGCCGGGCGAGAAAGCCGGCAATGAAGCGGTCGACGGCATCGCGCTCGGCCGCGGCCGCCCGGCGCTCGGTGGTGGAGATATGCTGGCCCAGGGCTTCGAACCCGTCGCCTGCACCCGGCGGGAGTCCGCCATCGCCGAGCCTGCAACCGGTGATGAGCGCGCGATGGACCAAAAGGTCGGAATAGCGGCGAATCGGCGAGGTGAAGTGGCAGTAGCGCGCCAGAGCGAGACCGAAATGACCGAGATTGACCGGGCTGTAGACAGCCTGGGACTGGCTGCGCAGGACCAGCTCATGAACCATCTCGGTGAAAGGGCTGGCCGAGGCCTGCTCGAGAAGCCGCGTGAACATCTTCGGGCGGATGACCTGGCCGCGGGCGAGCACAAGGCCCAGGGTGGCGACGAAGTCCCGAAGCGCCTCCACCTTTGCTGCGTCGGGCTGGTCGTGTACGCGATACATGCAAGGCTGGCGCGCGCGCTCCAGAGTTTCCGCCGCCGCGACATTGGCGGCAATCATGAATTCCTCGATCAGCCGGTGGCTGTCGTGACGGACCCGGGTTGCAACCGACGTGACCTCTCCGGCGGCGTTCAGCACCACGCGGCGCTCGGGCAGGTCGAGGTCAAGCGTGCCGCGCTTGTGCCTGGCGGCGAGCAGGGCGCGAAACGCGCCGTAGAGCGGCTTGATCGCGCTTTCCACCAAGGGCGCGGCGGTCTCATCAGGCTGGCCATCGGCCGCCGCCTGAACCTGGTTGTAGGTGAGGCGAGCCGATGAACGCATCAGGGCCCGGGTGAAACGATGGCGAAGCTTCTTGCCCTCGGCGTCGATGACCATGCGAACGGCAAGGCAGCCGCGATCCTCCTCCGGCTTGAGCGAGCAGAGGCCGTTCGAGAGGGCCTCGGGGAGCATGGGAACGACCCGGTCGGGAAAATAAACCGAGTTGCCGCGCCAGTAAGCGGCACGGTCGAGAGCATCGCCCGGTCGCACATAGTGGGCAACGTCGGCGATCGCGACCGTGAGAACGAAGCCGCCGGGATTCTTCGGGTCTTCGTCGGGTGCGGCGTGGACGGCATCGTCGAAGTCCCGGGCATCCTCGCCGTCGATGGTGACCAGCGGAAGCCGGCGCAGATCGGTCCGGCCGGAAAGCCCGACCGGCTCGGCCGCGCTGGCCAGCGCCTCGGCCTCGCCGTCGAAGACATTGGGAATATCGTGTTCGTAGATGGAAAGCAGGCTCGCTGACCGGGGCCCGGCGTGGTGGCCCAGGCGCTCGACGATGCGCGCCTGGGGCAGGCCGAGCTGCCGGCCCGGCAGGGCCTGGGCCAGCACGATCTCCCCGGGCCGCGCGCCGACGGCATTGGCCGAGGCGACGCGGAATTCGCTACGGGCGCGTTTTCCCGCGGGCCGGATGCGTCCGCTGCCGTCCGCGGCACGCTCGAAGACGCCGACAATTCGCGCCGGAACGGCGGGCAGGCGCCGGATGACCTTGGCTTCGTAGCTTTCGGCATCGAGCCGGCGAAGCCGCGCCAGCACGCGATCACCTTTGGCGAGGGCCGGCTTAGCCATGCGATCGGGCAACAGGAAGATGCGTGGCGCGGCACCTTCGCCCGTGGCCGGTGCGGCCAGAAGCTCGCCATCGGCATCGGGCCCGAGCACGTCGAGCACGCTCACCTCCGGCAGGCTGCCGGGCCGGGCCATGCGCCGGTGTCGCCCGCGGTCGACCTCGCCTGCCTGCTCCAGCTCCTTCAGCATGGCTTTCAAGGGAATGCGTTCGGCGCCCTTGATGCCGAAGGCGCGCGCGATTTCGCGCTTGCCCACCGGCACCTCGGAACCGCGGATGAACTCGAGAATCTGTTGGCGGGTGGGGAGCCGGTCCCCCTTGCCGCGCCGGTCCGCCATCAGCCGCCCGGGGTTTTGAATTCGACCTCGACGAAGACGAATTCATAGTCGTTGGCGTTGATCACGTCGTGCTCGACGCCGATCGGACGGTAATAGGATCGGCCGGCGGTCAGGCTGGCGAAATGGGTTTCCTTGCCATCCTCGAGTTGCAGGCGCCCGGTCGTCATGGGTACGACAACGTAGTCGTAGGCGTGGCGGTGCCAGCCCGTCGCGGCCCCGGGCGAGAAGCGCCACTCGGTCACCTTGACGCGCGGGTTCTCCACTTGGACCGTGGCGATTGCTGCCGGCCGTTTTGAACTCGTTTCGCTCATGCTTCCGCCTTCTTGCGCTTGCTGCCTGGTTTGGCTTTCGCCTTGGGCGCGGTCTTCGCCGCGCCGGTGGTGGCTGCGGCCCGGGGGCGCGCTTCCGTCTTGCGTCTCGTCGGGCGCTTGGCAGGGCCCTTGGCCGCGCGCTCATCGAGCAGGGTTACGGCTTCGGCCAGGGTCACCGTCTCGGGCGTGAGGGTCTTGGGCAAGGTCGCGTTCAGCTTGCCGTGCTTGACATAGGGTCCGTAGCGCCCGGCATGAAGGGTGACGGGCTGCTGATCGGCCGGATGTTCGCCCAGCAATTTGCCCGGCGCGCCGCCGCGCCTTCCTGCTCCCTTCGGCTCGGCCAGCAATGCCACCGCGCGATTGAGGCCGATGGCCAGCACGTCGTCGTCCTTGGGGAGCGATTTGAAAACCTTGCCATGCTTCAGGTAGGGGCCGAAGCGGCCGATGCCGGCGGTGATCGCCTGGCCATCCTCCGGATGGAGCCCGACTTCACGGGGGAGCGAGAGAAGCGCCAGCGCCTTCGGCAGATCGATATCGGCGGGCGGCAGTCCGGGCGGCAGCGACACGCGCTTGGGTTTCTCCGCGCCCTTTTCGCCGCCGTTCTCGCCGAGTTGGACGTAGTTGCCGTAGGGACCCTTGCGCAGGGAGACGGCAAGCCCGCTCGCCGGATCCTGGCCCAACGCCTTTGGCCCCGTGTCGGCTTCACCCCCTTCGCCGTTCTCGATGCCGAGCCGACGCGTGAAGCGGCATTCCGGATAGTTCGAGCAGCCGACGAAGGCGCCGAACTTGCCGAGCTTGAGGCTGAGCCTTCCCTTGCCGCAGACCGGACAGACGCGCGGATCGCTGCCGTCGGCGCCTTCGGGAAAGAAATGGGGCCCCAGCGCCGCGTCCAACGCGTCGATCACCTGGCTTACCCGCAGATCCTTGGTGCCGGCCACAGCCTGGCTGAAATCGGTCCAGAACTGCTTCAGCACCGTTTTCCAGTCGATCCGGCCACCGGAAATATCGTCGAGTTGCTCCTCGAGGTCGGCGGTGAATCCGTACTCTACATAGCGGCGGAAGAACTCAGTCAAGAAGGTGGTGACGAGACGCCCGCGATCCTCGGGATAGAAACGGCGCCGGTCGAGCCGGACATATTTGCGGTCCTGCAGCACCTGGATGATCGAGGCATAGGTGGAAGGCCGGCCGATGCCCAGTTCCTCCAGGCGCTTCACCAGGCTCGCCTCGGAATAGCGGGGCGGTGCTTGCGTGAAATGCTGCTCGGGCTTGGTTTCCTTGTGAGCGACCGGTTGTTCGGGCTTCAGATCCGGAAGGCGTCCCTCGCCTTCCTCGTCTTCCGCCGGATCGTCCCGGTCCTCCTGGTAAAGCGTCAGGAAGCCGTCGAATTTCAGCACCGAGCCGTTGGCGCGCAATGTCACGCCCTGGCCGGCCACGTCGGCGGTGGTCTGGTCGAGCTCGGCGCTTTCCATCTGACTCGCGACCGTGCGCTTCCAGATCAACTCGTAGAGCCGGCGCTCGTCGGCGTCGAGATGGCGGGCCACCTGGCCGGGCCGCCGGAAGAGATCGGTCGGACGGATCGCCTCGTGGGCTTCCTGGGCGTTCTTGGCCTTGGTCGTGTAGAAGCGCGGCTTTTCCGGCAGGTAGCGATCGCCATGATCGGCGGCGATGAGGCGCCGGCAGGCGGCGATGGCCTCACCGGAGAGCTGTACCGAGTCCGTACGCATATAGGTGATGAGGCCGACGGTCTCGCCCTCCAGCGTGACCCCTTCGTAGAGACGTTGGGCGATGCGCATGGTGTGGCTGGCGCTGAAGCCCAGCTTGCGCGAGGCCTCCTGCTGCAGGGTCGAGGTTGTGAAGGGCGGAAAGGGGTTGCGCTTGACGGTCTTGCGTTCGACCGCGGCGATCTTGAACGGCGCCCCGCCGGCGATCCTGGCGACGGCAGCCGCGGCGGCCGCCTCGTCGGGCAGATCGAACTTCTCCAGCTTGCGGCCGTCGAGATGGGTCAGCCTGGCGGTGAAAAGGGTGCCGTCCTCGGTCGCGAAGACCGCGGCGACGGTCCAGTACTCCCGCGCCTTGAAGGCCTCGATCTCCTGCTCGCGCTCGCAGATGAGCCGGAGCGCCACGGACTGGACGCGGCCGGCGGAGCGGCTACCCGGCAGCTTGCGCCAGAGCACGGGCGAGAGCGTGAAGCCGACGAGGTAGTCGAGAGCCCGGCGCGCGAGATAGGCGTCGATGAGCTCGCGGTTGAGCTGGCGCGGATGGGCCATGGCATCGAGCACGGCCGATTTCGTCACCTCGTTGAAGACGACCCGCGCGACCTGCTTGCCGTCGAGAGCATGGCGGCGCTTCAGCTCCTCGCTGATATGCCAGGAGATCGCCTCGCCCTCCCGGTCCGGGTCGGTGGCGAGAATCAACTGGTCGGCCGATCGCAGGGCCTGGGCGATAGCCTTCAGCCTGGTCTCGGCCTTGCCGTCCACCTCCCAGCTCATGGCGAAGTCTTCGTCGGGCCTGACCGAGCCGTCCTTGGCCGGCAGATCGCGGACATGGCCGAAGCTCGCCAGCACGGTGTAACCGGGGCCTAGGTACTTGTTGATGGTCTTCGCCTTGGCGGGCGATTCGACGACGACGACGTTCATCGGGCGGCTATTGCCTTCGTTGGTCCCTGGCGGCGACCCGCCTTCGGGCCGCCAACCGGGGGGCGGTCAGTCGCCGCCGGCGGAAGCCAGCAGCGAAACGCGATTGCCTGGATGCCACTGCAGACGGCCGGCAAGCTCCAGTTCCAGCAGGGTCATCCTGAGAAAGGGGGGAGACAAATGGCACTGCCGGCCCAGTTCGTCAACCGGCACGGGGCTGGGGCCCAGCCGGCGCTCGACCTCGGACATGGCCGAATTCGGCAGTTCTTCCAACGCGGTAGGTGATTCTGCCACATCCGCATGACGAATCGGCTCTGGACCCTCGACAGGTCCCGGCGGCGGCCCGAAGCCCGAAAGCTGCTCGATGACGTCAGCCGCCGACTCCACCAGGACGGCGCCCTGGCGGATGAGCTGATTGGCTCCCCGGCAACGCTGATCGAGGGGGGAGCCGGGTACGGCCATGACCTCCCGGCCTTGTTCGCCAGCCAGCCGGGCGGTGATGAGGGAGCCCGATTTGACCGCCGCCTCGACCACCACCACGCCCGCCGAGAGCCCGGCCACGACGCGGTTGCGGCGCGGGAAATGCCGGGCCTGGGCCACCCGGCCGAGCGCCAGCTCGGCGACCAGAAGCCCCTCGGTCGAGATCCTTCGATAGAGCGCCTCGCTTTCGGGCGGATAAGGCTTGTCGACGCCGCCGGCCAGCACGGCGATGGTGCCGCCTGCGAGTGCTCCGGCATGGGCCGAGGAATCGATCCCGCGGGCAAGGCCGGAGACGACGACCCAGCCCGTGGCGGCCAGTTCGCGCGCCATGGTCTCGGCGATGAGCCGGCCGTTGGCGGAGGCGTTGCGGGCACCCACCAGGGCGACCGCCCGGCGCGCCAGCAGCTCGCTCCGGCCGATGAGGGACAGGACCGATGGCGCATCGTCGATGGCGGAGAGAAGCGCCGGATAGCCTGCCTCGCCCAGGACGACGAGCCGGCCGCCCAATCGCGCCAGTCCGGCCAGCTCCCGCTCCGCCGTCGCGCTGGCGCAGATGGCGAGCGGGCGGATACGCCCGCCGCGCCTGGCAAGCTCGGGCAACGCCGCCAGGGCCGCTTCGGCACCGCCAAAGCGGGCCAAAAGCTGACGAAAGGTGACAGGTCCGACGTTCTCGCAGCGCGCCAAGCGGAGCGAGGCAAGTCGTTCGCGGTCGCTGAGATGAAGCCCAGGCATCGGGGGAGAATGAATAATCCGAGAGTAACTGTCAATTATATCTATCGAAAGTTGTAACTCGACTTACGCTTTCGGCTTGCCGAGCTGGATCTTGGATTCCTTTCCGGCCAGCAGACGCCGGATATTCTGCCAGTGGCGCAGCCAGACCAGCACGGCGATGAGAATGGCAACCTCCTTCAACTGGCGGGTCGAGAGGAAATAGGCGGCCACCGGCGCCGAGGCGAAGGAGAGCAAGGCGGCCAGCGACGAAAAGCGGGCGGTGAAGGCGACGAGGAGCCAGACCGCGCAGGCGATCAGGCCGACGAAGAAGTTCAAGCCCAGCAGCACACCGAGACCAGTCGCCACGCCCTTGCCGCCCTTGAAGCCGAGCCATGCCGGGAAGAGATGGCCGATGAAAGCGGCGAGTCCGGCGATGATCGCCATGTCAGGCCCCCAATGCTGGCCGATCAGAACGGCCGCCGTGCCCTTGCCGCCATCGAGCAGGACCGTCGCGGCCGCCAATCCCTTGCGGCCGGTGCGCAGCACGTTGGTGGCGCCGATATTGCCGGAGCCGATCTTGCGGATATCGCCGAGGCCCGCGAGCCTGGTCAACACGAGGCCGAAGGGAATCGAGCCCAGCAGGTAGCCCAGCAGAGCGCCCAGATAGTACGGCCACGTATACTGAAAACCGCCCAGGAGCTCGGGCATGGGCTAGCGAACCGTCCTCTTCGCTCTCGCCATGCCCGCCAAGGCGGGCACCCATCGAGAGGCAACGCATTCTTGGCTCGTGGATTTCCGCTTGCGCGGGAATGACGACGTTGAGGGGGCCAGGGCGTGGGTCACGGCTATTCTCCGGCCGCGAAGACCGTGCGGCCGTCCACGATCGTGCGCAGCACCCGGCCCCGCACCGGGCGGCCGTCGAAGGGGGAGTTCTTGGACTTGCTGCGGAAGCGGCCGACCTCGATATGACAATGCCGGTCAAGTTCGAACAGGAGAAGGTCCGCCGGCGCGCCCTTGGCGAGGCGGCCCTGGGGCAGGCCGAGGAATTGGGCCGGCGCTGCGGTCATCCGGCGCAGCAGCTCAATGAGCGACACTTCGCCCTTGTGATGCAACTCCAGGCTCAGGGCCAGCAGGGTTTCGAGGCCGATAATTCCGGGCGCTGCCTGGGCGAACGGCACGCGCTTCGATTCCTGGTCGTAAGGGGCGTGGTCGCTGGCGATGCAGTCGATGGTGCCGTCGGCGATCGCCGCGGCGACCGCCTTGTTGTCCGCCTCGGTTCGCAGCGGCGGCGACAGCTTGGCGAAGGTGCGGTAGTCGCCGACCGCGGTCTCGTCGAGGGCGAAATAGGCGGGCGCGGTGTCGCAGGTGACGGGAAGCCCGCGCGCCTTCGCGCCACGGACCGCCTCGATCGCGCCGGCGGTGGAGACATGGGCGACGTGATAGCGCGCGCCGGTCATGGCCACGAGATGCAAATCGCGCTCGATCATCATCACTTCGGCGGCGGCGGGAATGCCCGCGAGGCCGAGCCGGGTCGCAAGCTCGCCGCCGTTCATCATGCCGCCCTCGGCCAGGCGCGGCTCCTCGGGGTGCTGGATGACAGGCTTGTCGAAGGCCCGGGCGTAGCTGAGGGCCCGGCGCATGACCCTCGCATCGGCCACGGCCTTCAACCCGTCGGTGAAGGCGAGCGCGCCGCTCTCGGCCAGCAGGCCCATCTCCGCCAGGTCCTGGCCCGCCAGGCCCTGGGTCACGGCGGCATAGCAATAGACTTTGGCCAGCCGCGTCTCCCGCGCGCGCCGGGCGACGAACTCGACCGCGGCCACGTCGTCGATGACGGGCTCGGTATTGGGCAGGCAGACCATGCTGGTGACGCCGCCGGCGGCCGCCGCCTCGGCGCCGCTGGCGATGGTTTCCATATGCTCCTCGCCCGGCTCGCGAAGCTGAACGCGCATGTCGATGAGGCCGGGAGCGAGGCAATGACCTTCGCAGCGGAGAATCTCGGCGTCGTCCGGCAGGCCCTCGCCGTTGACCCAGGGGCCGATCTCCACGATCCGGCCTTCCATCACCAGGATGCCGCCGGCCTCGTCCCGACCGCTCGCCGGATCGATGAGCCGGCCGCCGACGAGGGCGAGCGGCCGTCTAGTCGCGGCCATCGGCTTCCTCATTCGGCCGCAAGCGCCGGGTCAGGAGGTCCAGGCAGGCCATGCGGACGGCGACCCCCATCTCGACCTGCTCGCGGATCAGGCTCCGGTCGATGTCGTCGGCGACCTCGGAATCGATCTCCACGCCCCGGTTCATCGGGCCGGGATGCATGATGAGCGCGTCGGGCTTGGCCACGGCGAGCTTCACCCGGTCGAGGCCGTAGAAGTGGAAATATTCCCTGACCGAGGGCACATAGGCGCCCTGCATGCGCTCGGTCTGGAGGCGCAGCATCATGACGATGTCGCAGCCTTCGAGGCCGCGGCGCATGTCGGTGAAAGCCTCGACGCCCAGACGCTCGATGGCGGCGGGCAGGAGGGTGGGCGGCGCGATCACCCGGATGCGCGCACCCACCGCAGTCAACAGATGGATGTTGGAGCGCGCGACCCGGCTGTGCAGCACGTCGCCGCAGATGGCGACCAGCAGGCCCTCCAGCCGTCCGCGCCGCCGGCGGATGGTGAGTGCGTCCAGAAGCGCCTGGGTCGGGTGCTCGTGGCTTCCGTCGCCGCCGTTGATGACGGCGCAGTCCACTTTCTGGGACAGCAGGTTGACCGCGCCCGAATCCGGGTGGCGCACCACCAGCACGTCGGGATTCATGGCGTTCAAGGTCATGGCCGTGTCGATCAGGGTCTCGCCCTTCTTGATGGCGCTGGAGGCCGCCTGCATGTTGATCACATCGGCGCCCAGGCGCTTGCCCGCCAACTCGAAAGACGTGCGGGTGCGGGTCGAGCTTTCGAAGAACAGGTTGATGACCGTCCGGCCGGTCAACAGGTCGCGCTTCTTCTCCGCGCTGCGGTTGAAGGCGACATAGGTTTCGGAGAGGTCGAGCAGCCCGCCGATCTCCGCCTTGGAAAGCCCTTCGATGCCCAGCAGGTGGCGGTGGCCGAATCGAAGGGCGGCGGCGGCGCTCATCGAAGGCTGCTTATAACCTCGCGCTTCGCAGAAAGGAAGCGATGGCGAGGCGATGCCTCAATTGGTCGCGGACTAATGTCTGAGCTCGCCGTAATCATGGGTGTAGTCGCCGGACTCAAACCGGTCCATGCGCTGGGTCCAGGTGGTGCCGGGCCAGAGGTAGTCGACCCGAAGCTCGGCAGGGCGGTAGACGGCGGTGTAGACCGTTGGGGACGCGGCCCGGCGGGAGTAGAGCGGCGGCTCAAGGAAGCGCGCGGTCAGATTCGACAAGGTGGCGGCTGGATCGTTCAGGGCCAAGAACGCGGCCCGCTCGCGCTCGATGGAGTTTCTGATGGCCGGAGAGTCCTGCGCCGTAGCGATCTCCTGGTGGTTGGCGCAAGTCCGGCCCGGCGAGAAGGCCGGCTCGCGATCGGGCCCGAGGAACAGCGTCGCGAAAGCACCCGACCGGTCGAGCAAGGTCACATTTTGTGAAGTCGCGACTGGAATTCGGCTCAGGGCCGTGATCGCCTGACTCACGTCTCGGCAGGTTTCGAGCAGGTAGCGGAGTATCAGGATGATGGAGAATCCGAGGCCATGGCTGCCGGCGCCGCCGAAGGTCAGGCTTGCGACGAGTCCGTCCTCATTCATGCCGTCGATGCAGCCGCCCCAGGGCCGCTGGGCCTTGGCGATCACCTTGCGGCCGGACCACGATGTGATCTCGAACCGACCGGAAACCACATCGAGCGGATAGTCGTAGTTGCGGACCAAGGCCGGACCCCCGTTGCCGAGCCAGATCGCCTGGGTGCAGCCCTGGGATTCCTGCGGCGGGCGATAGTGGCTGAGAATTCGACAGGCCATGTCGTCGTTGCCGACAAGTGCGCAGACCCGATCATAATGGGGAAGCAGTTCCGGCATGTGACGGCTGATGGCCTCGCTGCATTCCGCGGCGGAAGGCGGGTCCGCCAGGCCCTCGCCCCGGTACCAGCGCTCTGCTTCATCCCGCCCGGCCGCGAAGCGCACCAGCCAGGCTTGGCCCGGCCGATCCTCGCGCTCGAAGACGAAGCGTTTCAGCATGGCGGGCGTTCGTCGGCTATACGATCCCCTGCCGTTTCAATGCCTCGAACTCCGCCTCATCCATGTCCAGCAGCTCTTTCAAAACCTCCCGGCTGTGCTCGCCGAGCCGGGGCGGGGGGAGGCGGTAGTCGATGGGGGTGGCGGAATACTTGATGGGGTTGCCGATAAGGTCGACCTCGCCCTTGCCGGCCAGCGCGTGGGGCATGGCGATCTTCATGCCGCGGGCCAGCACCTGGGGATCGGTGAAGACCTGGTCCACGGTATTGACCGGGCTGCAGGGCACGCCGATCTGTGCAAGGCCTTCGACCCAATGCTTCTGGGTCCGCGCGTGTAGCACCGGCTCGATGAGTTCATAGATCGCCCGGCGGTTGGCGATGCGCCGTTCGTTGGTGACGAAGCGCGCATCCTGGGCCCATTCGGGGTGGCCCGCGAAGTTGCAGAACTTGACGAACTGGCTGTCGTTGCCGACGGCGAGGATCACATGGCCGTCGGAGGCCGCCATGACATTGTAGGGCACGATGTTGGGATGCTCGTTGCCCACGCGGCCAGGCACCTTGCCGGACGTCAGGTAATTGAGGCCGACGGTGGCGAGCCAGGCCACCTGGCTGTCGAGGAGGGCGAGGTCGATGAACTGGCCTTCGCCCGTCCGGTCCCGGTGATGGAGAGCGGCGAGGATCGCCACCGTCGCATACATGCCGCACATGATGTCGGCGATGCCGACGCCGACTTTCATGGGCGGTCGGTCGGGTTCGCCGGTCACGCTCATGATCCCGCCCAGCCCCTGCGCCAGCATGTCGTAGCCCGCGCGTGGCGCGTAGGGGCCCGTCTGGCCGAAGCCGGTGATGGAGCAATAGATCAGCCGCGGGTTGGCCGCCTTGAGGTCGGTATAGGCGAGCCCGTAGCGCGCCATGTCGCCGACCTTGAAATTCTCGACCATGATGTCGCAACGCGCGATCAGGCGCTTGGCGAGCGCCTGGCCTTCGGGCGTGGCGATGTCGATGGCAAGCGAGCGCTTGTTGCGGTTGGAGCTGAGGTAATAGGCGCTCTCGCTGGTGTTCCGGCCCTCCTTGTCCTGGACATAAGGCGGCCCCCATTTGCGGGTGTCGTCGCCGGCCCCGGTCTTCTCGATTTTGATGACGTCGGCCCCGAGATCGCCCAGGAGCTGGGTGCAGGTCGGGCCGGCGAGAATTCGGGTGAGATCGAAGACGCGGATGCCTGCGAGCGGGCCGGGCATGGAGGCTGGTCCTTCTTCCTTCCTTGAAGCGGCGCGACTGTCCATGGGCGGCCCGGAATCGTCAAGCCGTGGCGGGCCCTCGAGTCAGGCGATCGAGGGCGCCCTGGAGGATGTAAGCCGCGGCAAGCTTGTCGATGACCGCGCCCCGCCGACGATGGGAGAGCTCGGCCCCTTCCAGGGCCCGGCCGGCGCCGAGCGTCGAAAATCGCTCGTCCCAGAAAGCCAAAGGCAGGTCGACCTGCTGCAGCAAATTCCGGGCGAACTGGCGCACCGACTGGCTGCGCGGCCCTTCCTTGCCGTCGAGGCCGATGGGAAGCCCGACGACGATGCCGCCGATCTGGCGCTCCGCCGCGAGCTTGCGG
>Ga0265331_10001418_pt1 | contig 17590 bp, 14 predicted proteins | sample 41923metaG_FD_202088 | JGI IMG/M metagenome (GOLD analysis project Ga0265331, IMG submission 202088) | Rhizosphere microbial communities from Carex aquatilis grown in University of Washington, Seatle, WA, United States - 4-19-23 metaG | ecosystem: Host-associated > Plants > Roots > Rhizosphere... | reverse complement strand
CCGTTTCCAAATTCAGGCAATGGTTTCATGTCGGGTGGCGTCATGCCACATTGAATGTCCCATAAACGATGTCCAAACGATGATCTAACAAAAGGTGGCACTGCCGCAAGATCATCTTTCGTGCCGCCTACCCATCGCACAATTCTCATTTACGTCTCCATTATGGCAAATTTACCATATTGTGTCAACGGCTTTACGCTGCCTTCCGCGAGGCTTTGTGCGCCTCGATCATGTCGATGAAACGTTTGAATAGGTAATGGCTGTCATGGGGGCCTGGGGAGGCTTCGGGGTGATACTGCACCGAAAACGCGGGTTTGTCTTTTAAGCGTAAACCTTCGTTCGAACCGTCAAACAAGCTCACATGCGATACTTCCGCCGAGGCGGGGAGGGATTCCGGCAGCACGACGAAGCCGTGGTTCTGGCTGGTGATTTCGACTTTGCCGGTCTGCAAATCCTTGACCGGATGGTTCGCGCCGCGATGGCCGAGTTTCATTTTGGTGGTTTTGGCGCCGAGGGCGAGGGCGAGGATCTGGTGCCCAAGGCAAATGCCGAAAACCGGCAAGCCTTTTTCCAAAATCGCCTTGACCGTCGGCACGGCGTAAACGCCGGTGGCGGCGGGATCGCCTGGACCGTTCGACAGGAAAACGCCATCGGGTTTCAGCGCAAAAATTTCGTCAGCGGTCACGTTGGCCGGAACCACGGTGACGCGGCAGGATTCATTGACGAGGCAACGCAGGATGTTCCGCTTCGCGCCGAAATCGATGGCAACGACATGGTGGCGTTGTTTGTTGCCTTTGGTGAAGGCGCTGTGGCCTTCGGGGAACCATTTCCAGATTCCTTCGTTCCATTCGTAATTGGCTTTGCAGGTCACTTCCCGCGCCAGATCCATGCCTTTCAATCCCGGCCAAGCCTTGGCTTGTTTGACCAAGGCATCGATATCGAATTGGCCGTCGCGTTGGTGGGCGATAATGGCGTTCGGCGCGCCGATGTCGCGGATGCGTATGGTCAGGGCGCGTGTGTCGATGCCCGACAGGCCGACCAGATTGCTGCGCTCCAGCCAATCTTCCAGATGCCCCGCCGCGCGCCAGTTGGCGGGCGATGTGATCGCTTCACGCAACACCACGCCGCGCACGAAAGGCTTGGGGCTTTCGATGTCCTGCATATTGATGCCGACATTGCCGATATGCGGGAAGGTAAAGGTGATGATCTGTCCGGCATAGCTGGGATCGGTGGTGATTTCCTGATAGCCGGTCATGGAGGTGTTGAAGCAGACTTCGCCGACCGATGATCCCTCGGCCCCCAAACCCTTGCCCCAAAAAACGGATCCATCGGAAAGTACAAGGACGCCCGTCGCATCGGCGGGTTTTGTGTCGCGCACAATCGCGTGCGCTCGTTTTTCCAACGAAGGGCTGGTCATGTTCCTCTACTTTTCTGGGAGCCGTTTTTATCTTATAGCTCAAACGGAACGGCAATATGCCGATTCAAGACGGCTTTGGCAAATGGATTTTTGTCAGGGTTGTTGCTCAATATATGTTGTTATCTATATGTCTTAGTGCTATATTATTTGACAATGGAGGTGGCTCTTGCGCGTGTTCAAGACGAAAGCCTTTGCCCGCTTTGCGCGTAAGGAAGGCCTTGACGACAAAATGTTGGCAGCAGCCATTGCTGATATTGAGCGTGGCTTGATTGATGCCGATCTTGGCGGTGGGCTTATTAAGCAGCGCGTTGCCAGATCGGGTAGGGGCAAACGGGGTGGGTTTAGGACATTGATTGCGTATCGTGTTGGTAAAAGAGCCTTGTTTTTATTCGGCTTTGCCAAAAACGATCAGGCCAATATAGGTCCCGAAGATGAACGTGATTTGAAAGACTATGGCGCGATGTTGTTGGCACTCGATGACGCAGGCATCGATCTTATGATTGAAAACGGCGAATTACGGGAGATAAGCTATGACGAAAAAAAATAAAACCTACCGCAGCAAGATAGCCGAAGCTGTCCATGAGGGGGTGAGCGGTATGCGCCGTCTTGGCTTGGTGGATAAAAAAACTATGCGCGAATTCGATGTTCGCTGTCTGACGGCGGTGGATGATCTTTCGGCCAAAGACATTCAGGCTTTACGCAAACGCGAGGGCATTAGCCAAGCTGTTCTCGCCCGTTGCCTGAACCTGACTACGGGGCAAATCAGTCAGTTGGAACGCGGCGCAAAACATGCGCGTGGGGCAACCCTTAAATTGCTATGCCTGATTGAGGAAAAGGGGCTGGAGGTTATTTTGTGAAGGAAAGGATAAGCCTGATTTTATTTGCTTTCATCCCTCCCTTCTGTTATAAAAACCCCATGAAAACACGCGCTCGCACCTTCTTTTATGCCTTTGGTATCTGGTTCCGGTAATACCGGACACGCGCGCTCTTTCTTTCATCCCATAAATCCCTACAATGCAATCACCGAATGGTTCGGTTTAGGAAAGCTATCACTATGACCCCACAGAATTGGACTCCCGACAGTTGGCGCGGCAAGACGGCGAAGCAGATGCCGACTTATGCCGATCCGGCGAAGTTACAGGCCGCCGAAGCGCGGCTGGCCAAGCTGCCGCCGTTGGTTTTCGCCGGTGAGGCGCGACGCCTCAAGAAAAAGCTGGCCAAGGTGGCGGCGGGCGAGGCTTTTCTGTTCCAAGGCGGCGATTGCGCCGAAAGCTTTGCCGAATTCAGCGCGAATAATATCCGCGACACGTTCCGCATGATTTTGCAGATGGCGGTCGTCCTGACCTTTGGCGGCGGCATTCCGGTGGTCAAAATCGGGCGCATGGCGGGGCAATTCGCCAAGCCGCGTTCGGATGATTTCGAAACGCGCGGCGATGTGAAACTGCCCAGCTATCGCGGCGACATCGTCAACGGCATCGACTTCACCGCCGAAGCGCGGGAACCCGATCCCGAACGCATGATCCATGTGTATAATCAGGCGGCGTCAACGCTGAACCTGCTCCGCGCCTTTGCGCAAGGCGGCTATGCCGATCTTAATCAGGTGCATCGTTGGAATCTGGGCTTCGTCGAACGCAGCCTGCAAGGGGCGCGTTATCAGGAGCTGGCGGGGCATATCGACGAAACGCTGCGCTTCATGGCGGCGTGCAACATCAATGCCGAAACCTCACCGCAAATCCGCGAGACCGATTTCTTCACCTCGCACGAAGCCTTGTTGCTGCCGTATGAGCAAGCCCTGACCCGCGTCGATAGCACCAGCGGCGATTGGTACGATGTCTCGGCGCATATGTTGTGGATCGGCGAGCGCACACGCCAGCCGGACGGGGCGCATGTCGAATTCCTGCGCGGCGTCAAAAACCCCATCGGCATCAAATGCGGCCCGAGCATGCAACCGGACGATGTCCTGCGCCTGATCGACATTTTGAACCCCGCGAACGAAGCCGGACGCCTGACCCTGATTGCCCGCATGGGCAGCGAGAAGGTGAAGGCCAATCTGCCGCCGCTGCTCTGCGCCGTGAAGGCGGCGGGACGGTCGGTCGTGTGGTGTTCCGACCCGATGCATGGCAACACGCATATGTCGGGAACGGGCTACAAAACCCGCAGCTTTGACCGCATCATGCAGGAAGTGCGCGATTTCTTCGACACTTGCCGCAGCGAAGGCGTGCATCCCGGCGGCATTCATCTGGAAATGACCGGACAGGAAGTGACGGAATGCGTCGGCGGCGCGTCGGATGTCACCGAAACGAGCCTCGGCGATCGCTACGAAACCCACTGCGATCCCCGCCTGAACGCAACACAGGCTTTGGAACTGGCCTTCCTGATGGCCGACTACCTGAAACAGGAAAGACGGGTGGCGGAGGAGGGGTGATTAGCGGTGCTCGTGTGTGAGGGCGGCACGTATTTTTTGGAGCGTAGAAACAATACTACGTCCGATTGATGCAAAAGGCTTGGTCAGAGCCGATACCGTTTTCCAACTGCTTCTCACGTCAGGTGGCGGCGTCGGTTCTGCCTCGTTGGTGGGGTTGATAAATGCATAGATGTGTGGAGAAAGATTCTCACGCAAAGCCCTGTTGCTTATCAAAGGATTGCGTTCACTGGAGGTCTTTTTGGTGCCTGATACGGCAGCAATCCTTAGGCCAGTTACGGAGAATGTTGACTCGAGCAGGCTTGGGTCGAATGGTATCCGTGGTCCTTTGACAGCGTAGAAATCGTTAGGATCAACGACTTTAATGGCCAGACGATCCCTAGGCCACTCCAGTTTATATCCTCCGTCAGTGGTTTTGATAAGTCGGGTTCGTCTAAAGATATCAATGGCACTATCGCAGTGCATTATCGGTTTGAGGTTTTCAATAACCTCTGCGGTGGGTTCGCAATTTGTATCTGTACAGCCTAAGCTTCTATAGCCGAGCTCTTTGCCGATTTGTCCATCTTTCGCGACAAAATCTTGCCAAATGTATTGTTCGGGAGGAATTAAATAGCCATCCGATCCAACGATACAGCCTTCTAAAGTATGGGTAAGAATTTTTTTGGATAAATCATTGCTCTTAATTTTCAGAACGTTGACGATAGAAGTTTGCGCAACATGTTCTTTGAAGAAGACATCGTCGTGTGGACTGAGGCCATAGGCTGCACCAGCCATTAAGATCATTGAAAAATTATCGGCATCAATTTCTCCAAGTGCACGGTTGAGCCGTAGCTCCATTCTATTCGGCGCTATCCTAATCCTGTCCTCGCGCCCCGGGCTGACATAAAAGCCTCCCGTCGAGTAAAATAGACTAAATTTACTGTCACCATCGAGATGGCGATGTGCATCGCGTAGCGCATAGGAAACGCCAGTTGTTATGCGTTGAAGTTTGTCGGGGGCATGCGTGTGGGCAGCAAAAATATTACCTTCAACGTCATGGAGGCTGTAGTTTAGCTGTATACCAGCTTGTTCAATCTTATCTGGATCAAAACCATAGGCTTCGGCTTTTTCTCTTAGAACAGAGGTTATTAAATTTAGGTGATCATTGAACAGGCTTTCGTCGCACGGTTTTATTTTTAACTCCAAAACGCCTTCGCCATCGTAATAACCCTGACCATCACGTGATGTGCCAAAGAGTGGTTCGAGCATTTCCGCAATTCGTTGGTCACCGAGTATGTCGAACATCATAACTTCGCGGGCACTGAACGTGGCCACAGCCGTTTTGCGTGATTCCAGTTTAGCTCTTGCCTGTGTGGAGCTCGTGTGGCTAATTTGGGTTTCAAGATCGGCGATGATAGATTGTTTCACGCTTTCCGAATGCGCGGTCGATTGAGTGTCTGCAAACGATGTAAATTCTAACTCTGCCGCCAGGCGCACATCGGTAATGCCAAGTTGCGCCAATTTTTGGCGTAAAAGCTTATTTCCTTCACGAATATTTTCTTTTGAAAGGCCAAACATTTTGATATTAACCAATACAGATTTACATGCCGTACACCTTACCACAGTGTGGTTAAACAGGATTTAATTCGAAAAACACCCCCATTTTCAGCAATCCTTGGACTTTTCGCGGGTTTTGGCCTAGGTTGTCGTATTCAAGCCTTCAAACCCTATGGTGAAGCCTGTGTCATCCACGCCGTTGAAAACCGTTGCCGTTAATCCCGATAAGCAAGCCTTGGCCGAGCTTCGTGCCCAGATTGACCAGATTGACGGTGCTTTGCATGATCTTCTCCGCGACCGTGTCGAGATCATCGATCAGGTACGTAAACTCAAGGGCAAGCAACATCTGTATATCCGCCCGGGACGCGAAGCGCAGATGATGCGCACCCTTCTGGGCCGCCCGCAAGGCAAGTTGCCGGAGGGTTTGATCTCGCGCATTTGGCGCGAAATGATTTCCGGCTTCACGCTGATGGAAGGCGCGGTCAAGGTTGCGGTTTACACGCCGGACAAAGGGCCGGATCTGTGGGATGTCGCCCGCGATTATTACGGCGCGTTCACCCCGATGCTGGAGGTGCCATCCGCCGCCGCCGCGATCAAGGCCGTGCAGGCGAACAAGGCGACCGTCGCCGTGGTGCCGCCGCCGCAAGCCGGTGATAAGGACGCATGGTGGCCGTTGCTCGCCAACGACAAAAAGAATGTGCTGACGGTCTTCGCGTCTCTGCCATTCGAAATCACCAAGGCCGGACGTAGCAATGCCCGTAACGCTTTGCCCATGGGTTTGGCGATCGGCAAGCTGTATCCCGAATTGACGGGCGATGATTACAGTTTCCTGACTTTGCAATGCGTGCATGTGCCGGAAGCGGAAATGCGCCGTTTGCTGGGCAAGGCTGGCTACAAAGTTCGGCAATTGCTGGCGATCAGCGTTGGTCGTGGCGGTTCCGCCCCCACATCCTATCTGGTGGAAACCGAAGGTTATGTCGGTCGCAGCGATACGCGCCTCGCCCGCATCCGCGCGATGCTGGGCAGCCGGTTGCAACACCTCGCCCCCCTCGGCGGCTACGCCGCGCCGATGAAGAGCGGACGGCGGTAGCGTAATTCCCTCCCCCTTGTGGGGAGGGTTAGGGAGGGGGGGCAGGCTGGGGGCGTTGTTTCAGAATTTGAAGCAGGTCGCCAAGCGTCACTCCCCCACCCCTAACCCCTCCCGCGAGGGGAGGGGGACTTCACCGCGCTTTTCGTAACATCCTTCATAAAATACCCCACATGACTTCCCACAAACAATCCCTCGGCATCATCGGCGTTGGCGCGTTTGGCGCGTTTATGTTGCCGCATCTTGCGCCGCATTTCGACGTGACGGTTTACGACACGCAGGATGTTTCCGCGCTGGCGCACAAGCATGGCGCGGCGGTGGGTGATTTGGCGCAGGTGGCGAAGTCCGATATCGTCGTCCTCGCCGTTCCGGTACAGCGGTTGGAGGCGGTGCTGATTGCCCTCGCCCCGCAGGTGAAACCGGACGCGCTGGTGATCGATGTCGCTTCGGTGAAGTTGAAGCCGATGGATTTGATGCAGCAACATCTGCCCGCGTCGGTGTCCATCGTCGGCACCCATCCTTTGTTCGGACCACAGAGTGGCAAGGACGGCATCGCCGGATTAAACCTTGCGGTGTGCGAAGGGCGCGGTGGCCGCGCCCCATGCGTTGCGGCTTTTCTCCGCGATGTTCTGAAATTGCATGTGATCGAAACGACCGCCGAGGATCACGACCGCCAAATGGCCTATGTGCAGGGGTTAACGCATTTGCTGGGCAAAGTGATCGCCGCGCTCAACCTGCCGGAATTCCAGCTGACCACCCGCACGTATGATCTTATGGATCAGATGGTCGGCATGATCCGCTACGATTCCGACGAGCTGTTCAAAGCCATCGAACGCGAAAACCCCTTCACCACCGAAGCCAAACGCGCCTTCTTCACCGCCGCGCGGCAGTTGGAAGAAGCGTTGGGCGAACCAATTAGAAAATAGCCAAACTATCTTCTGGGATGGAGGCGATGTTGAACCTGATTGGCCCAACGGCGCTCTTCTGGGTCGGGTCTGCGCAACCATTGTGCGGCCTTCCATGATCACCCCAAAAATCAAGTTAAGCTAGGTTGTGCTTAGCCAGATTGCCAGCGGCTGTGTGCTCCATGCCAGCCTCTTTGATAACCATAACGACAGGGATAACGCGCTGGTTCTCTTGGCTATTCCCAGCCAATTGGCGGGAAGGCGAAGATTTTCACGGGGCCGAGGAAGAGGCCGCCGAGCTGGACGGCGACGGGGAGTTCAATCCCCTCCACCCCGTTCACCTGCGTCGGTTTGGCGAAGAGGCGCATGGAGGAACTGAGCATCGCTTCCTGACCGCTGGCGATAAAACCGGCTTTCATCAGGGTTTCCAGAACCGCGTCTTGATGCCCGACATGGGCGGCGAAGGCGCCTTCGGGTTGCAGATCATCATCGAATCCCATCGTGCCTTTGGCGGCCAACAGCAACGCGCCCCATTCCATATCCAGCCGGTCGAATTCGACCACGCCGACATCCTTGTTCCACGCGGCCACGGATTCCTTGCGGCGGAAATCCGGCGTCGCGCCCATAACCCGTAAATTGATTTTCAACGCCGCCATTTTGCCGCCGAAGGAAGGCGGCATTGCGGCGGGCAGGGTGATGGCACTGGCTTCGCCATCGATCGTCAATCCGGCAGCCTTGCGGTCTTTCGGTTGTTCGGCGGGGCGGGTGACGTCGAGTTTTACATCGTCGGTCAGAAAGACATAATCCGGCGAACGGCCAAGCCGCGCCATATGCATATCAATTTTGCTTTGTTCCCATGTGCCGTCGTCGGCAAGCGTGACCTCCGCCGTGCCATTTTCGCCGCCGATAATCAGCGCGTCATGCGTGTCGGCGACGGGGGCGTCGATTTCCACCTGACCTTTGAATTTCGCGGTAAAATGTTGCGTTTGCCATAGCTCGCCGCCGACATCCAGATCACCGGCGTGAAAATCGATGCCGTCGGCGTTCTTCCAATGCAAATTGACGAAGCGCAGCACCACATGATGCGGAAAGCCGAATTGTTCGCGCCGGTCATAGGTGATGTCGTAACCGGACGAACGACCTTTTTCGATCCAGCCATCGATGGTGCCGCGATACTGCGCCGCCGCGATTTGCCACAGCAGCCACCACGCGATGAACACGACAACAGGCGACAGGATGAGGATCAGAAAGATTTTGTGTTTGGGGAGAAGCGGTGTGGTCATCGTTCTCGCATGGTCAGTCCGCTTGAAATCCCGAAAAAATTTCCGTCACTTGGTCCGGTGTTTGAGTGTATGGCAGACAGTCGAAGTGACAGAAATTTTTTTGGGTTTTCAAGTTGACGTAGAATTATGAAAAATGGGAGCCGGGGTAAAGCGTGATGCGCGATCGCACAGCCGCATTTGAACCCCGGCAACCAATGCCCAACTAAAAACCGGCGGTTGCCGGCCCTCTACTCTAGTCAAGGCAGATAAAAGTAGACGGTAGGGGCGGGGGTGTCAATAAAATGTTCTTGTTTTGTTCAAATATATTTTTGCGGTTATAACATGAAGGTTTTATGGTAACATATTGGCAGCAAAGGATGATTAATGAATCAGAATCATAATCCGCATGATGATGTCGTGCAGCCGTTCCAGTTGGAGTCCAGCAGTCTGCGCGGGCGTTTGGTGCGGCTTGGCCCGTCGCTCGACGCGATTTTGCGCCAACATGACTATGAAGCGCCGGTCGCCGCCTTGCTGGGCGAGGCAGTGGTGGTGGCGGCCGCTTTAGCGACGTCGTTGAAGTATGAAGGCGTCTTTACACTGCAAGCCAAGGGTGATGGCGCGATCCGCATGTTGGTTGCCGATGTCACCAGCGATGGCGATGTGCGCGGTTACGCGCAACTGGCGGAAGGTGTGCGCACCTTTATGCGGACTCCGGTCGGTGATGCGCGGTTGTTGGGGAAGGGCTATCTGGCTTTTACCGTCGATCAGAAAAAACAGGATGACCGGTATCAGGGTATCGTCGAACTTTCCGCGCCGAGTATTGCGGAGGCCGTTCAACATTATTTCCGCCAGTCGGAACAATTGCCGACCGGTATCCTCGCCGCCGTGCGGCAGGACGAAGCGGGGCATTGGCGCGGGGGCTGCCTGATGTTGCAACGCATGCCGCGCGAAGGCGGTATTGTTTATGAAGGCGGCGGTGATCGCTCAGCCGAAGATGACTGGCTCCGCGCTATGATGCTGATGCAAACTTGTGGTGCGGATGAATTGACGCATCCGACGCTAACGCCGAATGATCTTTTGTTCCGGCTGTTCCACGAAGAAGGCGTGCGCGTGTTCGAACCGCATCCGTTCCGCCATCAATGTCGTTGTTCGGAAGAACGTGTGCGGGGCATGCTGCGTTCCCTGCCGCGCGAGGAGATTGAGACGATGACGGTGGATGGCATTGTGTCCGTCACCTGTGAGTTCTGTAATCGCAGTTATCTTTACGATGAAAAACGGCGGGATGAGCTGTGGGGCTAATTATCCGGCCCTGAGCAGCGGCACTGCCGCGTCGCGTTCGAAGAGATAGAGCAAAACACGCAAAGCCTTGCCGCGTTCGGATTCCAGTTTCGGATCGCGACCGAGGATGACTTGGGCATCGTCATGCGCGATGTCCAGTAAATCGCGGTCACGCACCAGATCGGCAAGGCGGAATTCCGGCAAGCCGCTTTGCCGCGTGCCCAGCATTTCACCAGGGCCGCGCAGGCGTAAATCTTCCTCGGCGATACGAAAACCGTCTTCGGTTTCGCGTAGCAATTTCAGCCGCGCCTGCGCCACCTCGCCAATCGGTGATTGGTACAAAAGCAAACAGGTGGATTTGTCGTGTCCACGTCCGACACGCCCGCGTAACTGGTGCAGCTGCGACAGGCCAAAACGTTCGGCATGTTCGATGACCATCAGTGTGGCGTTCGGCACATCCACGCCAACCTCGATCACCGTCGTCGCTACCAGAATTTTGATGTCCCCAGCGGCAAAGGCGGCCATGACGCGGTCTTTGGCTTCGGTGGGCATTTGGCCGTGAACCAGCCCGACTTTATCCGCGCCGAAATGCTGCGCTAGTAAATCGGCGCGTTCCGTCGCCGCCGCCAGATCCAGCGTTTCCGATTCCGCCACCAGCGGGCACACCCAATAGGCTTGCGTCGTCTTGGCAATCTGGCGGCCAACGCCCGCGATCACTTCCTCCAATCGTGCAATGTCGACAAGGCGGGTGTCGATGGGCTGCCTTCCCGCCGGTTTGTCGGCGAGGCGCGAGACATCCATATCGCCATAGGCGGTTAACGTTAGGGTGCGCGGGATGGGCGTTGCCGTCATCACCAGAATATCGACGCCGTTGCCTTTGTCCGACAATTGCAAACGTTGGTTGACGCCGAAGCGATGTTGTTCGTCGATGACGGCGAGGCCGAGATCCTGAAACCGCACATCCTCCTGAAACAACGCATGCGTGCCGACGACAAGTTTCAGGGAACCATCGGCAAGGCGATCCAGTGTCAGTTTCCGATCCGCCGCGCCGCGTGATTTACCGACCAGCAAGCCGATGGAAATACCGAGCGGTTCCAGAAAGCCCGCCAGCCGTGCGTGATGTTGTTTTGCCAGAATTTCGGTGGGGGCCATCAGCGCGGCCTGCGCCCCTGACTCCATCGCTTGCAACATGGCGATCAGAGCCACCACGGTTTTACCGGAACCGACATCGCCTTGCAGCAAACGTAGCATCCGCTTGGGGGACTTCATATCGCCGCTGATTTCCGCAATCGCCTGATTTTGCGCGTTGGTGAGGGTGAAGGGGAGGGAGGTGATGAGTTTGTTTTGCCATTCCCCTGTCCCCGCCAACACCCGCCCCGCCGCGCCGCGATGATGTTGGCGAATGACGGCCAGTGCCAGTTGATCCGCCAGCAATTCGTCATAGGCCAGACGCCGCCGCGCGGCGGAAAGGTTGGTGTGTTCCGTGCCTTCGGGGGCGATGTCCGGTGTCGGTTTGTGCGCGGCGAGTACCGCCGCTTTCCAAACCGGCCAGCCTTCACGCGCCATCAAATGGGAATCGTTCCATTCCGGCAGATCGGGCAACTTCGTCAAAGCTTGTTCGATGGTTTTCCGTAGCATCTTGCCGCCGATACCCTCGGTCATCGGATAGACGGGTTCAAAGCGCGGGATTTCGTTGATGCGTTCGACCGGCACAACATAATCCGGATGGTTCATGCTCCAATTGGCTTTGTAACGTTCCAGAAGACCGCTCACCACCACTTTGCGATTGGTGGGGTAGAGGTTCGAAAGATAATCACCCTTCACATTAAAATAAGTGATGATGACCTGATCCGTGTCGTCGACGCCGACGATGCGGTACGGCAGTTTCGGTTTGGGCGGCGGGTTATGTTCGACGATGTTCAGCGTCAGCGTCACGACGCGATCACGATCCGCGTATTTCAGTTGCGGGGTATAGCTGCGGTCGATCACCCCCGACGGCAGATGCCACAACAGATCCACCACATGTTCCCCCACCAGCTTTTGATAAAGCGGCGCCATGCGCGGCCCAATGCCCTTCAGCGAGGTTATCGGCGCGAACAGGAGAAAGAGGATGGAGGGGCGCATGGGGTAGGGGATGTTGTAGGGGCTAAAAAAACCACAATACACCGAATAATCCCCAGCCTCTAGCCTCCAACCTCCAGCCTCTGCTACAACCCATCCATGAGCGATAAAACCGACCACCAACAACACCGCGACCGTCTGCGTTTCCGCAGTTGGCATCGCGGCACGCGCGAAATGGATTTGCTGCTTGGCCGCTTCGCCGATGCGCATTTGCCTGCCTTCACCCCCGAACAATTGACGCGGTATGAAAGCTTGCTGGAGGTTGGCGACCCCGATCTGTACAACTGGATTACCGGCAAGGAAGCCGTGCCTGCTGAACATGCCAATGACGTTGTGACTTTGTTGTTGAGCCACAAATTCACCGATGGCCATTCTTAACCGTTAGGGGGCTTTCATGAACCAGATTGCTATTTTCCAGCCCGTTGGTGCCTTGGCGCTTCTGACTTTTATCGTGTTGCTTCAGGTTCCCATTCGGCGTTTTGCGGCAAAGGCGAAAAAGCAGGTGACGGCAAGCGATTTTGCGCTGGGTGAATCTCCCCGCGTTCCCGAATGGGTCGCGGTGGTTAATCGCAATTACATGAATCTGCTGGAAAGTCCGATCCTGTTTTACGTCATATGCCTGATGTATTTCGTGACGAACCGTGTCAGCGAAAACACATTGGCTTTGGCGTGGGGCTATGTCGGCTTGCGGGCGGCGCATAGCGTCATTCACATCGCCTATAACAACGTGATGCACAGAATGCTTGCCTTCGCGGCCAGTGTGATCGTTTTACAAGTGTTGTGGGTTCTCTTTTTTGTTGCGGGATAATTTCGGGCGCTATGTTCACCAGCGGTTTTAATCCTTTAACGCCTGGGCGCGTTATCCTCGCCGGTGCGCCTGCCGGACATGATGTGCGTGTGCTGGCGGAACTCGCGGTGCGGGTCCAAGGCAAGCCGTTGATTTTTGTTGCGCAGGATGATGTGCGCGCGGCCTTGGTCGCGGATGCGCTTGGTTTTTTTGCGCCGCAGACCGAAGTGCTGAATTTTCCGGCGTGGGATTGCTTGCCCTATGACCGTATCTCGCCGCATGCCGATATCGCGGGGGAACGGTTGGCGACGTTGGGACGTTTGCGGAAAGCCTTTAAACAGCCTTGCATCCTCATCACCACCATCAACGCCATCGTGCAAAAGACCGTGCCGCCGGAGGTGTTGCAACAAGCCAGCCTGAACACCGCCGTCGGCGACACGCTGCCTGTCGAAAGTTTGCGCGGTTTTCTGGCGGCCAATGGGTATGTGCAAACCGGCACGGTGCGCGAACCCGGTGAATATGCCGTGCGCGGCGGTATCGTCGATCTGTTCCCGACCGGCTATGCCGCGCCGCTCCGGCTGGATTATTTTGGTGACGAGATTGAATCCATCCGTGTTTTCGACGCCCTCAGCCAAACCACCACGGACACGTTGCAAGCTTTCGCGCTGAACCCGATTTCCGAAGTGTTGCTGGATGAACGATCTATCGCGCATTTCCGTACCCAATACCGTGCCTTGTTCGGCGCGGTCACGGATAATGATCCGTTGTATGAAGCCGTTACCGCAGGCCGCAAATTCCCCGGCGTCGAGCATTGGCTTGGCCTGTTTTATCCGCATATGTCCAGCCTGTTCGACTATGCCGCGGAATCCGCCGTGGTGTTCGACCACCAATCCGACGAAGCCATTACCTCGCGTTTGCAACAAATCGACGATTTCTACCAAGCCCGCACCGGCCTCTACCAAGCCAGCAAACGCGTTAAGAAAAACAGTGCAGAATCTTCGGTGGCCTATAAACCCGCGCCGGTGGGTGCGCTTTATCTTGATCAGGCTGCGCTGGATAAAATTCTTGCGGGCAGGGCGGTTGCAACATTGTCACCGTTTGGGGCGGTGGATTAGCCGTTACTATTCCTGGCAAGATAGGTTTTTATTATATCTGCAAGTTGATCACGTCGGCTGGAAAGAACCGGAAGTAGGCTTTCGACAGAATGTTCATCAACCGGAACCGCTTCACAGGTCTCGGCGCAAAAATCACGAATTTGATCGTCTGTTGTTCGTTCTATGCGTTGAACCGATGCCGCCATGACATCAGGTTTTAGTTTGATGTCGAATTCTAATTCATCCCACAAGTCAGCAAGATTTTCTGTCAGCATTCTGATGTGCGTGTCTTTTTTGCCAACCTTTGATAGCTGAATACTACTGAAGTCACAGTGGTAGGAAATGCGTGAGCCATCCGATTGATCGCTGATAATGAGTGCGCCGGTGTTTATGTCGGTGTTGTTCATGAAGAGCATAAAAGGAATAACATCCGACAATTCGAACGAAACAATTTCTTCATAATCATGGTGACGGTTGCGTCTGCAAATTTGTTCTAAACTTTGTGGAAACTCACCTAAAACTGGGGAGACAAGAACAAACAGATCATCGGATAATTTTTCAGCTCGATTGAGGGGTACTCTATGCCCCGTAATTTTGGCAGCCTGTCCTGCCAGCAACTCGTTGAAAGCATGTATCCGTTCCACAGGTTTGGCAAACGCAGCGGTTCCATCGGCCTGGGTTACCCATAACCCTCTGCCGGATGGGTTGGCGAGATGTTTCCAATGCGTATCGGATAAATTGATGGTGGCACAATCTAGCCTTCTGAGGGCAGACGCTATGTGGCCATCCCATATCTCTTGTACCTCGCTTATATGCATGCCTCAGCCACCAGTAAGTTTAAAATAATTATTTTTTACTCTTTTCAATTTACAGCATTATAACAGGCGCAAGGCTTGAAATAAATTGTTGCGTAATAGGCAGTCGTACGGAAAATACCAGTGATATCAAACGCATTAACCATAGACACCCATGGCCGCCGTGGCCACGACTTTGCCGATGCCCGCGCGAAGGCGGAGGGGCATGAGCTGTATGCCGCGTTGCAATCCGCCATCGCCGAACATCATGGGGCGCAGCGGCGGGTGGCGATTGTCTGTTACAGTCAGGGTTCCGCCGAACGGTTGGCGGGCATGTTGCGGCATCACGGGTTTAATGTGGCGGGTACCTTAGAGGCATCCTCCCTCACCCCCATCAAAAACTGGGATGAATTGCGGAAATGTGATGCGAAGCTGATTGCGCTGGTTATTCTGGGGTTTGAACACGGTTTCGTCTCGCCCGATCTCGCGCTGATTACGGAACAGGATATTCTCGGCGACCGTCTGGTGCGGCCTGCGCGGAAACGCCGTGTGGCGAAACAGTTTCAATTGGAACTCGGCAGCCTGAACCCGGGCGATTTTGTCGTGCATGCCGAACATGGCATCGGGCGGTATGAGGGGTTGGAGGCGGTTACCGTTTTCAACACCACGCATGATTGCGTGAAATTGATCTATGACGGCGGCGACAAGCTGTTCGTGCCAGTCGAAAATCTCGATGTGCTGAACCGCTATGCTACGGCGGATACCGGCGCGGTGTTGGATAAGCTGGGCGGCGTGGCGTGGCAGCAACGCAAATCGCGCGTCAAGAAACGTTTGAAAGACATGGCCGAAGCCCTGATGAAAATCGCGGCGGAGCGTGAGTTGCGCAAAGGCGAGATCATCACCGCGCCGGAAGGCGCCTATCAGGAATTCGCCGCGCGTTTCCCCTATGCCGAAACCGAAGATCAGGCGAACGCCATTCAAAATGTGCTGGACGATCTGGCCAGCGGCAAGCCGATGGATCGGCTGGTGTGCGGCGATGTCGGCTTTGGCAAAACCGAAGTCGCGCTTCGTGCCGCCTTCGCCGCCGTGCAATCGGGCTTGCAAGTCGCGGTGGTGGTGCCGACCACGCTGTTGGCGCGGCAGCATTTCAATAATTTCTCCCGCCGCTTCGCCGGTTTCCCCGTGCGCGTTGCGCAATTGTCGCGGATGGTGAGCGTTGCGGAGGCGAATGCGACCAAAGCCGCGATGAAGGATGGCAGCGTCGATATCGTCGTCGGCACGCATGCGATGCTGGGCAAGGATGTGGGGTTCCGCAATCTCGGCCTCATGATCATCGACGAAGAACAGCATTTCGGCGTGAAGCAGAAGGAACGGCTGAAAGAAATGCGGGCGGAGGTGCATGTGCTGACCCTCACCGCCACGCCGATCCCGCGCACGCTGACGCTGGCGATGTCGGGGGTGCGTGAACTCAGTCTGATCGCCACGCCGCCGCTTGACCGTTTGGCGGTGCGCACCTTCGTGCTGCCCTATGATCCGATGGTGATCCGCGAAGCGATCATGCGCGAACATTATCGCGGCGGGCAATGTTACTATGTCTGCCCGCGTATCGAGGATTTGGACAAAGTCGCTACCGAGTTGCGCGAATTGGTGCCCGAAGTGAAAATGGTCACCGCCCATGGCCGCCTGTCCCCGACGCAGCTTGATGACATCATGACCGCGTTCGACGCCAAACAATATGATCTGTTGCTGGCCACCAACATCGTTGAATCCGGTCTTGATATCCCGAACGCCAACACCATCATCCTGCACCGCGCCGATATGTTTGGCCTCGCGCAACTCTATCAATTGCGCGGACGGGTTGGGCGGGCGAAATTGCGCGGCTATGCCTATCTGACCTATGCGCCGAACGCGCTGTTGTCGCCAACGGCGCAGCAACGGCTGGAGGTGATCCAGACGCTCGACCAACTCGGCGCGGGGTTCCAGCTGGCCAGCCACGATATGGACATTCGCGGCGCGGGCAATTTGCTGGGCGAAGAACAATCCGGCCATATCCGCGAGGTTGGGTTGGAACTGTATCAACAAATGCTCGCCGACGCCGTCGCAGCGGCACGAGCTGGCGGCGCAGCGGCGGAGCAAGCCAACGAACGTTGGACGCCGCAAATCAACCTCGGCATGTCGGTGCTGATACCGGAAAATTATGTGACGGATCTGAATGTCCGGCTTGGTTTGTACCGCCGCCTCGCCGATGTGGCGGAGGATGACGAAATCGAACCGATCGCCGCCGAGATGATCGACCGCTTCGGCGCGCTGCCGCCGGAGGTTGAAAATCTGCTGCAAACCGTCGCGGTGAAACAACTCTGCCGCAAAGCCGGTATCGACAAAGTCGATGTCGGCCCCAAAGGCGCGGTGATTTCTTTCCGCAACAACAGCTTCGCCAAACCCGGCGCGTTGATTGATTGGATCACCCGCCAAACCGGCACCGCCAAAGTCCGCCCCGACCAAAAACTAACCCTGATGCGGGCATGGGACGACGCGGAACAGCGGCTTCAGGGGATGAAAAAGACGCTGGGCGAATTGGCGCGGTTGGCGGGGTAAATCCCGATTACAATTTTAAGCCACTCTCTTTAGTCTTGCCGTAACGAGTAATTAGAGAGGCCAGTTGTCTAGCAACATGCACACCCTAAAAACACAAAACCCGATCCAGAAAGGATCGGGTTTGAGCTTTGAACAGCCAAGGTGTTCATAAACTATTTGCTTAATGGCTTCGTGCGCAGAGATTTCTGTGTGCCAAATAGCCGTCGGTCACCCATGCACTTACGGAGTAGCATGTGATTGTACTATGCTGCTGCTGATTTCTGGCTGCTGTGGGGTATGCGCTTTTTGATAA
>Ga0265331_10001417_pt1 | contig 17593 bp, 16 predicted proteins | sample 41923metaG_FD_202088 | JGI IMG/M metagenome (GOLD analysis project Ga0265331, IMG submission 202088) | Rhizosphere microbial communities from Carex aquatilis grown in University of Washington, Seatle, WA, United States - 4-19-23 metaG | ecosystem: Host-associated > Plants > Roots > Rhizosphere... | reverse complement strand
CTGCGCTCCGTCAACAACTTGGCCCTCCGCGGCACTGGAGGCCCCGCAGACGCACGCGGCCGCCTCACCCCTATCCGGCGATCGCCGCCTTGATCGCCGGTTGACCTTCAATTGAGGTTTTCGGGATTATTTGAGCAAGAAATAGGACGGGGTGGTGGATAGGACTGAGTAAAGAGCCCGGCGCGCGGCGAATGAGCAATTCCAGATCCGCCGACCGGGAAGGAGGACTCGTCGCTCAGCGGGCTGTGAAAAGCGGCCCTGCCGCGGCATCGCCGGGCGGTCGGAACATGCTGGACTCATCGATGCACAGCTTCCCATCCACCGTTTCGACAAGCAGCTCGCGCGGTGGTGGATGGCTGATGAAGTGGATCGGGCTCGCCGTCACCCCGTAGGCGCCGCTGCACTCGATGCCGACGACGTCGCCGGCATTGATCTCGGGGAGCTGCACTTGCCGCCCGAAACTGTCGATGGAGGTGCACAGCGGCCCCACCAGATTGTAGGGGCGTGACACGCCGTCACTCGGCGCGCCCAGGCGGAACATCCGGTAGTTGCGAAACAGCACGGTGCCGAGGTGGCCGGCGGCGCCGAGATGGTGGTTCATGCCGCCGTCGCACAAGCAAATTTCGGCGCCGCGCGAGGACTTCTTGCGAATCACCCGCGTCAGGTACACGCCGGCTTCGCCAATCAGATAGCGGCCGGTTTCGAGCACCAACTGCGGGTTGCCGAGGCGGTGCGCGAGTTGGTCGAGCGCCGGGTTCACACGCGCCGCGACCGCTGCGAGATCGACCGGCTTGTCGTTCTCGTAGTACGGAATGCCAATGCCGGAACCGAAGATCAGCCGCTGCGGCCGCAGGCGGTGCGTCTCGCACACGCGGCGAAAGAGATCGATGAAAATTTCGTAATTCTCAGCGATGGCATCGGCTCGCAGGCACTGCGTCCCGGAGTAGATGTGCAGGCCGCGCACCTCGAGGCCGGGCAGCGCCTGAATCGCCGCGATGGCGCCGTCGATGTCTTCCTCGTCGATGCCAAACTGGGTCGCCGCGCCGCTCATGCTGACGCCAAAGCCACGCGGGACTTTCTTGGGGGCGATGCGCACCAGGACGCCCTGGGTCTTGTGGGCGCGCACGCAACTTTCGTTCAGCAACCGCGCTTCATCGACCGATTCGAGGACGATCTCAGCGACGCCGTGTTCGATCGCCGCCCGCAGCTCGCTCGCGGTCTTCGCCGGGCCGGTGAAGCTCAACTTCGCGCCTGGCCAGCCCGCCGCGCGGGCGCGCACCACTTCACCGCCGGACGACACATCGAGGCTGTCGACCTGGCCGTGCAGGCGGCTCAGCACGCCGGGGTTGGGATTGCTCTTGACCGCGTAGCTGAGGGCGAAGCGCCCGCCGAATGCACCGCGCAGATGCGCGATGCGCGCCCGCAGTTGGTCGATGAAATAGACGAAGCACGGCGTGCCATGATCGCGAACGATCTGCAGAAGCACGGCGTCGCGTGGCGGCATCTCCCCTCCGTGCCGCGCGCTAGGGCGTACTGCGTTCGACCAGGGCGAGAATGCGCTCGATGCTGTCGAGGTTCTCGAGGCTGACGTCCGCCGCGTCGAAGCGGACGTTGCAGTGCTCTTCAAGGTACGTGATGAGCTGTACCAGAGCAAAGGAGTCGATTACGCCCGAGCTGAACAGTGGTGTCGCGACTTCGACATCGTTCGTTTCCACTCCGAGCTCATCGCGCAGGTATTCGAGCAGGTTGTCGGCTGTCAATGCCATTGATTTGATCCGTTCGGTAGAACCAGCAGAACCGCTATCCTTTTTCAAGGCGGACGCGAAGTCAAGACGGTCTTGACTCGCGGTGCTGCGGGTGCGTCAGGCGTTCACGTAGGTGTGGGTCACCAGGCCGTCGCGTGCGTAGCCGAAGCGCTCGTAGACGCTGATCTCCACCGTCTTCCGGCTTTCGACCCAGAGGTATGAGGTTTGGACGCCGCGGGTGGCCACGTCGGCGAAGAAATCGTCGTAGACCTTCAATGCCACGCCCGGATGGTTGCCCGGCCGGCTGTACCAATAATTGGGGTGCGCCTTGCGGCCATGCAACTGGAAGATCAGGTACGCGTCGATCTCGCCGTTGCTGCGGTGCACGATCGCATGCCTTTGACCGACGAGGGCGCGGAACGCTTCCCGGTCCGGGAGGTGATCCAGCCGCGGGTCGAAATCGTGGCAGAGGCTGTCGAACAAGGCGTCCGCTTCCGCCACCTCGGCATAGGCAATGGGGCCGCGCGCCTTGCGCCGCGGATGGTCCTTGTTGGTCATCCGCCAGTAAACGGCCATCTTGGTGAACCCGGCGGCGCCAAAGGCCGCATCGATCGGCTCGTGGTCGTTCCGGCTGGTGATGTAGTCGGCAACCAGGGGTCGCGTGGTGACCGTCGCCAGCAGCTGGGTCAGATCCGACACCTCACGCGAGAGAAAATACAGGCGATGAAAGTCATGCTCGCGGTCCAGGAAGATCAACGACGCCGCCGTGCTCCACACCGGCAGCTCGGTCGCGCGCAGTCGCGGAAAGAAGTAGTTGCTGCGCAGCTCGCCGTGCGTAGCATGACGGAGGCGGTTGATCTCGCTCACGAGTTCAGCTTGTGTCACGCGTTTCATCATCAACTGAACGAAATCAGGGTTCATTTCCTCACGAGCGCCCGCTGATGGCAGATGGCGTATGGCTGATGGTCAGAACCGATCGGCTATCAGCCGTCGGCCTGTCGGACTTGGCAGCCCCTAGCGACCAACGGGAGCGGTCCATAGAAAATTCGCCGACCGCAGGTCCTAATTGCTCGGCTTGGTGAGGTCGCCCTTGAGCTTGCTGACCATCATGCGAAGCTGGTGTTGGCGGCGCGCCTTTTCATCGTCTGCCGCGGCGGCGACCTGAATCGGCGCGTAGCCGAATTGCTGCGCGACGGCGTTCACGATCGGCGCGAGGCGCGCCAGGGTTGGCTCGGAAAGCTGTCGCCAGCGTTCCAAGCTGCCGCCGGTGATCGCCGGCTTCTGATAGGTCTTCCAGTCACCAAGCCCGACGACGTCCTTGCTCTGCATTGCTCGCCCGACGAGTGCCGCCGTATCGGTCGGCTGGCCGAGGAACGCGAGGATGCGGCCGAGCTGCGTGGGCGCGTCGGCAACCAGATCTTCGTAACGCACACGGACACAGCCCGTGTGGTGCGCCGCCGCGAAGCCGAGCAGCCGGGTGTTCGCATCGGCCCACGCATGTGCGAAGGCGTCCAGCTGAGCAGGGTAGCGACGCACGTAGTCGTGCAGCTCGTAGGGGAACACCTCCATCTCGTCGCACAACTCCTTGGTCGAGCACACCACGTCGAGGGGATGGCGCACGATGCACACGTAGCGGCAACGCTCGCCGCAGATGCGCTCGACGGTGTCGAGGTGGAAGATGTCGAACGGGCTCTTCTCCACCCAGATGGCCTTGCCGGCGCGGTCACGAATGTCGCGAAACAGGCCGAAAGCGAGCGCGCGCAAGCGGTCGAGGAGGTCGGTTTCCTCGATGCCGGAGTAGGCGAGGCCGGCCAGCGGGCCGAGTTTCATGCCGCGGGTAATCTCGTGGGCCGTGAGAAAGCGGCCACAGGCGTTCAGAACGTTTGTTTCGGGCGGGCAGCACAGCGCCGGATGCGCGTTGAGCAGCCGGCGCAGCAATGTCGTGCCGCTGCGCGGGAAGCCTAGAATGACCACGCCCTCATAGGGTGCTTCGGTCTTGCCCATCGCTCCTACCCTGTCTCACGCCAGGACTAGCGCCCATGGGGTCGCTGCGTCCCGTCTGGTCCGCGGCAATTTAGCATGTCGCGTGTCATACAACGAGCACGCGCTTGAACTCGAGCCGCGCCGGGCTCCATGCGATGCGCCTGAGGATCCGCGGCGCATTCAAGGCTCGTCGTGCTGCGCCAGCGTCAGCTCAATGGCGACCGCGGGGCGGGCGTGGGGTGGGTCGCCCTCTTTGAAGAACGCCCCGTTGACCACCAGCGGCGTCTCGCCTGGCCACCATGCGACCCGCCGGTAGCCTTCGCCACGGAAGCCGGGTTTGCGGTAGACAATGCGGGCGCGCGAGAAGTAGAGGCGGCGCAAGTCCTGCCCGCGTTGCCGCAGATGGTCGGCGACAAAGACCTCCATCATCCGCAGATACTCGATACCGGTGACGTGGCGGTTTGGATCGGTCTGCCCGTAGTGCCACACGGGAGTTGCCGTCTCGCAAAAGTCGGGCGCGGTGGCCTGCGGCAAAAGGGCTTCGACCGTGGGGAGCTCGATGACCCGCGACGGCGCCGGGCCCAAACCCATATCCGCCGGCAGTGTGGTGACGCGGCGGCGGGCGGGGTCGGTGTCGTAGCGGGTGAACACATTGATCAGCCGGGCGCGCGCCACGATGGTGTCGAGATTGCCTTCGCGCAGCAGGACCACGTGCTGGCCTTCGCGCACCAGATGGTGGATGCCACCGGTGGCATCGATGGTCTTGGCAAGGAACGTCGCGCCACGCACCTGCAACGTGGTGTGCGCGTCGAGCGCCACGTCCGCGGTTTCGATGTCGATGAAGTACAACGGGGTGAAGATTCCGGTGAACTCTTCGAAATTCGGACGGCCGAGGCGACGATGCCAGACCCCGAAGTGGGCGCGGGCAGCGTAGTCGGGAATCGCCGACAGCTTGAGCGTGCGGCGCTCGGTCAGGTCGGGGAAGCGGACCGGCTCACGCAAGCGGACGCGCACCACACGGTCGGCGCGATCTGCGGTGTCGGGAGGCGGTTTCGACATTGATCTTCTCGGGTGGGGAATTCGGGATCAATCGGCAGCTACTCTTACCGGCCCGTCCGTGCCCAAACAAGCGGTGCCGGCACCAGCCCTACCCCCTTGACGACCATGCCATGTGACAGGCTAAACTCGCGTTTGCGAGGATGGTTTGAAATGACGCCGCCGAAAGCAACGTGGGATATCGAGAGCCGGACGATCATCGCTGCACGCGGCCGGCAACTGTGGGCCCAGTCGGCGGTGCACGGCGGCACTCCCTTCCATTTCAGCGTGCCCAGGACCGCCGCATCAGGTGGCCCCGCATGACCGCCGAGCCTACCGTCTTCGTCGTCGATGATGATCCCGCCATGCGGCAGTCGCTGCGCTGGCTGCTGCAATCGGTCGGACTCGCGGTGGAGACCTACGGCACCGCCGAGGCGTTCCTGGCGACCGTCGACCGCGCGCGGCCCGGCTGTCTGGTGCTCGACGTTCGCATGCCTGGTATGAGCGGGTTGCACTTGCAAGAAGAGCTCAAGAATCGCGGTATCCTGCTGCCAATCATCGTCGTCACCGGTTACGCCGAGGTGCCGACCGCGGTGCGCGCGCTCAAAACCGGCGCGATCGATTTCATCGAGAAGCCCTTCAGCGACCAACACCTCGTCGAAAGCGTCCGCCACGCGATTGCGCTCGACCAGGAATCGCGGGTCACTGAGGCCGAACGCGCCGAGGTGACCGCCCGTCTGGCCTCGCTGTCGACCCGTGAACGCGAGGTCATGGAACGCGTGACCGAGGGCAAGGCCAACAAGGTGATCGCTATCGACCTGGGTATCGGCGAGAAAACGGTCGAGGTGCACCGCGCCAACGTGATGCGCAAGCTGGGCGTCAGTTCCGTGGCAGCGCTCATCCGTCTGGTTCTTCTGGCTCGCGGCACTACGGGGAAACCCTAATCACCCTTTGGGTAATTCCTAACTCACATGACGCCCTCGGATGAGGTAAACGAGGGCGTGTGTGGCGGTGTGTTGGATGAGGTATTGCCACTCTAACGCATAGTCACCGAGCTGAGCAGGGTGGTGGGCCGCTGCATCCGCGGCCGACTGGAGGGTGTCATGTTGAGGCAGGGTCGTGGTACTGACGCATACGACAGGGGCGCGGCGCTTGCACCGTGGTCGATGGCGATGGAGGCACACGTGCTGGCGGCCTGTCTGGGCGCCACTCCGAGGGTTTCGCTTGCAGCGGACCGTCAGCCTCTGTGGCCCGGGACGGTTCGTGCCGTGCACGGAATGTTGCAGCAGCTGAGCCAACGGGAGGCCCAAGTGGTGCGCATGCGCTACGGAATCGGCACGCGCATGCATTCGGTCGCCGAGGTTGGCGAGCGGCTGGGCGTGATGCCCCGCCAGGTTGAACGCATCGAGCTCCGCGCCTTTCGCAAGCTGCGCGACACCTCGGTCGCTCAGGAACTCCACGAAAGGCCGGCGCCCTTCGGGGACCAGCGTCCGTCCGGACGTCAGCCAACGCTGCCCGCGGAGCCATCGCGATTGCCGGACGAACCCATCTCGAATCCCTGGGACGAAGTGTGACGCGCACCCTCCGGCACGGATCACCCGATCCGCACGTGTTGCTGATCACTGACTAGCGAGGCGCGCCTCCGACCAACTGAAGCATGCGCGCCTCGCGCTGATGGATGATCGCGGATGGCAGATGACTTGTCCTGAGGCGCCCCGAAGGGGGGGAGCGGTCCATAGAAAAGACGCCGGCCGCTGGCCCCGCCGGCCTTACGCCAGGAAGTTCGCCGACGCCGGGTCGGTCAAGTAGTCGTACCCGCCAAGAATACTCTTTGCCGTCGGGCCGCTGAGTCCCAGCCAGCGGTTGATGATCTCGCCGTAGATGTGGCGAAAGTCGAGTTGGAAAACGGCATTGCCGTCGTCATCGAGATTGGGGGTGTCGAGCTCCGGATAGGCGCCGTACACGCCACCGACGAGGTGCGTGGCGATCGCCGACTCGCCGGCTTTCGGTCCAATGACGAATTGCGGTGCGGCCGTGCCATGGTCGGTGCCGGAGTGCTGATCGTGGTCGCCGTTTTCTTCGACGCGGCGGCCGAACTCCGAGAAGGTCATGAGAACCGTGGTCCCCTTGAGCACCGCATCGCCTTGCACATCGGCCCAGAATGCCGACAATGCTCGGTCGATGTGATGCATCAGTGAGCCGTGGTATTCGCCCGGGAAGCCGTTTTGCACCTTCGTGGCGATGGCGGTGTTGGTATAGCTGCCTTGGTCGGTGTGTGTATCGAAGCCGCCGATGCTGACCCGGAAGATGCGGCAGCCCAGGGGCTGGTTGCCGGGTTGCGCGCCCTTCATGAGTGCGAACACCGTGCGCAGGTTGCGCGCCAGCGTGAAGTTCTGTCGCACGCCGGACACGCCGAACGCGCCGCTGCCATGCAGCAGCCCGTTCAAGTTGGTGGCCAGACTTTCATTGGCGCTGCCATAAAGGTCGACCTTGTCAGACGCGGTGGAACCGGTCGCGCCGATTGATTTGAGAAAGCCGGCGGCGTTGTTGACGGCGTTGCTGTAGATGTTGCTGAAACTGTTGCGGTAGGCGCTCTTGAGTCCTGCATTGGTGATGGCGTCGCTGACCGGGAAGACGAGATCGCTCAAGCTGTCGAAGGCGAAGACCGAGGTGTTGCCATAGAACAGAGGGTTCAGCTGACCCTCCGTGTCGACGGCCGGCACCGCGCTGCTGGAAGCACTGCACAGCGTATCAACGGTCCGGCCCATCCAGCCGCTCCCGGGGCCCACCAGGCTGGGATCGGCGCGGTACCAGATGGTCGAGGAGACGTCGTGCGAGAGGTTGGGATTCGGGTAGTGCACACCGCACATCACGGCGAGGTTTCCCGAATCGTACAAGGCCTTCAGACCCACCATATGCGGGTGCAAGGCGAGCTCCCCATTGTGCAGCGGGTCGTTGCCAATCTGGGTTGCGGCCAGGCTGGATTGCGCGATGTTGATGCCGCCTGGGAGGCGGACGGTGTCGTAGGCGGTCCGGTTCTGGCCGGTTCCGTCGCTCTTCGGGATCACCATGTTGATCCCGTCGTTGCCGCCCTCGACGTGCACGATCACCAGGTTGACCCCGGTCTCGCAGGGGTCGAGCGTTGCCGCGGCCTCGCGGACGCGCCACCAAATCGAGGGAAAAGCCGATGCCGCGGACACTGCCACGCCGGCCTTCATGAATTGTCGTCGCGTGAATGTCATCGCTGCTCTCCTTCGTCGGCGCGGCGTTCAGTGGACATGGTAGTCCGGAAGCGTGAGGATCAGGTTGAGGAGTCCGCGCACCTGAACCTGCACATAGTCGGGGTTGGTCAAATCCAACGCGCTGTCGTCCGGCCCCAACCACAGCATCAGCTGCGTGCGCGTCGCGTCGTCGACGTGGAAGAGGCCGAGCAGCGTCAGGAAGCGATCCACCACCGCCGCGCGCGTCGTCGCCTTGGTGTCGAGGAAGGAGTTGACGTTGTGGCCGACGTCGGAGTTGCGACTCTTGTCACCGGCGGCGAGGTCGCCGGCAAAGCCGTAGCGCTGCAGCATCGTCTGCGTGGTGATCCACGACAGGTTGCCGCGCCAGCTGAAGACGTCGGGCGGATTGAACAGCTCCTGCCCCATGTTGGCGAGCGTGCCTTGACCGACATTCTCCCGGGTCGAGCCCCCGAGCTTGCCGCGCAGCATCCGCAAGGATCCGACCACGTATTCGACCGGGCCTTTGATGGTGCGCGTGGTGTCGGCGTAGAACTCTTCCCGCATGAACATCGCGTTGAGGACCGCGGCAAGGCTGTAGTTGTTGGCCACGAAGACATCGGCGAGGTCGTCGATCAAGCTCAGGTCGGTGCGCGCGGTCCCCGCGTTCACCTCCGGGTCGTAGGCGAAGAACTTCCACAGCTTGCGGACGATGTAGCGCGCCGCGGTCGGTCGATTTTCGGTGTCGAGGTGATTGAAGATACCGTCGATGAGCACCGTGTACTCTTCCTCGATCGGCGAGTAGTGGGCCGGAACATGAATGAGGTTGGCGGCATTCTGGGTCGTTTCGCCGGGTTGCGACTGGTAGACGAACTTCTCACCGGTGTCGTGGCGGTAGCTCGGAATCTCGACGATGATTTTCCCCTTGTCCTCGCGAAACCGCCACCCGGTGAGCACGCGGGCCGCCTCGGTGACGTCCTTCTGCGCATAGTTGTGCTGGTTATTGAAATCGAAGACGCCGAGGGTGAACAGCTCCTGGAGCTCGCGGGCGTAGTTTTCGTTCGGCTTGCCGTTCTTGTTGAGGGTGCCGTCGAGCCACCAGAGCATCGCCGCATCGACCGTCGCTTGCTTTACCAGCTCGCGGAAGTCGCCGACCGCAAACTCGCGGAACAACGCGTTCTGCGTCGACATGTACAGCGGCTCGACGACTTTCGAGCGCGCCGTGGCGAAATGGGTGTGCAGGAACAAGACCATCTTTTCGCGCAATGGGTGGATCGTAGTGATCATCCGGTTGACCCACCACAGCTGCAGCTTGGCGAACTTATCATCGCCGCTGACCAGTGTGCCGGGGCCGCGTATCTTTGAGGTGGCCATCGTCAGCAGCTTGGCGACGGCCTTGTCCGGCGTGAGGTTGGCGAAGAAACGCACCTGCGTGGCCTCGCCCGTGAACTTGTTGTACCTGCCGTTGTGGCCGAACCCGGCGCGCAGCAACAGATGCGCCGCCTTTTCGTAGCTCCAATCGGCTGGATTGATATCTGCCATGACGATTCCCTTCTCGTGGTGGTCGAGTTCCTACGCCGGCAGAGCCGGAACCAACATGGAGAGGAATGGAAAACCGGAAACAGGAAACCGGAACTTGGAAACCGGCCAATGGGTCGGTTTTTCGTTTCCGGTTTCCTGTTTCCGGTTTTCCATTTTCCTTCCTTCCTTGCGGCGGACAGGTTGCATCACTTGCACGCGCCCCCGACCGTGGACACCAGCCCCGTGTCCGGCGCGTCGTGCAGGATCCAATCCGTAATCAGCTGAATCTCACCGCTGCTCAACTTGGGACGTGCGCGGTTGGCAAACGGGTCGTTGTACGGCATGCGCAATCCGTACGCGCCGACGTCGCCTAGCTGATCGTTCAGCTGCGTGCCGCCGTTGATCTTGTGTATCAGCAAGCTGTGGCTGGGGTCGCCCGCAACGACCCGTTTCAGCCCGTCGTTGAGCGCCGCTTCGTTCGTGGGGTCCGCATCCACGAGATCGGTATAGGCATGGCGGGTATCGCCGTTGCACGAGGTCTTCAGGCAGAGATTGTGTGGTGGGATCGCCGAGCCGTGGCAGCCGGCGAGGGTCGAGCACTTGCGGTCGAAGATCTCATCTTGAATTTGCTGGAACGTGCTGGTCACCCCGGCGCACGGACTGATCTTGAGCTTCGTCGTTGGGTCGACCGGCGGTGTGCACATGAATTTGAAGGTGTCGCTGTCCTTCTTGCCGCCGGGGGGACAGTGCCCCTTGGTATCCAAAGCGACGGTGCACATCGTGGGTTGCAGGCTGACGGTGGTGGTCTTGAACACCGGCCCTCTGGCGCCGAACCCGATGGACAGCGGAACCACGACAGAGAAGAAACCGGACATCAGGTCCACGTCGCCGGCGCCGGCATCGAGCGGCAGTTGATCGTCGACGAACTGCTGCAATGGCTCAAAGGCCGGGATGTGTTTCGGGTGATCGTCGTTCCCGGGCCCGGAGTACGGAATCAGGAAACTGCCAAGCGGGAAATCCTGTGGTGCGCAGCCCGCGAAGTTCGTGCTGTTGAGCGTCAGTTGCGCCGCGTAGCCACAGTATCCGAGCCGCGCGTCCGCATCGCCGCAGACGACGTCTTGATCGGCGCACTTCAAGTACTTCGGCCGCAGGGTGGGAGTGTTCGCCGCCGGCTGCGAATCATAGGTGACGAAGCAGTCGGTCGATGCCGGTCCGCCGCCGCCGATAACCTGCGCCGCCGTCCGCGACACCGTTGGGAGAAGGAGCACCGTGACCAGCAGTGCGGCAAACCGCAAACCGAAAACTACGCTGACAGCTGATGGCTGCCTGAACGAGTGCCGCCTCGTCATGGTGGTGAGATGATCCGCCCCTCTGTCCCGTTGTCAATAATAAATCGACGCAAGAATCGCGCCGTCGAACGGCGCAGACGGTCGAGCGCCGATCGCTCACAGGCGCCGCAGCAAATCGGCCAAAACTCGCCGCGCGTCAAAATGCGCTTCAGCGATCCCGCGCGCTGCCTGCGCGTGTGCGCTGTAATCCGCTGCGATGCTTGCGAATGCCGCGACCGCATCGTCCATGCCGCGCACCGCAAACAGTCCCCGGCCTGCGGGCAGCACCGATTCGAAGCCGGTGTCCTGCGTGATCACCGGACGACCCGCCGCCAGGTAGCAGGCGCCGCGATCGCTGAACCACCCGGTCCGCAGTCGGACGTTGAGATCCTTGGCGACGGTGAACTCGCCTTTGGAACGGCGGATGAAGTCACGATAGGCCAGCGCATCGCGCGAGACAGCAATCGGATCGACCGCATGCCAGCCGTGATCCTGCAGCAGCGTCGCATCGGCGGGCACCTTGTCGACGTCCATTGCGGGGGTGAACGCTTCGCCGGTGCGTGCCGGCAGATCGAGAAACTTCATCCATTCGACGCGCTTGCGCCAGCTGAAGACTTCGCCCCGGAAATGCAGGTCGCGCCGCTGTTCGTCCCACCGGCCGATGGTCGTGTACGCCGCCGTCGGTTCTGCCGGCAGCGGCGTCCACAACTCGAGCGCCAGCGGTTGCCGCGTCGGCAACCACTCGATGTGTTCCAAGGGGATCCCGCAGGCGGGCGTGCCGATGTTCTCGCCAATGGTGAAATGGCGGTCGTGGGTTGCGAGGAACGCGGACAACGCTGTGTCGCCCTGGGCGACGCGGATCTGCGTGAAGCCCGGATCGATGTCGATGAAGACCGCCAGCTGTCCGGCCTGGCGCCGCGGCAGTCGTGTCACCGGCGCCAGCGTCAGGACCACGCGCGCTTCGTTGAGCACCGCCGCCGTGCGGTCGGCGTCGAGCCCGTGATGCCGGTTGCGCGTGGCATCCCAGAACATCCAATGGTCGGCGAAGCCGAAGCGCGCAAAGAAGTCGGCGGCAAATGCCACGCCGGCATCGGGACTGACGTGCATGTTGCCGGTGGCCGGGTCGAAACAATCGGCGTAATAGGCGGTGTCCTCATAGAAATACGGATCGAGGCCGAGCGCGCGCAGACCGGTGAGGTAGTGCAGGACTTGCCAGGCGTAGCCGCCGAGGGGGCAGCGAACCAGATAGCCAGCCAGAACGATCTTGTCGGCACTCACAAGCCAACCATTTCGAGCAAGCGCGGCAGGACGCGGTCCGAGTCGAGGTGCGCGCGCGCGAAGGCGGCTGCCGCGGCGGCGTGGCGCGCGTAGTCGCCCTCCACGGCGTTCACTGCGGCGGCGGCGCTGTCGAGGTCGGTGAACGTCAGCAATCCTGCGCCGGTGGGAACATGCGTGCCGATGCCGGTGTCCTGGATGATCACCGGCCGTCCCGCCGCGAGGTAGCAGGCGCTGCGATCGCTGAACCAGCCGGTGCGGCCGACGGCGTAGCCGTTCTTGACCACCGTGAGCTCACCCCGCGAGCCGCGGATGTAGTCGCGATACGTATCGGGCGTCGCGGCATGGATACGGGGCGAGCTCAGCCGCCAGCCGTGCGCGTCGAGGCGGGCGCGATCGGGTTCGTCCGGATGAATGGCCAGACACAATTCCAGCGGCGCACCGACGCGGCGGGGGAGGTCGATCAGTCGGACGAACTCCTCTGCCTTTTGTCCGTACCACACGCCGCCCCATTCGACGGGGCTATAGCCGCGCCAGTCCGCGATGGTGGTGTAGGCCGGACCCGGCGGTGCTGTTGTCGTCCATTCGTCGAGCACCACGGGTGGCAGCGTCGTCTTCCATTCGATGCCGCACATCGGCACTGGACAGTCGGCGGCGCCGAGGTTGAGGCCGACGGTGACATGGGCGTCATGGCCGCGCAGATTCATATCGACACCGTATTGCTGCTGCCAGATTTGCACGAAGCCCGGATCAAGGTCGACATAGAGCCGGCGCCGTACGGCGGCGAGGACCGACTGCAGATGAAAGCGGCCGGACAGATTGATCAACAGATCGGTGTCGTGTGCGAGGGCCTCCACTTCGTTGCGGCGCAGGCCCACGTGACCCGCGCCCTCCCATTCGAGCAGCGCGGCATGATCGGTGAAGCCGAAGCGTTCGGTGATCGCCGTGAAGAAGCGCGCATTTGCTGAGGACGCAAACGGTGCTGGCCGCCACTCGTCGTCGATGCACTTATCGGCGGCGATGTGCTCGACGTAGTAGGTGTCGAAACCCAGGCGGCGGAAACCAAGGACGTACTGCAGGAACGCCCACGCGTTCCCGGCGCCGCCCAGCGCGTGCTGCGCCAGCGCGCCGGCGATCAGAATGCGGCGGGGCATCAGGTCACTTCTGGGCCGGCCAGGAGCTTGCCCCCATCCGAAAAACGCTCAGCACAGAGGCACAGAGAGCACGCAGGAAGAGGGGCCCAGCCTTGCAGGCGGATGCACCCTCGCCCCCGCCTTCCGGGACGAACCCAACTCCTTGGTCACAGCGGATAGGAAAACCCTGCGGGTAGCGTTCATGGTGAAAATCGTAATACCTCGACCGTTTGGCCCTGTCGACTGAATCGGCCACTCAGCGGTAGTCCGCCGACGCAAATTTGGGGTGCGCCGCGATAGGGCGCACAAGGTTGGGTCCCGGGTTCCGCCTCCCAAAATCAATGCGGGGTATTGGTAATCTAACGAGAAGTGTGTACTAGGTGGGACCGATTTGCGAAAAAGGTTGCGGGTGCCTCAAATGGAATATGAGCATGATATTTTCTTGAGCTATAAACGAGATCGGGTCCAAGAGGAGTGGATTCGCGACCATTTCCTCCCACTTCTTGAATCAGATGTGAGTAACGAGATCGCTGGGCGTTGTGGGCGGCCAGCAATGTCGATTTTCTTTGACAAGGCGGGGGCTACGGCAGGCACTGAAGAAACGATCGTCCGCGGGTTGGAGCCAGGAGCAAAATGGGAGCCCGCGCTGCAAGAGGCTATCCGAAAATCGCGCTGTATGATTGGGCTTTGGTCGCCCAACTACTTCTTCTCTGGTTGGTGCCTGATGGAGTGGAAGAGCTTTGCGGAGCGAGAGCAGAGAACCAGCGCGACTCTTGTGCTGCCGGTCTCTGTGTATGACGGAAATAATTTTCCTGAGGACGCACGTGCCGTACAGGCCTTTGACATATCTGAGTTTGTGAACATCGGTGACGGCTTCAAAAAGAGTGAAGCCTATGTCCGCTTTCAGGCTCAGGTGCGCCTGCTGGCAAGCCGGGCCGGCGGGTTGGTTCAAGCCGCCCCCGCGTTTGCGGAGTTCCCGATTGTCACATCACCTCCGCCAAGCGGCGGCATTCGATTCTCCCAGCCTCGGATGTAGGGATCATGACAGACTTGCCCACCGAAGAGACCGGTGTTCGGCTGGATTTCGACGATTCCCCGGCCGGGCTTGTCTGTACCTTCTATTCCTACAAGGGAGGCGTGGGCCGGTCCATGGCTCTGGCCAACACAGCCGCAATCTTGGCGAAGTGGGGCAAGCGTGTCCTCGTCGTAGATTGGGATCTGGAGGCGCCGGGAATTGAAAAATATTTCGATCGCTGGATCCCGCTGTCGCGCGCAAAGGTTCCCGGTCTGGTCGACATGGTTCATTCGGTGATCTCGCCGCCTCTCGTAGACTGGCGGCAATGCCTCCTGTCCGCAGCGATTCCAAATGCTCGGACGATCGATATCATTTCAGCCGGGCGTGATGACGAGAATTACGTTCCGCGGTTGCGCCAGATTAACTGGGAACAGCTGTTCGAGAAAGGGAACTTCGGGCTCTTCGTCGAACGCCTGCGTTACGAATGGAGCCGTTCCTACGACTATGTGTTGATAGACAGTCGGACTGGCATCACTGATATCGGCGGCATTTGTACGATTCAGCTTCCGGACGTGCTCCTCAGCTTTTTTACTGCCAATCAACAGAGCTTACGTGGCGTGAAGGACGTGATGGCGCGAGTTCGTAAGGCGCATCGCGATTTACCCGTAGACCGTACCAGACTTCTGATGGTGCCAATTCCATCCCGCGATGAGAGTCTCTCTGAATACAAACGAGCGAAGGAATGGCGAGAGCGTTTCGCACGCGAGCTTGCGGAATTCTATCAGGACTGGATTCCGCAGGGTGAAGACCCGGTCAAGGTGCTTGATATCCTGAAGATCCCGTACTTCCCGTATTGGAGCTTTGGCGAGCCCTTGACGGTTGTCGAGGAAGACCCCGATAACCCCAAGACGCTCACCTATTCGTATCAGCTGATTGGTCGCCTGCTGCTCGGAAGGCTGAGTTGGACGGAGGTGACGAGAGGTGCTCTCAGCGCGAAGGCCGAGCAGTCGACCCAAGTTGCTCTCTCCGAGGATCGGGCGAGGGCCGAAAAGGCACGCGAAGAGGCCTTGCGGGCTACCGCGGAACGTGATCGTAGCGCGCGTCTGAAGGAGGAAGAAGATGCGCGCCTTCAGTTCGAAAAATTCATGAGGGTCCGCTTCGCACCTGCGCGAAAAGCTATCGTGCTCAAGCGAGCGGCGTATCTGTTGTTCTGCGCTGTATGTACAGTAGCTGCGATTATTGGCGGGGTAAACTCCTCTCAGTATAATTATGATGCGAGGGTATTCGTAATTGATCGGCCAGTCGTCGTCGTTTCGGTCGCGTTTCTGGCGGCTGCTGCCGCTTCGCTTTGGGGCCTACGAAGGAGTCAGCGTCTCTTGAGGTTTTTGGAAGATGAATCGCAACGATACCAGACCAGCATAGCGGACTATCGAGGGCTGGCGCTGTCAGCTGCTCTGGTGCAGTTTCAGGAGAGAATCGAACGTTCGCTCAGAGATGGCAAAGCCGGGTCTCTGCGGGAGCCAATGCGTTCGGTTGAGAAAGAAGCACCTACTAACCCAACCGCCGAGGCGGAGCGTGTGGCCACCGGTGCTATCGATCCCTCCACGCACTTTGGCGCTCAGGACAGTCAGTCGGCGGCGATGCAACTTCTGGATGTCGACGTATTTCTCAGCTGGCGCGCGTCGCCGATTGTGGAAGGCTGGATGCGTGAATTTGAGCCATTGCTCTCGGCGTGGCTCGTGGAGGCGGTCGGTCATGATGTTCGCTTGTTCACCAGCGGGAAGGACGCCAGTGGCGCATCGCGAAGTGAAGGGTATTTGCAGGCTTTGGAGAGCGCGGGTTGTTTGGTGGCTGTAATCACGCCGTCCTACGTTGCTGATGAATCGCTGATGGAGGATTGGTTGGTCTTCCGTAAGCTCAGCAGCCGGCCAATTTTCGGAGTGATGTTGGATCGCGCATCCATCGATAGCCGCTTCCCGCAGCCGGAGATATTTGACTTCAGCGAGTACGCCTTTGTCGGTGAAGGTTTCAGCAAATCGCCGCGATACGTTGAATTTCAATCCCAGGTCCGTAAGCTGGCCGCCAAAGTGGGTGAGAGTCTTCGAGCGCAGCATGTCACCAGCGCGTAACTGCCCATCGAGTAGCTGCTGGTTCCCAGGGGGCAACGGGGACGTGGGGTGCAAACGTTGCGTTCGTTTCTGATCGCACCGCTTGCACCCCACGTCCCCGTTGCCCGTCTGTCCCCGTTTGCCGTTCAATGCCGTCGCCTATGTAGGCGTGGCGTTAGTCCAGGAACTTCCACGTCCGCGCGCCGTCGAGATGGCGAATGCGTACGCCCTTCAGGATATCCGGGGCAACGTTCCTGGTATTCACACCCATCCGACTTGAGGCCGGATTCCTTGTTGCCACCCAGTGGGTGATGCAACCGCATTGTTGACAGCGCATGAAGCGGATTCTCCGGTCTCCCCAGAGATACGATGACATTGCGGCGCGTTTGGCGCGGATGCGAACGTCCGATGCCTGGTAATAGGCCCAGAGCGTCCCGTAGCGCCGGCAGATTGAGGAATTGCAATCCGTCAGCGTGCGGGGTTTCCGAGGGATATCGATCTTGACCGACCCGCAATGGCACGAGGCTTCAATCATGCGACATCCTCCTGAGGGTGTCCCAATTGTGCCTTTGCGGCCGGCAGGATCAAGCGTATTGGGTCAGTATCCGCCGCCACTTCAGGGACGTGGGGTGCAAACGTTGCGTTCGTTTCTGATCGCACCGCTTGCACCCCACGTCCCCGTTTGCCCTCGCCGGCTGTGTGATCGAGAAGAGCTGCTAGACTCCGGCTCGGTGTGGGCGTCGGGATCACGGTCGGAGTCGGTGTCCGAAACACCTCATCGCACGTTCCGGGAGGAGCACCACTGCAATCGGCATCATCCACACACGAAAACCCGTCAAAATCGCCTCCGTTGCAGAACCTTCCGGTCGAACGACACACCGAGTTGGGACATTGACCATCGTTCAAGCAAGAGACCGACTTGAAATCGCCGCTGACGCAGACCTTCTGGGCACCGACACAAGCTGCATCATCGGCACAGTTGCTCGCCACGTCACAGCATTCGAAAACGTTCGGACCAGATGGACACACCCCGGTGAGTGATGGATCGCACACCGGATTCGACGCGACGCAGTTCACGCCAATACAACCGCAGTACCCACCATCATGTATCCGTTCGGCCAGCCACGTATCGAGCTGAGCCCCGGGATTTGCGAGCCTCTGTCGCCTGGAGGTGGTGGCGATGGAGACCAGACGACAGGAGTGGGCAGCGCGGGTCGACCGGTGGCGGCAGA
>Ga0265331_10001412_pt1 | contig 17641 bp, 16 predicted proteins | sample 41923metaG_FD_202088 | JGI IMG/M metagenome (GOLD analysis project Ga0265331, IMG submission 202088) | Rhizosphere microbial communities from Carex aquatilis grown in University of Washington, Seatle, WA, United States - 4-19-23 metaG | ecosystem: Host-associated > Plants > Roots > Rhizosphere... | reverse complement strand
TCGCCGCATTGGCTGATGTGTACGGCGATCAAAACCTATCTTGAACGCGAAGAACAATTTGAACATGAAAGGCGTGAAGACAATGAACGCTGGGAACGCTACACGCTGACAGGTGTCGCCGTGGCGCATGACAAGGTATCGACATGGCTTGGCAAACTCGCCGCCGGTCAGATAACACCAAAACCGGATGCGTCTTCCCAACCATGAAATGGCTGCCCGAAGCCTTGGCCGATATCGAACGGCTGTATGATTTTCTGTATCAGAAAAACCCTGACGCTGCCGCGCGGGCAGCCAAGACAATCTTCGATGGGGCGCTAATCTTGGGCGACAATCCACGCATCGGCCGCCCGATGCCGGATGACAGTGGCCGCCGTGAATGGTTCATTGCTTTCAGTGCAGGAGCCTATGTGCTGACTTACAGGCTGGAACACAACCAAACGCCGGTTATTATCCGCGTTTGGCATAGTCGGGAAGATAGAGATTAAAAACCTAAAAATGGAACCCACGTACCACGCGGAATTCACCCGCTTTCGGTTCGACCAAAGCAACCGCAACGCCTTGATGTTCGGTGAAAATCAAAGGTTGTTCCATCAGATCAAGCTGCTGGGGACGGATCATGACGCCCTGCCCTGCCCGTAACCGCTGGGCATCAGCGGCCATCAATGTCAGGGTCGGGATATTGCCCAGGGCAGATTGGAGCGGCAGCAAAGCCGACCCCGCCTCGCCTTGCTTGTTCAACTCTTCCAGCCTTTCCATCGTCACGGCGTGATCTAGGCGGAACGGTCCCACCTGCGTCCGGCGCAAGGCCGAGACATGGCCGCAGGTGCCCAGCACCTTCGCCAAATCACGCGCCAGCGAACGCACATACATGCCTTTGCCACAGGCAACGCGGAAAGAGGCATGGTCTTGGTTAGGCTGGCTCAGGAATTCAAACTGGTAAATCTCGACCGGACGCGGCACCAGATCCGGTTTGCCGCCCGCGCGGGCGATGTCATAGGCGCGTTCGCCCTGCAATTTGATGGCGGAAAAAGCGGGCGGCAGCTGTTCAATCACGCCGGTAAATTGTGGCAAGGCTGCGCGGATCGCCTGTTCGGTCGGGCGTTTGGAGGAGGTCGCGGTAATCTCGCCTTCCGCATCGTCGGTGCTGCGCTGTTCGCCCCAACGGATGGTGAATTCGTAAGTCTTATCGCCATCCATCACATAGGGGATCAGCTTGGTGGCTTCGCCAAAAGCCAAAGGGAGAATGCCGGTCGCCAGCGGATCAAGTGTGCCGCCATGCCCGACTTTCTTGCCGCCGAGCAAACGCCGCGCCTTGCCGACACCCTGCGTCGAGGTGATGCCGAGTGGTTTGTCGAGAATGAGCCAGCCATGAACACTGGATTTAATTTTGGGGCCGAGCATGAGATGGGAAACTTTCGATTTATGAAAAAAAGAGACGCGAGACACGAGACGAGGGAGATGAGCGGTATCAGTCTATTCCCTCGTCTCTCGTATCGTCCTCATCCCTCTCCAAATCCTTGGCAACATCCGGCTTGTGCAGAATATCGTCGATTTTCTGGGCGTAGGTGAAGCTGTTGTCGGCGGCGAAACGTAGTTTCGGGGTGTAGCGCAGGGTGATTTTCTGCGCCACTTCGTGCCGGAAATGGCCGACGATATGGTTCAGGGCGCGCACGGTTTCATCCAGCTTGCGGCCGCCGAGCGGCATGACAAAGACGGTGGCGTTCTTTAAATCGGGGCTGACCTGCACTTCGGTCACGGTGACGTCCGGCATATCCATCATGCCATGCGGCCACGGAATATCGCCGCGCATAAAGACCGTAGCCAGCGCATGGCGTATTTCTTCGCCGACCCGTAATTGGCGTTGGCTTCGCATAATCTTTAGTCCCTAGTCGCTAGTCGTTAGTCGTTAGTCGTTAGTCGCTAGCTTTTCTTGCTAACACCTAGCAACTAGCGACTAGGGACTGAATATGCAACAAAAAAGCCGGTTTCCGTTAGGAAACCGGCTTTTCGTTAGGCGATTAAAGCTTACTTGTCGCTGAGCGTGAAGGTCACGCGGCGGTTCAAGGCGCGGCCTTGGGCCGTGGCGTTGTCGGCCACTGGGTTTTCTTTACCAAAGCCTTGCGCGGTCAGTTGCGAAGCGGGAACGCCAAGCTTGACGAGCTGCTTCACGACCATTTGGGCGCGGTGATAGGACAAACGTTGGTTTGCCGCATCTTTGCCCTTGTTGTCAGTGTAGCCGCTGACGAGGACATGCTTGCCCTTGAAAGCTGGCGACTTCAACAAAGCCGCGACATGCTTGACGTTCGCAGCAGCGACCGGTGTCAGTTTGTCCGAAGCGGTCGGGAACAGAACTGCCGGCGCGATGCCTTCTTCGTCATCAACGACGTTATGGCAGCAATGAATGTTGCGCAGCGAATGGGTTGCATGGATCTGACGGGCTTCGATCTGGACCTGTACGGGGAAACCGGCCTGTTCTTCAGCGCGGGCGTCCGTGACAGCGCCGACGAGGAGCGCGAAGGAGAGGATTGCAAAAAGTTTAGTGGCCGATTTCATAAGATAGTCCTTTCTTAGAAGGCTGACGGTTGATAACGAACGATCTGCGATGCGAATTCAAAGACCCCGCTTGATGAGGTCGCGGAGAACGTAAGGCAGAATGCCACCATTTTTATAATATTCAACCTCATCCAGCGTATCGATACGACAAAGGAGCTTCACTGTGTCGCTTTTGCCACCATCGCGCCCGATTGTTAAGGTGACATCCATACGCGGCGTGATACCGGCGGCGACGCCGGTGATGGCAAAACTCTCGTTACCGGTGAGTTTCAGGTCGGCGCGGGTCATTTTATCCTTGAATTCCAAAGGCAAAACCCCCATTCCCACCAGATTGGAGCGGTGAATACGTTCAAAGCTTTCCGCGATAACCGCACGGACACCCAGCAATTTCGTGCCTTTGGCCGCCCAGTCGCGGGATGAACCGGTGCCGTATTCCTTACCCGCCACCACGATCAGGGGCACTTTTTCCGCCTGATACCGCATGGCGGCATCGTAAATCGACAGGGTTTCGCCCGACGGGGTATGGCGGGTGTTGCCGCCTTCGGCACCGCCCATCAGTTCATTCTTGATACGGATATTGGCAAAGGTGCCGCGCATCATGACTTCGTGATTGCCGCGACGTGCCCCGTAGGAATTGAATTCCGACGGTTCCACGCCATGTTCGATCAGATATTTACCGGCAGGGCTGCTCTTCTTAATGTCACCGGCAGGTGAAATGTGATCGGTGGTAATGCTGTCGCCCAGCAAGGCAAGCAACTTCGCGCCCTTGATGTCGGTGACGGCTTCCGGTTCACGCGGCAGATTGTCGAACAAGGGCGGCGATTTGACATAGGTCGAATCCGCTTCCCATTGATACGTCTGGCCGGAGGCGGTTTTGATTTGCTGCCATTTGACCGGACCGGCAAACACATCGGCATAGCGCGAACGGAACATCTCCGGCGTCAGGGCGGTGCGGATCGTTTCCGTAATTTCGGCATTGCTTGGCCAGATGTCGCGGAGATAAACCGGCTGGCCATCCTTGCCCGTGCCGAGCGGCTGCGTCGCGAGATCGAGCGTGATCGAACCGGCGAGAGCGTAAGCGACAACGAGCGGCGGCGAGGCGAGGTAATTCGCTTTGCAATGCGGGTTAACGCGCCCTTCGAAATTGCGATTGCCCGACAAAACAGCGGCGGCGACAAGATCGCCTTTTTCGACCGCAGCGGAAATATTTTCCGGCAAGGGGCCCGAATTGCCAATACACGTGGTGCAGCCATAACCAACCAGATCGAAACCAAGCGCGTCGAGATCAGCCTGCAAACCGGATTTGGCCAGATAATCGGTGACCACCTGACTCCCCGGCGCGAGCGATGTCTTGACCCAAGGCTTAACACTAAGCCCCTTGGCACGCGCTTTCCGCGCCACCAAACCTGCCGCCAACATCACACCCGGGTTGGAGGTGTTGGTGCAAGAGGTGATTGCCGCAATGACCACATCGCCATGTTGCAAGCTGTTGCTGGTTCCGGCGATAGGAATTTCTTTGACCCGCGACGCGGCATCGACCTTGAACGTCGTCGACAATTCTTTTTCAAATTCACCGGCGACATTACCGAGAGCCACGCGCCCCTGTGGCAACCGCGGCCCCGCCATGGACGGTTCCACCGCGCCGAGATCCAGTTCCAGCGTGTCGGTGAAAACCGGATCGGGCGAGGAGGCATCGCGCCACATGCCTTGCGCCTTGGCATAAGCTTCAACCAGCGCGACACGTTCCGGATCGCGGCCAGAGAATTTCAGGAAAGCGATGGTTTCGGCATCAATCGGGAACAGGCCACAGGTCGCGCCATATTCCGGCGCCATATTCGCCACCGTCGCGCGGTCGGCCAGCGACATGCCATCCAGACCCGAACCATAAAATTCGACGAATTTGTTGACCACGCCTTTTTTGCGCAGCATCTGCGTGACCATCAGCACCAGATCGGTGGCAGTGGTGCCTTCCTTCATCTTGCCGGTCAGTTTGAAACCGACGACTTCGGGGATCAGCATCGATACGGGTTGGCCGAGCATCGCCGCTTCCGCTTCGATACCGCCAACGCCCCAGCCGAGAACCGACAAGCCATTGATCATCGTCGTGTGACTGTCCGTGCCGACACAGGTGTCGGGATAGGCAACCTGTTTGCCGGTGCGTTCGTCTTCCGCCGTCCAGACGGTTTGCGCCAGATATTCCAGATTGACCTGATGACAGATGCCGGTACCGGGCGGCACGACGCGGAAATTATTGAACGCGTTTTGACCCCAACGCAGGAAAGCATAACGTTCGCCGTTACGTTCGAATTCGCGCGCGACGTTTTTATCCGCCGCATCGGCGGTGCCGAAATAATCCACCATCACCGAGTGATCGATAACAAGATCAACGGGGCACAGCGGGTTGATTTTTTTGGTTCCGCCAAGCTTGGCATAGGCTTCGCGCATCGCGGCCAGATCGACAACGGCGGGAACGCCGGTGAAATCCTGCATCAAAACGCGGGCGGGGCGATAGGCGACTTCGGTATCGCTGCGCTTATCCGCGAGCCAGGTGCCGATGGCCTTGATATCGTCCACCGTCACCGAACGACCATCTTCGAATCGCAGCAGGTTTTCCAACAGAACCTTGAGGCTGAAAGGCAGCCGCGATAAATCGCCCAAGGTTTTTTCCGCCGTTTTCAGACTGAAATAATCATAGGATTTTCCGCCGACAGCGAGTGTGGAACGTGTGGAAAGCGTATCGTGGCCGGTCTTGATGGACATGGGATATCCTGAAATAAAGTTGGCGCGGGAATCATCGAGTGTCTGGCATCCACCCTGATGTTGTGCTACCTCAATTTCCTTGCCAACAAGTTAACCGTTTCCCCTTATCCTGTTCCCATGCGGCCTTTGCACTTAACCTCCCCCTTAGCTTTGACCGTCATGGCTTTAGTCCTGACGACGGCTTTGATCATGCCATCGCATGCGGAGGCGGCTTTGGTGTTTTGCAACCGCGCCCAACAGCCGATCGAGGCCGCGCTGGGTCATCGCGAACATAAAGACACAACCGATGATAGTGAAAGCGCCGATGTGTGGGTTTCCGAAGGTTGGTGGCGGATCGAACCCGGGCAATGCTCGCGGGTTTATGGCCAACCTCTGAAAGAACGTTTCTACTTCTATTACGCCACCGCTCTGGCCGCGAATGCCGGAGCACAGAAACCCTTTGTCTGGTCCGGCAAATACCAGTTTTGCACCGACAACAAAGCCTTCCGCGTCGAAGGTGATGGCGATTGCGAAGGGCGGGGCTACCGCGCCAAAGGCTTCCAACAGATCGATTTGGGTGCCAATACCCGCGATTATACGCTGGATTTCAAAGACGGCGGCTGATCCGAGCCCCGATTTATCGATAATCACCGCCCGTTAAGGAATGTTTGAGGATTTATGCGTTAAGTCTAGGGGAATTAGTTTCATCTTCCCCGCAAGTCCTTGCTTTTCCGTCGCTTCCGAATAGTTGCGCGGTTGAATAAAGGCTACGGGGTAGCAGCCTTATAAGGACTCGGTACGCACGCATGCCGGATAACCCACCCCCGATCGACATGCCCGTCGGCAGCAGCTGGCAAGAGCAGGACAGCGTGCTGCGCGATCTCTGGATGCAGAACAAAACCCCGCAGGAAATCGGCGAGGTTCTGGGTCGTTCGGTTCCGGCCATTATGACCCGTGCCGCGCGGCTTGGCTTACCGCGCCGCTCTGCCCCCGGACGTAAACCCGGCGTCAGCAGCATGACCCGCCGCTTTCCGTCGTCCGATACGGATGGCGCAGCGCAGGTAACCACACGCCGCGCATCGTCGGGATCGACAGCCGATTATCATCAACAGGCGGAAACGAACCCGCAGGCCTCTTTGCGTATTTGCCTGATGTGCCTTAAAAAGTTTGAATCAGCCGGACGGCACAACCGGATTTGCTCGCCCTGCAAGGGCACGGCAGAATACGGGCTTGCCAGCGCGTTGCCGGACGTTCAACTTCCGGATTCGTAAAGTTCAAGGACAGGCACGATGGCATTAAAAGACGCAATCAGCACCGTACTCAATCGCAACGCGTTTTATCGCGACGGTTATCGCCTGATGCTGCGCATCAGCGCGATCCAGTTGGCGGTGATTGTTATTTTGACGGCGACCATCATCGGCTTGGTGCTGACGATCCAGACCAAGCAAATTTATTTTGCCACGACATCGGACGGGCGCATTATTCCCATCGTGCCGTTGTCGGAAGAATTCCGCAGCAAGGCCGAGGTTATCACCTGGGCAGCGGAAACCGCCAAGAACGTGATGCGCTTCGATTACGCCGATTATCGCGCACGTCTGCAGCAATCATCCTACAGCTTTACGACCACAGGTTGGGACAGCTTTAACAAAGCGTTGAAGGATTCCAGCCTGATCGAAACCATTCAGGCGCGTAAACTGACCGTCACGCTGGATATCCGCGCCGCACCGGAAATCATCAGCTCCAGCGTCCGAAACGGGGTTTACACGTGGGATGTCAAATTCCCTGTAACGGTGAAATATGACGGCCCCGAATCAGCGCCGCAACCCAACAACATCACCTTGTTGCTACGTATCGTACGCGTCTCCACCTTGCAAAATCCTGATGGTATCAGCATTGAACAGTGGATCACGGTCACCGGCACATCGGGCGTGAAATGACCAAGAAGGAAAAACCGAAACCCCTGTTGCCGCCTGAAGAAGCGGAACAGACAGTACCGCCTCCGCCGCCAAAACCAAGCCTGTTGGCACGTATCGGCCAGCCTTTCAGGCAGGCGGCCAGCAAAGTGCCTTTACCCACAATTTTCGCGACGCCGCCAATTACCGTTGATCTTGTAAACGAACAGCTGGAACTCGGGCGTATCAATACGTTGATTAAAAAGCTGACGATCAAGGCCTATATCATCTCCACTTTGGGGGTCTTACTGGCGTTTGGTTCGCCATTTTTCGCGCCCATTTATATTTTTCACGCCATCACGCCGGAGGGCAAAGTCACGGATCTTGTGCCGCTGAATATTCCGAATCTGACCAACCCAGCTGTCGTGTCATGGGCGGCCAGCAGCACAACCGAAATCCTTTCTTTCGGCTTCGGTGATGTCGATGCCAAAACCATCGCGCAGAAAAAACGCTTTACCACGGATGGTTGGCGCGAATTTGTCAAAGCTTTTCTGGGCGCAGGCATACGTGAAACACTGAAACAAAGTCAGGAAGTGATGACCACTGTGCCTTCCGATACGCCCGTCATCATATCGCAAGGCGTCAATGAACAACATATTTACCAGTGGAAGCTGGAAGTGCCGATCATTACCACCTACGCCGCCAATAACAACGTGATCCGACCCGAAGCGGCGTTGGTTGAAATGACGATTGTCCGTGTATCGCATGACATAAGTCCGGCCGGTATCGCCATTGATACCTTGAAACAGCGTAAACGCTAGAGAGTGGAGATTTTTGATAAGATCGTAATGACGGAAAACAGCTCATCACGTTAATCTCTGTAGCCGCCGATTTCTGATACCTGTAAACTTCCTCTTAACTTTGATCTGGTGAAAGGTTAAGTTAGCTGGATTGCCTAAACCGATTCGAAAGGTCGTTTTGTTGACACGTCGCACCCGTTTCTTTGCGCCCTTATCCGCCCCTTGGTTGGCATCGGCTGTCTGCGCCCTTTTGCTGACCCCGCTGGCGGCGCAAGCCCAAGGCATGGCCGCACCGACAACCGATAGCTCCAACACCGGCAGTCCAGCCTTGGTATCACCGCAAAGCCTGTCCAAGGACCCATTGAAAGATCTGGCTAAAGAATCATCAAAGGACAGCAGTATCAATATTCCGGCACCACCGCCGCCATCGTCGCTGTCAACCGACACTAATCAGCTAGCCCTACAGGCGGAACAAGCCGCCATGCAGGCACAAGCCGAAGCGGATGCAGCGCAAGCTAAACGCGAGATCGAGCATAACCGCAAATCCTACAGCCGCGCCGCGACCGGCATCCTGCCGCTTTCGCCGGATCAGGTGCGCAGCTTCATGCATCGTTTACAGCAAACACAAGAAGCAGCCCTGCCCCCCTATGAAGGCGCGCCGAAGGGTAAGGCACGGATCGTGACGGTTTCGCTTGATCCCGGGGCCGAAGCACCGATGGTGCATTTGGCCGCCGGTTATGTGACCACGATCAACATTCTTGATTCAACCGGTGAGCCTTGGCCGATCCTCGATGTCGGCGTTGGCGGCAATTTCGATCTTTCGCCGACCAAAGCCGATATGCATATCGTGCGCATCATGCCCCTGACGCGCTACAGCACAGGCAATTTGTCGGTGTTGCTGAAGGATTTGTCGACGCCGGTGATTTTCCGTCTGGCCGCCGATACCACCAGCGATGTCGACCTGCGCCTTGATGCGCGGGTGCCGAAATTCGGTCCAGGGGCGAAAATTCCAATCGTTGATCATTCGCGCCTTGAAGCGGGCGACGAAACCATTATGGCGTTTCTGCAAAATCTGCCGCCGAAAGACGCCAAACGCTTGAAGATCGGCGGGGTTGATACACGCACCATGGCTTGGTCACTGAACGAGCGCGTTTATGTACGCACGCCCTTGACACTGTTATCGCCCGCATGGAACGCCAACGTTGCTTCGGCCGATGGCATGGCGGTGTACGAGATCGGCGACGCGCCGGTTTTGTTGATGTCGGATAACGGCGCGGTGATACGCGCGCATGTCCAAAGGGGCGACGACAATGACCGATAATTTTGATGAATTCGAACAAGGCGAAGCCGAACATGATTTGGCACCGCCACCAACACCAACGGGCTTCCGCGCCAATCTGGTGGGAGCATGGCGTTCGCAACCGCTGTTCAAGCTTTTTGTCCTGATGGTCGTCGTCGGCGCAGTTGTCGCCGTAGCGATTAGTCTTTTTTCCGGCAATGACAGCACGAGCAGCGCCTTGCTCGGCAAGCCACCCGATTTGCAACAGGCGGCAGGTGGCAAATCTACGCCGTACCTCAAAGAACAGACCGAACTCGCCAACAACCAGCGCACCAAAGAAGCAATGCAAAGCGGCGGCAGCGCCATTCCAACCCCCATCGGACCAAGCACAGGCGAGGGTGAATTTAATCCCGGCGCCCAGAAGGAAGACCCGATCAACGAACTGCGCGCCGAAGTTGAAAACATGAACAAACAACTTCAGGAAGCCAAGCAAATTGCCGCGACACCTCCCGTACAGCAAGCACCGGAACCTTTCGACGACAGCTTGGCCCAAGCCATGCAAAAACAGATGGGGCAGCTGCTGGACAGCTGGGCCCCCAAGGGAACCCGTGTGTTCGCCGTGACTGATATTGAAAAAATGAATGCCGATCAAACTGCTAACGGCAGCGGTAGTAATGGCGTGGGCGGCACGAACGCCAACGCCAGCAACCCGAACACACCAACTACACCACCAGCCAAAACTATTGTTCCGGCAGGCACAGTTAGTTATGCTGAATTGCTGACCGAGGCCAATTCCGATGTCCCCAGCCCCATTCTGGGGCAACTTGTTTCCGGCCCCTTAAAAGGCGCGCGTATCGTCGGCCAGTTTCAGGTTGTTAATGGCTATGCGGATTACCTGACACTGACCTTCAAACTGGCCGATCTCAAGGGCACGGACTATAAAATCAACGCACTGGCCCTTGACCCCGACACAACACTTGGCGGCATGGCGACCGAGGTTGATCAACGTTACATGACGCGTCTTGTTCTGCCTGCGGCCGCTGGATTTCTGCAAGGTTTTGCGTCCGCGCTCGGTCAAGGCAATTCGACCATTACAACAAACGGCACGACCACGATTTTCCAGCAATCGGGTAAAAGCGTGACTCAAGGCGAATATGCCGGTGTTTCCGCCGCCGCACAGACCGCGGGTCAGTTCTTCCAGAACCAAGCCAACCAAACTAGACCTTTGGTTCGCGTTGCTTCGGGTACGCCAATGGGGATTTTCTTCATCGAGACCGTTACCGATGCCCCCATACAGCAGCAAAACAATAACAATAATGCCGCTAATCAAAATCAACAGGCTCCGGCCTATGTGCCATCTGGCCAAAATCCTTACGGCACAGTTCCGACCAATTACGGGGCCGCAGTTCCCAATGCCTATCCCGTCCCTTATCCGAATTATGCCGCACCGGCGGGGTACGGCGTAAATTATGGCGGTGCTGGTGGGTTCGGCCAATCTTCCTATCCCGGCGCTAGCGTCTACTATACCCATTGATTCGAGGAGTTTGCTATGAACCAAGATGACCTGATCCATGATGACCGCGGTGCGCAACAGCCAGATCCCGGCCATAGCGACGACTGGATCTCCAGCGAACCGCCCGTCGATGATTTCAGCGACCACACGCACGAAGGCGAGGGTGCAACTATTTCCGAGGATCACGAATCCGCCGAACATGAAACACAATCGGAATCTGATGGCGCAGGCGTCATTGCCGAAAAGAAAAAAATGCCTTTGCTTCTTATCGCTGGTGTTGTTGGCGGTCTGGCTTTGATCGGTGGTGGCGGTTATTGGTACATGAGCAACGGTCATCAGGATCAATCAACCCTGATTGATCAGATGGCGCAAAACACGCCTTCATCCTCCCCCTTGTCCTACGCGAACAAACCGGCTGATCCCACGCCAACCACCGCAGCCCCCATTGTCGACACCGCACCAACAACATCTTATGGTGCGCCATCACCACAACCAAGCGGCGGCGCCCTTCTGCAACAAGCGGCGCAGGCGCAAACCGGTTCGGCTACGCCTGCCATGGCAACACCGTCCGTGTCGCCGTCTGCCGCTGTCGTCGCCGCCAAGGCGATGGCCGATGCCGCGCCAACGACAACCGTGTCACCACAAGCCATCCAACCCCAAACGTCACCCGCCAATAACACCGTCGAAGATTCAAGAGTGACGGCCTTGGCCACACGCCTTGATGACGTCCAGAAAATGTTGGCACAAACAACTCAACAGCTCGGCCAGATCAGCGATAAATTGTCCGCCGGCCAAGGAGGGGGGGTAACAGCAGCCGCCGACCCCCAAACAACTGATCGCCTGACCAAGCTGGAACAGAAACTCATGCAGTTTGAACAACGCCAAGCCCCAGAACCAGCACACACATCGGTGGTAACGGCCAGCAACAACGATGACGGCCTGACTTCTTCACATGTTTTCCCCCGTAAACCCACGCGGGCGCGCCATGTCATCCAGCACAAGGCTTCGCATGCGTCGCGGCACCATGCCAAAGCTCCGGCAGCAACCTCGGAACGTCATTTTCTGGATCAATCCGCAGGCTGGGTTCTTCGCGCCGCCACACCGGATGAAGCGTGGATTGCCAAGAACAACGACACCCGCGAATTGCACCCCGTCCATATCGGCGACAACCTTGCAGGCATTGGCAAGGTTACCGCCATCGAACAAAGCGGAGATGGCTGGGTTCTGCAAGGCACCACCGGAAACATTCGCTAACGTCTTGAAAAAAGGCTTTTTTAGTGCCGCCGTTGCGCACGCATAGCTCGGTGGGGTTTGACAAGAATTAGTGGCTTATTAAGACTTATTTGGGCACAATAAGATCGCGAAGGTAGGCACGCCCGACGAGCTAGGTTTGTGGGTGTCCTTGGAATGTTTTGAAAGTCGGGGTTTGCATGAAAAAATATTTTTTCAAGGCTGCTTCATCGTCATCCCCCCTGATGCGCCCCCGCGGCATAAGCCTTTTTATGCTGAGTTTGATCGCATTTTTTGCCACACCTACCTTCGCCGAAGCGCAAACGCTTGGGTCGATGATGTGCAGTGTAGCCTTTAATATCGAGCCATTTCAGTCTTTGATGGCCGGCATCGCCTATATTGCCGGCGGCATTATCATCGGTAGCGGTCTGCTGCATCTGGTCAAACACTATGACAACCAGCGTGACACACCGCTCCATCGCCCTATCGCGCAGATCGTGGCCGGTGCGGCTTTGCTGGCTCTGCCAGCTTTCATGCGCTTATCCATCAATACCTTGTTCAGTTTTGACTCAGGCGGCGGCAACCGGACCTGCATTCCCATCGTTGGTGGCGGAGGTATCGGCCTTGACGGGCTGATGCTGAATTTGGTCGACAACATTAAAAGCCCGATGATTTTCATGTTGTCGGTTATGTCGATCATTATCGGCATTTTTTTGGTGTTTCGTGGCCTCGTCAAAGCTTCAAAATACGGCACCGATCCACGGACCCACTCGGTAACCCATATCCTCTCCAGCATTATCATTGGCACAATTCTCTATACCGTTGGCACCAGCCTTGACTTCATCATGGGGACGGTTTTTGGCGATCAAAACATCGGTGGGCCGGGTGCCATCATGGCAACCATCGCCTTCAATTTTGGTCCGAATACCGGGCATTTTCAGGAAGCCGTTTATGCGGCGCTGACTTTTTTCCAATTGATCGGTTTTATCGCCTTTATCCGCGGCTGGCTGATCCTGAAAGATGCGGCGGAAGGGCATGGTCAGAAAACGGTTGCTCAAGGCCTGACTCATATTCTGGGTGGCGTTCTGGCCATCAATATCTATCGGTTCCTTGAGGTTATGGATCAAACCTTTGGTACTGGCTTTATTTTGTAATTTGTTTCCATTTTATAGACTCGTTAACGATTGTGTGTTAGGTTGTAAATGCGAGTAAATTGCTGTTAAAACTTTAGATAAACTCAAAACGGGAGGAGAAGTACCATGAAGAAGATCACACTGAACAACACGATTTTCCAAGGCCTTATGATGGCCGCCGTTGTCGCTGCGGCAACCACTCTGCCCGATATGGCTTGGGCACAAGGCGCAGATTTAAGCACTAGTGTCGATTCAGTTCATCGTAACATCAGCAACATTCCTAATCTGATTTCAGGCATCTTCTATATCGGTGGGGCTGCTTTGATTGGTGCTGGTGCCCTTAAACTCAAGATGCATGCCGAACAACCGACGCAGCATCCACTTGGTCACGGATTGGGACGTATTGGTGCGGGAACGGCTTTGATCGCACTTCCAGCTTTCGGCCAATGGCTGAATACCACCATGAACTTTGGCAACAATACGGCACATTTTACAAGCTTTGGCGCCATTCAGTAACCAAGTGCAGTCCTTCCTTCCGCTCCCCCTTGGCATCAGGCCCGTTTCTGGTGCCAAGGGGGTTAGCGCCTCCCAACAAAAATCGGCGGTAGAAAAAGCCTTGCGGCGTGACGATTATGTCTGCCGCTTTTGTGGTTTCCGCGCCGAACAATATCAACGCACCATCGCCTGCGCGGCGGCGGGTGAGCCGCCACTGGCCACGGTTTGCACCTTCTGCGAACAATGCCTGAATCTGGAACGGACCGGCATTGTTGGCGCAGGTTTGTTGCTGTGGCTGCCGGAAATAACGCAAGTCGAACTTAATCACCTGGCGCGCGCCATCTATGTCGCCCGTGCCGACAAAGGCCCTATGGCCGCGTTGGCAACACGAGCCCTTGATGCCCTGACCGCGCGTCGTAGCGAAGCCAAAAAACGCCTAGGCAGCGATGATCCGTTGCTGCTGGCGACGATTTATCAGGAATCTCTGGGCACGGACGAACGCAAAGCCGCCGCAGCCAAATTGGAGGGCATACGGCTTCTTCCCGGCGAAAAATACATGGTGCATACGCCAAAAGGTGACGCCAACCAGTTTCCGCGCATCGCCAAATACTGGGCTTCGGCCTCCGGCCCCTTCGCGCTTTGGCCAACGTCCAAATGGCAGGAAACCTTGCAAAAGGCGATGGGAAGCGTTGGCAATGCCTAAGGGGTAAAAGCATCCCACCCCCCGATCCCCGCTTACTAATTCTTCATAAAAGGCCTACTAGACTAAACCACCTTAGTTTGCCCCGCATGCTGGTAACGCACACCTATGTTTAGCTTTTTTGACGAAGTCCTTGCCGCAACGATGTTGGCCATGCGCCAACCGATCGAGTCGTTTTTCCAACTGGAAACGGCCGACGACGACACGACTCTGGTGGCTCAGGACGGATCGCTGATCAGCTTTGTTAAATTGCATGGTTCACGGCAGATTATCGGCGATGAAGAATACCGCTGGATTGTCGATCAGGCGACGTTGAAACTCGGCGCGCGTTTTGACCGCGCCGGATACGCCATGCAGTTTTATTTCATGCGCGACGCGTCGATGGTGCAAAAAGAAATCGACCGCGTCATGCGCGGCAACCGTTCAGCGGCGCGCGCCATCGAATTGCAATTGAACGACTTACTAGACGAACGCCGCACCAACCTCGCCCGCTATATGGCGCACGAAGAAGTGTATCTGGTTCTCTGGACACGCCCCGCCGCGCTGGCACCGAACGAACGCAAGATCGAAATTAAAAAGCGCGGCGAAAAGAAATGGATTGCGTCGCCCAACGCCCAATTCCCGATGCAGGCACTGGAAGCTTTGCGCACACGCCATCGCAGCTATGCCACCTCCGTCGTCGCGGCTTTGGAAGAGCTGGCGATGAAGGCATCGATCGTCGATGTGCACACCGCCCTCGCCGCCGTCCGCACCAGCATCTATCCGCAATCCGGCCATGATCAGTGGCGCGCCAATCTGCCCGGCGATCCGTTGATGCCGCGCGGAACGCAGACCAACAACGTCAAGGACGCGTCCGACATCCTGTGGCCGCCGATCAGCCGCCAGATATGCACCGGCGATGCCGAAACCGTTACATCGACTGTGGTGCGTATCGGTAATCTTTTGTGGGGAGCTGTCGATATGACGCTGGCTCCGGCGGAGCCTTCGCCTTTCCCACAAATTCTGGCGCGTCTGATCGATAACAACGTGCCGTTCCGCATTTCCTTCCTTCTGGAAAGCGCAGGCGCGCAGCATGCCAGCTTTATGTCCGGCCTCGCGGGCATTCTGACTTTCACCAACGGTATCAATCGGCAAATCCGTGAATCGCTGAAATCATTGATCATGATTTCGCAAAGCGCACCCGTGGTCAAAATGCGCGTGTCGATTTCGACCTATGCCGGAGCCAATGAACGGAAACTGATCGAAACCCGCCTTGGCGCGCTAACGCAAGCCTTGGAAGCTTGGGGTTATTGCCAAGCCACATCCGCGGGCGGCGATCCGTTGCAAGCGGTGATGTCCTCCGCCCTCGGTATCGCTTGCGCCAACACCGCACCACCGGTGATCGCGCCGTTCCATGAAGTCGTCAAAATGTTCCCGTGGCAACGCGCCTCCTCGCCGTTCCAAGAAGGTTCGGTTCTGTTCCGCACCGAAGACGGGCGCATGTGGCCGTACCAAATGGGTACGACCCTGACCACCACTTGGTTCGATCTGATTTTCGCCCAGCCGGGTTCGGGTAAATCGGTTTTGCTGAACGCGCTCAACCTCGGCACCATTTTGTCGGCGGGTAACGGCAAGCTGCCTTACATCGCCATTCTGGATATCGGCCCGTCATCGTCGGGTCTTATCTCGCTGATCAAAGACGCGTTACCGCTCGACCGCCGCCATGAGGCGTTACATTTCAAACTGCGCATGATGCCGGAATATGCGGTTAATCCGTTTGATACGCAGTTGGGCTGCCGTTACCCGATGCCCGAGGAACGTTCATATCTAACCGAACTTCTGACCTTGCTGTGCACCAATCCGGGCAGCGCACCTTATGACGGCATGGCGCAGCTTTGCGGCCTCTGCGTTGATGAAATGTACCGCTGGCGCGATGATGCGGGCGCCAACACCGAGCCGCGTCCCTATCTGATGCGCGTCGAACATTCGGTCGATGAAGCGATTGCGCGTTACGACATCCATTTGCCGCATGATCCGTATTGGTGGGATGTCGTCGATGCTCTGTTCGACAAGGGCGTTTATCACGAAGCGATGCTGGCGCAGCGTCACGCCGTACCAACTTTGGTCGATGCCGTGACCGCCTCGCGCCGTCCACAAATTCGCGCGCTTCTGGAAGAAACCCAGATCGGCGCATCGGCGGAATCCGTGCTGCATGCGTTCGAACGTATGGTGGCCTCGTCCATCCGCGAATTCCCGATCCTCGCTTCGGTGACGCGTTTCGATATCGGCGGGGCGCGTATCGCCGCCGTCGATCTGCAGGAAGTGTCGCCGCAGGGCGATGATCTCGCCGACCGCCAGACCGGTATCATGTACATGCTGGCACGGCATGCGATGATCCATTCCTGGTGGCTTGGCCCTGATATGCTGCGTTCGGTGCCGGAGAAATTCCGCGCTTATCACGAAATGCGCATGCGCGATGTGCGCGAGTCGCCCAAACGTATCAATTACGACGAATTCCACCGCACCAGCCGCACGCCTGCCGTCCGCGCCCAAGTCATCCGCGACGTGCGCGAAGGCCGTAAATGGGGTGTGCAAATCGTTCTGTCATCACAATTGCTCGACGATTTCAGCAAGGACATGGTGGATCTCGCCACCGGCGTATGGATCTGCGGCACCGCCGTTTCCGAACGCGCCATCAACGATACCGCTGACCGTTTCGGCCTCAGCCCCACGGAACGCTGGGTTATGCGTTATCGCCTGACGGGGCCGCGCCCGTCCGGATCGCCCGTTCTCCTGCTGCTCTCGACCAACGAGGGGCGGTACGACCAGCATATTATTAACACGCTTGGCCCCATTGAACTCTGGGCCCTGTCCACATCGGCCGAAGATGTTATGCTGCGCACCTATTTGTATGATAATCTCGGCGCATCGAACGGGCGCGAAACCTTGGCCAAATTCTTCCCCGGCGGGTCGGCGCGGCAGGAAATCCGCCGCCGTATCGTCATCCGTGCTGAGCGCGGCGAGTTGGAAACCAGCTCAACCGGCTACGTGATCGAAGAATTAGCCAAGGAATTAATCGCCCATGCGCGTCAAGACGCAACCAAGCTTTTGGTGAAAGGATAGAATGTGAGCGGTAACAACCAGCAACATCCCGATCAAATGTGGACGATGTTTCTGCTCGTCGGCCTTACCATTCTGTTTGGCGTGATCATTTGGCATTTCTTCCGCGTTCCTATTCTGGAATCTTTGCGCTTCCTGCGTCTTGGCGAATTGTGGTTTGTTGGCCTTTTCACCCATCAACAGGATGCTTGTTTCCATTGGTTGTCGC
>Ga0265331_10001404_pt1 | contig 17682 bp, 13 predicted proteins | sample 41923metaG_FD_202088 | JGI IMG/M metagenome (GOLD analysis project Ga0265331, IMG submission 202088) | Rhizosphere microbial communities from Carex aquatilis grown in University of Washington, Seatle, WA, United States - 4-19-23 metaG | ecosystem: Host-associated > Plants > Roots > Rhizosphere... | reverse complement strand
GCGAGAAGCATCCCCACGATCCTGGCCCACTTGGCATGCCGGCCGATACCCCGGCCGACGAAGAAGAGCAGCACGGCGAACAGCAGGGTCAGGAGCAAAGCGATCGCCAGCGAGACGACGACCCATGTCGCCGCGCCGGACAGAAGCGCCAGGAGTTTGCCGAGGCCGGTGCCGACCGCCTTGGCGCCGTTCGACAGGAGGCCGACCAGCCCGTAGGTCCCGACATCAAGATAGGCCGAGTTGTCCGGCGGCGGGATGGGCAGCGACCCAAGGTCGATGGCGCTGTAGGTGAGACCGGCGAGCGCCGCGAAGGCGGGAATGCCGAGCAACAGCCCGAGGATGCGAAACCCGACGGCAACGATGCGACGATGGAGCCCCATGACCCGTAACCGCGCCAGGCAGCGGACGAAGCTCCACGACGGAACTCATTGCCGGCCGCGAACCTGGAAAAGCAGACTCTCATCCCGCGCCGCGCTCCGGAAGGGCGAAGCGCGGGCTATTTCCATCTTTCCCGCAGGCGGCCGGCTAGATCGACGGGGGGCCGCTCGGCCAGCCCGGGTCCGTGTGGGCCACGGCTCGCGCCCGGAGACCAGGCGATCCGCTCGAAGCGGTCGAGCATGGCCGTCGTAATAAAGCGGCTGCGGGGCGCGTAGACATGCCGGTCGCCCAGGCGGCGCTGCTGATGGGTGAAGAACCGCTGAGGGTGGAGCAGATGGAGCTCGTCCTTGGCCCGCGTCATGGCGACGTAGAGAAGGCGGCGCTCCTCCTCGATCTCGGCGCTGCTTCCGGTGGCGAGATCGCTCGGGATGCAGCCATCGACGACGTTCAGGATATAAACCGCCTGCCACTCCTGGCCCTTGGCCGAGTGGATGGTGGAGAGGATGAGATAGTCCTCGTCGAGGGATGGCCTGCCCGCTTCCTGGCCGCTGGCGCTCGCGGGATCGAGAGTCAGGTCCTCCAGGAAGGACTGGCGCGTCGGATAGCCGGTGGCGATCGCCTCGAGCTGATCCAGGTCCGAGATCCGCGCCGGCGCGGCGTCGTAGAGCCGCTCCAGATGCGGCCGGTACCACGCATTCGCCATCGGCAGCTGCGCGGCCCAGGGCAGGGCGCCATCCCTCAGCAGCCCGAACAGCCGGATAAAATCCGGCCAGTCCTCCGCGGCCGCGGCGGGCGGCTCGAATTCCCGCAGTGCGCCGCCGGCGAAGCCGGCGTCTTCCAGGCGCGCCAGGGCCTTGCGCGCCGTGGCCGGGCCGACGCCCGGAAGAAGCTGGAGGATGCGGAAGCCCGCCACGCGGTCGCGCGGGTTTTCCGCCCAGCGCAGCAGGCAGATCAGGTCCTTGACGTGGGAGGCCTCGAGGAAGCGCAGGCCGCCGAACTTGACGAAGGGAATGTCGCGCCGCGCCAGCTCGATCTCCAGCACGCCGCTGTGATGGGAGGTCCTGAAGAGCACGGCCTGCTCCTTCAGGGGCACGCCCGCTTCGCGCGCCGCCAGGATGCGGTCCGAGACGTAGCTCGCCTGGGCCTGATCGTCCTGGACGCTGACCAGCCGCGGCTTCTGCCGGGACCGGCGCTCGCCGAAGAGATTCTTGGTGAAGCGCTCCTTGGCCTGCTCGATGACCACATTGCTGGCGGCGAGGATCGGCTGGGTCGAGCGATAGTTCTGCTCCAGGGTGACGACCCTCGCCGGCGGATTGAACAGGCCGGGAAAGTCCAGGATGTTTCTGACCGTCGCCGCGCGGAAGCTGTAGATCGCCTGGGCATCGTCGCCCACGACCGTGAGCCCGTGCCCGCGTGGCTTCAGGCCCAGCAGGATGCCGGCCTGGAGCGCGTTGGTATCCTGGTACTCGTCGACGAGCACGTGATCGAACCGCTCGCCAACCCGGGCGGCCAGTTCCTCCGTGCGCATCATCTCGGCCCAATAGAGCAGCAGGTCGTCGTAATCGAGCAGGTTCTGGCGCTGCTTGGCATCGACATAGGCGCGAAACAGCCCCTTCAGCTCCTCTTCCCAGGCCGCGCACCAGGGGAAGGCGCGTTCCAGAACATCGTCCAGGGCGCCCTGGAGGTTCACCGCGAGGGAATAGATGGCAAGGCAGGTCTGTTTCTTGGGAAAGCGGCTCTTCTTGCCGGAGAGCCCCAGCTCGTCCCGGATCATGTTCATGAGATCGCCGGCATCCTCGCGATCCGCGATGGTGAAGGAGGGATCGAGGCCGATGCTCGAGGCGTGCTGGCGCAGCAGACGCGCGCCGATGGCATGAAAGGTCCCGGACCAGGGAACGGCGACCGATCCGCCGGCCTTGGCGCCGCCAAGGGCCGAAGCGCAGATGCGCTCGACCCGCCGCTTCATCTCCGCCGCCGCCCGGCGGCTGAAGGTCAGGAGCAGGATGCGGCCGGGATCGGCATCGCAGAGGATCAGATGGGCCACCCTGTGGGCCAAGGTATTGGTCTTGCCCGACCCCGCACCGGCGACGATCAGCAGGGGCGGGGGTGCGGCTTCCCCGATGCCATGGACAACCGCCTGCCGCTGGGCGGCATTCAGGCTGGCGAGGTGACTCTCTTTGTCCATGGTGTCCACTGGGGCGTCCACGGGCGCGAGCATAGCCGGCGCGCCGAGTCGCCAGAAGGAATAGTTCCCGCTTCGTTCATTATGCCGCCGGGGAGCGCTTTCCTGGCCCGGTCGCGGAAGGCCGGGACCGGCAAAACACGTCAGACGGGAGCGAAAGACGGATCGAGGGCGACGTCGATCAGGGTCGGGGTCTTGGCGGCAAGCGCCGTGGCGAGCGCCTTGCGGACCTCGGCCAGAGTCTGGACGCGCTCGGCCTCAACGCCCATGGACCGGGCCAGCGCCACGAAATCGATGGCCGGCTCCTCGAGGTTCATGGCCACGTAGCGGCCGGTCTGGGCCGCATGGCCGCGCAAGGCATTCAGCCGCTGCTTCAGGATGCGATAGCCGCCGTTGTTCAGGATCAAAAAGACGACGGCGAGGCCCTCATGGGCGGCGGTCCACAGGGCCTGGCAATTATACATGGCGCTGCCGTCGCCGATGAGGGCGAGGACGGGGCGATGGGGCAGGGCGAGCTTGACGCCGACGGCGGCCGGCAGGCCCCAGCCGATGCCGCCGCCGCGCATGCCGAAGAAACTCTTGGAATCATCCCCGGCGACGAGCTGGCGCAGGCCCGGCCCTGAGGACAGGGTCTCCTCGACGATGACAACGTCCTTGGGCAGCATCTCGCCGATCGCCTGCCAGAGGGCGAGGGGCTGGATCAGGGGCTTGTCGGCTTGCGCGAGCGCGCGGGCCTTGAGGGCGGCGAGCTCCACGGCGATGGCGGCCTTGTGCGCGTCCCGCCGCCGCTCGGCCGCCCTCTTCGCCGCCTCCGACATGGCGGCCGTGACGGCCGCCGTCAGCTCCGGCAGGGCAGCCTTGGGGTCGGCCAGGATCGCCACCTCGGCCGGATAGTTCTTGCCCAGCTGCCAGGGATCGGAATCGAGATGGATGATGCGAAGCCCGGGCGGCATCGCCTCGATCTCCGAGGGCAGCGACATGGTGAGGAGATCGCCGCCGACCGAGAGCAGCAGGTCATGCGCGTCCAGGGTCTTGCGGATCTGCGGGGCGAGGCGGGTGATGGGGCCGCGGAAGAGGGGGTGGGTGCTGGGAAAGGGCGCGGCGTTGTCGATGCCCTCGAGGTGGACGGGTGCGCCGATGGCCTCGGCCAGCGCGACCAGCTCCGCCAGCGCGCCGCTGCGGGCGACGCCGTCGCCGGCCAGGATCACCGGGCGTTCGGCGGCGGCCAGGAGCTTCGCCGCTGCGGCGATCGCCTCGGCATCGCCGCGCAGGCGCGGGGCCACCCGGGTCGGCCGGCCGAGATCGATCTCCGCCTCGGCGTTCAGGATGTCCCCGGGGATCGACAGGAAGACGGGCCCGGCCGGCGGTGCCAGCGCCGTCTTGGCGGCACGATGGAGCAGGCGCGGCAGGTCGGCGAGGCGTCGCACCTCGACCGACCATTTGACGAAGGGCCGCGCGATCTCCGGCAGCTCGGCCCAGAGGATGGGCTCGGTGACGGCGAAGCTCTGGTCATGCTGGCCGGCGGTGACGAGGAGCGGCGCGCCGGCCTTCTGGGCGTCGTAGAGCATGCCCATGGCGTTGCCCAGGCCCGGCGCCACATGGATGTTGACGGCCGCGAGCTTGCCCGAGGCCTGGGCATAGCCGCCGGCCATGGCCATGACGGCGCCTTCCTGCAAGCCCAGCACGTAGCGGGGTGCGGTCTCGACGGCGAGGGCATCCATCAGAGGCAACTCGGTGGTGCCGGGATTGCCGAAGATCACCTCCACGCCCTCCTGGCGCAGCAGCTCGAGGAACGCACGCTTGCCGGATGTCAGTGGCATGAGAGGGGCCTCGTTTGGGGCTGGCTACCGGAGAGTCGCCTGGAAGCTCGTCAAGCGCAACTCGCGGGCCGGAGGGTTTTCCTCGTAGAGAAGGAAGTCAAACCGGGCGCGTAGACTCAGTGCGGCGGGAACGTGGCGCGAATCTGATCGCCGTGACCCGGCGCCCACGATCCTGTCGCTCCGCAACCTGCCTTATTGGGGTCCTTGGATTTGAAAGTGCTGTAAGCATCGGCCTCCGATCAAGCCTTCGATCGCCCAACGGTTTTTAGGGTTTCCGGCCAGTTCACACCTTGGACCGTTGCAGCATGCCACCGCGTGCAGAAGCTTGGGGCGACGGGCGAGTGCGGGGACAGCAGCGCCGACAATTGAGTATTGCGTCCCTGGAATCATTGTGTCCCTGGAATCCCGACATCGTAGAGCTTGGAGACGGGAGAGGGAATCAGCGGACGATAGAGGCTGGAGGAAAGTCGTGCTCGTCTTCCTCAAAGCCTGCTGGTAGGAGAATCTCGTTTTCGCGGAACGGGCTCGCTATCGCCCCATAGAAGAACTCGCCGATTGCCTCGCCGACATCTCGGTTCCTGAGCCAAGACTTCCCGGACGTCAGGTCACTCGACGTTCCGATTAGCCCAAGGTCCTTGAGCGACCGAACGGAAGCAGGACCATCAGCCCACTCCGAATTTGGCGCCATCGGATTGATCACGGCAAAGGTGATGAAGCGTGCTGTCCAGGCGGTGAGTTTCTTGAGGCTGTCCTTGGTCATTGGCTCAAGGGCCTCTATCACGCCGAGCAGGCGAGCCCTCTCTTCGCTCTTGCCTGAGCGTAGGGCTACCAAGGAAGGAGCGAAGGAGTGGCGCAGGTACTCCATGATGACCTTCTGCGTCATGCGCTCGAACCAGCCAAATGACGGAACGGTTCTGTCGTCGCCTCGGTCCAGAAGCGCAGTCATAACGCGCAGCGGAACCCAGTCTGACGTTCCAAACTCAGTGTGCGCCGGAAACGACGATCCGGCGTGCGTGCCTCCCGACCGCGCGCGATAGACAGCCACGAGCCGCCTGTCCAATTCGTCTCGACGAATTTGCTCAGGAAGTGAGGCGCTCTGCCGCAGTTCATCCGGGGAGGACCAGAACTCTTCGGGCAAGAACTCGCTGACGAACATTCTGAACTTGCGCCCGACCGATGACTCAAGGTTCGCGAGCTTCCGCTCAAGTTCGTCAACAAGCTCACGCGCATTCGGCAGGTTCCTCAGCTCATCGAGTATTGGCCGGATGGAATCGAACTTCCTCAACTCAGAGAATGAGAATCGCTTGCCAGCGTAGTGGTGCGCAGCGAGTGTCTCCAGCGCGACGACTAGCGAGCCGTACGCGCCGGATGGATTGAAGTGAGCGGAACACATGGCCGAGTAGTAGAGCTTCATTGCGGCGGAGGCAGCGTCGATCCGTTCACTGTTCTCTGACTCGCCAATGCCATCGATGATGGCGTTCATTTCCATGGTGTTGACCGCGCAGTCTGGCGGACGGTGCATCGGCAGCGGCGGTCGTGGCAAATCGTAGTGATAGTTGAGTATGACCGGCCGGTCGTCGAGGCGACGTACGCCCAGCAGAGTGACAGGGTGGCGGACGAAAAGTGAAAGTAGGACGGCAAAGTCGAACGCGACTTCGTCCACCGGCGCGCCGGAGGAGGAAAATCCCGGCACCTCGACCCTCCTCGTGTGACAAGTGAAAGAGAGGCAGAGCCGTTGCGGAAGGGCGTAGGTGGGTCGCGTCAAGACCGACACCGTATAGGGTCCCTGGCTCACGACCCACTCGCCTGCTGAGGAGTGGTCAGGATCCGGAGATACGATCGCGCCGTCCCGCAGTCGGCGCCCGGAGAGGAGGTGGTACTCCGCCCTCTGCCCGACGCCCCCCTCAATCAGTCGCCTTGTGTTCCAAGCAAGCATCATTAGACCGCTCGCACCATCATGCCCCTATGACGACGGCGTTCCTTTCAGGTACACGTCGAGGTCCAGCGGGTAAACGGAGAAGTTCTGCTGTCCCTTCAAGATTGACGAGTATAGGGAGAGAAGAGAATCGCCCTTCTCGCCGAACAGCTCAGATGGTTTGCGGTGGGCTATCCTCCCCGCGAACCAGTCGTCCCCCAGCACCGCCACGCCATGAACGTGATCGTTGTGCTCGTCGAGGCACGCCCTAAGCGTCTCGCAGAATGCTTCATAGGTCTTGCCTAGTCCGCGCTGACTGAACGCAACGACATACGAACGAGGAGGTACCGTTTCGATCATCTGTCGCGTCGCCATTATCGGCTTCTCGAGTATGGTCATGTCGACCGCCGGGACAACGTAGTGCTTTTTGCTGCCTACCTCCCTTATCTTGCGGATGGCTGTCAGAGAGCTTTTCAATTCGCGCTTGGTTAGGACTGACTTCACCTCGATGGTCGCGTAGACGATTTCGACCGGGTACACCCCAACACCAAACTCCGAGAGTAGTGGCGAGTTGTGAAAGTTGTCGAAGATGACGATGTCGGTCTGTAAACTGGTCTCGCCAGACGCAGAAATCAGCACGCCAGTGCCTACTGAGAAGCGCTTTGGCAGCGTGCGCCGGAGGACACCGCGGATGATTTCCTCGGCGATCCGACCGCGCTCCCCTAGGTGCGGCATGAGAGTCGCCAGCTCGCGCTTGGATTGATCCGCGATAAGCTGGAGCGTCCTGAGGTAAGTCAGGTGTTGTGGCGCAGGTGGCGCATTGGGGGCCATACCTGAGAACGGAGACTTCTGCGCCCCGGTCTGTCAAGCGCCTCCTTTTTTCCTATCCGGGTGCAGGCCACTCCATCGGGCCGCCGCGTACAATCACTGTTGCGACTTGCTTGGTTTGGCCAGTCAGCTCCCATCTCGCTTGTGGGGAGATCGCACCCTTCAAAGCAGCAAGCTGTTCTGCGTTCCATTGCCTTCGACCTTCGAACGCGCCCGCGCGAAGAGGATGAGGCTACGAGAACGCAGCCTCACCGCTCCCGACCTCGACCACGCTCAAAATCCGCTCCGCCAGCCGCTCGCATTGCAGGCGGATGTCGGGAACGGCCGTGGTTTCCCAGAACACGCCCTTGGTCAGCGGCCCCAGGGCGAACAGGCGCTGTGAGGGCCGGCCATCGCGGTCGATCGCAGCACCTTCGGCCGTGACGTCCAGGCCGAGATCGAGAGGATCGGGCCGCAGATCGCCGGACCGCAGCAGTTCCTGAAGCAGGGGCGAGGCGGCCTTGGAGAAAACTCCCAGCGGACCGGAGCAATCGATGATCCGGCCGACAAGGATCTCTCGCTCGGGCCCGCCGCCGACCGGACGGAGGCGGACGGCGAGAGAACCCGCCCGAGGCTCGAGGCCGCCGAGCCGGGCCCGTTCGACGACAAGCTGGCCGCGCTCGCGCGCGCGCGCGATCCGGGCGGCGACGCCGGGCGCCATGCGGTGGCGGTGAACGTCCCACCAGGGCCGGAGATGCCGGAGGAACCGGCGCTTTTCCTCGAGCGGCAGCTGGCGCCAGATCGCCTGGGTATCCGGGCGCAGGGAATCGATGATCGCCCGCCAGTCTCCGCCCGACGCGGCATGCCGGCGGATTTCCCCACGCAGGCGCATGAGAAGACCGAGCACGCTCAGCGGCGCTTCCGCGGCCGGCAGGATCCGCGGCACGGGCGTCGTGGCCGCATGGGTGCGCGCCAGCAGGCCCCGGCGCGAGATGGCGCGGATGGAGCCGCGATGCTTGCGGTCGAGGAGCGAGATCACGACGTCCACCATGGTGAGACCGGTCCCGACCAGCAGCAGATCCGCGTCGGGATCGAGACCGTCGAGCGCGGCCGGGTCCCACGGGTTGGTCGCGTAGCCCGGCGCTTCGGCGGCCGGAAGGTTTCCGGTGGCGAGCGCCACAGCGTCGGCCTCGTAGAGCCGGCCGCAGGCGGTCTCGACGGCGTATCCGGCATCGCGGCGATGCAGGGCCACGGCTTCGTCGGCGACGAGGTAGAGCCTCTGGCTGCCCTCGGCGGTGCGGATTTCGCGGGCGAGGATGCTCTGCACATAGGAACCGTAGAGCCGGCGCGGCACGAAGGTGAGCCGGTCCTCGGTGACGCTGACGACCGCGCGCTCCTCCTCGGGCAGCGCCCGGATCCAGTCGAGAAAATGATCGGGCCGGTCGGAGAAGGCGCTCATGTTGCCGGCCCGCACGTTCAACAGGTGATGGGGATTGCCGGTCCCATAGGCGAGGCCGCGCCCGAACTCCGCGTCGCGCTCGATGAGATAGATGCGGTCGCTGGCGCGAGAGCGGCGCAGCAGATGCACCGCGAGCAGCGAGCCGCTGAACCCGGCGCCGACGATGGCGATGCGCCTGCCGATCTCCTGTGCCATGTCTCTCGCCCTCCTTTAGGCAACAAAAAACCCGCACAGCGGGGCTGGCGGGGCCCCATCGTTTAGCGGCATTTCTAAAGCGCCCGCAAGCGAATGGAACAAATCGGCGCTGATCGAAAGGCTATCGGGCGGACCGAGCCCGGTCAACGCCCAGAATTCGCGAGACCAGAATTTGCCCTTGCCGACAGGCAACTAAAGCGGAGCTTCGCGATCGTCGAAGAAATCCTGCATTGCCCGCCGCCGGCGGGCCGATAGATTTCCCTGGCGCCGGCACTTCACCCGGCGCCCCTGGCCAGGATCGGGCCCGCGGCAATTTGACGGAAGCAGCTTGCGCCGCGTCAACAAACGCTAAAGCGCCACGAACGTCCTTCGTGGTTCCTGTCGGAAAGGCACGGATACGACGATGACGACAGTTCCGAGACCCCAGCGCAGTGCTGAACGCAATTCCGCCGGCAGTGGCTGCCGCGGCAGGCGCATGCGCCGGTGAGCTAAGCGGCCGGCCGCTCGAGGCCGGTCTCCAATTCCAGCGATCCAGATGTTCAACCAGCGCGGAGGTCCCTCTAGGACTCCGCCTCAATGAGGAGACATGTCATGAGCATATTTCGTCGCACAGCGGCTGCAGCCGTGCTCGGCCTCGGTCTTGCCAGCCTCGGCTCCGGCGCCAATGCCGAGAACCGCATCATCACCATCGCCTACCAGACCGGCTTCTCGCCCTTCGTGAGGGCGATCGCGTCGGGCGAGATCGGCGCCATTCCCGGCTGGCAGGTCGAGTTCCGCCGGTTCAACTCGGGCGCCGAAATCTTCGCCGCCATTGCTGCCGGCGACGTCCAGATCGGCGACGTGGGGTCGAGCCCGTTCGCCGCGGCGACCAGCCGCGGGATCGACGTGAAGGCGATCTACATCAGCGGCGGCGCCGGCGAGGACGAGGCCCTGGTGGCGCGCAACGGCTCCGGGATCAATTCGCTCGCCGACCTCAAGGGCAAGCGCCTGGCCGCGGCACCCGTTTCCACCGACCACTACATGCTGCTGTCGACCCTGAAAGAGGAAGGCATCAAGCCGGGCGAGGCGACGGTGCTTGCGATCCCGCAGCCGGAGATCGTCGCCGGCTGGCAACGCGGCGATATCGACGCCGCCTTCGTCTGGGACCCGGCGCTGGGGACCTTGCTCAAGAACGGCAAGGAGCTGCTGACGGCCAAGCAGGCTGCGGCGCGCGGCGCCGTCACCTTCGGCGCCCTGGTGGCGACCGGCGAGGCGACCCGCGACGACTCCCAGTTCCTGACCCAGTTCGTGCGCATCGTGGACAAGTACTACCGCGACTACGAGACCAATCCCGGCAACTGGAACGCCACCTCCGACAACGTGAGGGTGCTCTCGCGCTTCACCGGCGCGAGGCCCGAGGACATCGCGGCGCGCCTGTCGGTTTCGACCTACATCCCGGCCTCGGAGCAGATCGGACCGAAGTGGCTCGGCGGCGGACAGGCGAGCCAGCTCGCGGCCGTGCTGCGTTCGACGGCCGAGTTCCTCAAGGAACAGCAGAAGATCAACCAGGTGCTGGCGAGCTACGCGGCCTTCGTCGACCCGCAGTTCCTCGAATCCGCCGTGGCGTCGAACTGAGTCGAGGAAGGCAAGGAACCGGCCATGGCACTTCTCGTCGAGCATGCGAGCGTCGTCTTCGAGGGCCGCGGGCGCGACCCCGTCCACGCGCTGGCCGACGTCTCGCTCAGCATTCCGGACAGCGCCTTCGTCGTGGCCCTGGGCGCATCGGGATGCGGCAAGACGACGCTTCTCAATGCCATGGCCGGCTTTCTGCCCTTGAGCGAGGGCCAGGTATCCCTCGACGGCCGGGCCATCGCCGGCCCCGGGCCCGACCGTGGCGTGGTCTTCCAGAAGGACACTCTGTTCCCCTGGCTCAGCGTGCTGGAGAACGTGGCCTTCGGCCTCAAGCTCGCCGGGGTGGACCGGGCGGCAAGGACCGCCCGCGCACTCGAGCTGCTGAAGCTGGTCGGCCTCGAGGGCTTCGCCAAATCGGCGCCCTATGAATTGTCCGGCGGAATGCGCCAGAGGGTGAGCCTCGCCCGGGCGCTCGCCCCCGACCCGGACGTGCTGCTGATGGACGAGCCTTTCGGCGCGCTCGATTCGCTCACCCGCGAGACGATGCAGGAGCTCATCGTCGAGATCTGGGCCCGCACGCGAAAGCGCGTCTTCTTCATCACCCATTCGATCGAGGAAGCGCTGTTCCTGGGAACCGAGGTGATCGTGATGTCGCCCAGGCCCGGCCGCATCGTCCGGCGCTACGACCTCGACTTCGTGCGCCGCTTCGCCGAAACGGGCGACGCCCGCGCGGTCAAAACGGACCCGGTCTTCATCGCGTTGCGCGAGGAGATCCGGGACCTCATCCACGAAACCGGGAGAACCCATCATGGTCGCCCTGACAACGCTCTCGCCAGCTGAAGACCGCCAAGCCCGCAGCCGCCGGCGCGGGGCCACGGCCGCGGCGCGGCATGAGGCGAACGGCACGCTCGCCATCAGCCTCGCCGCCAGCGCCGCTCTGCTCGCGGCATGGTACGCGATCTGCCGCCTGGGACTGGTGCCGCCGCTCTTCCTGCCGTCGCCGGGCGCCGTGCTCGGCCAGTTCATCGCCGTGTCGCAGGACGGCTTTTCGGATGCCACGCTCCTGCAGCATGCGGGCATGAGCCTGATGCGCATCGGGCTTGGCTTCGCCTTCGCCGTGAGCACGGCGGTGCCGCTCGGCCTCGCCATGGGGCTCAACCGCTGGGTCAAGGGGATCTTCGATCCGGCCATCGAGTTCTACTGGCCGATCCCGCCGCTTGCCTATCTTCCCCTGGTCATCATCTGGCTCGGCATCGGGGAGGTGGCCAAGATCGCCATCATCGCGCTCGCCATGTTCGCGCCGCTGGTCATCTCCGCCCAGGCGGGCGTGCGCTCGGTTTCGCTCGGCCTCATTCAGGCCGCGCTTTCCCTCGGCGCCACGCGCGGGCAGCTGTTCCGCCACGTCATCCTTCCCGGCGCCCTGCCCGAGATCCTGACCGGCGTCAGGATCGCGGTCGGCGCCGGATGGTCGACCCTCGTCGCCGCCGAGCTGGTGGCCGCGACCAAGGGCCTGGGGTTCATGACGCTCTCGGCGTCCGAGTTCCTGGTCACCGACGTGGTGTTCGTCGGCATCTTCACCATCGCGGCCCTGGCGCTGGGATTCGTCTTCGCGGTTCGCGCTCTCGAGCGCTGGCTCACGCCCTGGAAGGGGCGGGACTGACGGCCGCATCACACTTTTTGTTCATAGGAGAATGACAATGGAATTGTTCTGGTTCCTGCCGACATCCGGCGACGGCCGTTTCCTCGGCACGGAGCAGGGCGGCCGGCCGATCACGCCTGCCTATCTGAAGCAGATCGCGGTCGCCGCCGACGAGCTCGGCTACGCCGGCATGCTGCTTCCCACCGGGCGCGCGTGCGAGGATTCCTGGGTGCTCGCCTCCGCCCTGGTGACGGAGACCCAGCGCCTGCGCTTCCTGGTCGCGGTCCGTCCGGGACTGCAGACGCCGTCCGCGGCGGCGCGGATGGCGGCCACATTGGACCGGGTCTCCGGCGGTCGGCTGCTCATCAACGTCGTGACCGGCGGCGACCCGAAGGAGCTCGCAGGCGACGGCGTGTTCCTCGCCCATGACGAGCGCTATGCGCTCACCGACGAGTTCCTCGGCATCTGGCGCGGGCTCTTGGCCGGAGAAGCCGTCACCGCCAACGGGCGGCATCTTCGGATCGAGGACGGGCGCCTACTGTTTCCGCCGGTGCAGACGCCCCATCCCCCGCTCTATTTCGGCGGCTCCTCGCCGGCCGGCATCGAGGTGGCGGCGCGCCATTGCGAGGTCTACCTCACCTGGGGCGAGCCGCCGGCGCTGGTCAAGGAGAAGTTCGACCGGGTGCGCGAGGCCTATGCCGCCCAAGGCAGGACGCCCCGCTTCGGCTTGCGCGTCCATATCATCGTGCGCGAGACCGACCGGGCTGCCTGGCGGGCGGCGGACGATCTCATCCGCCATGTGGACGCGGACACCATCAAGGCCGCGCAAGTAAGCCTGGCGCGCCAGGATTCGGTCGGCCAGCAGCGCATGATCGAGCTGCATCGCGGCCTGACCGATCGCCTCGAGATCTATCCCAATCTCTGGGCGGGCGTAGGTCTCGTGCGCGGCGGCGCCGGCACGGCCCTGGTCGGGGGCCCGAGCGCCGTGGCCGAGCGGCTGGAGGAATATGCGAGCCTCGGCATCGATACCTTCATCCTGTCGGGCTACCCCCATCTCGAAGAAGCCCATCGAACGGCCGAACTCCTGTTCCCGAAGGTGAAACTCGACCATCCGCTCGCCGACCGCGGCCTCACCCATTCCTGGGTCCCGCGGGGCGAGTTCATCGGCAGCGCGGGCCAATCGCTGCCCCAACGCGCAACCGCGGCGCAATAGACCGCGTCTCAAGAGAAAGGAGAACGAGCCATGTCCGTCGTTACAATCACCAAAGAGGCCGCGCAAACAAGGCAGGCCGCCTTCGCGCTCAAGCGGCTGGCGCCCAAGTTCGTCGCCGAAGTGGAGGGGCTCGATTTGTCCCGGCGCCATTCCGACGAAACGATCGCGCGGCTCCGCGCGGCGCTCGTCCGGCACAAACTGCTGCTGTTCCGCGGCCAGGCCCTGTCGCCGCGGGAGCAGCGCGATCTGGCGGCGCGGTTCGGCTCGCTCCACATTCACCCTCTGATCGAGAACCTGTCGGCCGAGCCGGAGATCATCGTGCTGGAATACGGCGAGGACCGGCGTCTCGACGACAGCACCTGGCACACGGACGTAACGTTCATCGACACCCCGCCACTGGCCTCGATCCTGCATGCCATCGTGGTGCCCGAAGTGGGCGGCGACACGCTGTTCGCCGATCTGGGCGCCGCCTATGCCGCGCTTTCTCCCCCGATCCAGGCCCTGCTGTCGCGGCTGAGCGCCAAGCATGATTTCGCCAAGGGCTTCCGGCCCGACGAGAAGACCACCCCGGACTACGCCGACAAATGGACCCGCACGCGCAAGACCCATGCGCCCGTCAGCCACCCGGTGGTCCGCACCCATCCGGAGAGCGGCGAGAAGGGCCTGTTCGTGAACGAAGGCTTCACTCTCTCGATCGAGGGCCTGGCGCCGGACGAGAGTGCGGCCTTGCTCGAATTCCTGTTTCACCACAGCCGCAAGCCGGAGTTCACTTACCGTCATCGCTGGCAGGCGGGCGACGTGCTGTTCTGGGACAACCGCATCACCCAGCACTACGCCGTCGCCGACTACTGGCCCAGCCGGCGCCGCATGCATCGGGCGACCATCCTGGGCGATCGACCGGTCTGAGGGAGGCAGACCATGTCGCTGTTCGACCCCATCGCGATCGGCTCGCTCCAGCTGCCCAACCGCATCGTCATGGCGCCCATGACCCGCAACCGCGCTGGCGCGGGCGACGTGCCGACGGAACTCAACGCCCTCTACTATGCGCAGCGCGCTTCGGCGGGGCTGATCATCAGCGAGGGTACGCAGGTTTCGCCCGAGGGCAAGGGCTATCCGGGAACGCCGGGCATCCATACGCCCGAACAGGAGGAGGGGTGGCGCCGCGTCACCTCCGCCGTGCATGCGCGAGGCGGACGGATTTTCGCCCAGCTCTGGCATGTCGGGCGCATCTCGCACCCATCGCTCCAGCCGGAAAACGGCCTGCCCGTGGCGCCATCGGCCCTGAGACCCCAAGGCGAGGCGATAACGCCGAGCGGACCCGCGCCCTGCGTCACGCCGCGCGCCCTGGAGCTCGCCGAGATCGGCCGCATCGTGGGCGATTTCGGCCGCGCGGCCGAACGGGCGAAGCGGGCGGGTTTCGACGGCGCCGAGCTGCATGGCGCCAACGGCTATCTGCTGGACCAGTTCCTGCGCGACTCGACCAATCTGAGAGGCGACCGGTATGGCGGCTCGGTGCAGAACCGGGCAAGGCTGCTGCTGGACTGCGTCGAGGCGGTTGCCGCCGTGTTCGGGGCGGGCAAGGTCGGCGTGAAGCTGTCGCCCCTCAACCCCTTCAACGACATCTGGGACAGCAACCCGCGGCGGACATTCGGACACGCGGTCGAGGAGCTGGGCCGGCGCGGCCTCGCCTATCTGCATCTGACGCGCGGCGGCGACGATGGCCACTTCGACTGGTCGGCCCTGAGGAGGGCTTTCGACGGTCCGGTCATCCTCAATGGCGGCTACGACCTCGCCGCCGCCGAGCTCGCCCTGGCCGAGGAAGCGGCCGACCTGATCGCCTTCGGCCAGGCCTATCTCTCGAACCCTGATCTTGTGGAGCGATTGCGCGGGGGCGCGGCGCTCAACGCCGCCGACCGCCAGACCTTCTACGGCGGGGATGCTCGCGGCTACACCGACTATCCGGTGCTGTCGCCCGATCCGCTGTCGGTCACCCTGGAGGCCCGGCTGCTGACGGCGGGTTAGCTTCGCCCGTTGGCGTCAGCAACCGGCGGACCGTCCCTGGGACAGAGCAGATCAGCCGCGGGGCTTCGTTCGCTCGACAAAGCAGGGCCAACCCGGTGTGTAGCGCTCTCTGCCTAAAGCATTTTCCGCCGATCCTCCTACGCAGCTGTGCTGCTTCGGAGGACCGACACCAGACCCGCCGAAGCCTTGGCGTAGGCGGGAGTGGGCACCGGTTCGGCGCAGAAAATGCGACCAAACCAAGGAATCTAGAGCGTGTTTCGATTCAATCTGAACGAAACATGCTCTAGAGACAGAGATAGACGCAGGCAAACGCCGGAACGCCTGGACCGGGGCAAACATTCACGCCGCATCCGACCAAGACACAGCCGAGCCAGAAGCCGGGCGGAGGCGGTTTCACGGCGGGGCACCCGAACTTGGCGATGCAGACAATTGCGGGAACGGGAACCCACACATTGCAAAACCAGTTCATGAACCGCAAAGCCGCCCGCGGGTCGGTCAACTTATAGGTTTCGGTTTTCGGTTTCTTCCTTCCGAACGTGTGAATGTCCACGTGCATCTGAGCGTGCTCTGTTTTCACGGCCAATTCATGGAGTTTGCGGGCAAGCATCAATCTTTCATGCTCGCTGTCCTGAGTATTGCTCAGAGCCCGCGTATACTTCCGCACGAGGGACTGCACTTCCCGCTTGGAAGGCTCGCGGCCGGATCGTGAACGCGTTTTGGCAGCCATGACGCTATCCTCCTATAAACGCTATTTGCGCCTTCGGATTCGAAGGATCCCAGCTGAACGGAACAGTCATAACAGAGCGATCAGCGCTCTCAACTTCGCGACGACGTCGCCCTTCTTGCCTGTAAACGCGATCTTCTCGTTTTCGACTTCTTTGAGCGTCTTTTCCAGGGCGTCCTTGACGTCCTTCTTTTCATCGTCGCTTAGATCTTTTGTCTCCTCTGTCAACTTGTCCTTGGATGCTTTGATGGAATTGTCGCAGTCGTAGATATACTCCCATATATTCTTGTACGCCTTCTGCGCGGCCGGCGTTTTCATGAGACTATAGATGCCGTATGCCACCAGTCCGATGGCAAGCACGATGGCCTGTACGAGCCAGGCCGCCGGGCAAAGGCATAGCCATGCGGGAACCGCGAATAGGAACATGCCAAGCACGGTCCCGACTTGATACTCGGTCAGAAAGACGCCCTGCATTTCGAGCAGATGGAAACAAAGCGTGGTGCTCAATCCCTGCTGAATGTACAGAGCCTCGGCCGACGCCTTCCCCTTCGCGAATGCGGGCGCCTGTCTCACAAGCGCCCTGATATCGTTCGCCAGGATGCTTCTTTGCTCGCCGGGCAGCTCAAACCCGTCGATGACGCGGAGAATTGCGGCGGCGGCATCCTTGTATCCCTTGGGGAAGGGACGCCTCATCAGATAGTCCGGGATGCCTGAACGTCTGTAGCGGTGATGGGAATACAGTTCGAAAAACGCCGTGGCGAAGTCCGCGGCGTCGGCGAAGAGGACCGCGGGATCGGCAATGTGGCGCCTTGCGTCTTCCACCAGGATGCTCGAGAGCACAAAGCCCTGACGGAGGCTTATCTCGGATCCCAGATGACGCTTGATGGTCAGCAAAGACGTGGCGAGCAGGCCGTCCGCTTCCCTCAGCTGTCCTTTTTCGAGGTTTGCTTGCGCTTTTCCGGCAATCGACGCCAGCTGCTTTGCCAGGGACTCTTCTACGAATCCGCTCTTGAGACTGCGGCGAAAGTCGTCGAGGGCCTGGCGGACTTGTCCTGACGCAGCGTCCCCGTTCGCGCTCATCGCGTTTCCTCCCTTTTGACCCACTGTCGCAGCCCCGGAAGGGGACATCAGACCGGCCGCTGGAGCGCGCTCATCGCGACGCAGTTGTATGGCTCGTTCGGGGGCCTGCGAATTACTGCCCGGCCAACTCTCAGGGACTATAGTTCCGAGATTATTCTGCCGCCTAATTGAGCGACCAGATCGTTAAGAAATCGGTAATATTCACGACTACGAGGCGAGGGGCGCCCGCTGAAACTGTCGCAGAGTTTATTGTAGCCGCTGGCCGGAAGCACAAGCGAAGGGAAGTTCCAGGACTAGCCGAAAACACTCAGGCCGTCGGCGCGAAGACGGGCTCGGAGGTCAATTCTGAACGGATTGGCGCGCCGTCCGCGATCGCGCCAGACCGGTGAGGCCATGCAAGATGACCGCGGCCAGCAGCAGAGCGCCCATGGCGATGACCCGCGCCGGATAGCCGAGACCGAGGCCGACGAGCAGCGTATCCAGCATCAGCACGGCGGGCACCGCGATCAGCAACAGCGCCGGATTGCCGCCGCGCCGGCCGATGGCGAGACCGGCGGCCTCGATCGCCAGCAGGCTCGGCAGGGTGAAAGGCTCGGCCGCGGATAGCGGCGCCTCGCCGCCGTAGCCGGCGAGCAGC
>Ga0265331_10001402_pt1 | contig 17688 bp, 15 predicted proteins | sample 41923metaG_FD_202088 | JGI IMG/M metagenome (GOLD analysis project Ga0265331, IMG submission 202088) | Rhizosphere microbial communities from Carex aquatilis grown in University of Washington, Seatle, WA, United States - 4-19-23 metaG | ecosystem: Host-associated > Plants > Roots > Rhizosphere... | reverse complement strand
GGCCAGCATGCGGGCGAGCGCCACGTTCTCCCCGCCCAGGATGTAAAGCTCGCCCGGCCGGCCGCGCTCGAAGGCCGCCAGATGCCCGGCGGCGACGTCGTCCACATGGACCAGGTTGAGGGCGGTATCGATGTAGCCGGGCATCCGGCCCGAAGCTGCCTCGACGATGATTCGCCCCGTGGGCGTCGGCTTGATGTCCCGCGGGCCGATGGGCGTGGATGGATTGACGATCACCGCCGGCAGGCCCTGCTCGGCCACCATCCGGCGCACCAGGGCTTCGGCCGCCACCTTGCTCCGCTTATAGGCGCCGATGGCCGCCGATTCGGCGACGCTGTCGGTTTCGTCCGCGGGACTGCCGTCGGCGCGCGGCGCCAGGGTGGCGACGCTGCTGGTATAGACGACGCGCCCGACGCCGGCGCGAAGGGCGGCCTCCATGACGTGGCGAGTGCCTTCCAGGTTGCTGCGGCGAATCTCCTCGGGGTCGCGGGCCCACAGGCGGTAATCGGCGGCGACGTGGAAGACGGCGTCGACCCCCGCCACGGCGCGGCCGACGGACGCGGCATCGCGCAGATCGCCCACGACGCATTCGACCTCGAGACCGGCGAGGTTGTCGCGCGGGCTATCCTTTCGGACCAGCGCACGCACGCTATGGCCGGCTGTCAGCAGCCGGCGCAGGACCGCAGCGCCGACAAAGCCGGTTGCACCGGTCAACAGACTACGCTTGGCCGCCGTCACGTGGGGAACCGCTCCTCGTCTCTCTCAGGCCCGTCCTAATAGCAGGACTTGCAGCCGAGAACAGCGCCCATGAGGCGACCGGTACCGGCGCGACCTCGGGCTCAGGCCTTATGGGTCCAGGCCTGCCGGCCTCAGCCCTTGTGGGCCTGGGCGGCCTCCGCCGCGTCCGAGCGGTTCACTTTGAGGTTGTTGATGGAGTAGTCCACGAAGCGTGGCTCGAAATGGGGCTTCACGTCCATGAACCGGCAGGCGGCCAGGACCTGGTCGATGATGAACTTGGGCTGGAAGTTGGCGAGCTTCAGGCCCTTGTCCTTGGTGATCTTGGCCACGATGACCTTGAAGTCCGCCTCGGTATATTCGAGGCCTGCATCCTTGGAGACCTTGATGAAGATTTCCTTGAACGCGGCTTCGGTCGGGCCGCCGATCTCGAGCTTGTAGGGCAGCCGGCGCAGAAAGGCCGGATCCATCAGGTCTTCCGGCTCCAGGTTGGTCGAGAACAGGACCAGCTCCTCGAAGGGCAGCGAGAAGCTCTTGCCGGTGTGGAGCTTCAGATAGTCGACCCGGCTTTCCAGGGGCACGATCCAGCGGTTCAGCAGGCTGGTGGGGGCGACGAGCTGTCGGCCGAAATCGTCGATGATGAAGCAGCCGCCCAGCGCCTTCACGTGCAGCGGCGCCTCGTAGAAATTGGCAGTGGCGTTGTAGCTGAGATCCAGCATCTCCAGGGTGAGCTCGCCGCCGGCAATGACGAAGGGCCTGTGACTGGGCTGCCAGCGGGCGTCGTAGCCCTCGCGGCGCACTGTGGCGCGCGATTCGTCGGAGCCGCCGGGCAGGCTCGGCACCTCATGCACGCTGGGATCGAAGACCCGCATGATCTGGCCTTCGACCATCACGGCGTAGGGAATGTAGATCACGTCGCTGAACACGTTGCGCAGGCGCAGCGCGATCGAGGTCTTGCCGTTGCCGGGCGGCCCGTAGAGCAGGATCGCGCGGCCCGAGTTTATCGCCGGGCCCATCTGTTCGACGAAGGCGTCGGTGATGGTGAGGCCCTCGAAGGATCCCCGGATGCGATCCCAGGACACCAGCTCGTTGGTCACCTTCTGCAGGCGCACCCGCTCGGCGAAGCTCTCGAGAGAAACCGGGGCCGGTCCGGAATACTGGGAATGGGCGAGCGCCTCCACCGCCCAGCGCCGGCCCGTATCGGTGATGGAATAGCGCTGGTCCGAGAGGCCCGTCATTTCCGCCGCGCCCACCGCCGCCAGCAACATGCGGTCGATGCAGCTTTGCACGAGCTGCAGCACAAGATGGCGGGGCAGCTTGATGGCGTTTACGTATTGGCTGACCGTCTCCAGCCGTGAGACGTAGATCAGCTTCATCAGCAGGTTCAGCAGATCGGATTCCGGGATGCCTGTGTCGGCAAGGGTCGAGGGCTCCAGAGGCAGCCGTTGCAGAAAGGCCTCCAAGCCTTCCCGGCTGATGGCGCCGAGCTCCACCAGATTGTCGCCAAGCCGTCCGCCGCGCGCGATCTGCTGTTTGACCGCGGCGTCGATGTCCTTCACGGTCACGAGCTTCGCCGCGACCAGAAGATCGCCAATCCTCAACATCGTTCAATCCCCAGACCTAAACCGATGGAATTTTAAATCAATAAGAGGACAATCTAAACCGGAGTCTTCAATACTAGGACAAATTAACCGCAGGCGTCGCTGCACCCTCAGTCTGAAGCCTTCGAAACTGCCACCGCGGGGTCCGGCGGACAAGAACAAGAGGGGAACTATGGCGCTTTTCCAAATCCAAAGCTCCTGAGCGGACGGCACCCCTTCCCTTTCCCGACACGGGCAGACATAAGATTCCTCAAGAGGTTCAACCCGATCTTGCCCTCCATGTTGCATACACGGATCTCGCTCGCCCTGGCCGCTGTGGTGGCGCTTGCCGCCTGCACCGCGGGACAGCCATCGCCCCAGGACCGGGGCCTGCTTTCCTGGCAGGGGGCCTCCGGCGATGCGCTTGTTGCCCAGCTGGGCCAGCCGGAATCGCGAACGGCTCTTCCCAACGGAGAAACCATGCTCCAGTACCGCTGGACGCGCATGGTGACCGAAGGTGGTTATACGGTCGCCATGGATTCCCCTGCCTATCAAAACGGATTCGGCGGGCCCAGCGTCTTCACCGGCGGCAATGCAAGCATGTCTCGACAGTACATTCCCAGCCGGTCGGTCCAGCAGCTATGCATCGCGCGCTTCACCCTCGGCGCCGACAATCGGGTGAGCAAGATCGGCTGGGAAGGAGACGGCTGCAACCTGACCGGCCAATAGGGCCGGTTGATTCAGGGAAGCCGCCGCCGGCCAGCAGGGAGCGGGCGGGACTGACCGGCGGCGGCTGGCGCGCTAGGGTCTAGGGGTATACTAGCGCGCCTTGCGCTGCGAGCCGGGATGAAGCCGCAGCGACTTTGTGTTCTCCAAATCCTCAGCGGACGGTCTGCCGCCCGCTCACGGCAAAGGCATCAAACTGGCCACGGTCGCCCCGATCGAAGCCAGGATCACGGCGACGAAGCAGTAGCCAGCTATACGGGCCATGGTTTCGCTCCCGAATGTCTCCTGCCGGCGGGCGCCCGACCGCCGGCAGGCCTTCACCATATGGGAAGGACAGGGAGCAAGTGCGGTGGCAATTTCCGGGCCTGGGTGGGGGAAGCGTTGCGGTTGCAATCAGGCTGTAAGACAATGGTTTCGCGATGTTAGGGAATGGCGTTGCCGGTGAAGCACGGTGGCGCCGAGATCTTGGCAAGCGCATCAGGCAGAAACCCCGCCAAGGCGGGGTTTCTTGCATTTTGGCCGCCGTCTTCGGGGTCTTGCCCCGACCATCGGCCCCTTCCAGGGATGAATGATCTCTTAACCGCGCGGGTGCCGCGTTTCGAAGGCTGCTCCAATAATGTCATGCCTCGCGGCGTTGCCTGAATCGGTCGTCGGGCAATCCGAGCCGAAAGCAGGCTGCGACGGCCGTTCATGGCTGAGGAAGCGGGCGCGCGACGGGGTCCCCGCGATGGCTTGAAAACTGCCAGGCTCAGAACGCGCCCAACCAGCCGGTCAGGAGCTGCGCTTCGAGCTTGCGCGCACGCCTGGTCCAGTCGAGAGCCTCGGGCGTGGGCGCCAACACCCTGATATCTCTGGTTGCATCGAAGGCCGCGCGCCGGGCAGGGTCGAACACGAATACGGCGAAGGCGAGCTCCCTTCCGTCCCGCGCCGGGAAGAAGCCGGCGAGCGCGCTGGCGTAGTCCATGGTCCCGCTCTTGCCTTGCACGCTGCGCAGCGGCGGAGCATCGCCCGGCGCCGCAGGTTCGCCATTCTTATCCAGCGGCGGCAAGCTTTGCATCAGCGCGGCATCGCTGGCGGCGAGCCCGAGAATCGCCGCCATCTGCCGCGGCGACACCCGGCTGTTCGGGGTGAGGCCCGAGTGGTATTCCAGCGCGAAGCCACGCCAGTCGGTGCGCGGCAGGCGCGCCTCCAGCCAGCTGGCGAGCGCCAGGCTCGACTGCTGCGGGGAGAGCGCCCTGCCGGTGAGCGCGCGAGAGGCGGCGAGCCCGATCAGCTCGGCGGTCGAGTTGTTGGAATACCGCATGAGGCCCCGAATGATTTCGGCCAGCGGCGGGCTTTCGCTCCGCCCGACCAGCACCGCGCCCGCGGGCACATGGCCCGGCGCCGGTTGGGGAAGCGAGATGCCTTCGCCCAATGTCAGCTGGGCGAAGACGAGCGCCGTCTGGAGGCTCGTGCCCTTGACCGGCAGAAAGGACGTGCCGCTGTCCGGAAGGCTCCGGGCGTAGCGCCAGCGATCGGCCTTGCCGTCGCCGGCATAGAGGAAGGGCATCTCCGGCGGCAGGTCCTCGGCCGCCGGCTCGAATCCGATCCAGCCGGTCGGCACTTCGAGGCCGTCGGCGATGCTGCGGGCCTGGAATTCCAAGGATCCGCCGGCAACGGGCCTCGACCAGAGGATTTCGATGCGGTTGAAGTCGAGATCGAGCGCGCCGATGCCGCAATTGTATTCGGCGGCGACGGGCTGGTCGGCGTTGATCTCCGGCAGTGCCGCCATCAGGCTGTCGTCATAGAAGAACCGGGTGATAGGCCCGGCGTTTGCCGCCTTCAACTCGATCGCCATGCCCTGCAGGTCGTTCGCCGTCAGCACGGGATCGCCGCCGCCCTGGAGATAGAGATTGCCTCCCTGGCGCAGGAGCTGGGTGGGGAACTTGTAGCTCGGACCCAGAATCTGCAACGCCGCGTAGACGGTGGCGAGCTTGCTGACCGAAGCCGGCAGGAAGAGCTTGTCGGCGTTGCGCTGGGCGAGGCTCTGGCCGGTCGCGGGATCGATCACGATGAACCCGAGTTCGGCCTCTCCAAGCCCGAGCTTGGCGATCAGTTTGTCGATCGTGCCGGCGCCAGCGGCGCTGGCATGGCAGAAGAGCGCCAGGCCAAGGGCCAGCAGAAAGGCGAGACTGAGGGGCCGGCATCCGAAATCGAGGGCCCGGATCGATAAACACGCGTTCAAGCTGAGGAGCATAGTCAATCGGTGTCCGCTTCGCAGACGCGAGCCTCTTTCTGTCACCACATCCCCCGCCTGTGGCATGTTAGCCAGCATCGGGGATAGACAGAAAATGGAATCGGATCATGCGTGGTGATATTCGGGCCGCCCTGGCGGCATTTCTGGCGGCGAGCGCGCTCGCGGGTTGCCAGGACGCACCGGACCCGGCCTACTGCGGCGTTGCCCGCACCGGCTATGAACATGCCCTGACGGAAGTGAACCAGCGGCTCAGCGACTATCAGGGCTGCCTCAGCAAGGCCATCGGCGGTGACAGCTGCTCGGCCCAGTTCTCCGACTTGAGCTCGGCCCAGTCCAACCTTGAACACGGCGCCAGCGACGTCGGGAAGTACTGCCTCAAGAATCCGTGAGTGCTATCGCCGCTCGGTTGCCGCCACCTCATGGGCGAGTAGCCAGCGCTTGCGCGAGATTCCGCCGCCATAGCCCGTGAGGCTGCCGTCCGAGCCTACGACGCGATGGCAGGGCACGACGATGCTGATGGGATTGGCGCCGTTGGCATGGCCCACGGCACGCACGGCGCTGGCCCGATCGATCCGGCGCGCGAGTTCGGCATAGGAGAGGGTCGCGCCGGCGGGTATGCGCCGGAGCTCGCGCCACACCTTGCGCTGAAAGGGCGTTCCATTAGTCGCCACCGGCAGGCTCTCGATGGCCCCGAGATCGCCCTTGAAATAGGCCGCCATTGCGTGGGTGAGTCCGCCGGGGTTGCGCTTGGGCTGGAGGGCGAAGCCCCGTGGGCCGTACTGCAGGCGCAGGCTGCGCAGCATACCGGCCTCCCGGTCGGTCCAGTCGATGGCGCGCAGCCGTCCTTCGTCGTCGGCAACGACCATCAGCTCACCGATAGGCGTGGCGGTGCGGTCGATGAAGAGACGCAGGACATCAACCACGACGCATTCCTCCCTCCGCGCCGTCCTCGTTGCTCGGGTGCAGGACCGGGCGATAGCCCGCGGCGAGCGTCCGCACCGTCGATGGCGGCGTCAGCAGCAACACTTCTTTCGGCGATGCTAGCATGGGCCGATAGCCGTATGGCGACCAACAATGCATCCCGCCGTTGGTCACGAGACAACAATTGCCGTCAACCCACAGCATCGTGCCTTGCGGCAAGTCGTTGGCGGGACCCGGCAGGGGATGTATGCGCTTGGCCTTTCCGTCGAGCCGTTCGGCGTGCAGCACCGCGTCCATCGCAGTCGCTTTCGGCGGCGCGACAGCGTTGCCCTTCGCCCAAGCAGCCCGAAAGCCTTCGGCGGCTTCGCGCCGGCAGAAGAAGCAGGGTCTATGTCCGGCCGCGAGCGCCGTCGCCTCGTCGAGGAAGAAGAGCTCGGTCCAGCTCCGACCTGCCATCGGAGTCCGGCGCCAACCCTTGTAGTCGCAGAGGCAAACGATCCAGGCCTTCGTGGTCCAGCGCCTGGCGAGCAGGGTCCGCGTCGCGGGATCGTGAATGATCCCGCGGTTGCCGGTGAAGAGGCCGCGGGCTGGAATGGCGAATACCTCGCCAAGGGGCGTGACGCGGTTCTGCAAGGTCATCGGCGCGCGGCTCGAATTCTCGCATCGGGCGCCGGCGGGTCAGGCGCGATGGAAGCGCACATGTTCCGGTAGAAAGCCCAGGCCGAGCAGGCGCGCCGGCAACCGCGTTAAGATCGGGAACCTCCGGATGAGCCGCAACGGCAGGGGGAGGGTCGTGGTCGACGCTCCGGCCAGCACCGGGCTGATCACCCGGTTCTGCACCATCACCTGCAGGCGCTGGGTCATGGCGGTGGGGAAAATCCGCCGGCGCTGAACCGCCGCCAGCACGTCGTCGCCGGGCGCGCCCCGCAGCAGGGACGGGCCCAGCAGGTTCGCCGCCGCCACCGCGTCCTGGATGGCGAGGTTGATGCCTACCCCGCCGATGGGCGACATGGCGTGGGCGGCATCGCCGATGCAGAGCAGCCCCGGACGGTGCCAGCGCCGCAGGCGGTCCACCGCCACGGTCAGCAGCTTCACGTCGTCCCAGCTCGCCAGCTCGCCGACCCGGTCGGCAAGATAGGGTGCCATCCGGGCGACCGCCTCGCGGAACGCCGGGAGCCCGGCGGCGCGAACCGCCTCGATGCCGCCCTTGGGAATGACGAAGGCGCATTGCCAATAGCTGCCGCGGTTCAGCATGACCATGATTCGCCCACCGTCGAAACGCCCCAGGGTCTGCGCCGGATCGCTTGCCCGGCGCGACAGGCGAAGCCACAGCACGTCCATGGGCGCGCCCAGGTCCATCACCTTCAGGCCGGCCAATCCGCGCAAGATGGAGTGGCGCCCATCGGCTGCTACCACCAGGCGCGCGCGTATCTCCAGCATCCCATCCGGCGTCTTGGCTCGCACGCCGGCGACTCGGCCGTCGGCCTCGATCAGTTCTGTCGCCTCGCTCCGCATCCGAAGGCGGAAGCCGGGATAAGGCTTCGCCGCTCCGGCCAGGAAGGCGAGGAAATCCCATTGCGGCATCAAGGCGACGAATTTGCAGCGGGTCGGCAGATGGCGGAAATCGGCGATCTGCAGCATCTCGGCGCCGACCTGGCCGGAAAGCGTCGTGATCTGCTCATGCGGCAGCCTGAGGAAGGCATCGAGCAAGCCCAGCTCATGCATCACCTCGAGCGTGGAGGGATGGATCGTGTCGCCGCGAAAATCCCTGAGGAAATCGCCGTGCTTCTCCAGCACCAGCACATCGACGCCGCCGCGCGCCAGAAGCAATCCCAGCATCATGCCCGCTGGACCGCCCCCGGCAACGCAGCAGGCGGCCTCGATCCGCTCGGGCGCCATGGCGTTCCTCCCGCCGAAACCGGCGCCGAGCTATCGCCGCCGGCGCCGGCTCGAAGATTCGGTCTCCGCGCCGGGACGAGGCCCGGAGCGGCTACCCTGCCTCAGCCTGTGACCCAGCCCGAGGAGCCTTTGCAGAGCTTCACCGTATCGTCGGTCTGCTGCTGGTTCTTGATCATGGTCTCGTAGACATAGCGGCACGTGCGCCCGCTGCTGTCGGTGAAGAAGCCGCCCTTGGGCGTCGCCGTGCCTTGGGCCTCGGTCTGCCACAGGGCATCGGTCTTCCGCCAGGTGACCACCGTGCCCACATTGGCTTCCGCGGCGCGAGCTGCGGCGTTCCCCGCCGCCGACTGCTCGTTCCCATCCAGGACGTTGCCCAGACGATTGCCGACGAGGCCGCCGGCCGCGGCACCCAGGATGACGCCGACTGGCCCGCCCGTGATGGCATAGCCGATAAGCCCGCCGCCGACTGCGCCGAGGCCCGTGCCGGCCGTCTCGCCGGAAGTCATGTCGCCGAGTCCGCCCTCCGAATTGCAGGCCGAGAGCGCCAGGCAGCCGGCCAAGGCCACACTACCGGCCGCGATTCCTATCGATCTACGCATCTCCCAATCTCCCTCTGATGTTTGGGCCTAGGTCAAAAGCTGCCTTTCGGCAAAGTTCAATGGCGAATGCCCGCTCCAATTGTGGACCAGCCGCGTCCCGACGCAAGAGGCCTCGCGCCCACGCCGCGCCCGATCGATGGCGCAACTGGAGCAAAAATCCACCGGCCTGGCAACTCCATGGTCGCGGAGGCGAAGCGGGTGTCCGTTTTTCGGGCCGGCATGGTATCAGTCATCGGCCAGGGCAATCGAAGGCAAAGGCAGGGTGGGGACGTTGGTAACCGAAGGATCTTCCGGCCCGTCGGGACGAGGCCCTCGCATCTGCGTCATCGGCGCGGGCCCGAGCGGGATCACCGCGGGCAGGAACCTGATCGCCGAGGGCCTGACCAATCTCGTGATCTACGAGCGCAACGCCGCGGTCGGAGGCAACTGGATTTACAGCCCCACGGCGTCCCACTCCAGCATTTACGAGACGACCCACGCCATCAGCTCGCGCCGGCTTTCGCAGTATGACGGCTACCCCATGCCGAAGGACTACCCCCACTACCCGTCCCACGTTCAGCTGCTCCGCTATTTCCAGGGCTACGCCGAGCATTTCGGCGTCACCGCCTTCATTCGCTTCAACACCGAGGTCGTGCGCGCGACCCCGGCGGGCGAGCACGGCTGGCTGATCGAGACGTCGGGCCCCGGCGGTTCGGCCAGCGAGAAATTCGACTACCTGCTGGTCGCCAACGGCCATCACTGGGAACCGAGAGTACCCCCGTTCGCCGGCCGCTTCACGGGCAGCTTCCTGCATTCCCACGCCTACAAGCAGGCCGCGGCCTTTGCCGCCAAGCGCGTGCTGGTGATCGGCGGCGGCAATACGGCCTGCGATATCGCCCTTGAGACCGCCAAGGTCTCGGCCCGCACCACGATGAGCATGCGGCGCGGCTATTATTTTTTTCCCAAGTTCATCCTGGGCCTGCCGACCGACGTCATGTACCGGCTCCTGCGGCGGCTGCCGCGACGGGTGATGCAGGATCTGGCCAAGCTCTATCTGTGGGTGATTCAAGGCCGCAATCAGAGTCATGGGCTCCAGAGGCCCGACCACGAGCCCTTGGAACATCATCCGAACCTGAATTCCCATATTTTCACCGCCATTCGCGAGGGGCGGATTCATCCTCGCCCCGACGTGACCGGGTTCGACGGCCTGCAGGTATCCTTTGCCGACGGCGCCCGGGAAGAATTCGACGTGGTCATCGCCGCGACCGGCTACCGCATCAGCTTTCCCTTCCTGGAGCGCAGCCTGGTCGACTGGAAGGAGGCCGACCGGCCACCGCTCTATTTGCTCGTCTTCCCGCCGTCTCGCCGCGACCTGTACTTCATCGGCCTGGTCCAGCCCATCGGCTGCATCTGGCCCTTGTCGGATCTCCAGGCGCGGCTCGTCGCCCGGGAAATCCGTGGCCGATGGCAGCGGCCGCAGGACATCGAGGCAAGAATCCTGCAACAGGCCGAACGGCCGCTCTACAGTTGGGCGAGATCGCCGCGCCATTCCATCGAGGTCGACTACCATCTCTACCGCAAGCAGCTGGTCGCCGAATTGCGAGCCGTTCGCTCTCTGACATAAACAATAGACATGATATCCGAACTCCATCGATCCTCATGCACGACCTGCGCGGCAAGAAAGCACTCGTAACTGGTGCTGCCCGCGGCATCGGGCGGGCGATCGCGATTGCGCTCGCCAGGGAAGGTGTCGGCCTGTGGCTGATCGATATCGATCCCTTAGAGCTGTCGGCAACCGCCGGTGCGGCGGGGCGCCACGGCGCGGAGGTCGTGGAATGGATCTGCGATCTTGCCGAGCCGTCCGAGATTACTTCGGCGGTGCGGCAGCTTCTCGCCCGCTGGAACAAGCTCGATATTCTGGTGAACAACGCCGGAATCGCCTATTTCGGACCGACCCGGGATATGACCGAGGCGCAATGGTCGCGTCTGATGGCGGTCAATCTCCTGGCCCCAATTCAGCTCGTCCGGGAGCTGATCGACACGCTGTTGGCCCAGGACGAGGCCCACATCGTCAATATCTGCAGCGCTCTCGGCCTTGTCCCCTTCCGCAACGCCGCGGCCTATCAGACCAGCAAGTTCGGCCTCGTCGGATTCACCCAGGCGTTGCATGGCGAATTCGGCCGGCGCCGGTTCGGGGTAACCGCGGTCTGTCCGGGCTTCGTCGATACGGAAATGATTGCACCCTGGCTGTCGCGGTTTCCGGCCTGGGTCGGCCGCACGACGCCCGAGAAGGTCGCGGCGAAGACGGTGCAGGCGATTCGCCGCAACAAGAGCCTGGTCGTGATGACCGCGACTGCCCGCTTGGGCTGGTGGGCGACGAGGCTGTCGCCGGACCTGGCGGGATGGGTCAATCGCGTGGTGTCGCGATGGTGGTGAGGCGTGACAACATCGCAAGTCCTCCGGCAGGCGGCGGCAGGCGTTCCGCGCGCGTTCCATCGCCGCGCGAGGTGAGCCGATTGCCATCGGCGGACGTCGCCGGCCCGACCGGCTCGTAGGCTTCCGAGGAGCGAGAAGATCGATGTGCGGCATTGCCGGGGAGCTGGATTGGCGGGGCGTACAGCGCGAAGGAAGCGTCATTGCGGCGATGATCGAATCGCTCGCGCACCGCGGGCCGGAGGGCCGAACCTGCTGGTTCAGTCCCGACGGCATACTGGCCTTGGGTCACGCCCGGCTCTCCTTCTTCAAGGGAGGCGAGGCACAGCCCGTCCGCAATCGTCGCGGCACGATATTCGCGGTCTGCAACGGCGAGATCTATAACCACCGGGAACTTGCCGGCCTGGTGCGCGAGGCGGGCATCGAATGCGACATCCAATCCGACGTGGAGATCATTCCCTATCTCTTCGAACTCCGCGGCGTCGACAGCTTTGCGCTGCTGCGCGGCGAATTCGCCTTTGCCCTCTATGACAGCCGGGACCGGGCCCTCTACCTGGTAAGAGACCGGTTCGGCATCAAGCCGCTCTACTACCACGCGGCCGGCAACCTCCTGCTGTTCGCCTCCGAAGCCAAGGCGCTGTTCGTCGATCCGCGCGTTCCACGCATGCTCGACCATGATTCCCTGGCCACGAAGCTGGTCGGCATAACCCTTCCCGGAAGCACCGCGTTCGCCAAGGTTCTGGAGGTCAAGCCGGGGTCCTATGTGGAAGCGACCGAGACCAGGTTTTCTGAGCAGCCATACTGGTCCGTCAGATGGACGACGCCTGCGCGCCGGGCGGACGGGGAAACTCTCTCGCGGGAATTCCGGGACCTGTTCGATGAGGCCGTGCGCGTCCGCCTGCACGGTGATTTTCCGGTTGGCGTTTATCTGTCTGGCGGGATCGATTCCTCCTCCGTGCTCGCTTCCATGGTGCATGGCGGCGTCCGATCGCTGAAGGCCTTCACGATCGCCTTCGACGACAAGGCGCTCGACGAAAGCCGGGCCGCGCTCGCCACCGCCCAGCGCCTCGGCGTCGAGCATCACGTCCTCAGGGTGCGGGACAGGGACATAGCCGAGAACTTCCGGCAGTCGCTCTGGCACAGCGAGATCCCGGTCATCAACGCCCACGGCACCGCCAAGTTCCTGCTGTCGCGCGCCGCATCGCCCCATGTGAAGGCGATCATGACCGGCGAAGGCGCCGACGAGCTGTTCGCCGGCTATCCCTATTTTGGCGCGGGCGCGGCAGGCGGGCAGCATCGGGGCATGGCGAGGCAGCTCGCCGACTGGTCCCGCTTGTTTTGGTCGCGGCAGTTCGGCACGGGTTTCCTGTCGATCCCGCGCGCCGCAGACATTGCCGCGCTGAACCGCCTGTTCGGCTCCGCGCCTCACCTGGGGCAGCGAGCCCTCTTCTACGCCCGTTTCATTCGCGCCCATCTGAGCCGGGAGTTCAGGCCTCACTTCTCTCCCGTCGGCGCGCTCAGAACTCTCGCCGAGGATCTGACGTCGGCCCAAGCCGAGCCCATGACATCGACCAATGCCGACCGCTATCTTGCCTTGAGATACGATCTGCCTGCCTACATCTTGAATTTTCTGGCGGACAGGCAGGAAATGGCCCACTCCATAGAGGGGCGCGTCCCCTTTCTCGACGACAAGGTCTTCGCGTTCGCGAGCGCCCTCGGCGAGGAGTCGCTCATCGGGGAATGGGGCGGAAAGCGGCTGATCAGAAAGGCCTTCGCCGATCGGCTGCCCCAGGCGACCCTCGCTTCGCGCAAGAAGATCTTTTTCGCGCCGCCACGGGCCGCCGACGAAATTCTCCGATCCGAATGGGCCCACCACCTGCTGTCCCGGGAGGTGACCGAAGCGGTCGGGATCTTCAGCTGGACGCGTTTGCAGGCGCTGAGGGTGGTCCTGAAACTGTCGTCGCCGCGCTTGGGCGGGGGGGCTGCCCTGCGCTCCCTGCTGATCCTGATTGTTTCCATCCACGCGCTGCACGATCTCTTCGTCGTCGGCGGCAGCCGGCGGTAGGACGGGTTCCGATGAGGCACAACCGCAACATGCGTCACTCCCGCGGAAGCGGGGGTCCAGGAGGCTGATGGACTTCTTGCGGCCCTGGATTCCCGCTTTCGCGGGAATGACGAGAGGGGGTGGGGCGCCCGAGGACCCCAAGGGGGAAATCCGTGGCGCCTCATGACGTGGTACTCATCCACGGCGCTTGGCTCACCTCTGCCTCGTGGGATCCCTTTCGCCGCCGCTATGAGGCCCGAGGATTCCGCTGCCTGGTGCCCGAATGGCCGCTCCAGGACCGCGCGATCGAAGACCTCCGTGTTTCGCCTCATCCGGACCTGGGCAGGCTGACGGTCTCGGAAATCGTCAACCACCATGAAGGCGTGATCCGGGGCTTGCCGGCCCCGCCGATCTTGATCGGCCATTCCTTCGGAGGGCTGTTCGTGCAGCTCTTGCTGGACCGGGGATTGGGCGCGGCGGGCGTGGCCATCGATCCCGCGCCTGTGCGCGGCGTGTTCCCGGGTCTGGCGACGATTTGGGCGGCACTGCCCGTGTTCCTGGCCTGGCAAGCGTGGCGGCGGCCCGCGACCATGAGCTTCGGCCATTTCGCCCGGAGCTTCATGCAGCTTTCTTCGGGCGATGAGCAGCGGGCCGCCTACGAGCGCCAGATCGTGCCCACGCCCGGACGGATCTACTTCGACCTCGCCCTGGGTATCGGCAACCGGGTCGATTTCACGAATGCAAAGCGCGCTCCCCTGCTCCTCATCGCCGGCGATCGAGACCGGACGGTCCAACCCTCGGCGGTCCAGGCGGCCTATCGAAAGCATCTTCGATCCCAGGCCGTGACGGAGATCAAAGTCTTCACCGGCCGCACCCACTGGCTTATCGCTGCGCCCGGTTGGGAGGAAGTCGCCGACTACGCGCTTGCCTGGGCGAGTGAGAACGCGCGCAAGACTTGAACATGGTCCGAGCCACCGTCCGGCTGGCCCAAGCAATCATTCTGCTGCTAGACATGGTCCGGTTGCCTTCAATTGCCTGCGATAAAGACCGACCGACATGAGTCAATCTGAGCTCGAAGGCGCTCTCCTCGGAGCAAGGCGGCCGCTCGCCTCGGTCGTTGTCGGCAATTTCAACCAGGCCTCGTTCATCGAGCAGGCAATCCGGTCCGTCGCCGGCCAATCCTTCCGGGATTTCGAGTGCGTGGTGGTCGACGATTTGTCGACCGATGGATCGCCGGGGCGAATTTCGGCCTGCCTGACCGAGCTTGGCGATGCCCGGTTCCGGTTCATCCACCGCGAGACCAACGGCGGCCAGATGGCGGCCATGCTGACCGGCTTCGATGCCACCTCGGCGCAGTTCGTGGCATTTCTCGACGGCGACGACTACTGGAGCCCCGAGTTCCTCGATCGTCACATCGCGGCTCACCTCAGCCGAGCGGGGGCGGCCGCCATCTCCACGTCGGACATGGCATTTGTCGATCGGGACGGGAGAATCCTGGCGGGAGGCCTTCCCAACTTCCGCAACGGCGATCCGCTCCGCGCCGGCGCGCCGGCCAGGGCCCTGCGGATCGAGGGCGAAGGCCAAGACAGATTGGTCTTCATCGATCGCCGACTGGGCGGCTGGCCGTGGTCGGCAACCTCCGGAATGGTCTTCCGCCGGATTGCGGTCGAGACGATGCGGCCGCCGAACCCGGAAGAACTGCGGATTTGTGCCGATGGATATCTGGCGCGCGCCGCACACATGCTGGGAGGCACTGTCCGGTTGGAGCGCGCGCTCGGGTTCTATCGTCTTCACGACGGAAATTCCTGGGCCAACAGCCGGTTCTTCGGCGGGGGAACCCGGTCGGGCCAAGCGCCGCCGGGCGTCAATAAAGCGATCCGAACGGCGCTGCTGAAGCGCTTCTGCGAGGTAGCGCCCAGGCTCGAGTCCGCGATCGAGCGCGACGCCCTGCGGCGCGCGCTCATTGCCCAAGCCGGATGGGCCGGTGCGCTGGAACTTCGCGATTCGAATCCTGGCGCCAGGCTCCTTCTTGAGGACTGGGCGACGCCGCGTCAAAGGTTGGTTTTGCGGTTGGTGGGTCTTCTGCTGCCGGTCCTGCGGCCGCGCCGCTCGGGCGACGGGCGTTAGGAAAATCGCCGGCAGATGGAGCATGTCGGGGCGACCAGGGCAAATTCGAGCGACCGGAGCAAGCCCGCATTGATGCGAGAGCTGGGATATCGTCCGCCTTCGGCTGCGGAATTCCTCAGAATGGCATTGCGGCATGCCGTCGCCCGCTCGCGGCGCCACTTTCAGGCCAAGGGCAGTTTCATGCTGCCGGCCGCCATTTTGAGCGCCGACCCGTTGATTTCCTATTCCGGCATGGTGCCGCGCGCACCACTGGGCCTCGCCAGCCTCGCGCCTCCCGGCAAGCGCGATGCCTGGTTCCTGATTTCTCCCACTTGGTCGACCGAGGAGCCGGCCACGGTCAGAATGCTCCGCCGGCATGCCGCCGTTCATCGGCTGCGGCATTCCCATCACCGGCTGATCTTCCTTTGCAACACGCCCGAAGAAGCGAGCCTGCTCCGGGAGCAGGGCGAAGCGGCGGTGTTTCTCAACAAGACCCTGAGCGTGCCGGAAGCGATTTTCCGGCCGATCGAGGGGGTGTCAGTGGAATTCGACGCGATCTACAACGCCCAGCTGGCCCCCTGGAAGCGCCACGAGCTCACGCTGGGGATCGAGCGCTGTGCCTTCATTTGCTACCGCGCCGAAACCAGGCCGGAAAGGCAGGCGTTCGAGACCGAGCTTTTCGCCCGCCACGCTCGGCTGGCCCCGGGCCATGTCTTCCTCAACGCCGTCGATGAGGGCGGAGCGCCGGTCCGTTTCCTGCCGGCCGACGTCAACCGGCAGCTTGGCCGGGCTGCCGTCGGCCTGTGCCTTTCCGCCAGGGAGGGTGCCATGTTCGCCAGCACCGAATACCTGCTTGCGGGGCTTCCCGTCGTCACCACGCCCAGCACCGGCGGCCGGCACATCCACTTCGACCCGGAGTATTGCCTGACCGTCCCGCCCGACCCGCGATCCATCGCCGAAGCCGTCGCCGCAATGAAGGCCAAAGAGATCCCGCGCGGCTATGTCCGCGAACGGACCCTGCAGCGGCTGGATCGCGACCGGTGCCGGTTCATCGAACTCATCAACCGGATTCTTGTCGCGAGCGACACGGCAAGCAGGCTCGCCATGCCCTGGCCTTTCCGCAAGCCGGTCATCATGGAGTGGCTCACGGCCGAGGCCGCAGTGACACGAGCCGTGTCGGGTCGGGTCGACGCCTTCGAGGCCCTTGAGCAGGATGGGGCTCTGGTAGGCGGCTGACTGCGCCGGACTTTCCGGCACCCTCACCGGCGGCGCGTCATCCACCGGCGCAGATGCACCGCCGGCAACCCCATGAGGCTCGCGCCGAGAAGGACCCAGGACCTTGAGCGGCCGGGCGCGAGGCGTACGAGTTCGCCGGCACGGGCCAAGGCCTCGCCGCGCAGATTGGCCATGGTGGCGGTGGTGGCCGCCGATTCGAGATAATCGCGATAGAGCTTCGGCGCCTGCCTGGCGACGAAGGCGCCGTGCTCGCGCAGGAGATCGCGGAAGCACGCGGCGCGGTCGAGGACGATGTCCCGGTCCCGCAGCGGATCGAGGCGGCGCAATCGATCGACGAGCTGGTTGTCGGCATCCTGGTGATAGAGGCGCAGTACGTCCGGGTATGCTCGGATGCGGAAGCGCTTGGCAAAGTCCAGCAGGTATTTGGCCTCGTCCATGCGCCCCGCCGGCTGGCGCAAGACATCATGGCAGCGGCGGCGGCTACAATAGAGCATGTCGCGCCATTCGCCGACCGTCGCCTGCCAGAACCCGACGAAGCCTGCATAGTCCCATTCCTGCATCGCCGTGAGGCGGCCGGGACTGACTTGGCCGTCATCCATCCGGCAGCGAAACCACAGGGCGTCGATATCGTCAGGCTGGCCGGCGGCGAGGCTGGCGATGCGGCCAAGCGCCCCCGGGGCCAGTTCGTCGTCGCTGTCCAGGGAAACGACCCAGTCGCCCCGCGCCGCATCGATGGCGATGTTGCGGGCAGGGCTTGCGCCTCGATTGCGCTCCTCGGCGATGATGCGCAGGCGCGGATCGTCGAACTCCCGCATGCATGCCAGCGAAGCGTCGGTCGAGCCGTCGTCGACCAGGACCAGTTCAAACTCGACATTTCTCTCGGCCAGCACGCTCGCGATGCAGCGACCGATCAGGTTCTCGCGATTGAAGACCGGAACGACGACGCTGAAAAGCATTGCCCGCGTTCAGTACAGCTCGATTGGGAACTCGGCGGGACTCTAGTTCATGTCGTCGGGCCTTGCGAGTGACGGCGCCGCGTCCAGGGGATTGTCGGTCGGCCGGCGCACGGCGCGCGCCCACCGCTGGCGACAGCCGCATGGCGTGATACAGTTCGCGGCTCCGGTCGGCCGTCTCGGGATCTTACGGCGAAGTATCGGTGTTTCGAGGGGATCCGCCTTCACGTCGATGCAGCCAGAG
>Ga0265331_10001398_pt1 | contig 17720 bp, 19 predicted proteins | sample 41923metaG_FD_202088 | JGI IMG/M metagenome (GOLD analysis project Ga0265331, IMG submission 202088) | Rhizosphere microbial communities from Carex aquatilis grown in University of Washington, Seatle, WA, United States - 4-19-23 metaG | ecosystem: Host-associated > Plants > Roots > Rhizosphere... | reverse complement strand
TTCCGTCGCTCGCAGACCATCGCCTATCGTCCGGCCTGCGAGGCCTGTCGCGGCTGCGTTTCGGTGCGCGTCGCGGTTGGCGATTTCGTCGCGTCGCGCGGATTTCGTCGCGTCGTCGTGCGCAACGCGGACGTTTCGGTGGGTTTGGTCTCGGCGCGCGCGACGGTCGAGCAATTCGTGCTGTTTCGCGCCTATGTGGAGACGCGCCACGGCGACGGCGGCATGGCCGATATGAGCTTTTCCGATTACCAGACGATGGTCGAGGACAGCCATGTCGAGACGAGCCTCGCCGAATATCGCGAGAAGGCTTCGGGCCGGCTCCTCGCCTGCTGCCTCACCGATCGTCTGAGCGACGGCCTGTCGATGGTCTATTCCTTCTACGAGCCGAAGCTCGTACAGCGCTCGCTCGGCGCTTTCATGATTTTGGACCATATTGCGCGCGTCAAGGAGATGGGCCTCGCGCATTTGTATCTGGGCTATTGGGTCGAGGGCTCGGCCAAGATGGCCTACAAGGCGCGCTTCCTGCCGCAGGAGCGCCTGGGCTCCGACGGTTGGAACCGCGTGGGGTAAGAGCGGGCCGCCGCTCTCTCATCGCCATCTGCGAGCTTGACGGGCTGGATCGCGCCTTTTATATAGCCAGTAAGTTATATAACTGAAGAGCTAAGAATGCAGGACGAGCTCAGCGCCACCCTTTCCGCTCTGGCGGACCCGACGCGGCGCGCGATCCTCGCCCGTCTGGCGCAGGGGGAGGCGAGCGTCACGGAGCTTGCTGCGCCATTCAAGATCAGCCAGCCCGCGATCTCCAAGCATCTGAAGGTTCTGGAGGAGGCCAAGCTGATCAGCCGCGCGCGGGTGGCTCAATCCCGGCCCTGCCGGCTGGAGGCGGGGCCGCTTCGTGATCTCGCCGGCTGGCTCGACTCCTACCGTCGCTTCTGGGATCAAAGCTTCGACCGTCTGGACGCCTATCTCAAGGAACTGCAAGCCGGAGATCCCGATGGGCCTCGCAACTGATCTCGCGCCCCCGCCGCTCGTCGTCTCGCGTCGCTTCGCCGCGCCGCCCGCGCTGCTGTTCGACGCTTGGCTCGACCCCAGGGCTGTCGGGAAATGGCTGTTCGCGACGCCGGGAGGGGTCTCCGCGCATGTCGAGATCGACGCGCGAGTGGGCGGCGGTTTCGCCATTCACGAGCGGCGCGGCGAGACCCTTGCGACGCATTTCGGCGAATATCGCGAGATTAACCGCCCGCGCCGGATCGTCTTCGCGTTGAGTAGGAGCGAAGGCGGTCCTTTCAGCCTGGTGACGGTGGAGATTGACGCGGACGGCGCCGGTAGCCTCCTCACGCTCACGCATCGACTGTCGTCGGAATGGGCCTCGCTCGACGCGAGCATGGGGGCCGGCTGGGAAGCCATATTGGAGGGCTTGGCGCGCGCGACCGGCGAAGAAGGACGGGGCCACACGCTCGTCATCCACCGGACCTTCGAGGCGCCGCGCATCCTCGTGTGGAAGGCCTGGACAGAATCCGATCATCTGCTGCGCTGGCTGTGCCCAGCCGGTTTCAACGTCCTGTTTGCCGAGAATGATTTGCGTGTCGGCGGCGTCTGGCGTTCGGGCATGCGGTCGCCGGAAGGCGAGGATTTCATTCATTGCGGCGAATATCTCGAGATTGAAAAGCCGTCCCGCCTCGTCTTCACGCATCGTTGGGAGCGCAATCACTTAGAGCCGCCAGCGAATACGAAGATCACCGTCATCCTCAGTGAAAGCGGCGCGACGACGCAGATGATCTTCATTCATGCGGGGCTGGCGACGGAGGAATCGGCTTGCTCGCACCGGCATGGGTGGACGGGCGCCTTTGAAAATCTGGCGAGGCTCGTCGAGCCGAAAACAAATCAATAGGCCGCGCAGAAGCGAAGCGCATCACGGAAGGAAAAATCATGCCCACGCACGACACGTTCCTCGCGATCTTCCTGGGTAGCAAGAGCAGCCCGAAAATGGCGGCCTGGAATGCTCTCTCCGAGCCGGAACGACAGGAAAAGGCGCAAACGGGCATCGCCGCGTGGAAAGCCTGGGTCGAAAAACATCAGCAGGCCATTGTCACAATGGGGGGGCCGCTCGGAAAGACAAAGAAAATTTCCGCAAGCGGGATTGAAGACATCAGCAACGCGCTGGGAGCCTTCACCGTTGTTCGTGCGGAGTCGCATGAAGCCGCGGCGAAGCTCTTCGAAAATCATCCGCACTTCACACATTTCCCCGGCGAATCCGTCGAGGTCATGCCCGTGCTGCCGATACCGGGCGCGTAATCCGTCAACTCTGGAAAGGCGTGCGATGAAGATCACAGTTGAAACGACGGTTCAGGCCCCAATCGACAAGGTGTGGCGCGCCTACACCAGTCCCGACGCCATCAAGCAATGGAACGCGGCGTCCGATGATTGGCATACGACCGCCGCAACGGTCGACCTGCGCGAGGGGAGAAGCTTTTCCTCTCGCATGGAAGCCAAGGACGGGAGAGTGGGCTTCGACTTCGCCGGGACCTACACGAAGATCATCGCGCCAAGGCTCATCGAATACGCCTTCGGCGATAGAACCGGTGCGGTCGAATTCGCCGAGACGCCGGAGGGCGTGCACGTGCGCGTGACGTTCGATGCGGAGACGACGCATCCGCTCGAGCAGCAGCGCGGCGGTTGGCAGGCGATCCTCGATAACTTCGCCCGCTACGTCGCAACTAGCTAGGAGAGTCCTCATGCTCGCGCTCTTCGCTATTCTCGTCGTCTTTCTCGGCGCGTTCCTACTCTATGTTTCGACGAAGGCCGATGCATGCAGCTTCTCGCGTTCGATTCACATTTTGGCGCCGCCAGAGAAAATTTTTCCGCTGATCGACGATCCGCGGGCCATGAATGAATGGAATCCTTTCGTGAAGGCCGATCCCAACATCAAGCTCTCATACAGCGGCCCCTCGAGAGGCGTCGGAGCCGCCAATGATTTCGACGGCGACAGTCGGGTGGGCGCGGGCCGCGCGGAAATCATCGAGTCGGCGTCTCCGTCCAAAGTGGTCTTGGCGCTGCGGATGGATCGTCCGATGAAGTGCCAAAACCGCGTGGAATTTTCGATTGCCCCGAGGGAGGATGGGTCGGATGTCACCTGGGCGATGAGCGGCAAGCAGCCTTTCATGGGCAAGCTGTTCAGCACCTTCGTCGACACGGAAAAAATGGTCGGCGGCGCGTTCGAAGCCGGTCTCGCCGATTTGAAAGCAAGGGCCGAAGCTTGACGGGAAGGAAGCGCGCCAATGACCGCAACGCAGAAAGTTCGCGCCTGTCTCTGGTTTGATCATGAAGCCGAGGAAGCGGCGGAGCTCTATGTCTCTCTCATTCCAAATTCGCGCATTCTCGAAGTCTCGCGCTATGGCGATGTGGGGCCGGGAAAGCCCGGCTCCGCGCTGATGGTGAGCTTCGAACTCGGCGGCGTGCGATATCTCGCCTTGAACGGCGGGCCGATCTTCAAATTCACCGAGGCGATCTCTCTGTCTGTCGATTGCGCCGATCAGGAAGAGGTGGATCGCCTCTGGGAAAAGCTCGGCGAAGGCGGAGCCTACAGCCGTTGCGGTTGGCTCAAGGATCGCTATGGCTTGTCATGGCAGATTGTCCCGGCCGCGCTTCCAAAGCTGATTGGCGGACCGGACAAGCTCGGCGCCAAGCGCGCCATGGAAGCGATGCTGCAAATGGGCAAGCTCGACGTCGCCGCGCTCGAAGCGGCCTATCGCGGCGCCTGATCGGTCCAGCCCATCACTCGGCCGCCTGCGGCACGGCCGCCGCCGCCCGGCGCGGCGCGCCGACGCGCAGCCGCCGGTCGGCGATCGATAGAGCGCCTCCGAGCGCCATAATGAGAGCGCCGATCCAGATCAGCGTGACGAGCGGCTTGTAATAGAGCCTGACGTCGACGCCGCCGTCTTCGTGGGCTTCCCCCAAGGCGGCGTAGACCTGGCCTGCGCCCAAGGTCACGATGCCGGCCTCGGCGCGCGTCATCTTGCGCGTCGGATAGGACCGCTTGCCGGGCTCGATCCGCGCGACTTCCTGGCCGCCGCGTTCGATGCGCATGACCGCGTAGCTCTCGAGATAATTCGGTCCCCGCCGTTGCGCGAGCTCATCGAAACCGACTCTGTAGGGGCCGAGCGCGACGACGTCGCCGCGCCGCATCGTCGTGATGTTCTCAACGCCCCAGCCCGTCGCCGCGAGGCCCAGCAGCGTCAAGCCTACTCCGGCGTGCGCGAAGGCGGTCCCGAAGGTCGAGAGCGGCAGGCCGAACAGGCGTGAGAGCGCCGCGCTCGCGCTTGTCGCGTTTGTCAGCACGCGCTGCGCGAGCTCGGTAAGCGCCCCGACGACGACATAGACTGCGATCGCCGCGGCGACGGCGGAAAGATAAGGGGCGCCGTGCGCGGCGCCGAAAAATCCCAAGGCGAGCACGCCGACAAAGAAGGCGACGCGCAGGCGCTGCAGAGCGCCCGGCAGATCGCCGCGCTTCCAGGAAAGCATTTGGCCCAGGGGAATGAGCAGCGCGAGCGGCAGCGCGATCGGGATCAGCACCGTGTTGAAGAAGGGCGCGCCGACCGAGATCTTGTCGCCGGTGAGCGCCTCGAGCGCCAAGGGATAGAGCGTTCCGACCACGACCGTCGCGCAGCACACGGTCAAAAGGAGATTGTTCAGCACGAGCGCGCCTTCGCGCGAGATCGGAGAGAACAGGCCGCCCTGGGGGAGCGAGCCCGCGCGCAGCGCGAAGAGCGCGAAGGCGCCGCCGATGAACAGCACGAGGATCGCGAGAATGAACACCCCGCGCTCGGGATCGCTCGCGAAAGCGTGCACCGAGGTCAGAACGCCGGAGCGCACGAGGAAGGTGCCGAGCAGCGAGAGCGAGAAGGCCAGGATCGCCAGGAACATCGTCCAGATCTTCAGCGCTTCCCGCTTCTCCATCACGGCGGCGCTATGGAGCAGCGCCGTGCCGGCGAGCCAGGGCATGAGCGAGGCGTTCTCGACCGGGTCCCAGAACCAGAATCCTCCCCAGCCGAGCGTGTAATAGGCCCAATAGGAGCCCATCGCGATGCCGAGCGTTAGGCTGATCCAGGCGAAAAGCGTCCAGGGCCGCGCAAAGCGCGCCCAGGCGGCGTTGATGCGGCCGCCGATCAGCGCCGCGGCGGCGAAGGAGAAGACGATCGAGAAGCCGACATAGCCGAGATAGAGCAGCGGCGGATGGATCGCGAGGCCCGGGTCCTGCAGGATCGGATTGAGGTCGCGTCCCTCCCAGGGCGCAGGCGAGACGCGCTGGAACGGATTTGAGGTCAGAAGGATGAAGAGCAGAAAGGCCGCGCCGATGAGACCCTGGACGGCGAGCGTGTCGGCGCGCAGCTTTGCGGGCATAGCGGCGCTGAAGAGCGCAATCAGCGCGCCGCAGAGCGACAGCACGAAGACCCAGAGCAGCATGGAGCCCTCGTGATTGCCCCAGACGCCAGAGATTTTGTAAATCAGCGGCTTCGCCGAATGCGAGTTCTCGATGACGTTGACGAGCGAGAAGTCGGAGACGACATGCGCGTGGGTGAGCGCCGCGTAGGAAAGCGCGATCAGAAGGAATTGCACGATCGCCGCAGGCCGGGCGATTCGCATGAGCGCCGTTTCGCCGCGCCTCGCGCCGACAAAGGGCACGACGGCTTGCGCCAGGGCGACCGCGAGGGCGAGGATGAGCGCAAAGTGACCCGTCTCGACGATCATGCCGCGCTCACTTCTTTTCTCCCTGCCAGACGCCTTGCTTCTTCAGAGCGTCCGCCACCTCGCGCGGCATGTAGCGCTCGTCGTGCTTGGCGAGCACATTGTCGGCGCGAAAGCCGCCCTCCGGCGCGATGACGCCCTCGGCGACGACGCCCTGCCCCTCGCGAAACAGGTCCGGCAGCAGTCCGACAAAGGAGACCGGCACGTCATGCGCTTTGTCGGTGACGACGAAGCGCGCCTCGCCGTCCGCGCCCTTGACGAAGGAGCCGGGCTTGACGAGTCCGCCGATGCGCAGCCGCGTCCCAGCGGGGAGCTGCTTCTCGACGACCTCGCTCGGCGTGCGAAAGAACACGATGTTCTCGCGCAGCGCGAAAAGCACCAGCGCGAGCGCCAGCCCCAGCGCCGCAAGCGCGCCGAAGATGAGAGTCAGTCTCTTGCTTTTGCGGGTCATGGCGTCGTCCTTTCCGCCAAGCCGAGCTCCTGCGCAAGGGCCTCGACGCGGGCCGCCTCGGGAGGCTTCGGCGCGAGCGCCAGACGCGCGTCTGCCAGCGCGGCGGAGGCCTTCTCGCGCTCGCCCAGCACGGCGTAGGCGCGCAGCAGCTTGAGCCAGCCTTCGACGTCGTCGCCCTGGCTCGCCAAGCGACTCGCCAGCCGATCGACCATGCCGCGAATGACCGTCATGCGCTCCGCGTCGGGCAGTGCCGCCACGGCCTCGGCCCGCGCGCCCGTCGGCGCCTCGACGCCCAGCGCCTGCAGCTGACGGTTGACGATCTCTCGGTAGGCGGCCTCCGGAGGGGCGTCGGCGAGCAGGCGCTCCCAGATCTCCCGCGCCTTGGCGCCCTGTCCCTGCTGCGCCGCAGCGAGTCCGAGATAATAGCCCGCCATGGGGTCGCCCGGCGCGAGCCGCCTCGCCGCCTCGAATTGAGTCTGCGCCTCATCCGTGACCTGGCCTTGCGCCGCGACCACGAAAGCTTCGCCGAGGCTGTCGCGGCGCTCGGGCGTCTCGCCGAGCAGGCGCAACGCCTCCTCGCTGGCGTGGATCGCCTCGTCGTAGCGACCGGCGCGCAGGTAGTAGGGGGCGACAACCTCGTAACCGCGTCCGTCGTCGGGGTGCTCCGCGAGATGGGCCTCGATGCGCGAGACCGCCTGGGCGAGGTCGGGCGCGGCGGCGGCGGCCTGCTCCCTGCGCGCCTGGAGCGGCTGGTCGGCGAGCTCGACGGCCCCGATCTTCAGATAAAGGGCGAGCGCGGAGGCGGGGATGAGGGTTGCGAGCCCGAGGGCGACCGCAAGCCGAAACCGTCGTGAGCCGCCGCGCGCCGTCGCGCCATGGCTTTCGCCGGCGGACAACAGGCGGCGGGCCGACTCGAGCCTTGCGGCCTCGGCGTCCTCGGGGCGCAAGCGGCCCTCGGCGCGCTCGCGCTCGATCTCGGCGATTTGTCGGGCGTAGAAAGCCCGGTCGCTTTCGGCCGGATCCGGCGCCGCGCTCTCGAAGGCGAGCGGCGCCAGAAGCGCGAGACAGGCGAGGCCAGCGAGAAAAGCGAAGACGACCCAGATCATGCGAGGCTTCTTAGAGAGTCGACGCGCTCATGGGAAGCGGATTCACCTCCGCAGCCCCACGCGGCGAGAAATATCGTAAGACGATTAGATCTCCGCGGAAGCCGGGAAATTCAAAAGAATGTCCAGGTAAGTTAAGCATTCGTTTGGGTTAAAAAGCGAAAGGGCGGCGGACTCGCCCCGTGGGCGGGGGCCTTTAAGAACTTCTTGAAAATTCAATGGCTTCATGGGTGTGGCGAAAAAGACACACCGACTCATAACTTGTCTACGATTGTTGCCTCCGCCTCATCGGGAGGCTAAGGTCGGAAAGTCGTCAGGCAACCGGCGACGGAGAGTGGTTTTGTAGAGGTTTCCCTTAATGCAGCCCCGATCGTTCAGATCCGCACTGCTCGCGCTGGGGCTGCTGGGACTTGCTGTCTACGGCGCCCAGGCGCAGGAGTTCGGTTCTTCCTCCGGGGCATCAGGCGGCTCGAACGCCGACGCCCCGGGCTTGACCGTCTTCTCTCCCGACGCGCCCCGCGCCGACCGGGCTTGGCCCTGGCAGGGTGGATACTTTATCCTTCCTTTTTCGCTGGCAACACCTTTAACGATAATGTTTTTGCGACGCACAACAACCGTGTCGGCCTTTCGGCCCTAACCATCACCCCCTCCCTCATGGGCTTCAGGGACAATGATTTGTGGAAAACAAGCCTCTCCATGGGCGCGTCGGCCTTTTTCTATCCGGGACAGGGCGGACAGACTCGGTCGGACTACTTTTCTGCTACCTCGGTTTCTCGCCCGCCGCCAAGCAACGCGACCGGTCACTTCACACTCTCTGAAACCTGGCTGCCAAAGGCGGACTGGGCGGTTACAGCCAGCGGCAACTTTTTTCGTACCCAGGACTTGCTCGGCAACGTGAACTCCCCGACCAATGACTTCGGGCTAGGCACGCCGGGCGCGACCGCATCCACCTTCAATTCGTCCTTCATCCCCTCTATCGCCGCGTTTTTGTCTCAGCAGCAATATACAAACATGTATGGCGGTCAGGTCAGCGTCCAGAAGACGATCAATGAGCGTACGTCGTTGAGCGCATCCGAGTTTGTGCAAGCCGCGACCTACAGCAGCGCCCCAAGGGCCACACAGTACGGAAGCGGGGCTCCGGTCAATAGCTCTGGCTCCGCTCCGGACGGTATGAGCTACGGCACTTCGCTTCGCGGAACTTTCTACGCGACGCCGCAAATCTATGTCTTTGTCCAGCCGACTGTCAGCTTTCAGCGTTTCGTGATCCGCCTCGACGATTCGGACGGCTGGTCGGCGCGCGCCGGGGTCGGCTCCAATCTGATCGGCCTCTTTCGGGGCGAGATCCACGGCGGCTGGCAGTCGCAGTCGAGCGTCTACGGCAATTTTGGCACTCAATCAGCGCCGGCCTTTGGCGCGGACATCAGCTATTTCCCAACCCCGCTACTGACTCTCGCCTTACGCTTCCAACAGGCGCTCGGCGGGATGGCCTCCATGGGGGCGGGGAGCGCGCCGATTGCGGCCAACCGCAGGACCGGCATCGGCTACACGCAACAGATCTCTGCATCCGCAAACTACGGGCTGAACAGCTACATGGACTTGACCGTGCAAGCCGGCTTAGGCCAAACACAAAACCAAGGCGGGGCTGCCAATTCCGCAGCATTAGGCTTTGCGAGGTTTGGATTCGCGGGCTCCAATGCGGCGAATCAAATCGTGATGGCCATGGCAAGCCTCCGGTATAATTTTTGGCGCAACACGACGATCTCGCTAAGCTATAATTTCAGGATGGCCATCAGCGGCGGCGGAACGGCGTTCTTGTCTTCGAATTCCAACTTGGCGCCCGGCTACACGCAGAACATATTCACTGCGGGAATTCGTTATTCCTACTGATCTCAAATCGCCTTGAAACGAAACTCCCAGGCCCGATCCTGCCCTTAGGGATCGAACCCCAGGGGCAGGACAGCGCATGGAAACCCACAAGCTCTCCATCCGTGTCTATTATGAGGACACGGATTTTTCCGGCTTCGTCTATCACGCTTCCTATCTGCGCTTCATGGAGCGCGGGCGCACGGAGCTGCTGCGCGACTTGGGACTGCTGCAGCGCGATTTGGCGCTGTCCGATCCGGCCGGCGCCACCTTCTTCGTCGTGCGGGCGATGCAGCTCGACTTTCGTCGCTCGGCGCATATGGACGATCTGCTCTCGGTTGAAACGAAGCTTGAAGCCATCGGCGGCGCGTCGCTTTCGATGGCCCAGGAAATCCGCCGCGACGACGCCTTGCTTCTCACGGCTCGCGTGACTGTGGCGCTCGTCTCGCAGGGAAAGCCGCAGCGGCTGCCGGCGCCGATTCGCGAGGCGTTTGCGCGCCTGCTTCCGAATTGAACAGATTTGCCGGCTCGCCAGGGGCCATGCCAGGCCGCGACGAAGAAGAACGGCGCCGCGCTGCAAAAAGCCCAAGAATTGGCCGAATCATAGGGCATAGGCTGTTTCTTGAGACCAGCGGGCGGCGAGAATCATGGCCGAATTCGGGCAAGACTCGGGTTCGAGGCCGAAAGCGACGCCCGCGTGACGGGCCCGTGCGCCGCCGGTCAAGGCGCAGGATGCTAGGAAAGTCGGATGAACCCAGTCGAAGTCGCCTCGAGCCCGCTTGCGGCTCCCGTCGCCGAGATCACGATCTGGAGCATGTTCTGGGGCGCTCATATCGTCGTCAAATGCGTCATCGTCGGGCTGCTCTGCGCCTCGATCTGGAGCGTGATGGTCATCATCGACAAGTCCTTGCTCGTCCGGCGCACCCGCCGCACGATGGACCTCTTCGATGAGGCCTTCTGGTCGGGCAACTCGCTCGAGGAGCTCTACAACAAGATTTCCGAGCGGCCGACGAGCGGCACCGCATCGCTTTTCGTCGCCGCGATGCGCGAGTGGAAACGCTCGCTGCAAAATCCGCACGCCTCCTTCATGGGTCTGCATTCGCGCATCGACAAGGTGCTCGACGTCTCGATCGGCCGCGAGATCGAAAAGCTCGAGTCCTCGCTGCTCGTGCTCGCGACTGTCGCCTCGGCCAGCCCCTTCGTGGGTCTTTTCGGCACCGTCTGGGGCATCATGACCGCCTTCCGCTCGATCGCGGCCTCCAAGAACACCTCGCTCGCCGTCGTGGCGCCCGGCATCGCGGAGGCCCTGTTCGCGACGGCGGTCGGTCTCGTCGCCGCCATTCCGGCGCTGATTTTCTACAACAAGCTGCAAGGCGACGTGTCGAAGGCGCAGGCGCGTCTCGAGACCTTCGCCGACGAGTTCTCTGCGATTCTGTCGCGACAGATCGACCAGACCGCTGGCGGTCGCGACCGGGCGGCCTAAAGACAAAAAAGCCGGGTAGGGAGAGACGAGATGGGCGCTTCGATCCAGGTCGCGACGCGAGGCGGTGGAAGGCGCGGACGCAGGCGCGGACGCCGCGCGCTGATGGCCGACATCAACATGACTCCGTTCATCGACGTGATGCTCGTGCTGCTGATCATCTTCATGGTCGCGGCGCCGCTGCTCGCGACGGGCGTCGCCGTCGATCTTCCGCAGACCAAGGCCGGCCAGCTCAATATCGACCAGAAGCCGGTCGCGATCGCGATCGACGACAAGGGTGACATTTTCTTGATGGATGAGCCCGTAGAGATTGGTCAGCTTGTCGATCGCCTCAAGGACGTCGCCAAGCAGGGCTTTGACGAGCGCATCTATGTGCGCGGCTCGAAGACCGTGAACTACGGACGCGTCGCGGAGATCATGTCGCTAGTCACCACCGCCGGCTATCGCAAGGTTGCGCTCGTGACCGAGCAGGAACACAAATAGGATTGCGCCTCGCCATGTTAACGCGGTTCTCGTGGATCTCGCGCTCCGAGCCCGGCCTGCCGATGTCCGCGGCGCTCCATCTGGCGTTGGTGGCGGCGCTGCTCATCAGCTTCTCGCGCGCGCCGAAGTTCGAGGAGGCGCTCGAGACGATCTCGGTCGACGTCGTGAGCGATTCAGCTGTCAATGAGGTGAGCAAGGGCGAGAAGTCCGCCAAGCTCGCGCCGCCGGCGCTGCGCGCCGAGAAGGCGCAGAAGACCGAGACGCGTCCCGATCCGCCGATGAACGAGGCCAAGCGTGACATTCCCGCTCCGCCGCCGCAGGCGAAGCCCAATAGCGAGCACAATCCGGACGAGGCGCCGCAGAAGGCCGCGCAGGCTGCGCCGACGCCGCCCTCGCGACCCAAGCCCGTGCAGACCGCGGCCGCCGAGAGCGAGCCCGACGACGCCGAGGTCGTGAAGCCCAAGCCCCCGACCCGTCCGAAGATCGAGACGGCCAAGACGGAGACGCCCGCGCCGCCCGAAAAGCCGAAGGAGAAGCCGCGCCTCAAGGTCGACGACATTTCGAAGCTTCTCAATCAGAAGACCAAGGAGACCGCCGCGCCCAAACCTAAATCGGGCGACGAGAGCGCGCCGAAATCAAAGTTTAACGCTACGGCCATCTCGAACCTCTTGAGCCATGAGGCGCCGCAGCAGCGCGGCTCGACCGCCAATGAGCGCGTGCAGCTCGCCTCGCTCGGCGCGCCGAATGCGACCGGCGCGCATCTGACGCCCTCCATGGAGGCGCGCATCGGCCAATACATCAAGGATCAGTATCAGCCTTGCTGGAAGTCCGGCCTCTCGCTCGGTCAAACCAGCTTCGCGCCGATCGTGCGCTTTCATCTGACGCGCGAGGGCGCGCTCGAAGGAGCGCCGCACCTCCTCAATCCGGCTCCGGGCTCCGTGGAGCAGGCGCGCAGCGCGCAAGCGGAGCAGGCGGTGCGTCGCTGCAGTCCGATGAAGATCCCCGCGGAGTTCATGCCGTACTACGAGCAGGCGATCCATGAGGTGAACATCAAGTTCAGCGACCTGGATTGAGCCCCCTCGCCACGGCTGCGGGATGCGCGCATTGCGAAGGTCTCCAAAGGCGTCATGGCCGGGCTTGTCCCGGCCATCCACGGGAGGACAGCGGCGAGTTCGCGCGAAATTACCCAGCAAACCTCAACGTCTCGGCGTGGATGGCCGGGACAAGCCCCGCCATGACGAGTGACTGGCGCACTGACGGCCCTGATCCACTCAACCCTGAACTTCGATGCTATCCCTCGCCCAAGGAAAGAACCAATGAGCACGACTCGCCGCAGGGCGCTGGAACTCATGGCCGCGGCCGCCGCCACGCCCATTCTGCCCGCCAGCGCGGGCCGGCTCATCGAGCTGAAGGGCGGCGCCTTCCAGCCGACCAATGTCGCGGTCGCGCCTTTCGTCGGCGACGAGAGCGCGCGCTTGGCCACGAGCGTCATCGTGAACAATTTCAAGCGGTCGGTGTTCCTCAATCCGATCGACTCCTCGAGCCTCGGTCCGAGCGCCGCGCCGCCCGACGCGGTCCCGAACCTCGAGGCTTTTCGCAGGCTCTCCGCTCAATATGTCGTGACCGGGCGCGCGCAGGGCGGGCAGATCGCCTTCCGCCTCTTCGACGTGACGACGGGCCAGCAAGTCGCCGGCACGCAATTCACCGCCGACGCGGGGAGCGCGCGCCGTCTCGCGCATCTCGTCTCGGATGCGGTGTTCACGCGCATCACCGGTGAGAAGGGCTTTTTCGACTCGCGCGTCGTTTTCGTCGACGAGAGCGGCCCCAAGAACCAACGGCGCAAGCGTCTCGCGATCATGGATCAGGACGGCGCCAATGTGCATTACCTCACGCGCGGCGACGAGCTCGTCGTCACGCCGCGCTTCTCGCCTTCGACGCAGGACGTGACCTATATGGCCATGGCGGGCGAAGGCGACCCAAAAGTCTTTCTGCTCAATGTCGGGAGCGGCGAGCGCGAGCCGCTTGGCGATTTTCCCGGCATGGCCTTCGCGCCGCGCTTCTCGCCCGACGGAAGCAAGGTCGTGATGTCGCTCTCGGGAGGCTCGGAAACGAATCTCTATTCGCTCGATCTCAACTCGCGCCGCACGACGCGCCTGACCGACACGGCGGCGATCGACACGGCGCCCTGCTATTCGCCGGACGGAAGCAAGATCGTGTTCGAGAGCGACCGCGGCGGCTCGCAGCAGATCTATGTGATGAGCGCGCAAGGCGGCAATGCGAAGCGTATCTCTTTTGGCGGCGGACGCTATTCGACGCCGGTCTGGTCGCCCAAGGGCGACTACATCGCCTTCACCAGGCAGGGCAGCGGCAATTTCGCGATCGGCGTGATGAAGACGGACGGCTCGGGCGAGCGGATTCTCACCGAAGGCTTCCACAATGAAGGCCCGACCTGGGCGCCGAACGGGCTCTTCCTGATGTTCTTCCGCGACTCCGGCGGGGGAGGGGGACCGAAGATCTTCATGGTCGACGTGTTCGGGCGCTCCGAGACGCAGGCCCCGACGCCGGGCTATGCTTCCGATCCCGCCTGGGGTCCGCTGCAGGGGTGAGAGCGCGCCCTTCTCGCAGGTCTCAGCTCGCGAGAAATTGGCCGACCTTCTCGCAAAAATAATCCGGCGCCTCCTCGGCGATGAAGTGACCGCTGTCCTCGGCGATCAAGGAGGTGAGATTGACGGCGCGGCCCTGCAGCCCGGCGGCGAGCTTCTCTCCCACGCCGTAACGTCCTGCGAGCGTCAGCACGGGCATGCTCACCGGCTTCTCTGCAAATGAGGCGAGGAGCGCCGCATCCTCGCGAAGCGCGCGATAATAATTGAAGCCCGCCGTCATGCCGCCGTCGGTTGCGTAATATCTCGCGTATTCGGAGATCTCCGCTTCTCCGATCGCGTCCTTTCGATGGGACCAGGCGCGAATCTGGCTGGCGATATAGTCGCGCTCCCGGCCTTTGGTCAGCATCTCCGGGAAGTCTGGCGCCATGTGAAATCCGTAATGCCAGGCGCCGCCGCGCGAAGCGTCCATGTTCTCCGTGCCAGGGATCAGACAATCGACCAGCACGAGCTTTTCGATCTTGTCGGGATTGAGATTGGCGAGCGTGAAGGCGGCTTTGCCGCCCATGTCGTGGCCGACGACATGAGCGCGTCCTGCGGCGACGGCGTCGATCAGCGCGCGAACGTCTGATGCGATGGTCTTCTTGTCATAGCCGGCCGCCGTTCGCTCGCTCAGGCCGAGACCGCGCAGATCGGGCGCGATCAGCGTGAAGCGCGACGAAAGCCCCTCCATGACGTTGCGCCAGGCGAACCAGGTTTGCGGCCAGCCGTGCAGCAAAACCACGGCGGGTCCGGAGCCGACGGTCACATAATGCATGTTGATGTCGTTGACGCGCAGGAATCGGCTCGCGGCGTTCTTCGGCAAAGGCAGGCTCTCGCTCGCAATGGACGGCGCTGAGGCGACCTCTCTGGCGCTGGCCTTGAAAACGGCAGTCGCGGCGGCAAGCGTCGAGGCGGCCAGGAGAAAGGCTCGGCGTTCCCTGTCCATGAGTATAGGCTCCTCATCATCCGCGAGATCGAAAGGCGCCATTTAAGGCTCGGCGGAGTCTGAGGGAATTTCGCGACCGAACCGTGACCGCATTTGTCTCCCCTTTTTCTCCAGGCGACGAGTCCGGCCGAAGGCGCTAAAGTAAGGCTTTGGAGCGGCGCGCGGAGCGCCGAAAGTTTCATGCGCGATCAAAAGCACATCGCCTGGCTTTATGAGCAGCTTCCCGGCCTCGTGAGCGACGGAACGCTCACGAGCGAGGCCGCGCAAAGACTGCGACAACGCTATGGCGAAGCGGAGGGAGGCCGCGGGCTGCAAGCCGCGACGCTATTCGGCGTTCTCGGCGCCGTGCTCGTCGGCGGCGGGATCATTCTGCTCCTCGCCCATAATTGGGACGAGTTCTCCCGCACGACGCGCGCCGCGCTCTCCTTCGCGCCGCCCGTGCTGGCGCAGGCGATAGCGGCGTTCGCGCTGTGGCGGAAGCCCGAGAGCGTCGCCTGGCGGGAGGGCGCGGGCGCCTTTCTCACGCTCGCCATCGGCGCCTCGATCGCTCTCGTCGCGCAGACTTACAATATCGGGGGCGATGTCGGCGATTTCCTGCTGACCTGGAGCCTGCTCGCGCTGCCCATCGTCTATGTGACGCCGGCGATCATTCCGGCGCTTCTCTATCTTATCGGCATCACAGCTTGGGGTGGCGCGCGATGGACGTCGGACGCCGATGCGCTCGGCTATTTCGTGCTGCTCGCCCTCATCCTGCCGTGGTGGCTCTTCGAGGCGAAGGACAATCCCTATCGGCCGCGCCCGCTCATCTTCGCCTGGGCCTTCGCGCTCCTCTTGCCCTATGGCGTCACAGCCTCTCTGCATGACGCCTTCGACCTGCAGGGCGTCTGGATGCTGCTCTCGGGCGCCATCGCCGGGGCGCTGTTCCTGGCGGGCCGGCGCTTTTGGGGCGAGGGGTTGTCCCGAATGCAAAAGCCCTTGCAGACGCTCGGCGCGCTCGCCGTCGTCGTTCTGGCTCTGGTTTTCTCCTTCGAGGACACATGGCGCACGCAAATGCGCGATTGGACAGTGGACGCGAGCGCCTTCAAGCACGCGCTCTCGGCAAACCCCATCGCTTTTGCGATCGTCGCATTCTGGCTGCTGCTCTGGCTCGCGCTGTGGATCGACAGTCTGCGCTTCAAGGATTGGGCGCGAACGTTTCTGGGCGCGCTGCCGATCTTCGTCGCGCTCGGCCTCGTCCTGACGCGCTTCGACTATCCCCTCGCGGCGATGCTGCTCCTCAACGTTTATATCTTCGCGCTGGGCGTGGGCACGCTGCTCGCGGGTCTCGGCGAACAGAGCCTCGGCAGGGTGAATAGCGGTATGCTCATTCTCGCCGCCGTGATCCTTGTGCGGTTCTTCGATGCGGATATCGGCTTCATCGCGCGCGGCCTCGCTTTCATCGCGCTTGGCGCGGGCTTCCTCATCGTCAATCTCGCGATGATTCGCCGACGCGGAGCCGCAGAGCCATGACCTCCAAAGCAAGACTCTGGCTCTTCGCGGCGATGGCGCTGCTGCAGCTCGCCGCGCCCGCCGGCATGATCTTGAGCCGCGAGCGCACGCTCGCGCAGGGCGAGGCCTTCAAGTTCCGCACGGCGCCCGTCGACCCTTACGACGCTTTTCGCGGGCGCTATGTCTCGTTGCGCATTGAAAACGCCGAGGCCGCCTGGCCGCAGGCCAAAGCGGCGGCCTATGGACAGACCGTCTATGCGACGATCGAAACCGGTGACGACGGCTTCGCGCGATTTGGCGCAGCCTTTCCCTCGCGCCCCAAGGACAAGCCCTATCTCAAGGTCCAGGCGGGCGTTGCGAATGACAAGGGCGGGATCAGTCTGGAGTTGCCGTTCGACCGCTTCTACATGGAGGAGGGGAAAGCCCCGGCGGCCGAGAAGGCCTATCAGGAGCACAATCGCCGCGGCGCGCAGGACGCCTATGTCGTCCTGCGCGTGCTCGATGGCGCCGGTGTGATCGAGAATCTCTTTGTCGGCGGGAGGCCGATCGCCGAAGTCACGGCCGGAGCCAAACCTTAATCGGCACCTCGTTCTGGGGCGCCGTTAACTGTTTCTTAAGACTGTCTTCATTAATAATTCAGAGTCGTTCGAGCGAGGTCGCCGTGACTCAAGCCGCCTGTCGCAGTATTCGTTTCCGTGGACGCTCTTTCGAGGCGCTTGCGCTTGAACCTGAGGCGCCGCTCTCATCGTGGATCGACCGGCTGGACGTTTATCTCGCCAATTTTCCTTCCTTTTTTTCTTACAAGCCCATTGTGGTCGACGTCACAAAGCTTCAGCTTGACCGAGCTGAGGCCGCCGAATTGGTGAAAAATCTCGCGGGGCGCGGCATTCGCATCATCGGGCTGGCGGGGGCCGACCCCGCTTGGTCCAGCGAAGACCTGCCACCGATTCTACCTAAGGCTCGCGAGCCTGTGAATCTCGACGCCGCCAAGGAGGCTCGCAGCGAGGCGAAGGGGCTGAGCGCCAGCGAGCAGGCCGCCTTTGAGGAAATCGCGAATGCGCTGGCGAAGGACGGCCAGATCCTGCCGGCTGCGCCGAGCGAGGCCCTTTTGCGGCCGAGCGCCGCCGCGCCGCTCGTCGTCAATTCTCCCGTGCGATCGGGGCAGACGATTCAATATCTAGAAGGCGACGTGACCATCATTGGCTCCGTCGCTTCGGGCGCCGACGTCATCGCCGGCGGCTCCATTCACATCTACGGCGCGTTGCGCGGGCGCGCCTTCGCCGGCGCCGAGGGCGAGGGGCAGGCGCGCATCTTCTGCCGTCGCCTGGAGGCGGAGCTTCTCGCGGTCACGGGAGTCTATCTGACCGCGGATGAGATCGGAACAAGCGTGCGTGGTCAGCCCGTTCAAGCGTGGCTCGAACAGGACAGCATCAGAATCGCTCGGCTCGACTGAAAGAGGACGAGGAAACATGTCGAAGATAATTGTAGTTACATCCGGCAAGGGCGGCGTGGGCAAGAC
>Ga0265331_10001396_pt1 | contig 17743 bp, 16 predicted proteins | sample 41923metaG_FD_202088 | JGI IMG/M metagenome (GOLD analysis project Ga0265331, IMG submission 202088) | Rhizosphere microbial communities from Carex aquatilis grown in University of Washington, Seatle, WA, United States - 4-19-23 metaG | ecosystem: Host-associated > Plants > Roots > Rhizosphere... | reverse complement strand
GACCAGCGAGATCGCGCTTTCCCCCGAGAGCATCAGCCGGACGAACGCCGACCCGATAAACCCGGCGCCGCCGGTCACCATCAGCCTCATAGCATTAAACCGGGGACAGTATACTCATTCACCGATTTCGTCTCTGACTGGGTGGCAACACCCAAAAACGAGCCGACAAACCCGGCGTCATCGCTGACCTGTGGCTTCATCGCCCCTCCGCAAGACTGGCGGCAGCTCGCCCGACCCCCGATTTCAGAACTGACTGGGTGGTAACACCCAAATCGGGGAATGAGTATACTGTCCCGAATTTAATCTTCACTTGTGCTGGGTCTCCCAGTCGTAGTTGATCGACGGATCGTCGAACGCCAGGCGGCCCTCATCGGCCGGATCGTAGAAACGGTTGGTAGCGTACACCAGCAAGGCCGGCGTCAGCCCGATGATCTTGTACCCGTGCCCCACGCCCGGCGGAATCAGGATTTGCCAAGGCCTCAAGGCGCCCACATACAGCGTGTTCCGAGCGCCGAAGGTGGGCGAACCGAGCCGCAGATCAACCAGCGCTACCTGGAACATCCCCTGCGCCGGGCTCCACACATCCGTCTGCCGCAGGTGATAGTGAAAGGCCTTGATCGCTCCGGGATAGCCGAGAGCCGCCGAGACCTGCGTTTCCGCCGGGGAGAATTCGGCCACGAGCCCCTTGCCCATGCGCAGGAGTTCGAGAAAGTAGCCCCTGTCGTCCGGCCACAACTGGTGCGGCACGACGCGCACCCCTGCGATCAGCAGAGACGAGTCCGGCTCCCGGATCAGCGAGCCGATTCCCTTTTCACAGCAGGGAAAAACGAGCTCGATCCCGCCCGCCGCGGCAATCGCTCCGGTCATCGTTGCAAGACCTCGGCGGCCACGGCGACAGTTTCCGCCTGGCGCCGCATCTGCGCCACCAGGTTGCCCGCGCGCAGCAGCGAGTCGAACGTGCCCGCGTCCGTCCACCATCCTTCGAGAAACGAAAACTCCAGCGATTCTTCCCGGATATACGCGTTATTGACGTCGGTGATCTCGAGCTCTCCGCGGTCGGAAGGAACCAGCACCCGAACCTTGCTGAACACCGACTCGTCGTACATATAGATGCCCGTAACCGCGTAGTCCGACTTCGGCTGCTTGGGCTTCTCTTCGATCCCCACCACGCGGTTGTCTCGCAGCTCCGCCACGCCGAAGCGTCCCGCGTCGGGCACCTGCTTCAGCAGGATGCGCGCGCCCGCCGCCTGCTTCTCGAACGCCTGCGCCGCCTCGCGGATCGAGCCCTCGATGATGTTGTCGCCCAGGATCACGCAGATGCGCTCGCCGTCCGCGAAGTGCTCGGCCAGTGCGAGTGCCTCGGCAATGCCGCCCTCGCCCTCCTGGTAGGCGTAATTCAGATGCGCCAGCCCAAACTGCTTGCCGTTGCCGAGCAGCCGAAGGAAGTCGCCGGCGTTTCTCCCCCCAGTGACGATCATGATGTCCCGGATCCCAGCATCCACAAGTGCCTGGATGGGGTAGTAGACCATCGGCCGGTCATAGATCGGCAACAGATGCTTGTTGGTGATTTTTGTCAGCGGAAGCAGACGGGTCCCTGTTCCGCCGGCCAGCACAACGCCCTTCATCCTCACCTCCGGCGCAATAACACTCAATGATACATCGTTTACCGGAGGGGGAAAACGATCGGGCCCTTGGCTGAGACGGCAGGATCCATCAAGAGAATGGGTTCACTACACGGACCTGCCCGTACTGCTGTCCGTCGTTCAGATCCTCGGAATAGACGAGGCGCGCTCCCAGAGCCTCCGCGGCGGCGAGAATCGCGGCGTCCCAATAAGAGATCGCAAAGCGCTGGGAGAGCGCCACGGCTATTTGTACCAGCTCCCGGTCAATGGGCTGGCAGGGAAACGCCGCCCACTGCTCAATCCATTCCAGAGCTTGGGCGGCGGACAGCGGACGCAGTGCCTTCTTGACTACGGTGACAAAGAACTCCTGCAAGACCTGAGCCGACGTGCCGAAGTCCTCCGATTGGATCAGGTCCAGTGCGCGTTTCCGCTTGAGTTCTTCCTTGCCCGTTCCAATCGCCGCGTATACCAGAACGTTGGTATCGAAGAAGACCTTAGCGTTCATGCAGATCTTCGCGGGTCCAGGTCTTCTTGCCGAGCCGCCCCTGGGATTGCTTGCTCAACTGCCGCAGCCTCGATCGAGCGCGTCGTGCGCGGTCCCGATGCCCGGCGAGGTTCGTCAGGTACTCACGCACCAGCGCATTGACGGTGGAGTCGCGCTCGGCGGCATGCCGGCGTACGGCAGCCAGAACGTCGTCATCCACGCTGAGGGTGATGTTCTTCATATACACAGTATATGTGTAACTGTGTAATGAGACAACGACCTCCCGCGGCCCCTTCCTAGTGCAGCACCCGCCGCTGCCGCAGGTACGCCGGCTTGTCCAGATCGTCCAGCTCTTCCACCGGCGGCAACGCCGGAGTGCCGTTGGGCGGCTTGGTCTCCACGGCCACCGCCACCGGCTCGGGCACCGCGACTGGAACAGGAACCGGCGCCGGGGCCTCCGGCTGCGACTCCGAAAGCCAGCCGGACTGGGACGCCGACTGCTCCTCGACCGTCTCCATCATCTGCCCGCGCTCAGGGAACCCGCTGGCAATCAAGGTCACCTTCACGCTATCGGCCATGTCCTCGTTGAAGGTCAGTCCGAAGTTGACCTGCACGTCGTTGCGCCCCGCCGCCTGGCGGATCATCTGGCACGCGTCGTTCACCTCGTGCAGCCCCAGGCGCGCCGAACCGGTGACGTTCAGCAGGATGTTGCGCGCCCCGCGGATGCCGGTCTGGTCGATCAGCGGGCACGAGATCGCCTGCCGCGCCGCCTCGATCACGGCGTTGTCGCCGCGTGCGGTCGCCGTGCCGAGGACGGCGTAGCCCATCCCCACCAGCGTCGAGCGCACGTCCGAAAAGTCCCGGTTGATGAAGCCCGACGTGGTGACAATCTCCACCAGGTCCTGCACGGTCCGGCGCAGGAAGTCGTGCCCCATCTTGAATGCCTCGAGGATGCTCGTGCCGCGGGGCGCCAGCGCCAGCAGCCGCTCGTTCGGGATGGTGATGACCGTGTCGACGTTCCCAGCCAGTTCCGCCAGTCCCGCTTCGGCCTGCCGTAAGCGCCGCTCTCCCTCGAAAGCGAACGGCATGGTGACGATCGCCACCGTGAGCGCGTTCATTTCCTTGGCGAAGCCCGAAACGACGGGCGCCGCACCCGTGCCCGTTCCGCTCCCCATGCCCGCGGTGACGAACACCAGGTCCGCCCCCTGCAGGAGTTCCGAAATGCGCTCGGTATCTTCCAGTGCGGCCTGCTTGCCGATCTCCGGATCCGCCCCTGCGCCGCGCCCCTGCGTAATCTTGCAGCCGATCGCCAGTTTGTTCGGTACCGGAGAAGCGCGCAGCGCCTGGATGTCCGTGTTCATGACGTGGAACTCCACGCCTTCGAGGCCGCTCGCCATCATGTGCGCCACGGCGTTCGACCCGCCGCCACCGACGCCGATCACCTTGATCCTCGCCGCCGACGCGACGCCTTCGTCTTCCATCTCGAATTTCAGGTTCATAGAATCCTCGCCGGCAGTCCGCTACCGGAAGATGCCTCCAAAGATGCCGGTCTTGCGCCGGTCCAGCTCGGCCCGCAGCTTGAGCCGCGCCGAGTACATCGCCAGTCCGGCCACCGTGTTCCACACCGGCGTTTCGATGTCCTTCGGCCAGTCCAGGATGCCGACCGGAAGCCCGATGCGCGCCTGGCAGCTCAGCACCGTGTCCGCGATATCGCACATGCCGCTCAGCCGCGAGCCGCCGCCCGTGAGCACGGCGCCCACCAGAACCTCTTCCATCCCGATCCGCTCGAGCTCCTTCTGGACGTACTCGAACAGCTCGACGGCCCTCGCCTCCAGAATCATGTTCAGCTCGCGCCGCCGGGTCTCCCGCGGGGCCCGCCCATTGGCCGACGGTACCTCAATCAGGCTGTTGTCGCCGGTCAGGCTCACCATGGCGCAACCCTGCTGTTCCTTGATCCACTCGGCGTCCTCGGTCGAGACCAGCAGGCCGTGCGCCACATCCGTGGTGAAGTGGTCGCCGCACACCGGCAGGCTGCAGCAATAGATGAGCACCTCGCCGAAATAGACTGCCAGGTCGGTGGAGTGCGCTCCGATGTCGATCAGCGCGATCCCTTCCTCGCGGCCGTCCGGCATGATGGCCGCATAGGCGCCGGCCACGGGCTCGAAGACCGTCTCTTCCACCAACAGGTGTGACTGGTTGGCGGCGCCCACCAGGCTGCGGTGCTCGTGCGCGGAAGATGTGACCAGGTGGACGAACACTTCCAGGCGCGAGCCAATCATGCCGCGCGGGTTGCGATAGCCCGGCCGCCCGTCCACGGCGAAGTCGCGCGGGAACATGTGCAGCAGCATCTCGTCTTCCTGCAGTTGCACCCGCGCGGCGCGATCCATCACCTTGTTGATGTCGTTCTGGTCGATCTGGCGCTGAAAGCCAATCTCCAAGCCGCCGCGCGCGTTCGAACTGGCGATTCCCGCGCCGCCCAACCCGAATACCGCCGAGCCGATCGAAACCTCGGCCTCGGACTCCGCCTGCGCCAGCGCCGCCCGGATCGACTCCGCCACCTCGTTCTGGTCGGTGACGCGGCTCTTCTTCCACCCCTGTGACGGCGCTTCGCCGTGCCCCAGGAGCTTGACGCTGGCGTTCTCGAGCAGAAGGATGGCGCAGCGCGTCCAGGCGCTGCCCACGTCAAATCCCGCCGCAAGGACGTGCTTAGTGGCCATCGGCGCCTCCGTTCTGAGCCGTGATTCGGTCGTCCAGGCGCAGGTCGAAGGTCCGCGCGCCGGGCGCCCGCCGGACAATGTCGGAATAGTGGTCCATGAAGTTGTTCATGCGTTGAAGATAGTTTCGATTGCCGAGCAGCAGCCGCACGGCGCGGCCCTGCACGACCTCGATGACCACCAGATTGTCCGGGTCGCTTACATCGACCTCCGAGATCTGGCCGGCGTAGCCCGGCACCTGCCGCATCAGGCCCACCATCGCGCCCGCGCGCTCCCGGCGGACGTCGCGCGGCTGCTGGCGCGTGATCCCCGCCAGCACCGGAAGGCTGAAACGCGCCTTCTCCGGCGCCCGCAGAATGACCCCATCGGCGTCCACCAGCGCGGTCTCTTGCGCCAGCACCACGAAGGCCACCGGGCGCCGTTCGACGATCGTGACCGCCAGCCGGTTAGGCCACAGCCGCGACACCGTGGCGTCCCGGACCCAGTCGATCGCCATCAGGCTGCGCCGCCGTTCGGCCAGCGGCACCAGGTACACGCTGCGGCCGGAATCGCGCGCGAACACGCGTGTGACCTCGCCGCGCGGCGCGTATTGGAGCCCGGTGACGCGAAAATTCGCGTCCCTCAGGATGAAGCGCAGGTCGCTCGCCAGGAACTGGTCGACCTGATATGCGCCGGCAATCACCGCCAGCACGCCCACGCCCACCCCGGTCCAGATAAGGATCCGGCGGAACCGGGCCCGCCAGCCGGGTCGCCCCTCCGCTTTGGCGCGCACGCGCCGCGGCGCCGGAGCCGGCGGCTGCGACCCCACCGATGGCTCCTCCGGCATTTCGAGTTCGAGCTGCGCTGCGTTTCTCTGCGCCATCTCAACACCCCGCCTGCAAGCGCTCCAGGATGCGCTCGCCCGCCTGCCAGACATTCCCTGCGCCCTGCGTAACGATCAGGTCGCCTGGGCCCGCCGCCGCCAGTGCCGCTTCCACCGCGCGGTCGATCGTGCCCACATACTCCACCGAGCGGTGGCCGTACGCACGAATGCGATCGGCCAGAACCTCGGCGGTGACGCCCTCGATTGGTTTCTCGGAAGCGGCGTAAATGTCCATCAGAAATACAGCATCGGCCTGGTAGAAGCAGCGCGCGAAGTCGTCCATCAGGAACTGGGTGCGAGAGTAGCGGTGAGGTTGGAAAATGACCAGGATCTTGCGGTAATTGCACTGCCGTGCCGCCATCAACGTCGAGCGGATCTCGGTGGGATGGTGGCCGTAGTCGTCCACGACCGTGATGCCACGCGCCTGGCCCTTGATCTGGAAGCGGCGATCCGGGCCGGCAAAACTCGCCAGCGCCTCGCGCACCTGATCGGCCGGAATCTCCAGTTCGCGCGCCATGACCGCCGCGGCGGTTGCATTGAGCACGTTGTGCGCTCCCGGCACGTGCAGGCGGAACTCGCCCAGGTCTTCGCCCGGCGCCCGCAGCCGGAAAGTGCTCGCCAGATGTTCCGCCACGCACTCCGTCACCTGGAAATCCGCCTGCGCCCGCGTGCCGTAGGTGATGGTGCGCCGGTTCACATCAGGAAGGATGCGCTGCACGTTCTCATCGTCCAGGCACAGCACCGCCGCGCCGTAGAACGGTACCTTGTTGACGAATTCGGTGAACGCCGCGCGAATCTCGTCGATGGAAGCGTAGTGGTCCAGATGCTCGCGGTCAATATTGGTGACGATGGCGTAAATCGGGGAGAGCTTCAGGAACGAACCGTCGCTCTCGTCGGATTCCACCACCAGGAAATCGCTCTGGCCAAGCCGCGCATTCGTTCCGCCGAAAGCCTTGAGCTTGCCGCCCACCACAACGGTCGGGTCCTGCCCCGCGTGGCTGAGGATGGTGGCCAGCATGGAGGTGGTGGTGGTTTTCCCATGACTCCCCGCCACCGCTATCCCGAACTTCAGCCGCATCAGTTCGGCCAGCATTTCGCCGCGCGGGATCACCGGGATCTGGAGCCGCCGGGCTTCCAGGACCTCCGGGTTGTCCTCCCGCACCGCCGAGCTGATCACCACCGCCCGCGCCAGGCCGACGTTCGAGGCCGCGTGCCCCTCGTAGATCCGGGCGCCCAGGCTGGCCAGGTGGTCGGTGGTGGCGGTGAGCTTGACGTCCGAGCCGCTGATGGTGAAACCGAGTTCAAGCAGAACTTCGGCGATGCCACTCATGCCGATGCCCCCGACGCCCACAAAGTGCAGGTGTTGGGGCTTAAGAAACATCTTCGTCAACGCTTCACCCTGTTTCGCGGAAGCCGCCGCAATAAGGCACACGGAGAGCATGAAACCCGCCCGCTCCGGCGCCCCCTCCACCGCCTTCTCGATCCGCGGCGAAAAAACATTTCTTTATGCTATTGTTTCGGCTTCCGGCTCTCCTGTCAACCAAAATCGTGGGGCAGGCTTCAGACGTCGGAATCCAGCGAAAACCGTGGGGCAGGTTGACAACCCAATGCCACTTCGTTTTCGCAAGACCGGGCAGAAACCGTGGGGCAGGACTCCAGTCCTGCAGCGGGTCTCCAGACCCGCCTCCGTCCAACTCCCTGAAACCAAGGAAGCCGGACGTGGACGTCCGGCGCAGCTCGGGAGAGCCGCCGCATTCAGGCTGTCCGCATCTCGGAAGACTAAGTGGCATTGGGCTTCAGCCTCCCCAATTCCTCCAGAATGTCCGCCGCGCGCGCGGCCGCTCCCGGCCGTGCAAATTTCCGCGCCGCCTCGCCCGTTTTCTCGATCGCGCCCGCCTCGCCGGCCAGCGCGCCGACCTCGTCGAACAGCCTCTTTCCCGTAAACTCGCGGTCCGCCACCATGCGGGCCGCCCCCTCGCGGGCCAGTGCCTCGGCGTTGCGCGCCTGGTGATCGTCCGCCGCGAACGGAAACGGCACCAGGATCGCCGCCTTCCCGGCCGCCGCGATTTCGGCTACCGCGCCGGCGCCCGACCGCGACACCACCAGGTCCGCGGCCGCGAACGCCGCCGGCATGTCCTCGATGAACGGCGCCACCTGGCCCTCCAGCCCGCTTTCGGCAAACTCGCGCGCGATCTCCGCGTACGCCTCGCGGCCGGTCTGGTGCGTCAGGCTCACCCGGAACCCCGCGTTCCGGAACAGCGGCCAGCTCTCCCGCGCGGCGTTGTTCAGAGTCCTCGATCCGCGGCTACCGCCCGTGATGAGCACCGCCAGCGCCTCTCCGCGCGGCTTCGGCCGGATCGCGAAAAACTCGGGGCGCACGGGAATGCCCGTCAGCTCGGCCTTCCCCCGCGGAAAGTAGCGCGCCGTCTCTTCGAAGTTGACCAGCGCGCGCCTGCTCACCCGCCCGATCCACCGGTTCGTCATCCCCGGCACCGCGTTTGGTTCCATCAGCACCATCGGAATCCGCCGCACCACCGCCGCCAGCACCACCGGGCCAGCCGCGTACCCTCCCATGCTGAAGATCGCCGCCGGCCTCGACCGGCCCAACCGGCCCACCATCCGCGCCGTCGCCACCGGCAACTGCACCAGCGTTCGCAAAGTCCGCGCCAGGCCGACCCGATTCAGCCCGCCGATCTCGACAAACTCGATCGCAAACCCGGCCTCCGGCACCAGCTTCGCCTCCAGGCCCGCCGCCGTCCCCACAAAGAACGGCTCGTGCCCTCGCGCCTTCAACTGCCGAGCCACCGCCAGCGCCGGAATCACGTGCCCCCCGGTGCCGCCGCCCGCCATCAGGAACTTCATCGGGAGGGCCGCTCCAGATTCCCTGTCATCCCGCCTGCTCGCTCACGCTCAACAGCAGCCCCATCGACGCCATCGTGCTCAGCAGCGAGCTGCCTCCGTAGCTGATCATCGGCAGCGGAATTCCCTTAGTCGGCGCCATGCCCAACACCACGCTCATGTTCATCAGCGCCTGCACCACCACCATCGAGGTGACCCCCAGCGCGAGGTATCGCCCGAAATCGTCCGGCGCCGCCCGCACCAGTTGCAGCCCGCGCCACAGGACCACCATGAACAGCGCCACCAGACCTGCGCAGCCCACCAGGCCCAGTTCCTCCCCCACTACCGCATAGATGAAATCCGTGTGCGCCTCCGGCAGATACAGCAGCTTCTGTTTGCCCTGCATGAGGCCGAGCCCGGTCAGCCCGCCGCTTCCCACCGCGATCTTCGACTGCCTCACGTGATAGCCCGGATCGCGGTTGTAAGAGGACTGCTGCATGTACGCTTTGACCTTCGCCCCCCAGGCGAACCGGTCGAGCGTCGTGTATTCGGGATCGAAGAAACCGAAAATGCGCACCAGCCGGTACGGTTTCACCGCCACCGCGGCCACCACGCCCAGCGCTCCCACCAGGATCGCCATTCGGATGTACTTCTTGTCCAGGCCCGCTACGTAGAACGCGATCGCCGCGCTCGCCACCAGCACCGCAGCCGTCCCCAGGTCCGCCGCCACCACGGTGACGGCGAGCAGGCCGACCGTGATCAGGCCGCCCGCCAGCGTCCGCGGATTGTTGATCTTCTTCGCCCGCTCGGTCACGAAGTAAGCCAGGAACAGGATCAGCGCCGGTTTCGCGAACTCCGACGGCTGTATGCCCACCGGCCCCAGGCGCAGCCAGCGGTGCGCGTGCCCATCGAGGAAGTAGACCAGCACCAGCAGCGGCAGAACCACCATGATCCCGGCGAACGCGCAAGCCTGGTTGTTGAGCCTGCGGTAGTCGAGGCGCTTCAACGCCATCATGGCCACGAACCCGACCACGGCCCACGCCAGCTGGCGGTAGATGTAATAGAGGCTCGACCCGAACTTCTGCTGCGCCACCACCGACGACGCGCTGTAGACCATCACCAGCCCGAAGCACACCAGGACGATCACCACCCAGAAGAGCACCCAATCGGTCCGTACACGCTGTGCCATATCAGCCTCTCGACTCCAGAGCCCGCACAAGTTCCTTGAACACCCGGCCGCGCTGCTCGTACCCGGTGAACTGGTCGAAGCTGGCGCAGGCCGGAGCCAGCAGGATGGTGTCGCCCGCGGCAGCTTCGCGCCAGGCGGCGCGCACGGCATCGGCGATCGTGCCCGCTTCGATCAGCCGCACGGCATCGCCCAGGTGGGCTTTGATCTTCGGCGCCGCGGCTCCCACCAACAGCACTGCTTTCGCTTTTTGGCGCAGCGGCTCGCGCAGAACGGTGTAGTCGCTGCCCTTGTCCTTGCCGCCCAGAATGATCCACAGCCCGCCCGGGAACGCGTCGATGGCCTTCTGAGTCGCATCCACATTGGTGGCCTTCGAGTCGTTGTAGAAATCGACCCCGTCCAGTTTGCGGACAAACTCGATGCGATGCTCGACGCCGGGAAAGCTCTTCACCGCCGCCGCAATCGTTTCCAGCGGAACCCCCGCCAGATGAGCCGCGGCCGCCGCCGCCATCACGTTCTCCACATTGTGCCGCCCGCGCAGCGGAATCTCCGCGACCGCCAGGAACGGCGTGCCGTCGTAGAAAACCTGCCGTGAATCCGCATACATGCCCGGTTGGCCGGCCCGCTGGAAGCTGAACCACACCGGAGTGGCGCGCGTGCGCGAGGCGTAGCCGACGCAAGTCTGATCGTCGGCGTTGAGGACGGCGAAGTCGCCCTGCTGTTGCGTCTCGAACAGGCGCCCCTTGGCGGCGACGTAATTCTCGAAGGTGTGGTGGCGGTCGAGATGGTCCGGCGTCACGTTCACGCATACCCCGATGTGCGCGCGAAAACGTTCGATAGTTTCGAGCTGGAAGCTGGAGAGCTCGAGGACGTTCCACTGATCGGCCCGTGAACTGCCCACCATCGCCGTCACCGGCTTCCCGATATTGCCGCCCACCTGCACGGGCACGCCCGCCTGCTCGAGGATGTGGCCGGCCAGCGCCGTGGTGGTCGTTTTTCCGTTGGCCCCCGTGATGCCGATGGTGTTCCCCTCGAGGAACCAGCCCGCCAATTCCACTTCGCCCAGCACCGGAATGCCGCGCTTCCGAGCTTGCTGCAGTTCGTCGATGTCGGCGGGCACGCCCGGCGAGATCACGATGGCGTCCGCGCCCGCGAACGCCTCCGCGGATTGCAGCGCGAACGGCACGCCCAGCCGCTCCAGCGCCTCCGCGACGCCTTTCAAGTCCGCGAGCGGTTTCACATCCACCGCCGCCACGCGCGCTCCCCGCGCGGCCAGAAACTCGGCCACCGCCAGCCCCGAAGCGGCCAGCCCCGCCACCACGACTTTCTTTCCCGCAAGTTCCAAAGTGTTGTGCCCTACCTCAACTTCAAAGTCGTCAGCGCGAACAGCGCCATCACCAGGCCCGCGATCCAGAACCGCACGATGATCTTCGATTCCGTCCAGCCCAGCGCCTCGAAATGGTGATGCAGCGGCGCCATCTTGAAGATCCGCTTCCCGTTACGCAGCTTGTAGCTGGCCACCTGGAGAATGACCGACAGCGTCTCGATCACGAAAACCCCGCCGATGCACACCAGCAGGATCTCCTGCTTAATAAGGATGGCGACCACGCCCATGCTGCCGCCCAGCGCAAGCGACCCTACATCGCCCATGAAGATCTCGGCCGGGTGCGCGTTGTACCACAGAAAGCCCAGCGAAGCGCCCGTCATGGCGCCGCAGAATACCGTCAGCTCGCCCGCTCCGGGCAGCCGCACCAGGTCCAGATATTTTGCGAACTCAGCATGGCCGCTGGTGTACGTCAGCACCGTCATGGCCCCGGAGGCGACGATCATCAGCCCGATCGCGAGGCCATCCAGTCCATCGGTCAGGTTCACGGCGTTGGTACTGCCAACCAGGATGAAGGCGATAAACAGGAAGAAGAAGACAAACGCGAGCGGGTAGGTGAACGGGTTGCCAAGGAAGGCGTCGATGACAAGACTGGGCTTGAAGCTCTTGAAGAACGGCACGTTCATCGCCGTCGAGTAGCCCCCGTGCGCCCGCAATATCAGCAGAAACACGCCCACCGCCAGCGCCACCACGCACTGCGCCGCGAACTTGCGCCGGCCGGTGATGCCGAGGTTCTGGTGTTTGCGAATCTTGGCGTAGTCGTCCCAAAACCCGATCGCGCCGAAGGCCACGATGCTGAAGATCGCGATCCAGACATAGGCGTTGGTGAGGTTCGCCCACAACAGCGTGGGCACCACAATGGAGATGACGATCAACACGCCGCCCATGGTGGGCGTGCCGGCCTTCTTCTGGTGCGAGCGCGGGCCTTCCTCGCGGATCACCTGGCCGATCTGGAACTGGCGCAGCTTCGCAATCAGCCACGGCCCCAGAAACAGGCACAGAAACAGCGACGTCATGCTGGCGAATGCCGTCCGAAACGTGATGAACCGGAATACGCGGAGAGGGCTGAAGTAGTGATAGAGCTGTTCGTATAAGAGCCAGTAAAGCATTAGGAGTTCACCGCCACCGGGCCGGTCAGCTTCTCGAGCGCCCTTTCCACATGCGTCCCGCGCGAGCCTTTGAACAGCACCGCGTCTCCCGGCTCGACCATGCCGCGCAGAAACTCACCCGCCGATTCCGGGTCGTCGAAAAAGACCGCGGCGCTGGCCGACAAGCCTGACCGTATAGCTTCATCGATCATCTGCCGGGCCGCGCCGCGAATTCCAACGAGCACTTCAATGCCGCACTTCACGGCGTAAGAGCCAACGCCGCGGTGCGAAGTCTCGGACCAATCGCCGAGTTCGAGCATCTCGCCCAGCACGGCGATGCGCCGCCGCGCCGGCATGGCCCGGAGCACGTCCAGCATCGCGCGCGCCGCTTCCGGGTTCGAGTTGTAGCAATCGTTGAGAATGGTCGCCCCGCCGTGGACGAACCGCTCGCCGCGCATCCGCACGGCCTGGAGCGCGCGCACGGCATCCACCAGCCGCGCCGGCGCAATCGAAAAAACGCGCGCCACCGCGAGGCCTGCCAGGATGTTCATCACACCGTGCCGGCCCACGAAGGAGCTCTCGAAATCCGTTCCATCCACGCGGAACCGCACGCCGTCCGGGCCGCACTCGACAGCCTCCGCGCGCACATCCGCGCCTTCCGCCAGGCCGTAGGTGACCACCCGCCCGGCGAAACCATCGCTGAAACGCGCCACGCGCGGATCGTCGGCGTTCAACACGGCAGTGCCGTCGGCCGGGAGCGCCTCGATCAGTTCGCGCTTGGCCAACGCCACTTCATCGGCGGACCGAAAGAACTCCGCGTGCGCGAAACCCACGTTGGTAACCACGCCCACGGTCGGCCGCGCGATCGCCGCCAGTTGCCGTATCTCGCCCGCGTGGTTCATGCCGATCTCGATCACCGCCACCTGCGCGGCATCGGGCAGCCGCAAAATCGAAAGCGGCACGCCGATGTGGTTGTTCAGGTTGCCCTCGGTCTTCCCGACGCCCATCTCGACGGCCAACAACCGAGCGATGACTTCCTTAGTGGTGGTCTTCCCCGCACTCCCGGTGATTCCGACCACCGGCCGCGCCCACCGCTCCCGAGCCCAGCCGGCCAGCTGCTCGAGCGCGACCTGCACATCGGGCACCACCAACTGCGCTGCCGTTGTGGCGCAGGCACTCTTGCCTGCCGCCTCGACACTCGTGCCGAGGCGTTCGTTTTGCGTCGAGACGAGTCTCGACGCTGCAGACTGGGAGTCTGCGCCACGCTCGGGCGCGTGCTCACCCACACCCAGCCTCTCCACCACCGCCGCCACCGCGCCTTGCTCGAAGGCCGCTTCCACAAACAAATGGCCGTCGGAGTTGGCCCCGCGCAATGCGAAGAACAAGCTCCCCGGCCCGGCAGCCCGAGAATCGATCGCGTAATCCGAAACCACCGCGTTGGCTGTGGACGGCGCGGCCGAGATGGCGCGCGCGATGTCCTGAAGCTCGAGGTTCATTGCTTCTCCGCCCCGTAGCCAAAACCACGCAGCACTTTGCGCGCCACTTCCCGGTCGTCCAGATGGATGGTCCTGTCCTTCAGAATCTGGTAGGTCTCGTGCCCCTTGCCGGCCAGGATCACGATATCGCCCGGTTCCGCCTTCGCCAGCGCTAAGCGGATGGCCTTCTCGCGGTCCGGTTCCTCGACGTGCGGAGTATCGTGCCGCCACAACCCTTGCAGCGCGTCGTTGATGATGGCCAGCGGATCCTCCGAGCGCGGATTGTCCGAGGTCAGCACCACAAAGTCGCTCAGCTCCGCCGCCGCCTCGCCCATCATCGGCCGCTTGGCGCGGTCGCGGTCGCCGCCGCAGCCGAACAGCGTAATGACGCGCTTCGGCTCCAGACCTCGCGCCACCGCGATCACGTTGCGCAGAGCATCGTCCGTGTGCGCGTAGTCCACCACCACCAGGAAAGGTTGTCCCTCGTCGACGCGCTCAAACCGGCCCGGAACGGCCCGGCAGGCGGCGATGCCGCTGGCGAGTTGCTCCGCCGGAATTCCCAGCGTATAGCCCGCGCACCAGGCGGCCAGGATGTTATAGACGTTCATGCGCCCTGGAAGCGGTGACACGATGGGGAACCGCTCGCTCCCCAGGACGATCTCGAAGTGCAGGCCGTCGAAACCCGAGTGTGTGTTTTCGGCCCGCGCATCGGCGCCCTCGCCCGTTCCGTAGCTCAGCCGCGTGGTGCCCGAAGCGGCCTCGATCCGGCGCCCGAAAGCGTCGTCGTGATTGATCACGGCGAAGCGGGGCGGCGGCGCGCCGGCACCCTCGAACAGCAGGCGCTTGGCGTCGAAGTACTCTTCCATGGTGTGGTGGAAGTCCAGGTGGTCGCGGGTCAGGTTGGTGAAGATCGCCGTGTGAAACCGGATCCCGTAGACGCGCCCGAGCGCCAGCGCGTGCGAAGAGACCTCCATGGTGGCGTGGCTGCCGCCCGCGGCGATGAGTTCGGAGAACATCCGGAAGAGTTCCAGCGATTCCGGCGTCGTGTTCACCGCGGTAGTCACCTTCCCCGCCAGGCGATACTCGATCGTGCCCGCCAGCGCCGTGATGTGGCCCGCCCCGCGCAGGATCGAATCCAGCAGATACGCAGTAGTGGTTTTGCCGTTCGTGCCGGTGATGCCGGTGATGGCGATCCGCTCGTCCGGCTTCCCGAAGAAGTTGCGCGCCGCAACCGCCAGCGCGCGCCGGCCGTGCTCCACCTGAATCCACTCGCCCGCAACACCGTCCGGCCGCGGCGATTCGCTCGCCACCGCCAGCGCCCCGCGCTCGAACGCCTGGGCCGCAAACGCGCCGCCGTCGACGTGCTTGCCCGGAAACGCGAAGAACAGGAAACCCGGCGCCACCTTCCGGGAATCGTACGCCACACCGCTCACCTGGGCCGCGGCGGCCTCAGCCGAAAGCGCCTGCCCCACGCGAACGCCGGAGAGGATTTCACCGAGTGTCATCGGAACAGCACCTTGACCTTTTCGCCGGGATTCAACGGACTGCCCGGCGGCGGCGCCTGCTGCCGCGCGATGCCGCTTCCCACCACCTCGACCTGCACGCCCATCGCCATCGACTGCTCGATCACCGCCCGCACCGTCTTGCCCTCGAAGCTCGGCGCGGCCGGGCCGGCCACGGCCACCGAGGATGCTCCGGCCACGGCCACTGTCGAGGGCGAAGCCGCCTGCGCCGGCGCTGACGCCGTCTTGGGTGCCACGGTAGGCGGCGCCGGCAGTTGCTCCAAATCCTCCGGCGGCGTGCTCATGTCGGCAATGGCCACATCGTTGGCTTCCTCCGGATTTGCCAGCGGCGGCGGCTCGACCTCGGGGATGTCCTTAGGCACGGCCAGCAGGCGCAGCGTCTCCGTCGCGACCGTCTTGAACACGGGAGCCGCCACCACGCCGCCGAACATGTGCACCCCGTTGAGCGTCACCGCGATCACCACCGCCGGGTTCGTCACCGGCGCGAAGCCCACGAACGACCCGTTGTACATGTGGGTGTAATGCTTGGTCTCGAGGTCGAAGATTTGCGCCGACCCGGTCTTACCGCCCGACGTGTATCCCGCCAGGCGCGCCCCTTTGCCGGTCCCGCGCAACACCACGCCTTCCATCATTTGGCGCATGGTGATGGCGGTCTCGGCTTTCAGGACCCGCTCCGGCGCCGATACCGGTTCGTTCTCGACCTTCCCGCCGGGACGCTGCCGCTTCAGGATCAGCCGCGGCTTCACCAGCACGCCGCCGTTGGCGATCACCGAACACGCCTGCGCCAGTTGCAGCGCCGTCGTGCTCACCTCGTGTCCCATGGCGACCGACGCGATCGAGGTCTTGCCCCAGTGCTTCAAATCCCTGATCATCCCGGACGACTCGGCCGGCAGCGGGATCCCAGTGGTTCTGCCGAATCCGAACTTGTGAACGTAATCGAGGAGGTTCTTGTCCCCGACCTTCAATCCTATCTGGATCGCGCCGATGTTGCTCGATTTCGCGAGAACGTCCGCCACCGCCAGCGTGCCGTAGCCATGATGCGCTTCGTGGATCACGCGGCTGCCCAGCCTGATGGTCCCATTGCCGCAGTTGATGAGCGACTCGGGACGAAGCGAGGTGGTCTCGAGCGCCGCCGAGACCGTGACGATCTTGAACACCGAGCCCGGCTCGAAGGCCACCGAAACGGGATGGTCGAAACGCGCGGACGGCGCCTCATCGGACGAGGGTGGCTGGTTGGGATCGAAGATCGGGTAGCTGGCCATAGCCAGTATTTCTCCCGAGTGCGGGTCCATGACAACGGTGCTCCCGCTCGAGGCGTGATACAACTCGCACGCGGCCTTCAGCTCACGCTCGGCCACGAACTGTATGCTCTCGTCAATGCTGAGGGTGATGCTCTGGCCCGGCTCGGCAACGGCGGAAACCGTGGACTCGATCGGCCGCCCGGTAACGTCGGTCAGCATGCTGACCTTGCCCGCACGCCCGTTCAGATCCCGGTCCATCCGCTGCTCGAGGCCCAGGTTGCCCCGTTCCTGAAAGTCCACCGTGCCGACCACGTGACTCGCCAGCTGCCCGTCGGGATAGTAGCGGTGCGGCTCCTTCCGGAACTCCACCCAGTCCAGCTTCAGGCTGCGCAGCGCCTCGGCTTCCCCCGGAGCGATCTTGCGTTTCACCCACAGAAACCCGGTGCCTTTGGGCTTGCGCTTCTGCTCCCGCGCGCTCCGCTGCTCCTCCACCGCGGCATCCATCCGCCCCAGCAGCTCTTCGCGATCGACTCCCAGCGCCCGCGACAGGATGGAGGCCGCCAGCGGCCGGTCCGGCACCAGCAATGGATCGATCGCCACGCTGTCGGCCGGGACGCTCATGGCCAGAACGTGGCCCTCGCGGTCTAGGACGGAGCCCCGCGGCGCGTCCACGCGCAGAATGTGGTTCTGCTGGTGGTCGGCCTGCTCCTTATATGTCTTATGCGAGACGACCTGGAGTTGAACCAGGCGGCAAAGTATCAGGATGGCCCACAGCAGAGCCCCCGCCCCCAGAAGGAACAACCGGGCGCCGGGATGCGCCCTCTCCCGAATCCGTTCGTCCTTGGCTCGACGGCCCCACGCCAGCACGGTATCCTCGGCACGCCTGAAATTCCGAAAGAACTGAATGCGCCGACCCCCTACCTGCCGACATTCATCATCGCCAGCGCGCTATCAGGTTTGGCGCTATTCAGCATCACTACGTGCTTCGGATCGGGATTGACCAGGCGCAGCTGCCCGGCCAGCACCTGCAGGCGTTGCGGGCTCTCGAGCTGTGCTTCCTCGAGGGCGATGGCAGCCTTCTGGTTCACCAGCCTCGCGTGATCGGCGGCGAGCGAGTGGATCCGGTAGCCGGCCACCATCTCGAGCGCCCTGGGCATCAGGAGAAGGATCAGCAGCCCCGCCACCGCGAAGCCCTTCAGGCCCGCCTGCACCGCGCGCCGGTGCCCGGCCGGGTCGGCCTCGCGCACCACGCGGCTGTTGTCGATCTTCTTGGTGAAGAAGTAGACGTCCTCGGACGGCAGCGGCCGCAACTTGCGTGCGTCCGGC
>Ga0265331_10001394_pt1 | contig 17757 bp, 21 predicted proteins | sample 41923metaG_FD_202088 | JGI IMG/M metagenome (GOLD analysis project Ga0265331, IMG submission 202088) | Rhizosphere microbial communities from Carex aquatilis grown in University of Washington, Seatle, WA, United States - 4-19-23 metaG | ecosystem: Host-associated > Plants > Roots > Rhizosphere... | reverse complement strand
GGACCCGGTACTGCGACGACTGCGACCGGGGCTGCAGGTGTGACTACGGTCGGTCTGTCGCATGCGCTCAATGCGAGCGCGGCGATTACTGCGGCAAATATAATTGCATTTTTCATGACGAAATCCTTAAGTAGGTTAACTGCGGCCGGCGCCGGGTAACCTCGGCGCACGGATGTTGACGATGCTTAAAATCTAGCGTGCAGGCACAACGACGATGGTGTCGCCGCTGGTGCTTCCTTTGGCGCCCGTGTTTCCGCGCGCGCCGGTGCTTCCCGTCGCACCCATGTTGCCGGTTGCGCCGGTATCGCCGGTTGCGCCGGTGCCACCGGTCGCACCGGTATTGCCGGTTGCACCCGTATATCCGGTCGCGCCCGTGCTGCCGGTATTTCCGGTGTTGCCGGTGTTACCGGTTGCTCCGGTATATCCGGTCGATCCGCGGCTGCCGGTTGCTCCGGTATCGCCGGTGGCGCCTTGCGGTCCGGGCGGGCCGGCGGGTGCGGTGATGCAGGCGCTCAACGCAAGCGCGGCCACTGAGGCGGCCAACAGTTTCGAATAGCTCATGATATTTCCTTCAGGTTGGTGACGCACACTGCGCGCGGTATTGCGGACAGTGATCGAACGATACAAGTTGCGTGAAGTAGTGCGGCGATGGCGGTGCGCTTGCGCGCATTGCGTCGAATTTATTCAGCGGCAATGCAATCGCGGAAACGTTGCCTGGACCGGTTCTGTATATGGGCGTGTCGCCGCGTCATCGCGCGGCATGCGCAATCTCGCTCAGGCGCAATTGCCAGTCGGAAAACTGGCGTTGCGCGTCGTCGTCGGCATCCGTCAAGCCATAAGTCTCCTGCACGCGCTCGGCGAGCTGGCAGTCGGACAGGTCGCCCCACCGCTCGTTGACGTTGCCTTTGAGTTGCAGCCAGTTGTCTTCGCTGTTGTCCCAGTTCATTTCGGTTGCCTCGGGTTTATTGAAAGTGGTGACGGTCGCGTGGCCGGTGAAGCGGGAAGCCCGCCACCGCGATGCCTGCGATCATCAGCACCGGTGTTGAAGAGCATTATCGACTTATGCGCGTGGCAATCTGTGCGCTGGCGTACTCAGTCGCACAAATGTTTTTGATGCGCATCGCTGCAGGTAAAGATGGCTTGCGCCGACGGGGGCCAGGAGATCGCTTAAGACGACCAGGAAGGCCGGTGCCGCCGAACGCGGGCGCTATCTGCCCTCGGATATCGCCGTCGGCGTGTCGTTCGGTATCGTCCATCCGCCGCCGAGCGCCTTGAAAAGACCGACGGACGCCTGCAGCCGCGAGAGGCGGATTTGCGCGAGCTGGTCTTCCGCCTGAAACAGCGTGCGCTGCGCGTCGAGCACCGTCAGCAGGTCGTCGGCGCCCTCGCGGTAGCGGATTTCCGCGAGCTTGAGCGACAGCCGCGCCTGCACCACGACTTGTTCCTGCAGAACTTCCTGGTCCAGGCTGCGGCTTCCCGCGGCAAGCGCGCTTTCGACGTCGGCCAGCGCGGCGAGAACGAACTTGCGATAGTTTTCCACGAGTTCGCGTTCGCGCGACGCCGCCACATCGACCTGCGCGCGCAGCCGGCCGGCGTTGAAAATCGGCTGCAACAGCGAGGCGCCGACCGCCAATGCCGCGACCGGTGCATTGAGAAAGTTCAGCAGCACATCGCTCGCGACTCCCGCCGTACCGGTCAACGATATGCTCGGCAGCAATGCCGCCCGTGCGACGACGACGTTGGCATTGGCGGCGGCGAGTTGCGCCTCGGCGCTCGCCAGATCGGGCCGGCGCACGAGGAGCGTCGCCGGCAGGCCGGGGGCGACGCGCGGCACGGCGAGATCCGTGACAGTCGACGCCGCGGCATCGAATCCTTCCGGCTGGCGGCCCAGGAGTATCGCCAGCGCAAAGAGCGTCTGGCGCTCCTGCAACTCGAGCGGCGGGATCGCGGCGCGTTGCGCGAGGACCGCCGCCTGCTGCCGCGCGAGGTCGAGTTCCGTCGCGGCGCCGTTGCGCACGCGGGACTCCACTACCTTGAACACGCGCTCCGCAGTCGTCAAATTCTCGCGCGCGGTGGCGATCCGTTCGCGCAAAGACAACACCTGGAAGTAGCCGTTGGCAACCCCGGCCACGAGTGTCAGGCGCAGCGTTTCCAGGTCGAAGCGCGTAGCGAGCAGCGAAGATCTGGCCGCGCGCACGCCGGAAATGTTTTTCCCCCACAGATCGATTTCGTAGCTCGCGCTCAAGGTGGCGCTGCTCGCGTCTGCCGTATTCCAGTCGCCGCCGTCCGGGCGGGTTTTTACCCGCGTGGTACCGAGGCGCAGATCCACCACCGGAAACAGCGTCGCGCCCGCAATGCGAACCTGCGCTTCGGCCTGGCGCACGTGTTCCGCGGCGATTGCCATGTCGGGGTTCGCGTGCAACGCAGCATCGATCAGGCTCGCGAGTTCGGCGGAGCCGAAACTGCGCCACCAGTCGGGCGCCAGCACGGCCGCGTCCGGGCCGGCTTGTTCGGCGAAAGACTGTGGCATCGCCGGCGCCGGTGCCGGCGGCTTGCCGCGCAGCGCGCAGGCGGAAAGCGCCAGCGTCGCCAGCACGGCAATGAAACATGCAAGCCGCTGCCGTATGTCGTTCACGTTGCCAACGCCACGATGGGATCGACGCGCGCGGCCTTGCGTGCGGGCATGTAACCGAACACGAGTCCGGTCCCGAATGCGCAGCCGAAGGCGAGCAGCACCGGACCGATCGAATATTTAACCGGCGTGCCGAAAGCATCGATGATTGCAGCGGCTGCCAGGCCGACTGCGACGCCGATCGCTCCCCCCAGCAGCGACACTACGAGCGCCTCGGTGAGAAATTGCTGCAGAATGTTGCGCATGCGCGCGCCGGTCGCCATTCTTATCCCGATCTCGCGCGTGCGCTCGGTTACGCTGACCAGCATGATGTTCATCACGCCGATGCCGCCGACCAGCAGCGAGATTGCCGCGACCGAGCCCAGCAGAACCGTCAGCGTGTTCTGCGTGTCGGTGGCGGTTTCGAGAATTGAAGCCATGTTGCGGATCTGGAAATCCGTGGCCTGGTGGCGCGATTGCAGAAGTGCGGTTACCGCATCCTGCGTTTCATCGATGAGTTCGACGTCGTCCACCGCCACCGTGATGGTGCGCAGGAAAGTCTGGCCGAACAGGCGAAGACCGCCGGTCGTAAGCGGGACCAGCACCACGTCGTCCTGGTCCTGGCCTTGCGGGGAAGCGCCGCGCACCGACATCAGGCCGATGACCTGGAACAGCACGTTGTTCAACACGATGTACTGGCCGATCGGATCCACTTCCTTGGGAAACAACTGGTCCGCGACGGTCTGGCCGAGCACCGCCACCGCGGCATAACTTTTCAGGTCTTCCGTCGAAAAAAATATTCCCCGGCCGACCTGCCAGTTGTGCGCGACCGTGTAAGTCGCCGAGGTTCCGGTCGCCTGGGTTTGGTAGTCGGCACTGCCGAAGCGCGCGGTGACGCTGCCGCCCAATTCGGGCACGGCGGCGAGCACGTTCGGCAGTGCGGCGATCATGTCCGCGTCGGCCGGTACCAGCGAGGCGACGGTCCCGCCCACGCCGCGGCGGTTCGGCTGGCCCGGACGCACGAGCAGCAGGTTCGTGCCCATGGCGCTGATGCGGTCGAGCACCAGTTGTTTGGCCCCGTCGCCGATGGCGAGCATGGCGATCACGGAGGCGACACCGATCACGATGCCGAGCAGCGTCAACACCGTGCGAAAGAGGTTAGCCCGCAGAGCGCGCACGCCGGTCTTCGCCGCCTCCAGCGCGCCGACGACGAAGGAAGCGCCGCCTTCATGCTGCGGCTGTGCGATTTCCGGCGCAGCCGTAGGGGCTGACGATTGCGGTCCGCTATCGCTGACGATTCTGCCGTCCTTGATTTCGATGATGCGTTTCGCCTGCGCGGCAATGTCATGCGCGTGCGTGATGAGGATGACGGTATGTCCGCGGCGCGACAGGTCGGAGAGCAGCGCCATCACTTCGACGCCGCTCTTGCTGTCGAGCGCGCCGGTCGGCTCGTCGGCGAGGACGATGCGTCCGCCATTCATCAGCGCGCGCGCGATCGAGACGCGCTGCTGCTGCCCCCCGGAAAGCTGGGTGGGCCGATATCCAAGACGTTCTCCCAGGCCGAGCGAATTGAGCAGCTCGCGCGCACGCGCGCCGCGCTCCGCGGGCGGCATGCCCGAATAGACGGCGGGCACTTCGACATTCTCGAGCGCGGATACGGTGCCGATCAGGTTGTAGCTCTGGAACACGAAGCCGAAATCCTCGCGGCGCAGCCGCGCCAGTTCGTCGCGCCCGAAGCCGGACACGTCCGCGCCCTTGAAGTGGTAGGTGCCGGTAGTGGGCCGGTCGAGGCAGCCGAGGATATTCATCAGCGTCGTTTTGCCCGAACCCGAAGCGCCGATGATAGCGACGTATTCACCAGCATAAATCTTGAGACTGATGCCGTGAAGTATCTGGACGTCGAGCTCGCCGCTGCGGAAAGTCTTGGTGATATCGATCAGTTCGATCAGCGGGTCGGCCGGACTGCCGGGTACGGCGGGCGGTGTCGCGCTCGCGAGAACGCCGGGCGGCACGTCCGTTTTCAAGGGCGACCGCCGCCCTTGGCCGCATTCGGCGCCAGTGCGCTGGCGGCAGGTGCCGGTGCGGCTGTGGCAGTCGACCTGGTTCCGATCACGACCTTCTCACCGGGCTCGAGGCCGGAGACGATCTGTGCCGAGACGCGGTTCATCACGCCGACTTTCACTTCGCGTTCTTCGACCTTGCCACTGGCACCGACTACGCTCACGAGCGCGCGTCCGCTGGCGAATTGATTGCGCGGATCGATACCCGTGGCCCGCTCGCCTTTTGTGCTGCCCGCGGCGCCCGCACCGGCACCGGGGACGCGGGGGACGCGCGGTTCGCCTTCCGCCGCTATCGGATGCAGCGCGGTGAGCGGCACCAGCACCGCGTCCTTCGCGCTCGAGGCGACGAAGAACACCTGCGCCGTCATTTGCGTCATGAGTATCTGGTCGGGGTTGGGCACTTCGAACAACGCATCGTAGAGCACGACGTTGTTCACCACTGTAGGGGTCGGCGGAATCTGGCGCAGTTTGCCGTAGAAGCGCCGGTTGTTGCCGCCCAGTGTCGTGAAGTAGACGTCCATGCCGATGCGGAGCTTGGGCACGTCGGCCTCCGAAACCTGGGCCTCGACCGTCATGATCGACAGATCGGCGATGCGCATGACGATGGGCGCCTGCTGATTTGCGTTCAGCGTCTGGCCGAGCTTCGCGGCCTGCGAGACGACGGTACCCGCAATCGGCGCGTAGATCTTGGTGTAGCCGAGGTTCGCCTCGTCGCCGCGCAAAGTCGATTCGGTCTGCTCCATCTGCGCCTTGATGGCGTTGATCTGGGCCACGGCCGACTTCTGGGTCGCCTCGGCAATCTGCAGAAGATCGGCCGACGTTGCATTCTCGCGGTTGAGGTTTTGCTGGCGCGTGTACTGAAGTTCGGCGAGTGCGAGCTGCGCCTGCTTGTCGGCGAGCTGCGCTTTCTGGTTGAGCAATTGCGCCTGATCGCCGTCGACTTTGGCCTGGTAGACCGAGGGATCGATTTCGGCGAGCAGGTCCTTGGCCTTGACGAGGGCGCCGATGTCCACAGTGAGCTTCTTCAGCTGTCCGGAGACCTGGGTGCCGACGTCCACGAATTCCTTCGGCTGCAGCGTGCCGGTTGCGGTAACCGTGTCTTCGACGTTGCCGCGCGTGACGGTAGCGGTCAGCATGGTGCTTGCCGAGCTGTCTGCGGCAAACCACGTCTGCCATGCGTAATAACCGCCGCCGGCCAGCAATGCGCAGCCGGCAAGCGCCAGCGCAAACGGACGCAGCTGCCGCATTTGCGACGCAACGCGGTCCGGCTTGGCGGGAGGTGTATGTGAACCTGCCTGCGCGGGAATTGCCTGCGCGGCATCTGGCTTGGGCGGGGACTCGACGTCCTGCATGGCGGGCGCTCGGTGAAGGACAATTTGGATTATCCTCAACCCGCGCAACGCACTCTGTGCGCTAACGTACTTACGGCCGCTGCATCAAGGCAAGACAGCGGAATTGCAGTTCGATCGCAGCCGGGGCGGTACGCCCCGGCGCGCGCGTTAATTGTTCAGCAACAGGTCCAGGATAACGCCGGTGGCAATCGCAACCAGTACGTAATCGCCGCCGGTTTGCACCCAGTGGTAACCACGCGGCGGAGCGCTCAGGTGGTGGCCGCGCCAGTCGTCGACCACGTATTGACGGTGACGGTATTCAACCGGCAGGCGTTCGCCCTTGTAGTAATTATGGTTGGGGCCCGCGCCGCGTTCGCCGTGATGCTTGTCCTGCGGTCCGCGTCCCTGGTTGTCATGGCGGTCCTGCTGGCCGCCGCGTTGCGACTGTTCGCTGCGGCCGCGGTCGTTGCGGTCCGAGTTGCCCTGGGCGAACGTCAATCCGCCCGTGGTCAAATACACCGCCGCGAGGGCGGAAACAATGAGTTTGCGGTTCATGCTGGCTCCGTTCGGTTGAGAGTGCCGGCTTCACGTTGCGCATGAAGCCGTCGGTCGTGTGCCGGCTGGTCCCGGTCAATTCGCAAGATAGGCTTATCCGTCGACACTCTCCGTACGCTGGCGAACTTAGGCGAAAAAATCTTGCGGCGCATGCGCCTGAACGCCGCACAACTTCATTCGTTTGTCCACCGGAAATCTACGGTCTTCATTTTCTCCGCGCCGACCGTGACCGTGCGGCTTTCCGTCTTGCCGTCGAAGGTGGCGGCGATTTTGAAATTTCCCGCGGGCAGCCTGGCCAGGAACCACGGTCCCTCCGCTTTGGTATTCACCAGGGCTTTACCCGCCGTATCGGCGATGGTGACGTCAACGCCGCTCACGTAGTCGCCGGATCTCAACGCAAACACGAGCTTCACGTTGAAATCTTTTGCGAGCGAGCTCAAACGGTCGGTCGATGCCGTGCCGACGCCGCCTGACACGTAACTGATGCCCCCGTCGTTATGGACGGCTTCTTCTTCGGCCGTATACGCGACCGGAACCAGCGTCGCACTCGCCAGCAGGATGGCCACTGCCGCCGTCATAAATTTCGAATGTCTCATGATTATGCCTTTCTGTTGGGTGATGAAGACCGCACAAGTCATCTGGAAAAACCGGTTCAGGATCATCGATCCATCGCGCCGATTGTCCGCTTCCTTCGTGCCCGGTCTGTTCGCTGGCGTACCCAGGCGACGGTTGATGCGTGCCGTGCGTGTGCCAGCGCACAGAGCGCGGCGGCGAATAGGAGGAAAGTCGCGATCGTATCCACAAGCTTCGCGCATGGAGGGAATTCATATGAATATCCGCCTTTCTGTAATGAATGCGACGCTCGCGGCCGTGATGGCGATGGGCGTTGCCGGCTGCAATAAACCGCCGGACGTGACCGGCAAACCCGTGGACGCGCCGGGCGCACCGGTTCCAACCACGACAGTCGGAACGGAAATCGACGACAGCGTCGTCACCGCCCGGGTCAAGTCGGCGTTGCTGGCCGACCCTGACGTCAAGAGCTACGGCTTCAAGGTCGATACCCGCAAGGGCGAAGTCCAGTTGAGCGGTTTTGTCGACAACCAGGCGCAAATCGATCGTGCAATTGAAGTCGCTCGCGCAGTGGAGGGCGTCAAAAATGTCGAAAACAAGGTGAGCCTGAAAGGCGCGGATACGACGGTGGGCAACAAAGTCGACGACGGCATCGTCACGGCCCAGGTCAAGGGCGCGCTGCTCGCCGATGCGAGCGTCAAGAGCCTCGACATCGCCGTCGTGACGCGCAAGGGGGAAGTCCAGTTGAGCGGCTTCGTCGACAATCAGGGCCAGATCGATCATGCGATCGAAGTGGCCCACGGCATCGCGGGCGTGCGCTCGGTCAGCAACCAGATGAGCGTCAAGAAGTGATGCGGGTTTGCCGGCAGTGAGCAAATCCGCCGGTGCCGTCGCAGCCGTCGCCCCGACGGCGGGCGAAGCAGGCGGTGCGGCGACCGAATCTTCCGCTCGAATATCCCGCAGTTCCCGCCTGACGGTAGCTGTCGGCGTATTGGCCGTCATCGCGCTGGTCGCAGCGATGTATCTGGCACGCGCATTTTTCGTGCCGCTATTGATCGGCATACTCGCGAGCTACGCGCTGAGCCCGCTGGTGGACTGGCTCAAGTCGCACCGCGTGCCGAGCGCAATCGCGGCGGCGTTGGTATTGGCGGCGCTGGTCGGCGGACTGTGCTGGGTCGCGTTTTCGCTGCATGACGAAGCGGCGACGATGATCGAAAAATTGCCGGAGGCCGCGCGCAAATTGCGGCAAAACCTGGTCGTCGCCCGCTCCAGCGTCCCTACCGCGCTGCAAAACATGCAGGAGGCCGCCAACGAAATCCAGGGCGCCGCCGCCGACGCCGGCGCGAAAATCGGCGCGCGCGTGCTCGTGGTCAAGCCGGCGGAGCCCACTACCTGGCTGCGCGACTATGCATTCGCGCAATCCGCGCTGCTCATCACAGTCGCCGCGCAGACCCCGATTGTGCTGCTGCTCACCTATTTTCTGCTGGCGTCGGGGACGCATTTCCGGCGCAAGCTCGTGCAGTTGGTGGGGCCGTCGCTGGCCCGCAAGAAGGAGGCGGTGCGCATACTAGAAGAAGTCGACGTGCAGGTTCAGCGTTATCTGCTCGCGATGCTCATGTCCAACTCGCTGGTGGCGGTTTGCACGTGGCTCGCGTTCGCCGCGCTGGGCCTCGAACAGGCGGGCGTGTTGGGGGTGGCCGCCGGCGTGCTGCACTTCATTCCTTATCTTGGCCCGCTGTTGATCGCACTGATCAGCGGGGTGGCCGCATTTCTTCAGTTTAACTCGCTGCTCGACGCGCTGGCGGTTGCAGGCGCGTCGATGGTGGTGGCTGGCAGCATCGGTTTCGTATTCATGACCTGGCTGCAAAGCCGGTTCGCGCGCGTGAACGCGGCGGTCCTGTTCATTGCTTTGCTGTTTTTCGGCTGGTTATGGGGTGTAGCGGGTCTCCTGCTGGGCGCGCCGCTGGTGGCCATTGCCAAAGTCATCTGCGATCGCGTCGAATCGCTCAAGCCGGTCGGCGAACTGCTAGGACGCTGAATTGCTGCTTATGATTGCCAGCGTACAGACCGCGGCAAGCCGCGCGCCCACAGTGCCTTCCATGATTTATCGAATCGGCAAGTCGTGGCAACTGTGGGTGACGCTGGCAGTCATCTGGACGCTCGTCGCGGCGGCCTCGGCATGGATCGATTTGCCGCGCGCGTCGGGCGTGCCGCACGACCCCGAGTTTCTGAGCAAATTTTCATTTGAATCGTCGGCTATCGTGCGCGGCACCGCAGACGCGGCGCCGTCCGTGCGCGGCGCACCGGCGCCGCTGTGGTCCGAGACGCCGCGGCTCCTGCTCATGGCGAACGGCCATCGGCTGGCATTTCCGGCGTTCACCACCGACCAGCGGGCCTCGATCGTAGAGAGCGAGTACCGGCAACTCCTCGATGTGCGTGCCAACGAGCAACGGTGGCCGTTTCTGCTGGAGCGGCTGGCATGGTGGCTGGTGCCGTTGCTGATTGCCGGCGGCGCGCTGAAGAGTTTCAGCAGCGGCTTCGATGGCCATAAGTCTCCGCGAAGCAAGACGAACGCGGGCGGCGTTGCTCACGCAGCGAAGCGCGCGGCGGATGCGGCGGTATGTCTGCCAGCGCACGGACAGGCATGGGAATAAGGACCACAATTTCCCGCATCACTTAGGCCCGCCCACCCCCTCGGTAGTCGCATCCCGCGACAACACACTAAAGGAATCACCATGCAGAAGCTCCAGATCACCATAATCGCAGCCGCCATTTCTTTCGCTTTCAGCGCGGGCGCGAACGCCGGCATGTCGAAAGCCGATTACAAATCCGGCAAGACCAATATCGAGGCCGAATACAAATCGGCCAAGGCGGGCTGCGACTCGTTCGCGGCCAATGCGAAAGACATCTGCATGGCCGAAGCCAAGGGCAGGGAAAATGTCGCGAAGGCCGAACTCGAGGACGGCTACCAGCCCACGCGCAAGAACCGCTACAACGTCAGCATAGCCAGGGCGGAGGCTGATTATTCCGTCGCGATGGAAAAGTGCGATGACAAGGCGGGCAATGACAAGGATGTCTGCGTCAAGGAAGCCAAGGCTGCGCAGATCGCCGCGAAGGCCGACGCGAAGGCGGCCATGAAGACCGCGGATGCGAACGCGGTCGCCAGCGACAAGGCGGCCGCTGCGCGCGCCACCGCGAACGAAAAAAATGCCGCGACGCGCGAAGATGCTGCAACGGAAAAACGCAACGCAGCGTACGCCGTCGCCAAGGAAAAATGCGACACGTTTGCGGCCGACGCGAAGGCCGCATGCTTGAGAGATGCCAAAGCGCGCTTCGGCCAGTCGTAGGCGGCGAAGCGACCGGCACGAATTGTTTTTAACTGTAGTCAGACCACGAGGAATCAATATGAAAACGATGCATAGTTTTGCAGTGAGCGCGGTTACGGCAGCGGTGTTGCTGGGCCTGGGTGGATGCGGCGACATGTCGACGCGTGACAAAGACACCGCGGTCGGTGCGGGTGCCGGTGCGGTTGCGGGTGCGGTGTTGACGGGCGGCAGCGCGGTCGGTACGGTCGGCGGCGCGGCGGTCGGCGGCCTGATCGGCAACCAGGTCGGAAAAGGCGAGGAACGACGCGAGGAACGACGCTAGGCGCCAGCTGCAATGGTGTAACGGCGCGCCGGCCTGAGGAGGCCGGCGCTTTGTTTGTACTGCCGTGCCATTCGCCGGTTGGCCGGCCGCGGACACCGTCTGATCTGCTTCAAACGTTATAGATGCGCGCTGTCCTGCAGGTCTTTGACGATGCGGTAGCAAGTGCACGCAGCCGCTTCCAAACCCTTGCGATCCAGGATTTTGATTTTGCCGCGGGTGTATACGATCAATTTCCGGCGTCGCAACTCCTCGGCCGCCTTGGTGACCCCGACTCTGCGCACGCCCAGCATATGCGCGAGAAAATCGTGCGTAAGCGTGAATTCGGCGGAATGCAGGCGGTCGCCGGTCATCAGCAACCAGCGGGCCAGCCGCGTGTCCGCTTCATGAAACCGGTTGCACGCCGCGGTTTGCGAAACCTGCGCCATCAGCAAATGCGTGTAGCGGAACAGCGCCCGTTGCAACATGAGGTTCTTTTTGAATTCCGCGCGGAAACGCGCCGCCGGCATGCGCAGGGCGGTACCGCTGCCCTGCACGAGCGCGCGCACGGCCGATTGGCCGATCCCCAATACCATCGGCATGCCGACCATGCCTTCATTGCCGACCATGCCGACTTCCAGAATCCGGTCTTTGTCGACCGCTGTCAGCAGCGATACCAGGCAATCGAGCGGAAAGTATACGTAGCTGATTTTTCCCGCGGGTTCGTAGAGCACCTGCCCGTAGGTCAGCGTGACGGACTCGAGACCGGACAGCATGCGCTGCAAGGCGGGCCGCGGCATGGTCGCGAGAAGATGATTTACGGTGGCAGGATGTTTTGCGGCTGGCATTGGATTTGGCTCTTGTGAATGTTGCGTGGACGTCCAAGGACGACACACGGAGCCGCCAAGAGACTATCCGTTGCCGAAAACGAGAATAACACCGCTGATCCGGGCGCATGGCATCGCTGAAGTTCGACATCACGCGGGCGGACTGTGGCAGCGTGAGGAGGTTATAGCAAGAACCTTTCGCCGTATGTTCGCTGGCGTACACACGGGAGAATTTTCGCTGGTATGTTCGATGACGCACAGTAAAGAGTGCCTGCGCAGCGGACAATCGCTGCATTGATCGAGGACATCCGGAACCACCCGCGGCTCTCTTGACCCCGCTGACAGACTCACCAAGGATTGAAATGAATACAGCCGCACAAACCACCGGATCTCCCCACCTGCTGATATGGATCGCCGGTATCGCGGTGGTCCTGTTCAGCGCCGCCGGCATTGCCGCCATCATGGGCTGGATTCCGACCTCGATGGGGCGCGCCTACGATAACAACACGGACGTTGCCGCACCCGGCAAGCTGTCGACGAATACCGCCAACCCGGACGCGCCGCCAGCGCGTGCGGCTGCCGATGCGCGTCCCGCGCCGGACCGCACGGCTGAGCCCGCATCGGCCCGCCGTCACTGCGCCAATTGCGGCGTGATCGAGTCGACGCGCGTGCTTACCAGCAAGGGCACCGGCAGCGGCGTCGGCGCCGTCGGCGGCGCCGTGGTGGGCGGATTGCTCGGCAACCAGGTGGGATCGGGCCGGGGCAATACGGTCGCGACCGCCATCGGTGCGGCCGGCGGCGCAGTCGCCGGCAACGAAGTCGAGAAACGCGTGAAATCCACCAAGGCCTACGAAGTCACGGTGCGCCTGGACGATGGTTCGAGCCGCGTCGTGCATGAAGGCAGCGCTTCGAGCTGGCGCACGGGCGATCAGGTGAAAATCGTCAGCGGCGAGATTCAGGCCAATCCCTGAAATCAGCGCTGACGGCGTAAGTCCGAACCACTGTTAATCCGCAGTCAAAGTCAGAAAGGAAAATTCATCATGCTGTATACCATCGCCGTTGTTCTCTGCATCCTGTGGCTGCTGGGCCTTATCACGTCCTACACCATGGGCGGCCTCATTCATGTCTTGCTGGTGATCGCCATCGTGGTTGTTTTGCTCAGGGTGATCGGCGGGCGCTCCGCGCTCTAGTCGACCTGTTCCCAGCAACCGGATCTGGATATATCGAAACATGCGATGTGGGCATATGCCGCCGTGATGTTTGCGCTCGCCGTAACCGCGGAAGCGGTGGGCCTGGGCGGCGTGCCGCCGGCGGCGGTGACGCTCGAAAATTTTGTGTTTACTGTATTGCTGCTCGCGTCGGTCGCACTGGCGCTCAGAGGTTTTACCCGGCGTTAGCGTCCGGCCCTTAACTTTTTACTCATCAGGAGATTGAAAATGAACAGTGAAACCCGCGCGGTCTACGATGCGTTGGCCGCCAAGCAAGGCAAGACCCTGCGGGAGTCTTCGAACTTTGACAGCAACCGGGACAAGCTATTGGCCGATCTGAAACTTGTGGTTGCAGACGCGGACCAATTGATCAGGGAAGCAGCGGGCGCCTCGACCGAGAGCATTGCAGAACTCCGCGCGCGGCTCGAGACAAAGGTCGCCGAGGTGAAAGCGAAACTCGCGCGGGCAAAGGCAGCCGTCGGCGGCAAGGCGCAGTATGCCAGCGACGCCGCCCAGGCATATGTCAGGGCGAATCCGTGGCAATCCGCGGGCGTGCTGGTCGCCGCCGCAGTGATCGTCGGATTTTGCCTCGGTCGCCAGTCGGCAGGCAGCGATGTCGATGTTCCTCTCGAATAGGCGGACCGACGTGATCAACAAACTTTTCATCGTCGGCGCGGCGCTGGCCGGCTGTACGCTCGCCGTATCCGCAATGATCATACGTCGAAGTTCCCGCCGCGAGGCCTTGCTGCAACACAAGGAAGATTTGCGGACCTGGGAAGGCGAGGGCGGCAAAGCAGCGCCGAGCGCGCCGCATCCCGTGCCGGCCCTGTGAGTCCGGCCGCGCATGACTTGCTTCGTTCACCACCTCTTGATTGGATAATCCTTGAAACCGACCCTGCTTAAAGATGTATCGAAGTCCCGGCCGCCGTTGACCGACATCGCAACGCTGCGCAAGCGCGCGCGCCAGCACATCGAGGAAGGCGCCGTGACATCCAACTACGCGGCCGACCGCGAGACGGTAATTAAAATGCTGAATGAGGCGCTGGCAACGGAACTCGTGTGCGTGCTGCGCTACAAGCGCCACTATTTCATGGCGGCCGGCATCCACGCCGCGCCCGTCGCCGCCGAATTCCTCGCGCATGCGAACGAGGAAATGACGCATGCCGACCGCATCGCCGGACGCATCATCCAGCTGCGCGGTGAGCCGAATTTTTCGCCCGACGGGTTGGCTGCGCGCAGCCATGCCGAATATGTCGAAGGCGCCACGCTGCGGGAAATGATCAAGGAAAACCTGATCGCCGAACGCATTGCGATCGAGAGTTATCGCGAAATGGTCGCCTATCTGGGCGAACAGGACACGACCACGCGCCGCATGCTCGAGGAAATACTCGCCAGCGAGGAAGAGCATGCCGAGGACCTGTCGTCTCTGCTCGAAGGATTGACGGCATGAGCCGCCGGCGATGATCCGGCTCAAATTTTCGATCGATCTCAAATATGAAGTCGCGGACTATGCGAGCGACTTCATATTCAACATTCACGCCGCGCAAACGCGCTGCCAGACGGTCGTCAGCGAAGCGCTGCATTTGAGCCAGCCCGTCGTGCCGGTGATTTACACCGACCCCACCTTCGGCACGCGCTACATGCGGCTGAAAGCGGAGCCGGGCGAGTTCGCAGTGCGCTACGACGCGACGGTCGATATCGCGCATTACAGCGAGTCGCCGGCGCGCATCGCCGAAGTGCCGATCGCGCAGTTGCCGCCCGAGGTGCTGCCCTATATTTATCCGAGCCGCTATTGCCAGTCCGACCGCCTGCACAAGTATGCGACGCGCGAGTTCGGCCATTTGCGGCAAGGCTACTGGCGGGTGCAGGCGATCCTCGACTGGGTTCGCCACCGGACAAAATTTCTGTCGGGCAGCACGAACAGCAGCACCTCTGCAGCCGATACCTTGATCGAGCAGGTCGGCGTGTGCCGCGACTTCGCCCACCTGATGATTGCGCTATGCCGGGCGGTCAACATTCCCGCGCGCTTCGTTACGGGCATCGACTACGGCGCTGACCCGGCGATGGGGCCGACGGATTTTCACGCTTACGTCGAGGTTTATCTCGGCGATCGCTGGTATCTGTTCGAACCCACCGGCGTGTCGCCGCCGATGGGACTCGTGAGGCTCGGCACCGGACGCGATGCCGCCGACGTGTCGTTCGCGACGATGTTCGGCACGATCAAATCGTACCAACCGTTGATTGCGATCGAGGCGATCGATGATCCTGTCAATGGATTCGTGCTGCCAAGATTTTGCCAGGAAGCTCTATCGTCACACGGCGATCTCGTGGCGGTTTAGCAAGCGCGGAAACAGCCGGAATAGCGGGATGGATATTCACTCGGGCAACATGAAAACCAGTACGCTTACGCCGGAACTGCTGCGCAAGATCGACGCGTATTGGCGGGCCGCGAACTATCTCGCGGTCGGGCAGATCTATTTGTACGACAACCCGCTGCTGAAGCGGCCGCTGACGCTCGCGGACGTGAAGCACATGCTGCTCGGGCACTGGGGCACCACGCCGGGGCAGAATTTCATTTACGCGCACCTGAACCGCGTCATCAAGAGATACGACCTCGACATGATTTATGTCTCGGGTCCCGGGCACGGCGGCCCCGCCGTGGTGGCCAATACTTATCTCGAAGGCAGCTACAGCGAAATCTATCCAGGCATCAGCCGGGACGAGGCCGGTCTCAGAAAACTCTTTCTCCAGTTTTCTTTTCCCGGCGGCATTCCCAGTCACGCGTCGCCGGAGTGCCCGGGCTCGATCCACGAAGGCGGCGAGCTGGGCTATTCGTTGAGCCATTCGTTCGGCGCGGTGTTCGACAATCCGGAACTCGTCGTCGCCTGCGTCGTCGGCGACGGCGAGGCCGAAACCGGCCCGCTCGCCACGGCGTGGCATTCAAATAAGTTTCTCGACCCCGTAACGGACGGCGCGGTGCTGCCGATTCTTCATCTGAACGGCTACAAAATTGCCAACCCGACCATACTTGCGCGCATTTCTCGCGAGGAACTGGAACAGTTGCTGCGCGGCTACGGGTGGACGCCATACTTCGTCGAAGGCTTTGAGCCCGTGCTGATGCACGAGGCGATGGCAGCGACGCTCGACGCGGCGGTGGAGAGTATCAAACAAATCCAGTCGAACGCGCGCGTGCACGGCAATCTCGAGCGTCCGCGCTGGCCGATGATCGTGCTCAATTCGCCGAAGGGCTGGACCGGACCGAAGTTCGTCGACGGCGTGCAGATTGAAGGCACGTTTCGTTCGCATCAGGTGCCACTGTCGGATCCGGCCGCTCATCCCGAACATCTGAAACTGCTGGAAGACTGGCTGAAGAGTTACCGTCCGGAGGAACTCTTTGATGCCGACGGTCGCTTGCAACCGGAACTCGCCGAACTGGCGCCCGTTGGCGCGCGGCGCATGGGGGCGAATCCTCACGCCAACGGCGGCATTCTGCTGTGCGATCTGAAGATGCCGGATTTCCGCGACTATGCGGTCGATGTGTCCACGCACGGCGTGCGCGGCGGCGGCGACACCCGCGCGCTGGGGCCATTTTTGCGCGATGTCGTGAAAATGAACGAGGTGCAGAAGAATTTCCGCATCTTCGGTCCTGACGAAACGCTCTCGAACGGTTTGGCGGCCGTGTTTGAGCAGACCAATCGCCAATGGGATGCCGCGACCGCGCCAAACGACGAATTTCTCGCGCCCGCCGGCCGCGTGCTCGATTCGATGTTGAGCGAACACCAGTGCGAGGGTTGGCTCGAGGGCTATCTGCTCACCGGGCGGCATGGCCTCTTCAATTGCTACGAGGCGTTCATCCACATCATCGACTCGATGTTCAACCAGCACGCCAAGTGGCTGAAGGTCACGGCGCACCTGCCGTGGCGGCGCAAGATCGCGTCTCTGAACTACCTGCTCGCCTCGCACGTCTGGCGCCAGGACCACAACGGCTTCACGCATCAGGATCCCGGATTCATCGACCACGTCGTGAACAAGAAGGCCGAGGTCGTGCGCGTTTATCTGCCGCCGGACGCCAACTGCCTGCTGTCGGTGATGGATCACTGTCTGAAGAGCCGCCATCTGGTCAACGTCGTGATCGCGGGCAAACACCCGGCGCCGCAGTGGCTGGCGATGGACGCCGCGGTACGGCACTGCACCGCTGGCATCGGCATATGGGATTGGGCCGGCAACGACCACGACGCCGCGCCGGACGTGGTCATGGCTTGCTGCGGCGACGTGCCCACGCTCGAGACGCTCGCGGCGGTGTCGATTCTGCGCGAGCACCTGCCCGACTTGAAGATCCGGGTGGTCAACGTCGTCAACCTCATGAAGCTGCAGCCGCCGCGCGAGCATCCGGATGGCTTGAGCGACGCGGACTTCGACGCGCTTTTCACGCCAGACAAGCCCGTCATTTTTGCATTTCACGCGTATCCGTGGCTGATTCACCGGTTGACCTACCGCCGCACCAACCACGCCAACTTCCACGTCCGCGGCTACAAGGAGGAAGGCACCATCACCACGCCCTTCGACATGACGGTGCTGAACGATCTGGACCGCTTCCACCTCGTGATGGACACCGTCGACCGCCTGCCGCAGACCGGCGAGCCGGGCATGCGACTTAAGCGGCAACTCGAGGACAAGCTGACTGAACACAGGCACTACATTCGCAAGCACGGCGAGGACCTGCCGGAAATCCGGAACTGGCAATGGGGCGCGCCGCGCGCGGATCGATTATGAACGCCACACAGCAGCTGCACGCCTTGGGCCAAAGCCTCTGGCTCGACAATATCACGCGCGCGTTGCTGACTGACGGCACGCTCAGCCGCTATATCAAAGACTATGCGGTAACGGGGCTCACTTCCAATCCCGCGATCTTCGATCAGGCGATCAAGAACTCCGGTTGTTACGACGAGGCGATAGCCAGGAAAACCGATG
>Ga0265331_10001391_pt1 | contig 17781 bp, 12 predicted proteins | sample 41923metaG_FD_202088 | JGI IMG/M metagenome (GOLD analysis project Ga0265331, IMG submission 202088) | Rhizosphere microbial communities from Carex aquatilis grown in University of Washington, Seatle, WA, United States - 4-19-23 metaG | ecosystem: Host-associated > Plants > Roots > Rhizosphere... | reverse complement strand
TGCGCAACTCCGCCGCAGCCAGGTCGATCCCGCGTGCCTTGTCGCGTGCGTTGGTCATATCCAGCGGCTCCCGCTTGAAGCCGGGATAGGCTGGCATCTCATCGCCATCGGCAATGATGGCCAGCGCGAAGGCGTCGAGTAACTTCGGATTCGTGGCGGTTTGACTCACCTCCGCGAGCACTTCGGGCCGCGCGCCAGCCATCCCCTTGTTGATGTGGAGCCGCACCATCTCGTGTCGACTCGCGGCGAATAGCGCCGCGGTAAGCTCCTTTCGGCGGCTGTCGTCGAGGAGCGCTGCGGGGAGCCACAGAGAATCGTAGCCGTAGAGGAAAGCCCCGCACTCGCCTTCATTGCCCCGATTGTACACGTGGTGCTTCGGAGCATCATCGCGCGGATCATGCTTGAACCCACGATTCGAAGGATCCCAGTGGCTTCGCGCGTCACGAGCTTCTGTCCGCATACCGTCTGTCACGGTGAAATCCTGCGGCCGCGCCTTCACCCAGTCGAAGAACGGTCGCCAGGTCTCAGCCACCTGCGCACTGTCGAGTCCCTCGCACGCCATATCGAACTCGAGAGTGTTGTCCGGCTGAAAGTGGACGTTCTCGCCCCAATGCGGATTAAAGAGCTTGTCGCGATAGAAGCCGATGAAGCGCTCGATCAGTTGCCTGAACGCCGCATCGGAGTGCGCCGCGATCTTGCCGCCGGCACCGCCGAAATATTTTGGAAGCTCGTGCGTGCGTAGAGTCAACCGCGTTACGACGCCAAATGTTCCACCACCTCCACCCTTCAAAGCCCAGAAGAGGTCGGGTTCGGTGCAGGAGTTGACGACTCGCACGTGGCCTTCGGCAGTGACGATTTCCGCTTCGAGCAATCCAGCGGCGGCACTGCCGAAGCGCTTCGAATACGAGCCGAACCCTCCGCCTAAGGTGAGGCCGGCGACGCCGACTGTCATGCAGCCGCCACCCTGAACGTAACGGCCGCCCTTCACGCTCACCGCATCATAGAGGTCTATCCACATCGCACCCGCCTCGGCACTGACCGCGGGAACCGGCGCTATGCGCCCCGCGCACCCTTGGCCCACGAATGCATCGTGCGTCGTGACCTTGTTCATCGCACGCGTCCAGATGAGCAGCGAGTCGGGGGCACTCGATGTGCCGTAGTAACTGTGGCCGCCGCCCTTGACGACGAGCCGCAGGTTATTCTCCCGGGCGAAGTTGATGCCCGCGACCACATCGTAGGTGTTTCGCGCCTTGATCGCGTAGGCGCTCGGTGCCGGGGCCCAAGCATTCAGCAATCCCGAAATTTGCGTACCGGCAGCCTGGTCGCCGAGCCAATACGGGTTCTTGGCGTATTGGGTCGCTTCGCGACACGCCGCGCCTTCCGATTCCATTGCGCACGACTCGAACATCGGCCGCACATCGATCAGGTTGCCTCCTACCTCCTCTTTCAATTTTGCCCAACTTGCGGCACCCGGCCACGCCGGATCGGAAGGCCGTAGCCGCCGTCTCGATCTGCTCGCCACCGCTTTCGCAGCTCTTGCGCCAAACAGAGCCGCGCAATACAACAGCGGCAGGCCCGCAACCGCCCGCAAGAGGTTCCTTCTTTTCATCGACCGCCTCATCCAGCAAGCCGCTCGCGAATCGCAAGCAATTTCCGCCAACCTTACCGGCAATAGTCTACGAAAGCCACCGTCTGCAGATGACCACTTTAACGACATTGCGGGGGCGATCAGGCTCGGCCCGTCAGGATCCACAGCGGACATTGTGTGTCAGGTCGAGTTTGAGCCAACACACCTCGGGCCGACATATCGAGTGCCACGGCCCTACGTCTTGGGCATCTCAGCAATCGACGCAATCGCGATACCCTCATTCGACCCATACGTCCCCGCCACACCATTCAACCGCGGCATACCGATCTTCCCGCCCTTGTGGTGTAGCGCGACCACCTCCCACTCGCGGGAGTTGAAGACCGGACTGCCGGAACTACCAGGCTCAGTCGGCGCCTCGTAGTGGACGCGACACACACCGGGAATCTGCGGTCGCCCGTTTGGCGGCCCCTCGTGATCGAGCAGCGCGTTATCCTGAAAGGAAAAGGACAGATCCCGTCCGCCGGGATACCCAATCACATAAACCTGCGCCTGGGGTTCCAACACAGGCAACAAACTCGTTACCGGCAGCGGTTCGACACCTGCAACCGGACGGTTCAAACGCAGGACGCTCGCATCGCACTGCTCGGGCACTGAGCTCCACAGGAGCTTCTCGACGGAGTAGGTCGGAGCGCCATCGAGCGCTTCAAAGACAATCTCCGCCTGCTCCGGCCGAATCCCTGGACTGACCCCATTGGCATTCACAACATGATAGTTCGTCAGGATCACCAGGCCTTCATTCGCTATTCCGAGATCACTCGCCTTCACCAGAAACCCCGAGCCGAGACGATTGCCCAGCCGGGGACGTATCGATACCACGGCCAGTGCCCGGGACAGCCCCGTCTTCCACCATTTAAACGTCTGGGCCCCATGAGGACCCAACACCGCCTCGAGTTGAACGGGATCCGGCCTCACCTCACTCAGTCGCTGCACGTCAGCGGGTGCCACACGCAGCTCGCCGCCAGAAAGCTCGAGGAGCCTGGCCCGCAGAATGTTGGCCAACCCGCGTCCGCGCTCGTGCTCTTCTATATTCCAGATCTGCGTAAACTGACGCAGAGTACTGGACAAAAGAAACGCCTTCGCATCCGGCACGGCCGCGTAAGCGCGGATGTTGCGCTCCACCGCATCCCAGTCGTCCAGTCCGAGGTAGGCCTCTGCCAGCGTCGGCAGATACCACTTGTCCCGGTCATTCACCGGCTGCTGTTCAAGCGTTTTCACCACCTGGCGTGCATACGTCGCTGCATCCAGGTCTGACCCAACCTTCAGATTCCAGCGGCGGGAATTGGCAAGAAGTGCAACAACGTTGACACCATGCCAGGTGTTGTTGAGGGGGTCGTCTTCATAGGGCTTCCGGTAAGCTGCGACGGCCTGCTTCAGGGCCTCGCGGGCCCCCGCCGTCGATTTGTCACGAGCATCGAAAAACATCTGCTTGTAGGAGCGGCCCAGAAGGCCCGTCGCTTCAATGAACTCCGGGTGATTCTTCGGCAGCCGTCGCGTCAGTGCCTGCAGCACATCTATGGCAGCGGTCGCCTTGCCGGTCTCGATCAACGCCTGTGCGTATAGGCGGCGGTTCTTTGGATCTTTTGGATCAATGCGGCTGACGGCTTCGGCAATGCGCGTCATGCTGTCGTATTCCTTCGCATCACGCAGCTGCTCCACCAGACCCCGCGCGTTGTCGAGGGCCGCGCTGGCGCTGAGCCCTCCAAGCTGATCTAACGTCCGGTTTGCCTCTGCGCGCAACTCGGTAGAGGACACAGTGTCAGGCATTATGGAGCTCAGAAGTCGTACTTCGCGTTCTCACCCAAATCAGGCACTTTGGCGATGAACCCGGTATCACCAAAATCGACCGACCCTGCGCCCTCAAAGCCCGGCAGCCCCGCCTCGGTGCGCAATGCATTGAGACGGTTCATCCACCCTTTGAGAAACACCCCCTGACTGGGGTCGCGTGCTACGAGAGCGCGATAGTATTTCTCGCGCACGTCGCAATAGGTGGCAGTCATCGCCCCTTGATCGCACGCCTGGACCGCCTTTTGTGTTGCTGGTCCGAAGCTACCGTCCACGCCGCATCCGCTGGCCGACTGCAGAAACTGAACGGCACGTCTGGGCCCCATGTTGACAGCGGTATCGAACTGCACGAGATCGAGCGCGCCTTCGAGCAGATCACAACGAGGCGGCAGCCAGTACTGCGTCTGATAGATTGCCTGCATCTCCGCATCTTCCAGTAGCTGGACGTCGCGGGGGAGCCCGCCCTGTTGCTTGCGCCAGGCGTCATAGACTGTCTGCGTGATGCCCCGGTTCGTTCTTCCGCCCCGGTCATTGGGATTGTTCACAAATCCACCTTCCCATCGCAGAACGAAAGGAAGTGATCGTTCAAAGCCTCCAGCAGACATGACTCCCCCTTACACTCCCAGCCAAGTCTTGGCACGTGCTGCCGCCATTGGCCCGGGGACGTCTGTGAAAGGGATCTTTCCGGCAATCTGGTCGTAAGCTCGCGCCACGTACTCCCGCGAGAGCCCCTTGGGGAGGAGCCTGATCGCGTCACTTTGCGAGTGCCGCTCCCGAATATTCTCGATGGCATAAACAACACTGCGTGATGCGTTCAGGAGAGTCCCCTCTCCGGAACTCACCCGCACGGTGATGGGCTGTGGAGTAAGACTTCCCGGATCACTCTGTATGGACTTCTGCAACTGATCGAGTAACTCGGAATTGATCTTCTGAAAAGAGTCAGCAGTCAGGTTGCCCGGCGTAAAGCTGTTCAGCAGCGTGGCCAATGCATCCACGGGGTTCAGGCCGTACTGCAGCACATCGTAGGTGGCGCTCACCAAGCCTAGCTGCAGGCCCGCTCCGATGGTCGCGTAAGTGGCATTGAAACCGGCCTTGAGGACCGCTACACGAAACATGATACGAACCCCGACTCCGTATCGGATCGCCAGCTTATTCCCGCTGCCGTCGTCTGTGATCGGATCTTCCTGGTCGGTGAGTGCGACCATCTCCAGCATGTATGCCTGGTCGTTGGCGGAAATCTGTGCGGTGAAAATGCCGGATAGCTTGGCAGCCAGATCGAAATTGACCTCGCCACCGTGAACCGATAGAAAGCCCAGTGGCTTTGGACCGAGAGCTTCGAGACCGGGCGTCCCCGGAGGCAGTGGAACTAATGTCATGTCGAGCCCCCTCCTAGGGGATTACTTTGAGCCAGTCCGCTGCGCGCCTGCGGGCGTCATCACTGGGCGCATCCCCCGGCTGAACGTCGCCGACCATTTCACTCCAGACGGTTTTGACAGCCGCCGCGCTGAAACTTGTGCCCTGATTTAAGGCTTGCGTCAGACTCAGCCCTCTGCCGATCTGCCTCACTGCATACAATACGGATTGCGCAACATCGACCCGATTCGAAGCGACAGGCCGGCTGAAGAGCACTGCGATCGGAAGGGCTGTAGCAGACAATGTGGCCCTGTTGGCGAGCAGCTGCTTGGACACCTCGGTCTGGAGACTCTTCTGCAGACTCGCGAAAGTCTGAGCGTCCAGGCTCCCGGCTTTGCCAAACTGATCGAGCAGCATCGATAGGGCGGGCGCCGCATCCAGACCATACACCAGCATCTGGTAGGAGGCATCCAGATAACCGAGCTGAGCGGCCGCTCCGATCACTGACCACTGCAAGTTGACATCGGACTTGACGTTGCTCACCCGAAACAGGATCCGAAGCCCGGTGCCGTAGCGGGTACCCACGATCAGCCGCGTACCATCGTCCGGAACCGTGACATCCGCGGTGAGCATGGCATCCAGAACGAACGCGTGGTCAGAATAGTCCAGACTGCCGCTGAATATGCCGCCGACAGAGATATTTACGGCCAGATCCAGACTGATCTCTGCCGGAGAAAAATGATAGGTGCTCAGTTGCAACCCCGCGGGCTTCGCGACAGGCTGCGCCTTCCCTTCACCAAGCTGTTGCACCAGGCAGGCCAGATCGCCGGCGGCAGTCAGGAAGGGGTCAACGGGAACAAATGCATCTTCCATGAGGACCCCCAGATCTTGTCGCAACTTGTTATAAGGACTGGTTGACACCGTTCTAGCAGCATTTGAGGACCCCTGCAATCGCGTGCGATCTGCTTGCTTTCCGGTACCTTGCGGCTCTGCCGCCCGACGACGAGTTCACCGCTGCGTTGCACAAAACAAAATCTCCCACAACATTCAGCGGCGTTCCCCCGTTGCGCTGCAGAAATCGATTCGAGCGATATTATCTCCGAAGCCGACGGTAGACGGCGCGTCAGGCGTGGGCTACCTTTTTGGATAAAGCACAGCTCACCCTCGCGAAGTTGCGGACCACCATGGCCGCAAACTGACCCGACAACACACCGACCCTTACTTTGGAAGCTCTCACATGCCAGCCACCAAAGACCAACATCTGGATCCCGCCCGGGCGCCCAAGCGCATTCTCTCTCTCGACGGCGGCGGCATTCGAGGATTTCTGACGCTCCAGTACCTGGAGGCGCTCGAAGCACTGCTGCGGCGCCGGATCGGCCGAGCAGACCTGGTCCTTTCCGACTATTTCGACCTGATTGGCGGCACGTCCACCGGAGCGATCCTGGCGGCGACACTCGCCTGCGGAATGTCCGTATCCCAGGTGCTGGAACTTTACAACACGCTGGGAGAGGAGGTGTTCAAAGAAAGCTTCATCCGCGTACCGCTGCTCGCCCCGAAATTCCCCTCCGACCCCCTGCAGAACCTCTTGAACGAAACACTGGGGAGCGAAACGACACTGGGCGACGACAAAGTCCGCACAGGCCTGATGGTCATGACCAAGCGCCTGGACACGGGAAGTCCATGGCCCTTGACCAATCACCCGAAGGCCGCGTATGCCACTCAGGACAGAGCCCTGAAACTCACGGATGTCGTGCGCGCCAGCACCGCTGCACCCACCTATTTCAAGCCCGAGCAAATCGCCATCCACTCTCGCGATGGCACCGTCACCACAGGAGCTTTCGTAGACGGCGGCGTCACCCCATTCAACGACCCCGCCCTGCAGCTACTGATCCTGACGGCTCTGGAAGGATATGGATTTTGCTGGCAGCGAGGCGAGGACAAGCTGCTGATCGTCTCGGTGGGTACCGGAACCGCCGACAAGGAGCGTTTTTCAACGGATCGAATCATGCACATGACCGCAGTCGAGCAAGGCTTGCGCTCCCTTCAGTCCCTGATGGACGACTGCACTCGCATCAACCAGACACAACTGCAATGGCTCACCAAGTGCCTGACACCCTGGAACATAGACAGGGCGGTGAAGGACATGCGCAACGACGGCCAGACCGGCCCGAAGCTCGCGACCTACGTGCGCTACAACGTCCTACTGAATACCGACTGGCTGCAAAAGACGATCGCCCGTACGTACAGTGCTGACGACCTCACCAAGATTGCCCAAATGGACAACCCCAAAAATCTGCAGCAACTCGGTGAGATCGGACGCGCCGCCGCGAAAGTGCAGATCCTTCCCGAGCACTTCCCACCAGCCTTCGACATCACCCGAGAGTGACCTTCCTGTCCCCGCCTGCCACACTGCAACGCAGCGCCCACCCGGAGATCCGCGCTGATGTCTTACGTCGGTTCCCCCTTCACCCAAGACCTGTTCGTAACCTACAGCCACGGGACAGGCGTGGATGGCAAAGCGCATCTGCGCGAGTGGTCAGTCGCTTTTGCGAAGGAGTTGGAGTCGGAACTGCGCTTCGAGCGGCCATACCGCGACAACCTGCGCCTGTTCATCGATAACGACCTCCGGCCCGGGCAGGGCGTCGACCCGATGGCGCCCCTGACCGAGCAACTGCGCGGCCAGATCGGTGACTCCGCTCTGCTGGTCGTACTGATGTCACCGGACTATATCGCCTCCCAATGGTGCCGCCAGGAACGCGACTGGTGGCAGCAGCGCCAGACAGAGTTAGGCATCAGCTGGGACACCCGCATCGCCGTCGTCCGCGCAATGCCCACCAACGACCCGTGGCCCGACCTGTTCAAAGACTCTGCCGGCCAACCGCTGGTCGGTTTCCTGTTTCATAGCGATGCCAGCGGCCTCAAACGACCCCTGGGCTATACGGACCCAACCGGCACTTTTGGCACGGAATTCAAGAAGGCACTGCTGGACGTCGTCGGACACATTTACCTGGCGCTGGACAAGACGCGCAAGAGCCTGGAAGAGCACCACCTCGCGCAGGACGACCTCACAAAGCTCGCCCAGGATGGCGGACAAACAATCTACCTCCACAGTAGAGCAGACCACCAGGCTGCCTGGGAGAAGGCTGCCGCAACGCTGGGCGAAGCGGGTTTTGCCGTGCTTCCCGGAGAGCCGGAGAAACTGGACCCGGATCCAAAGCAACAACAGGTACTGCGCGCGCAACGCATCGAAACCATGAGCGACTGCGATGCCCTTTTGCTGGTCGCAAAGGAGGGTCGCGCCTTGGATGCAGATCTCGTCACAGTCGGCAAGCACGACCGGCAGTCTGCCCGAGCACGCTCAAACCGACTGCTCCCCTGCGGGGTCCTGAACGTCGAAGGCGAGTCCGTTGCAACAGCCATCCGTCGGAGAACCGCCCGAAACCTGCTGATCGATTGGCTCGATGCGACGCAACCCGACTGGACAGCAAGCGTCGCACAATGGCTGAAGAACAAAAGCGGATTGTAGGATCTACGAATGAACCTGGAATCTGTATTCGAAGTCGATTTGCCGCCCAGCCCCTATCCGGGCCTGCGACCCTTCGAGCGCCGGGAATGGCCGATCTATTTCGGCCGCGAGCTCATGAGCGACGAGGTCATCGCTCGTCTGATCGACAAGCACCTGATCGTCATCCACGGCGATTCTGGCTCGGGCAAGAGCTCCCTGGTCAGAGCGGCGCTATTACCGCGGCTGGAGCAGGAGAGTGCGCGCGGCGGCGTCTGCTGGCGGACGTGCATCGCGCTCCCAGGCGAAGCTCCAATGTGGAATCTGGCAAACGCGCTGGCCAGTGTTGCAAGCAACGAAGAACGAGACTCCGCACTTGCCATCCGTCGCGCATTGAACTTTGGAAAACACGCTCCCGATGCTATCGCAGAACTCCTGCAATGCGGCCCAACCACCCATGTTTGCATCCTGATCGACCAGTTCGAGGAACTCTTCTCCCACGCGCGCCGCCACGGGCCGGATGAGGCGAAGCTGCTGACCGAGTTTCTCATCGCTCTACACGAGACACCGCGACTCGGCCTGTACGTTGCACTCACCATGCGCTCCGAGTTCCTCGGTGCCTGTGCCCGCTATCCCGGTTTCGCCGAGCTGACCAATGAGACGCAATACCTCTTGCCCCGAATGGGCACGAACGACCTGCGGCGCGCGATCTGCGAGCCTGCCTGCCTCTACGGCGGCTCCGTAACCCGGGAGCTGTGTGATCGCCTGATCGCCGAGACCGGCACCGGACAGGACCAGCTCCCGTTGATTCAACATGGCTTGATGTTGATGTACCGCAAGCGCAAATCCGCGGCCCCCGGGTGGATCCTGGGACTGGAGGACTACCGCGACTCCGGTGGCCTCGGCAAGTTACTCTCCAAACACGCCGACGATGTCTTGACCGACTCCGGAGCGGATCCCGCGGTGGCCGGGAAGCTCTTCCGTGAGCTCACCGAAATCAACGCCGATGGCCAGGCCGTTCGCCGTCCGCGGACCCTGGCCCGACTGATCAAGACAACGGGAGCGGACGAAAGTGCTTTGCGTACCGTCATCGATGCCTTCCGCGCTGAAGGGGCCTCATTACTGCGCCCGTACGCGCCTGAGCCCCTGACCCTCGACTCACCGATCGATGTGAGCCATGAAGCCCTCATCCGCTGCTGGCGCAAGCTGGCGAACAAGAAAGACGGCTGGTTGGCCTGCGAGTTCCAGGACGGCCTGATCTGGAGAGCCCTGCTGGTGCAGAGCTCGGGCTACGAACGTAACAACTCGGACCTGCTCGGACCCTCTGCCGTCGATGAACGAGCTGCTTGGTTTGAGAACCACACCCCTGATTGGGCGGAGCGCTACGACGGCGGTTGGAAGCGCGTCAAGGCGTTGATTGAGGCCAGCCTGCGTGATCGTGACCGCAAAGCCGCGGAGCAGGAAGAGAGGCGTCGTCGCGAGCATGAAAACGAGCGTAAAGCACTCCGACAGAAAAACTTCGCGATTTCCAGCGCTGTGCTGGCGCTATTCGCGATCATCATCGCCATCGGGGCATTTGAACGAATGGCAGCCAATCGGCGCCTGGAACAGGCGACCAATCAGGTGAAGCAGACAGAACAACAACTCCAACAGGTGAGCTCGCAAGCCTATTCCGCCAATTTTCAGGCGGAAGAAACAAACCTGCGCTCGCAGTGGGCGACTGCCGACCGTGAGCAGCAGGATGCGGAGCGCGCCGATGCCATTCGCAACGCGGCCAAACAGCTCGCCACGACGAGTGGCGGCAGCGCTACCAGCGTACGAAACGTAGCCAAAGCCCTCCAACAGGAAGCACAGAATCTCACCGACCCGACCGCCGTCTCTCTGAAAACCCGGGTTTACATCCAGATTGCCAACGAAACCCAGCACCCCGCCGCGCTAGCCCTGCAGACCGAATTGAGGTCCCAAGCTCAAACCGGCCTGCAACTCACCGTCCCACCGATCCAACGCGTAACCTACACGACCCGCCAGGCCGAGCTACGCTGCTTCCGCGCGGAAGAATGCGAGGGTGACGGCAACCGTATCGTCCAAGCCCTAAACACCCTCCTGAGATCCCCCCGAGTGACTCTCTCGAATTTGAGCGAGAGATATGCGCGTGCCACGAATGTCAGGCCAAGACACTTTGAGCTGTGGTTCTCGAGCACTGACACCATCATCTTGAACCAGGCGCTCGCCGGTAAGTATCCTGCGGTCAATCAAGCAAACGGCAGCGCCACGGTAACCTTACAGACCTCCGCAGGCTTTACAACCACAATGGTCACCGAGGACGCAGGTTTCCCGTCCGTGCTGGTGGCGGCAATAATCAACCGATAATGGCCAGGCGCGAGATTCAGATGCCCCCACGTCCGGGTACCGCTGGTCCGCTCCTCCCTCACCACCGTTCCACCCGACCCGTCCAACGTCGCAAAGAATGCAAAATCCTTGGCCTTCTCGGCGTTTTCAACCGTGGCCTCGATTGATCCGGGCTCCGCGGCCGCCTCCATGTCCTGTTGAGTCTTATCGACCTGAGATTTCAATGAGTCGAGCTGCGCTTTGACATCCTTTTCGAGTTGCGCCATGTTGCTTTGGAACTCTGTCACCCAATCTCGTGTTTCCTGGGCGACAATGCCCTCCACGGCCACACGAAACTCCTTGGCTCTCTGGATGAGCGCGGCGATCTGATCCGGACTGGGAGTAGGACCCGCAGCTGCGAGCGCCGCCACCCAGTCAATCCGGAATTCCTCGAGCCGTTTGCGAATGTCCGTCGCAGCGACCACGTATCTGGCCCACCCGCTGGAGAAACCGAACGCCCGATCAACCCCGACCAGGCCAGCAGCCACGCCGACGAGAGCCGACGAGAACAGCCCGGACGTCGCAACCAGCGTGTCGCCCAAAATGTGCAGATCCTTCAGGATGTAGCAAACAATGGGCATGAGACCGGCGCAAGCCGTAAGGATGAGCGCCCACAGCCGAATCCATCGCGACAGACGCGCCTTCCACTTCTTACTCTTCCAATACCACTGGATAGCGTTTGCGGCTTCGTTCTCGACATATGCGAGCAATTCCTGCAGAGACAGCTGCACTTGATCGGACTTCCACTGTAACGCACCCGCGTTGGCCGCCTGAATATCGGAGCCCCGCCGTTGCTGTTGTGTTTCCAGTACTCTATCGTCCATTTGTCCCCCTGAGATCATTCCCAGTTATCGAGAGGGCATTGCCCCTCTAGTCCTTGCCCCTCGGATCGAGCACCTCTGGCTGCCGGCCCGTCGTCTCCCGTACCCACTTGATCATCGAGTCGGTACCTCCCGGCGCGCCTGAGCCCCCCGACTCGCCACCGTCATCGTCGCTTGGACCTCCCCATCCGATTGCCGCAAATGGGCACGGATGACGTCGACTTCACACTCGAGTCGTGGAATTCCCGTCAGACGTCCAAATTCTCGACCACATTCGCATTCGGCAGCACGCGAGCCGCGCAAGCGCCCGGGCCGGTGGGCTCTCTTGAAATTCAGGGACCGCCGCTCATGGCTCCACGCAACATGCCACCATGGTGCCGATTTGCCAACACACTCGCGCCAGATCTTGACCGACCTGATGGATATCGTCTACATTTCTCCCTTGGCCGTATCTATACTGAAGACCCCTGCACAGAGGTGAGGTCACGGTGACCCATGAACACCATGCCCGTTGCAAAGCCCCGCTCGTGGAGCTCCACCCTCCTGTTGCTCGACAGGGCTGACCCCATGGATCAAATCGCAGTCCTGGACGCAAACCTGAGCCACGTTCAGCGCGACGTCACCGAAATCAAAAATGACCAACGTCGCGCGGCAGACAAGCTCGACGACATGAATGGCCGGCTCGACACCATCCGCGACAAAATAGACGGTGTCGGCAATGACTCCAACAGACGCATCGATGCCGTTGCCGACAAGGTCGGCGCAGTCCGCAGCGATCTCACGGCCCATCTGGAAAACCTGCGCAAGGAAATCAGCGCTGACGTCCATGACTTGCGCACCGACCTGTCTCAGAAAATCGAAACTATGCGTAGCGAGCTATTCAGCGTCAAGAGCTCAGTCTCAGCGGCAAAGGTCTGGACCCTCGGCCTGCAGATCACTATCGCCGCCTCCCTCTTGGGAGTCATCGCCCACGGATTCAAATGGCTGTAAGCGCGCGCGCTTGACCGATCGAGGAACCGCGCGGACTCATCCACGTAACGCTTGGGTTCGGGTGGCAGCCGCATGCCATACCGCGAAGTCCCCCATGGCTTCAGCCTCGTGCCCCGGGAAACCCGAGTTGGGTGAACTGCCTCCGACCGGCAGCCCTGTCCGAAGTGCAGCCCCCAGACACTGAAGCGCACGAGCCAGTTCGGCGCATTCTATGGATACAGCTGCCCGCCTGACCGGCGGCGCCCGCGCCTACTCGTCCTGCCCCATCCCCGTATCTCGGGATACATGCGACAATAAAGCCGCGCCGCCCAACGGCAAGGAGCCTAGGATTGATCACAGTCACTCTCGAAAATCAGGACCAGGGAGACCTCTTCGTCAGCGTCACGGACCTCAACCAGGCAGGGGCGCCGGAGATCTTGAACAAGCAGCGAATCAATCGAGGCGAGTCCCGCCTTCTGGACGTGCAGGAAGACGGCCACGGGACCGCCAAAATCAGCTGGTTCGCGCAGCGCACCGACCATCCGCAGAAAACGGCGCAACACGTTGCGACGCCTGAGACCGGCGACACCGTCGGAATAACAACGTTCTTTGGTTAGAGCGAGCGGGCCACACGCCGTCAGCGGCGGCACCGCTACTCCTGCACCAAGCCCTTCTGAATCAAATAGCGCTGTAAGACCGACTGAAGCTGGCTGGAAGCCGCCGCAACATCCCGTCTCAGGTAATTCCCAACAGCGACTGGATCTCCGTTGAAATCAAGAGACTGAACCGAACATCCGCCGGACCCTGACTCGCCACACCTCATTCCGTAGCGTCGTCCAAATCTTCCCGTATCAGTTCGAGGACCGACTCGAGCAGCACCTGCTGTGGAAACAGGTGCTTTCCCGCCTTCCGGTGCGCCCAGAATGAGAAGCGATCCTCCATCTGCAGTGCCACCGACCAGTGATCTGCGTTCACATACCCCAGGAGCGCGCTCCCCGGGATTACCTCGTCCTGTACCAGTAACTGTCCATCGTTGCGCGGATCAACCTGGGACAGTTGTCGTTGAGGCAATTTCAAGGCACGCGCCAGCCGGGAAGAGGTGGTAAAGGTTCCAACAGAATAGTACTTGATGTAGTCGGGTAGCGGGTTCTGCGCCAGGTAGCCCAGACGTGCATCGCGTTTCAAACTTCTCAACACACCTCCATCTCCGGCCGGACAAGATCCGAGAGCCATGCTCGAGAATAGGCGTCCATAAAGTCTGGAGTACCGATCCGCCAGCGGCGAACCGTTCACGGCGCCAGCAATCGCCACAACGGCTGCGACACGTCGCGCGAGCTCGGGCCTGCGAATCAGTGTCTCCAGAATGTCCGCAGTCCCTTTGGAATAGCCGATCAGAACGAGCGGCCGTGCATCCCCCAGTGGAACGGCCGCAATGCCTGCGGCCACGATCTCAGAATTTCGCTTTGACGAGGAACGTCCCTCGATGGGCACATAATCAACGGCAAATCCCTCCTGACGGAGTCGCTCCACACTCGCCGCAAACGGCGTGCTTGCCGGTGGGAAACAATCACTGAACGCACCCCCAACAATGAGCACTCTGGGCCGCAGATCCGATGATGGCTTCGCCATCGGATGGGCGGACGCAGAGGGCTTGGAGGCTGTTCCAGATTCAACGGGCAAACGCCAGAGGTATGTGTCACAGGGCTCGCCGAAGTGGTCGTGCGCATCTGCGCTCGAGACCTCGTGGGCCAACTCATCGCAAAACAACTGGCGGTAGCGTGCTCGCTGGTCTATCGGTGGATGCAGCCCCACAACACCAAGCGTTGTCGCAGGAGAGTCAAAGTTACCGACCGGCGAAGTGATCGCACAACCCGCGAGGAGTGTAACGCTGGTCACTGTCACGAATGCCAATGGAAAACTTTGCGACATGGGACGATTTTGGCTCGAACGCAGCAGCCATTATTATTCATGGCGGCAGCGGAATACACCGCCAGCGGCGCTCTCATTGAGGAAACCGTGTGGCGCTAGCGGCCGCTGCATCGAGAGCGACCCCATCGGACTCAATGGTGGTGTCAACAACTGCCATTTCAGTCTCCGGGCCGCCTGCTCCGCCTGGCGTCGGATCGGATAGCAACACACGAGAACTAGTCCGGATCCGCGCGTACTCAAAGGGATCCCCGCCGCCGCCTGGCGGTCGCGCCCGTAATTGAAGGCAGTGGAACCCTCTCCCGCAGATCCCCACCCTTGCACCCGGCGCTGTGGCTTCTTACTCGCAAACCAGCATCGACGCGGTAATATAAAGGCGTCCTCCAATCGGAACTGGAGAAATGACCAGCGAGGGTCTTCTGGGCCGGGGCGCGGCTTTCAGCATTACTGCCCTGATCCATCTAGCCTTTCTCAGCGCTTTCCTCGCCAATATCAAGGTGGGGCTGCCCGTCTTACTGAACCCGGACGCTCATCCTTCCGACAGGGCGGCACCGATCATCGCCTACATCGTGTCTTCGAGTACGAGTGAGGCGAGCATGGCGGGCTCGAGCCTCCCAACCTTGGAGGCCAAGCAGCTCGCTCCCGTCTTACAGAAATTTGATGTCCCCACACCGAAGCCGGAGTGGACAGACGAAGATGATTCTTCGGCCCAGTCCGCTCAGCCGGCGCCATCTGCCGGTCGGACTGGCCTTCGCTGCGAGGTCCACATTCACCAGAGTCTCACGGGACAGGTGCAGGCGATTGATTTCGGAGCATGCACGGGCGATCGAGTCTGGCAGCATACGCTGTTGCAAACCATCGAGCGGGCTGCGCAACTCGTTGAGCCAACGCCCGATGCTCCATTTCCTCCTGTTCGCACCCTCACCGTCGGTACCGATAACCTGTCGGCCGTCATTCTCGCGCGGCAGCTCTCCAGCATCGAAGTGTTCGAACATCAGACAACCACACCGACGGCGGGTGTGGCTTTTCCTCACTGAGAATCAGTTGCTCGAGCGAAAGCTTTGGTCGTATAGTCACGGTACGCAGTCAGTGTGGTTTCAAGGTCAGGGGAGAGCGTGACCGTCGATTGAATGAGAGAAGGGAAGCCATACGACGACGCGCGAGCCGACTCCACAGCGGAGTTCTTCCGCCCAGGGCATCCCTCTCGTTCAACACGACGAAACGGCTTCATCTCTCCTTGAGCGGGCGAGTACGTGACTCGGAGTGCGCGAGTGATGGAGTGCGCGAGGGAGAATGGACCAAAACAATGTCTCGGCCGCGAGCGCTCATGCGCGCGCCGACAGAATCTTTGTGCGCCTGGTCCGTTGGATCGCTCATCGCCACGGAGGTTGGCTCAGCATCGTCCTGGCGGTGCTACTGACCTCCGCCGCATACGCCACCACCTACTACACCTACGACAACCTGGGCCGCGTCACCCAGGTGACCGAGTCCAATGGGACGACCACCCAATACACCTATGACGCCGATGGCAACATCACCTCCATCACCCGTACCGCGGGTTCCACGGCCCTCAGCATCGGGGCGGTAAGTACCCCCTCCGGCGCAGTCGGTTCGACAATCACCATCAACGGCAGCGGCTTCAGCAGCATTCCCAGCCAGGATACTGTCACCATCAATGGCGTCGCCGCCCAGGTGACTTACGCCAGCGAGAACCGCCTGGTCGTAGTCATCCCCAATGGAGCCACCAGCGGCAATATCGAGATCACGACCCAGAACGGCTCCATCACCTCCAACAGCCCGTTCACCGTCATCCCGGTCTCGGTGAGCTCGTTCTCACCCACGAGCGCCACCTCCGGTACCACCCTCACGATCAATGGTGGCGGCTTCGATCCGACTCCTGCCAACGACACCGTGCTGATCAACGGTGTCGCCGCAACCGTCATCAGTGCGACCGCCACACAGTTACACATCACCGTCCCCGCCAACGCTAGCCCCGGCCATCTCACCATCACCACTTCTCAAGGCACCGGCGTCAGTGCGGCACCGCTCTTTGTCCCAGCCTCCGGCTACTCCCTCAGCCAAGTAGGCACACCGGCTGTATTGACCCCTGGCGGCACCGGACACGTTTACACCATCAACGCGAACCAGGTCGCCGTAGCGCTCTTTGACGGGGTGGCCGGTCAGCGGATGAGTCTCGTGGCCACTAACCTCAGCTTCGGGGGCCACTACACCGTCTATGCACCCGACGGCTCGACACTCGCCACTGACTACATCTCGACTCTGACGGGCACGACGGTAAACCTGCCGCCCCTGACTGTGGCTGGTACGTTTGCTTTTTACTTCGTCCCCAGCTCCACCCCCGGCACAGCGACCTTCGCTCTGCAAACCGATGTGGTCGGCCCCTTGCAGACCGATGGCACGCCCAAACCGACCTCCCTCGCTCCCGGCCAGAGCGCGACGTACACGTTCTCCGCTGCCGCAGGGCAGTCCTTCAACCTGGCGTTGACTCCCTTCACCGGCCCGGGCTGGGTGAATGCGACCCTTTACAGACCCGACGGCTCCCAACTGGTGAACTGCGGCAGCTATCAGAACGCCTACAACTACAGCGAGGCGTGCGACTTCACCGTCGGTAGCGCCGGGACCTATACCCTACGGATCGTACCGAACGGCCTGTCTTCGTCCTCGTTCAACACCTTCCTTGTGCAGGACGTCAGCGCCGCGTCCACCCTCGGTAACCCAGGTGCGGGCACCCCAATCGCGGTGAGCCTGGTCCCGAACCAGCACGCTCTGCTGACCTTTACGGCCACCGCCCATCAAACCCTGGCGCTTTACTTCAGTCCCGCGTCGATCAGTCCGAGTGGTCCGATGGTCTACACCGTCACCGGTCCGGGCAACGCCTTCGTCACACGCAATACGGTCAACAATGGTCAGAGCGTCACGTTCAACCTGACCAATCTGGCAGCGGGCAACTACACCGTGCTGGTGGCCCCGTACAGCACCGGCACCACCGCATCCGTACAGGTGACGGCGGCCTCCGGGGTGACCGCATCCCTACCGGTCGATGGCTCGACGTCTCAGTTCCAGACCTACGTGCCCGGCCAGGCCACATACTTCACGTTCGCCGGCACTGCCGGGCAGAGTGTCGGTCTGGCACTGACGCAACTGGGTCTCACGCCCGCCAGTATTGCCAGCGCCAACGTCAGCATCTACAAGCCCGACTCAAACTATTACACCTCCGGCGCCTGTTACCAGGGCACCCTGCCTGGGTGCCAAATCAGCCTGCGCAACCTGCCACAGACAGGCAACTATCAGGTCGTGGTCAGCCCCAACGGACAGGCCACCATGGCGCTGGCCATGACGATGTCGCAGGACCAGACGGGCACCCTGACCAT